>Ga0207646_10002954_pt1 | contig 19687 bp, 16 predicted proteins | sample KBSK5502metaG_FD_184343 | JGI IMG/M metagenome (GOLD analysis project Ga0207646, IMG submission 184343) | Corn, switchgrass and miscanthus rhizosphere microbial communities from Kellogg Biological Station, Michigan, USA - KBS K5-50-2 metaG... | ecosystem: Host-associated > Plants > Roots >...
CACGCGACTTCAAGCGCGCACACGATGGCGACCGCGGACCGAACACCGGCGGCATGGGCGCCTACTCGCCGCCGATAGGAGTGGACGGCGCGATGCTGGACGAGGTCGTCGAGAAAGTGATGAGGCCGGCATTGCGAGGGATGGCAAGCGCCGGCGATGAATTTCAAGGTGTCCTCTACGCCGGACTGATGCTCACGTCCAAAGGCATACGCGTGATCGAGTTCAACGCCCGTTTCGGCGACCCCGAAGCGCAGGTCGTCCTCCCCCGCCTGGGGTCGGACTTCGTCGCCCTGGCGCTGGCGTCCGCGAAGGGGACGCTCGCGAGCCATCCCGACCTGGCCTGGGACCCCCGCGTTGCCGTTGGGGTGGTGGTCGCGTCCGCGAACTATCCGGATGACGCCCTGGTGAAGACTGGATTTCCAATCCACGGCCTGGCCGAGATGCCGAGGGGCGTCCAGATCTTCCACGCGGCGACGAAGTTCGAGCCGGGCCGCGGGCTGGTCACCGACGGGGGGCGCGTCGTCACCTCTGTCGCGCTCGGCGACACCGTGGCCGAAGCCCGCGAGAAGGCGCTCGCCGGGGCCCGGCAGGTACGATTCCAGGGGGCGTTCTACCGTTCCGATATCGCTCTGGAGGCCGTCTAGTGCAGCCTGTCGTCGGCATCATCCTCGGCTCCCGCTCCGATCTGCCGCTGATGGAGTCGTGCGTCAAAGTGCTCGACGAGCTCGAATTGACGCACGAGCTCACGGTTTGCTCCGCGCATCGCAACCCGAAGGGCGTGATGGAATGGGCGACCTCAGCGCGAGAACGCGGGCTCAAAGTCGTGATCGCGGCCGCGGGCGGTGCTGCCCATCTCCCCGGTGTGGTCGCGGCCTGGACTGACCTGCCGGTGATCGGCGTCCCTGTTCCCACCCAGCATCTCGGAGGTGTCGACTCGCTCTATTCGATCGTTCAGATGCCGGCCGGCATCCCTGTGGCGACGGTCGCGATCGGCGAGGCGGGCGCCAAGAACGCCGCGTGGCTGGCGGCCCGCATCATCGGCATCACCGACAGCGCGGTTGCGCAGCGCCATCAAGAGAAGCGAGCGGCCCTCGCCAAGTGACGGCACGGAAATCGCCGCGCCTGCGCCTGCTCGACACCACGTTCCGTGACGCACAGCAATCGCTGCTCGGCGGCAGCTTGCGCGGCGACGAGATCGTCCCCGTCGCGGCGAAGATGGATGCCATCGGTTTCGTCGCCATGGAAGCGTTTGGCGGCTCCACGTTCGAGACGCAGGTGCGGCGGCGCGAAGATCCCTGGGCCTACCTACGCAAGCTGAACAAAGCCACGCCGAACACACCGCTGCAAGCGTTGATACGCGGCCAGAACCTCGTCGCCAACCGCAACTTCGCCGACGACGTCGTCGAGCTCTTCATCAAGCATTCCGCCAAAAACGGCGTGGACGTGTTCCGCGTTTTCGACCCGCTCAACGACCTTCGCAACATGGAGGCCGCCATCGGCGCGGCGTTGAAAGCCAAGAAGAAGGTGCAGGGCACGCTCTGCTATGCGGTCTCTCCCGCGCACAGCCTCGAGCTCTGGACGTCGGTGGCCAAGGGACTGGTCGAAATGGGCTGCCACGAGATCGTCGTCAAGGACACGTCGGGTCTGTTGAGCCCGCAGGCGACGTGGGAGCTGGTCACCGCGCTCAAGGAAACGGCCAAGGTCCCGATCGACGTCCACTCGCACTGCTCGAGTGGCATGGCTCCGATGGCTTACATGGCGGCCGTCGAAGCGGGCGCCGAGATCCTCGACGTCGCCATGTCGCCGCTCGCATGGGGCACGTCTCAGCCCGCGGCCGAGAGTGTCATCGCGGCGCTGCAGGGCGGCGAGTATGACACCGGTCTCGACCTCGACAGGATGTGGGACGTCCAGCGCGACGTCGAGTCGCTGAGGCGAAAGCACGCCGACGAGTTGAGCCCGGTGGCGGATCGGGTCGACGCCAGCATCCTCCGCTACCACATGCCCGGCGCGACTCTCGAGGACATCCACCGCCAGCTCGACGCGCACGACGCAGCCGGCCGCCTGGCCGAGGTGCTCGAGGAGGTCAGCCGCGTCCGCCTGGAGCTCGGCTACCCGCCCCTGGTGGCGCCCATCCGGCAGATGATCGCGACGCAGGCGGTCTACAACGTCATCGGCGGCGAGCGCTACGCGACCGTGACGCAGGAGCTGAAGGACTACCTGCAGGGCCTTTATGGGCGGCCGCCGGTGCCCGCCGATCCTGACCTCCGCCGCCTCGTGCTCGGCCGCGAGGAGCCGATCACGATCCGGCCCGCGGACCTGCTCGAGCCGCAGGTCGACGCGGCCCGTCAGCACCTGCGGAAGATGAACCTGGACACGAGCGACGATTCGGTGCTGATCCAGCTCCTGTTTCCGAACCTCGCGATCGACTACTTGCGCAACCCGGCACCCGCCGCACGCGAAAACAGGCGCCCGGCCACGCTGACGGCGGACGATCCTCCCCCGCCCGCCCCCGTCACCCCGCCGGCCCCAGCACCGCCGCCCACCGCGGCCCAGCCACCGCCCAGTGCGGAGTTCGAGGTCGAGGTTGAGGGTGAGGTCTTCAAGGTCCGCGTCAGCGGCGCCGGGATGGTTGTCATTCCCGCCACGGGAGCCTCAGCCGCGCCCGCGGCGAGTCCAGCGCCGAGGACTGGCGAGGGCACTGTGATCGCGCCGATGCAGGGGCTCATCGTCAAGATCCCCGTGAAGCCGGGAGACGCCGTGAAGCTCGGCGACGTCGTTGCCGTCCTGGAGGCGATGAAGATGCAGAACGACATCGTCACCACGGTGGCTGGAACGGTGCTCGAGGTTTACGTGAAGGAGGGCGAGGTCGTGAGCCCCTCACAGCCTTTGCTCGCGGTCGGATGAAACGGAAACTCTTCAGCAAGGTCCTCATCGCCAACAGGGGTGAGATCGCGATTCGTGTCATGCGAGCGTGTCGCGAGCTCGGCATCGCAACCGCGGCGGTGTATTCAGACGCCGACCGCAACGCGATCCACACGCGCTACGCCGATGAGGCGCACCACATCGGCGGCGCGGCGCCATCCGAGTCATACCTGCAGCTCGATCGCATCGTCAAGGTCGCGCACGACTGCGGCGCGGAGGCCATCCACCCCGGCTACGGTTTTCTCTCCGAAAAGGCGGCATTTCCAGATGCCTGCGAAGCGGCCGGCATAAAGTTCATCGGGCCGCCCGGCTCGGCCATGCGCGCTCTCGGTTCCAAGCTGGCGGCGCGAAAGCTTGCGGCCGAGAACGGCGTGCCGGTCACGCCTGGCAGCGGCGCCATCTCTGATGTCGCGGTCGCAATCACGGCGGCCAAGCAGATCGGCCTCCCGGTGATGGTCAAGCCTTCCGGTGGTGGCGGCGGCATCGGCATGAAAGTGGTCGAGTCAGAGGACCAGCTCGCCGCTGCGATCGAGAGCAGCGCGCAAGCGGCGCGTTCCGCCTTCGGCGATCCCACGATCTACATCGAACGCTACGTGCGCAAACCTCGGCACATCGAGATCCAGGTCATCTGCGACAGTCACGGCAGTGCCGTGCACCTCGGCGAGCGCGAGTGCTCGATCCAGCGCCGCCACCAAAAGATCATGGAGGAGACTCCGTCCCCCGCCATCACGCCGGAGATCCGGTCGGCGATGGGCGAGGCCGCGATCAGGGCGGCGACGGCGGCGGGCTATGTCAACGCCGGCACCGTGGAGTTCATGTTCAGCGACGGCGAGTTCTACTTCCTCGAGGTCAACGCGAGGCTTCAGGTGGAGCATCCGATCACCGAGGCGGTCACCGGCATCGACCTGGTCAAGGAGCAGATCCGGGTCGCCGCCGGCCTCCCCCTCAGCTTCACCCAGGAAGAGGTGTCATGGACAGGACATGCGATCGAGATGCGCATCAATGCCGAGGATCCGGCGCGAAAGTTCATGCCGAATCCGAAGCGGATCGCGCGCTGGGTCGCGCCCGCGGGACCCGGCGTACGCGTCGACTCGGGATTTGGGCCCGGCTCCGACGTCCCACCGAACTACGACTCGCTCGTGGCCAAGCTCATCGTCCACGGATCGGATCGCGCCGAGGCGATCGCGCGGGCGGGACGGGCTCTGCGCGAATTCGTCGTGGTTGGGCCCGCGACCACGATCAGCTATCACCGCGCCATCCTCGACAGCGCGGACTTTCGCTCAGGCAACCTGAGCACGCGGTTCATCGACGATCACCCCGAGCTCGTCGAGAAGGCGAAGCAGCTCGCCGCCGACGTTTCGCCGTTCGATTACGGTCCCGATCCTCGCCACATCGCCGCGGCCGCCGCCGCCGTGGCGGCCATCACTCAACGTACCTGAGCAAGCTCTCCCATCCTTCGCAGGGCCGGCCCTTCGAGGTCGCGGGCACATCGGTTGCGGGTCGTTCTGGCCCGTTCGTCATCAGGGAGGACGTGATCAGGTTTCCTGACGGAGCCGAAGCGACCTATACCGTGGTCAGCAATCCGGACTCGGCTTTCGTGGTTCCGTACTTCGACAACGCCGACACGATGCTCGTGCGCCAGTGGCGGCACGCGTGGGACGAATCATCGTGGGAGGTGCCGGCCGGGACTGTCGACGCAGGCGAGGACGCGATGACATGTGCGCGTCGTGAGCTCGCTGAGGAAACCGGGCTCATCGCCACGCGCTACACATCGCTCGGCGTCGTTCACGGCGCCGCCTTTCTGACCGGGCTCGCCCACATGTTCCTCGCCGAGGGCCTCACGGCCGCGGATCGCAACCCCGAGACCTACGAGCAGGATATGGAGGTCCTGCGTCTGCCCTTCGTCGAAGCGCTGCACGCAGCGCTCGACGGCGGCATTGCCCACTCGGGTTCGGTCACAGCTCTCGTGCGCGCCGCCCGCGCGCTCAATCTGCTCTAGCCGGCGGGCGAGGGCGACGCAGTCGTTGTGCGGCTAGGCGAACCCGGCGGCCACGGGCTCGGCGCCTGGTGCCTGTCACCGGATTTCGAGTTCTCCGGGCCCACGAACGACAGGTCGTACTCGGCGGCGACGTTGTTCCCACCTACGTCCTGAACCGTCGAAAGCACAACCAGCTTGTAGGTCTTGCCTGGCTTGAGATCGAGGTTGTTGAACGAAACCGTCCGGCTCGAGTACACCGGCGTGGTGCCGATCTGCTTGCCCTTGCCGTCGAGGATGATCACTCCGGCCGGCACCGTGGTGGGCAAGAGGTCGCTGTCGAACGTGACCTTGACAGTGCCCGGCGAGACTTCGACGCTCACCACCTCGGCGCCCTTGCCAAGCGTCATGACAGGACCCCTCACGGACTGGTCGACCAGGAACAGCTGGCTGCCCTGGGTCCGCACGAGGGTCAGCGTCTCCTCGTAGCTGCTGACGTCGATCTTGTCGTGCGAGAAGACGAGCCGGACCACGAATTGAGCCGTATCGGGCTGCGTCCCCGCGATCTCCTGAGTCAACAGGTAGTAGCGGGTGAAGCTGGGGTCGCCGCCGACGAGCAGGTTGAGCCCGGGGTTGGAACCCGCGTAAATCTTCTTGCCGTTGTCATCGAGCAGCGCTATGGCCTTATCGAGCTGCCCGGCCTTGCGGGCATCCATGAAGGCCTTCACCACCGTCGCGGCTGCGTCGAGTGCCGATTGCCTCGGGGCCGGCGGTGGCGCGGTGGCGGTGTATAGGGCTCCGGCGCGGAAATATGTGAACGCCGTTCCGTTCGGAGCCCAGGCCGGAAACTGGAAGGTGCCTTCCGCCAGCTTGGTGAGCGCTGAACCGTCGGGCTGGACCTCAAAGAGATCCGTGTCGCTGCCGAGGATGATCTCGTCCAGGCTGGACCAGCTCGGCTGCCCCGTCGGCAACGTCGAGATCGACTTCCCGAACACGTCGGAAGTAACCACCGCCTGGGGGCCGGAGTACATCACGCCGGTGCCGTCCGGAGACCAACCCAAGAACTGCGCGCCCGGCACCCCGAGCGCGACGCTGTCACCGGTCTCAACGTCCATCACCTTCAGTGTCTGGTCCTGCGAATAGGCCAGATGCGTTCCGTCGGGTGACAGGGAGATGACGCTGACAGTGCCCGTCGTCGGGAGCGAGCTCAGCTTGACCGGGCCGTTGGCGCTTTGCGTATAGACGCCGTCCGCGGCGGCCCATTCGACGACTCCGTCCTTTGCCCAGCCGACGGTCACCGCCGTAGCCGTGGGCACGACCTCTGAAGTCACCGCCTGGCCGAGAGTCAGAATCTCGATCTTGCCGCTGCGGACGTAGGCAAGCTGGTCTCCGGCCGGGGCGACGGCCGCCGAGGTGACCCCATCGGGGACGATGACCGTGATTTCGCCGCCGGCGGCGGGCACAAATTCCAGCGCGGCTTTGCCACCGATGAAATACACGGTCGACGAGTCGGGCGACCAAACAACGTTCGTGATGCCGCCCTGCACGTTCGCGAGCAGGTGCTGGTCGGTAAGCATGCCGCGAGGCGTTGGGCTGGGCGACGGCGAGGGCGATGGAGATGGCGACGGCGGGGGCTGCGTGACAAATGTGATCGTCTTGGGTGTGCTGAGGAACTGGCCGGACGCGGTCTTGGCACTGGGGCCGATCGTCACCTGGTACTGGGTGTTGGGGGCCAGGCCATTGCTGGTCGGCAGGACTGCCAGCGTGTTGGCGTCCCACGAGTAGGCGACCGTCGTCGCGGGCGTGATCTGGACCGCAGCCTCCGTGGACTGGTGGTCCATGGGCTGATTGAACTTGACCAGGATCGGCTGCTGAAGGCGCACCGCGCTCTGGTCGGACATCGGGCTGCTGACGTCCAGCTGAAATCCTCCTGTCGACGGGTTGGTGGCGTTGTAGATCACCACCGCGGCGATGAGAATGACGCCGGCCGCGGCTCCGGCCCACGCCAGGCCGGCCGGGCCGAACACCTTCCGCCACCAGGGCACTCCGCCCCCACCCATGCCCCACGCCCGATTCATGAGCTGGCGACGGAGCGCGGAGCGGAAGGCGTCGTCGAGCGGAGGATCGGACATCCGTCCCTCGCGCAGGAGCTCAGCCAGGTGCATCAGCTCCTGGTCCTGGAGGACGTCGTCGAGCTCGGGATCGTGCTGCATGCTCATTCCGCCGGCCTCAAGCTGCCGGCCTCGTCGCGGAGGCGGCTCACACCCCGGTGGATGAGGAGCTTGACGGCGCCAGGGGTCTTGCCCATGGCGATCGCGATGTCCTCGATCTTCATGTCCTCCTGGAACTTCAGCACCAGCGCGGTTTTCTGCTGGACGGGCAGAGCCTCGACCAGCGCCCAGATCCGGCGAATCTCATCGCGATGGGTGGCCTGTTCCTCGAGCGGCGGACCGGCGATGGACAGGTCGTGAAACTCTTCCAGCGGGGACGAAGGACGCAGCGTTCGATACCTGTCGGCGATGGCGTTCACTGAGATCTGGTACAGCCAGGCAGCAAAAGGACGCCCCGTGTCCTGGTATCGGGGCATTGCCTTCAGAGCCTTCATGAAGATCTCCGAAGTGACGTCTTCTGCCGCGGTTTGCTCTCTCACTCTTGAATACACAAACCTGTAAATCTGCTGGAAGTGGCGGTCGTAGAGCGCCCCGAACTGACGGGGATCCCGCTTCGCGCGCTCGACGAGCTGGCGCTCTTCTTCGCGGAGCGGGTCGCTCACTGGCCCTTCAGCCTGCGCCGGTTCAAACGGGACACCTCTCGAACTGGTTACAGGGCAACGGAGGGCGCCAAAGGCAGCACAGGAGGCATTTAGTTGTCGATTATCGGTTGGCGCGTCCTCTCATCTCACATGCCTCTGCCATCCCACAGCATCTTGTAGGCATTTTCAGCCGAGGCACAACATCTGCTCGGGGCCGGGTGGCCGGTATAATCGCGCTGTCCCCAGTGTTCATTGGGAGCCGGCGCCTCTATTGATCGAGCGATACTCTCCGCCTGCCATTCGGGCGGTCTGGGCCGACCAGCACCGGTTCGAGCTGTTCCTTCGTATCGAGATCCTGGCGTGCGAAGCCTGGGCCCGGCTCGGCCGTATCCCGGAGTCCGCGCTGCCGAAGATACGCAGGGCCAGCTTCGACGCAGCCAGGATCGCGGAGGTCGAAGCCACCGTGGGCCACGACGTGGTCGCCTTCCTGACCGTGGTCAACGAGTCGATCGGCCAGCCTGAGGCGCGCTATGTGCACCTCGGCATGACGAGCCAGGACCTCAACGACAACGCCATGGCCGTCCAGCTCGTGGAGTCGTCCACGATCATCGCCCGCGACCTTGGCACCGTGCGTGAGGCTGCGGCGCAGCTGGCGGTCCGCCATCGAAAGACATTGATGGCGGGCCGGACGCACGGGGTCGTCGCGGAGCCCACGACGTTCGGCTTCAAGGTCGCCGGCTGGGTGGCTGAGGTCGACCGCGCGCTCGCCCGGCTGAAGCTGGCGACCGAAGAGGTCGCAGTCGGGAGGGTCAGCGGTGCGGTGGGCACGCATGCGACCGTCGACCCGCGAGTCGAGGACTACGTATGCGCGGAGCTGGGGCTGAAGCCCGACCCCGTCTCGACGCAGGTGATCGCAAGGGACCGGCACGCAAGCTTCATGTCGGCGCTCGCGCTCGCGGCGGGGACGCTCGAGAGGATCGCCACCGAGATCCGCCATCTCCAGCGCAGCGAGGTCGGAGAGGCTTTCGAGCCCTTCGGCAAAGCCCAGAAGGGAAGCTCCGCCATGCCGCACAAGCGCAACCCGGTGATGACCGAGCGCGTGTGCGGGCTCGCGCGAGTCGTACGCGGGCACCTCGTCACAGCACTCGAGAACACAGCTCTCTGGCACGAGCGCGATATCAGCCACTCGTCCGCCGAGCGAATCGTTTTTCCGGACGCGTGCGCCGCGGTCGACTACATGGCGCTCGAGATGACCAAGGTGCTGGCGGGCCTGGAGGTCCGGCCCGAGCGCATGCTGCGCAACCTGCAGTTCGGTGGCGGGGTCGTCTTCTCGCAGCGCGTCTTGCTCGCACTGGTCGACAGCGGCATGTCGCGCGAGGATGCGTACCTCGTGGTGCAGAAGGCGGCGATGCAAGCGCTCGACGGCGACGGTCCCGGTTTTCGAGAGCTTCTCGAGAAGGATGCCGATGTGATGAAGCGGATCGGCGCTCACCTCGAAGAGGTCTTCGACCCATGGGCGGGTCTCGAGCACACCGACCTCGCCTACGATCGCATTGGCTTAGGGAGGGCTCTAAGGGCATGACGGCTCATCTTCGGCGCCCATGCGGCTCATCTCCGTTGTTGCGGCCTGCGCTGCTCGCTTACGCATCTACGCGATGCGCGCGCTCCGCTGCTCGGCCGCGCCTAGGATCTGAGCCACCTGGATCACCGAATCTGTCGCCGTCAGCCCTCCTCGCCCTCCTGGGAGTCAAAACCACTTGATAGCTGGGCCGGCGGTCACGGAGACCGACCTTCCGCTCAAGCTCTTCTCGCGGGGCAAGGTTCGCGACACGTACGAGCTGGGCGCGGACCGGCTGTTGATGGTGGCGACGGATCGCATCTCCGCCTTCGACCACGTCCTTCCCAACGGAATCCCGGACCGCGGCAAGGTCCTGACCCAGCTCTCCATCTACTGGTTCTCCCAGACGCACTCGTTCCAGGAGAACCACCTTGTGTCGGGGATGGTGCCCGACCTTCCGGCGGCGCTGCGTGACAGGCGCGGCGACCTCGCAGGCCGATTCATGATCGTCCGCAAAGCAAAACGCATCGACTTCGAATGCGTCGTGCGCGGATATCTGGCCGGCAGTGCGTGGAAGGAATACCAGGACTCGCACACGCTGGCCGGAGAAGAGATGCCGCCGGGTCTTCGCGAAAGCGAGCGGCTTGCGTATCCGACGTTCTCGCCGGCGACGAAAGCGGCCAGCGGCCACGACGAGAACATCACCTTCGATCAGCTCAAAAAGGAGCTCGGCGACGAGCTCGCGAAAAAGCTTCGCGACGCGAGCCTGGAGCTCTACAAGTTCGCATCCACCCTCGCCGAGCGGCGCGGGCTGATCCTCGCCGACACGAAGTTCGAGTTCGGCCTGATTGACGACGACCTCGTACTCATCGACGAGGCGCTGACGCCGGACAGCTCCCGTTATTGGGAGGCGGCGACATATCAGATCGGCACGTCGCCGCAGTCCTACGACAAGCAGTTTGTGCGCGATTGGCTCATGCGGTCGGGCTGGGACAAGGAGTCGGAACCGCCGCGGCTGCCGGACGACATCGTCGCGCAAACGCGCGAGCGCTACCTCACCGCCTACCATCGACTGGTCGGCAAGCCCCTGTTTCCACCCAAGGCGCGCAACGAGTGAGGGCGACAGCCCGGGTCATCGTCACACCCAAGCCCGTCGTCAACGACCCCCAGGGACTCACGGTCAAGCAAGGATTGGTGACGCTCGGCTTCCGCGAAGTCGAAGACGTGCGGATCGGCAAGTACATCGAGGTGAGCCTCGAGGCTGAGTCGATGCACGAGGCACGCGAGCGCGTCGAAGCCATGTGCCGTCAGCTGCTGGCCAACCACGTGATCGAGGACTTCCACTTCGAGCTGGACCACGAAGGACGCCACAGGCTATGAAGTTCGGCGTTGTCGTGTTCCCGGGCACGTGGTCGGACCGCGACTGCGGTTGGGTCATCGACCAGGTCGTCGGCGCGCAGCTCCAGTACCTGTGGCACAAGGACACCGACCTCAAGGGCTGCGACTGCGTCATTCTGCCGGGTGGGTTTGCATACGGCGACTACCTCCGCACCGGCGCGATCGCACGTTTCGCACCCCTGATGGAGGAGATAGGAGAGTTCGCGGATCGCGGCGGGCTGGTGTGGGGCATCTGCAACGGATTCCAGATTCTTTGCGAAGCCGGTCTTCTGCCCGGAGCCCTGATTCGCAATGCGTCGCTCGAGTACCGCTGTGAATGGACCAGCCTGGTGGTCGAGCGCACTGACCTGGCTTTCACGTCCGGCTGCGCGGAACGTGAGGTCATCCGCGTGCCCATCTCACATGGCGAGGGCAGCTACTTCGCTGAGCCCGCTGTGCTGTCGCGACTCGAGCAGAACGGCCAGGTGGTCTTCCGTTATTGCGATGCGGGCGGTCGCGTCGTGCCCAGCGCCAACCCCAACGGCTCCCTGCACAACATCGCGGGCATCATCAACAAGCGCGGCAACGTGCTCGGCATGATGCCCCACCCGGAGCGGTGCGCCGAACTGGAGCTTGGGGGGGCCGACGGGCTCAAGCTGTTCCGCTCCGTCGCGGGCAAGGCGATGAAGGTTCTGGCCTCATGAGCTTGGACACGGTAGACTCCCGCCGCCTGAGGGAGGTGGCCCTCACGCCCGAGGAGTATCGCGTCATCGTCGAGAAGCTGAGGCGACCGCCGAATGCGGTGGAGCTCGGCATGCTCGGGGTCCTATGGTCTGAGCACTGTTCGTACAAGTCGTCGAAGGCGTTGCTGCGCCGGCTGCCCTCGAGTGGTGACGCGGTGCTGCAGGGCCCAGGCGAGAACGCCGGCGCGGTGGAGATCGGCCAGGGCTGGGCCGCGGTTTTCAAGATCGAGTCTCACAACCATCCCTCCGCCATCGAGCCTTATCAGGGGGCGGCGACCGGGGTTGGAGGGATCATCCGTGACGTCATTGCAATGGGAGCGCGGCCGATCGCACTGCTGGACTCGCTGCGCTTCGGTCCGCTGCCTGCCTCGCGGCATCACTTCGAGGGGGTCGTGGCCGGCATCGGCGGTTACGGCAACTGCATCGGCATCCCGACCGTTGGAGGCGAGATTTATTTCGACGAGTGCTATGCGCAGAACCCGCTCGTCAACGCGATGTGCGTCGGGCTCGTGCGCGTCGACCGGCTGATGCGGGCTCGGGCGGAAGGCACCGGCAACAGCTTGATGCTCGTCGGGGCCGACACCGGGCGCGACGGCATTCACGGCGCCTCCTTCGCCTCGGTCGAGCTCGACGAGTCGAGCTCCGAACGCCGGCCGGCGGTGCAGGTCGGCAACCCCTTCCTCGAGAAATGCCTGCTCGAGGCGTGCATGGACCTCGCGCACACCGACGCGGTGGTGGCGGTTCAGGATCTTGGCGCGGCCGGCCTGACGTCTTCGGTCGCCGAATGCGCCGGTCGTGTGCCCGGGGCGGGCGCGCGCATCGACATCTCACTCGTCCCCAGGCGCGAGCGAGGAATGACGGCCTATGACGTGATGCTGTCGGAGTCTCAGGAGCGCATGCTCGTGGTGGTCCAGCGGGGTCGCGAGGCAGAGGTCGAGCGCATCTTTCAGACCTGGGATCTCACGTCGGCGGTAATCGGCGATGTGACCGATGACGGCCATCTGACCGTGTTCGACCAGACCGAGGTGGTGGCACGGCTGCCGATCGACCTGCTCACCGACGGTGCTCCGCCGCGCCGTCTTACGGGGACGTCGCCAGAACCGCCGCCCTCGCTGCATCTCGACTCTCTACCGCCGCTCGTCGATGCAGGCCAGTCACTGCTCCGTCTGCTGGCGAGCCCCAACCTGTGCAGCCGGCGTCCGATCTTCCGGCGCTACGACCACATGGTCGGCGACTCGACCGTGGTCGCGCCGGGAGGCGACGCGGCGCTGCTGCGCATCAAGGGCACGCGGCTCGGCCTCGCGATGACCACCGACTGCAACGCCCGCTACTGCCACCTCGATCCCAGCCTCGGCGCTCAGCACGCGGTCGCCGAAGCGGCCCGCAACATTGTGGCGACCGGGGCGCGCCCGCTCGCTGTCACAGATTGTCTCAACCTCGCCAACCCCGACCGCCCAGAGGTGTACTGGGAGCTCGAGGAGACGATCGCAGGCCTCGCGCACGCATGCCGCGCGCTGGAGGTACCGATCGTGAGCGGGAACGTGAGCCTCTATAACGAAAGCTTCCCCGCCAGCGGGGAAGGTGGCCCGACGCGTAGCGGCCGGCCGGATGGGGGGAGTCACTCCTCAATTCACCCCACTCCTGTGGTCGGCATGATCGGCGTCATCGACGACTACGGCCGCCGCCTGGAGGCTGGTCTCAAGAACGAGGGGGATTTCGTGCTCCTGGTGGGTTCGAGCCACAACGACCTCGGCGGCAGCGAATTTCTGAAGGTGGAGCACGGCACCGTGGCCGGGCGCCCGCCCGCGATCGACTTCGCGCGCGAAACCGCTGTCAACCGTTTGATCCTGGCGGCGGCCCGCGCAGGCCTGCTGCGCTCCGCGCACGATTGCGCCGATGGCGGGATGCTCGTCGCGCTCGCGGAGTGCTGCCTGCTGGGAGGCATGGGCGTGCGGTGCCCGGCGCTGCGGCCGGAGGCACCGCTTCGACTGGACGCGGCATTCTTCGGCGAGACTCCAGGCCGTTTCATCGTGAGCGCCCCATCCCGCGCGACCCCAGAGCTCCAGACACTGGCGCGGCGTCACCACGTCGAGATCTCTCTGCTAGGTATGGCCGGAGGCCAGACGATCGAGTTCGAGGGCCAGTTCCGGCTGCCGCTCGCGGATATGCGTCAGGCCTGGGAAAACGGATTGGCGCAATAAATGTGCGGAGTCTTCGGTATCTGCGCAGCTCGCGGGGTGGACGTGGCGAACATCACCTACTTCGGGATGTTCGCGCTGCAGCACCGCGGCCAGGAGTCGGCCGGCATCGCCGTTTCGGATGGCACATCCGTGCGCGTGCATCGCGACATGGGTCTGGTGGCGCAGGTGTTCTCGCCCGCGATCGTCAAGGAGATGGGCGAAGGCTCCATCCTGGCGCTGGGCCACACCCGCTACTCGACCACCGGCTCGAGCCGCGCGGAGAACGCGCACCCGCTTCCCTTCCACCATCCGCAGCTCGGGCCTGGCGCCATCGCGCACAACGGCAACCTTCTGAACGCGGACTCGCTGCGCCGCCAGCTCGAAGAGCAGGGCGCTGCGTTCGACTCGGCGCTTGACACCGAGGTCATGGCGCGGCTGATCGAGCACACACACGGCCGGACGTGGGAAGAGGTGATCCGTAAGACGTTCGCCCGGGTCGTCGGTGCCTACTCCTGCGGGATCATCACGCCCACGCAGCTCATCGCGCTGCGCGACCCCTACGGTTTTCGGCCGCTGTGCATCGGCTTCATCCCGCTGCCAGGCCAGCCGGCGCATGTCATAGCGTCGGAAACGTGCGCGCTGGACACTGTCAACGCCACGTTCGTACGCGAGGTGCAGCCGGGCGAGATGGTGGTCATGGACGAACACGGGGTCCACAACCTGACGTTCCAGTCCTCGAGCAAGCATGCGATGTGTGTTTTCGAGTTCATCTACTTCGCGCGCCCCGACTCCATCCTGAAGAACTGCGAGCTCGAGGAGGCCCGCATCCGAATGGGCAACGAGCTCGCGAAGGAAGCGCCGGTCGAAGCCGACATGGTGATCGCCTTCCCTGACTCGGGGACGCCCGCGGCCATCGGCTATGCGGAGGCTTCCGGGATCCCGTTTCGCGAAGCGCTCATGAAGAGCCGGTACATCAACCGCACATTCATCCAGCCCGACCAGTCGCTCCGCGAAGCGGGCGTGATGCTGAAGCTCAACGCCCTGCCCCGATCGATCAAGGGCAAGCGCGTGATCGCGGTCGACGACTCCATCGTGCGCGGCACCACGTCGCGCCGGATCATCGAACGCCTGCGCGCGGCGGGCGCGAGCGAGATCCACATGCGCATCTCCAGCCCGCCAATGCGTTTCCCATGCTTCATGGGCGTCGACATCGGCTCGACCAAAGAGCTGATTGCCGCTGGTCGCACCGTTGATGAGGTCCGCACCCATATCGGCGCGGACAGCCTGGCTTACCTGTCCATTCCAGGTCTGATGAGGGCGATCGGCCGCGGCACCGCCGAGCAGTTCTGCCGCGCTTGCTTCGACGGGTCCTACCCGGTGCCGGTGCCGCAGCAGCTCGAGATGGACAAAATGCAATTTGAGCTGCCATTGAAGTCAGATCACATTCCAGGTCCGCCGTCCCCTTCGCTGATCCAACTCAAGTCCTGATGGCGGGCGAAGGATTGTCGTACGCCGCCGCCGGCGTCGACATCGAGGCGTACGAGCGGGTTCTGGAACGGGTCAAGCCGCTGATCGCCGCCACCCACGGCGACGAGGTGGCACGCGGGGTGGGCCCGTTCGCAGGGCTCTATGCGCTCCCCGGCGGGGGCCACCTCGCCGCCAGCGCCGATGGCGTCGGCACCAAGATCAAAGTGGCGATCGCGGCGAACTCGCATCGCGGCATCGGCGTCGACATCGTCAACCACTGCGCGAACGACATCGCCACAGCGGGCGCCCGCCCGATGTTCTTCCTCGACTACTTCGCCACCGGCAAGCTCGACCCGGATGTCTTCACGCAGGTCATCGAAGGCATCACCGCCGCGTGCCGCGAGGCCGGCTGCGCGCTGCTGGGTGGCGAGACGGCGGAGATGCCCGGCGTCTATGCGCTGGGGGACTACGACCTGGCTGGTTTCATCGTCGGCATGGTTCCACCCGGCCTCGTGCGGGATCCCAAGGAAATCCGCGTGGGCGATCTCTTGATCGGCCTGCCTTCCAGCGGTCTCCACACCAACGGCTTCTCGCTGGTGCGCAAGGTGTTCGATGATGTGCCGCTCAGCCGCGTATTTCCGGAGATCGGCCGGCCGCTCGGCGAAGAGCTCCTCGAGCCGCACCGTTCGTACCTTCAGGAGCTCGGTTCGATCGCCTGGAAGGGGGCGGCGCACATCACCGGTGGCGGCATCTTCGGCAACCTCCCGCGCTGCTTGCCCGAAGGCCTGGGCGCCCGATTGGGCCGGCGCTCGTGGGAGATCTGTCGGATCTTCGAGCTCATCCAGGCCCGCGGCCGCATCGCCGACGATGAGATGTTCGGCACGTTCAACATGGGCCTCGGCATGATCCTCGTGGTCGACCCTGACGAGGTACCGCGCAGTGCCCAGGTGGTCGGCGAGGTGGTCGAGCACAAGCGCGGCGAACGCGTGGTGATCACCTGAAACTCGGAGTTGTGGTTTCGGGGAAGGGCTCCAATCTCCGCAACCTGGTGGACCGCGGGTTCGAGGTCGCGGCCGTGGCCACCAACCGGCCGTCCTGCGGCGGAGCCGAATTCGCCCGCGAGCGCAACATCCCTTTGGGCGAGCTCTCCCTCAAGCAGTTCGCGTCCGAGGACGAGCGGGACGCCGCGATGCGGGATTTCTTCCAATCACATGGCGTCGAGCTGGTGGTCGACGCGGGCTACGATCGAATTCACACGCGGCCGCTCCTCGACGCGTTTCAGGGCCGCATCGTCAACGTACACCCGTCGCTGCTGCCGGAGTTCGGCGGCGGCATGGACGCCGTCGAGCAAGCGCTGCGGAGCGGCGTCACCAAGACCGGCGCGACAGTGCACCTCGTCACCGAGGACCTCGACGCGGGCCCGATCCTGGCCCAGGAGTCGGTGCCGGTGCTGAAGGACGATAGCGTGGAGACTCTTCGACGTCGCATCCACGAGGCGGAGTACAGGATCCTTCCCGCGGCCATCCGATTGTTGGAGGCGAGACTTGCCGGTCGAGGGGTCCCCGCGAATTCAAGCCGAAGGCTCCGAATTCGTGGGGTTTAGAGCCCTGCTGTCGGTCAGTGACAAAGGCGGGCTGACCGGGTTCGCCCGCGGCCTTCAGCGCCTGGGCTTCGAGCTGTACGCGACCGGCAACACGCTGAAGGCGATCACCGATGGCGCCATCGACGCGCGTCCGGTGACCGACCTGACGGGCTTTCCGGAGCTGATGGACGGCCGGGTCAAGACGCTTCACCCCGCTGTGCACGCTGCATTGCTGGCGCGGCGCGACAAGCCCGAGCACATGGAGGCGCTTGAAGGACTCGGGATCAAGCCCATAGACCTGGTGTGCAGCAACCTCTACCCGTTTGTCGAAACCGTGAGCCGTCCCTCGGTCACGTTCGAGGAGGCCGTCGAGCAGATCGACATCGGCGGACCGGCGATGATCCGTGCCGCCGCCAAGAACCACGAATCGGTCGTCGTCGTAGTGAGGCCGGAACGATACACGGACGTCTTGGGCGCGCTGCAAGCAGGTGGTCCCGACCTCGCAATGCGGCGCCGGCTGGCGGCCGAGGCCTTCGCACACACGGCGGCGTACGACTCCTGGATCGCCGCTTACATGCGCGCCACGGACGGCCGCGGTTTCCCGCCTGAGCTGTCCATCGCCGGCCAGCTCGCGCAGCCGCTGAAATACGGCGAGAACGAGCACCAGGAGGCCGCGTTCTACCGGTTCGGCCCAGACCCGGGCGGGCTCGGGGGCGCCAAGCAGCTCCAGGGCAAGGAGCTCGGCTTCAACAACATCCAGGACGCCGCCGCGGCTCTCGCGCTGGTCAGCGATTTCGAGCGGCCGGCGGCAGCCATCATCAAGCACATGAACCCCTGCGGCCTGGCGGTCGCCGAGGACATCGCGACCGCCTACCGGATGGCATACGAATGCGACAAGGTCTCGGCTTTTGGTGGAGTGGTCGCAGTCAACAGGCCGCTGGATCGCTCGACTGCCGAGCTGATCGTCCAGATCGTCACGCACGTGGTCATCGCCCCCGCGGTGCTGGAAGAGGCCAACGAGGTGCTCGCGCGTCGAAAAGGGATGGTGGTGCTCACGGCGCAGCAGGGCCGGCGCGGCCTGCTCGATTACGACGTGCGCACGGTGGCGGGCGGCTTCCTGGTCCAGGATTGGGACCGGGCGGGCTTCGATCGCGCCACATCCTCGGTGGTCACGAGAAGGCAACCGACCGAACAGGAGTGGGAGCAGCTCGGACTCGCCTGGACGGCCGTGAAGCACGTGAAGTCCAACGCCATCGTGCTCTTCAAGGATTGCGCCGCTGTGGGCGTCGGCGCGGGGCAGATGTCACGCGTCGAGGCGGTGCAGATTGCTGTGCGGCGAGCGGGTGAGCGGGCTCGGGGCGCGGTGATGGCGTCCGACGCGTTCTTTCCCTTTGCAGACGGGTTGGAGGAGGGGGTCCGCGCCGGCATCACCGCGGCGATCCAACCAGGCGGTTCGATGAAAGACGATGAGGTGATCGCAGCGGCCGACTCGGCTGGGATCGCGATGGTCATCACCGGCCGCCGACACTTCAAGCACTGATGTCCAGGCAGTTCGGCGAAGAGGGACGCAGGCTCTCGTATGGCTCCTACCTGAGGCTTCTCGAGCTGCTGCAGCTGCAGACCGGCCTCAGCGAGGAGCACGACGAGCTTCTGTTCATCGTCGCCCACCAGGCTTACGAGCTGTGGTTCAAGGTGGTGCTGCACGAGCTGGTCGGCGCCCGCTCTCGCATCGACGCCGACGACATCTTCTACGCCCGCCACCTTCTGCGCCGCGTGTACGTGATCGAGAAGCTGCTCGTCGAGCAGATCGAGGTCCTGGAGACGATGTCGCCGCAGGACTTTCTCGCGTTCCGCTCCCAGCTCGCACCCGCGAGCGGCTTCCAGTCGGTGCAGTTCCGCGAGATCGAATTTCTCTCGGGCTTGAAGGAGCCCGCGTACCTGGCGCGCCTCGAGGCAACGCCGGACGAGTTGAACCGCCTGCGCAGGCGCCTCGAGGAGCCGTCGCTGGCCGACGCGTTCCGGATGCTGGTCAGGCGCCGGGGCTCCCCGCCGCTGCGCGACATCTACACCGATCGCGAACGCTTCCCCGACCTGTTCGACCTGAGCGAGGCGCTGCTCGACCACGATGAAACGTTTGCGCTGTGGCGCTCGCGACACGTGCTCATGGTCGAGCGGCAGATCGGCGGCAAGCCGGGGACGGGCGGCAGCAGCGGCGCCGACTACTTGAGGTCGACTCTTGGCAAACGCTTCTTCCCGGAACTGTGGGACGTGCGCACGACGCTGTGAAGGCCGGCTTCTCAGGCGAGCGGCCCGAGCATCACATGAAGAAGACGCCGGTCGAGCACCCGCGTGTGACCTGCGGCACGTGCCGAATGTTCGACGGCCTGGCCTGGTGCCGGCACTGGAATTTCCACACCACGACGGAATCTCCGCCCTGCAGGTTCTACAAACAGAAAGGTAAGGGCGCCGCATAGAGCGACGCCCTCACTGCATGAGGAGCTTTCAAGCAGCCTCGGATTCGTCCTGAATCACGGGCTCGGACTCGGTGACTGGGCGCTGCACTCGAACCCGGACGGGTGAACGGAGCAGCACGACCACCATGACCAGCGCCGTTGCCACGACGACCGCTGCGATCGCAAAGCCCAGCTGGTAGCCGCCGGTCAACGCGCTCACCACAGATGCGCCTTGCGCTGCCAGCGACCGGCTGTGGTCGGCGGAGATCGTGCCCAGCGCAGCCAGGCCGAGCGCAGCGCCAACCTGCATGGTGACGTTGGCCACGCCCGACGCAACGCCCGCATCGGCAATGGGTACCTCGGCCATCATGATCGTCATCAGCGGCATGAACGACATGCCGGCGCCGATCCCGAACAGCAGATACCCGCCGAAGAATCCAGGGAAGTACGCGGCGTGCGCATCCGCGGTCGCCATCAACGCCAGCGCGAATGTGATGGTCGCGAGGCCCGGAATGAGCAATGCCCGCGGACCGAACGTGCGCATCAACCTTGCCGTGATCCCAGTCGAAAGCACACCAAGCGCGACGGTTGACGGCAAGAACGCGAGGCCGGTGCCGAGCGCGGTGTAACCCTTGACGTGCTGCAGGTAGAGCGCGCCCAGGAAGAACGTCGTGAACA
>Ga0207646_10002956_pt1 | contig 19678 bp, 16 predicted proteins | sample KBSK5502metaG_FD_184343 | JGI IMG/M metagenome (GOLD analysis project Ga0207646, IMG submission 184343) | Corn, switchgrass and miscanthus rhizosphere microbial communities from Kellogg Biological Station, Michigan, USA - KBS K5-50-2 metaG... | ecosystem: Host-associated > Plants > Roots >...
ATGGTGGAGGTGCTGGCGCGGGACAACACAACGGGCGGCCTCGTGGGGATCCAGGTGAAAACCGCGGTGCCCCTGGAATGGGGCGAAGCACACTTTCGAGTCCGGAAGGCGACGTTTGTGCCGGCGCGGACGACGTATCTCGCGGGCCTGGTGTGGCTCCCAGCTACACACGCATTTGTGGATGAGTGCCTGCTTGTCCCGACGATGGACCTGGCGTCGGTGGCCATCGATGCCGATGACCATTGGGTTCTCGATTTCCACCCGCACAGCCCCGAAAAGACGCGTCTCGACAGCTATCGCGTGCCGCTCAGCCAGTTAGCCTCGCATGTGGAGGCTGGTTGTAGCGCGACGCGCTAGGATTCCGCGCCCGCAGCCTCACGGTCCCGAACCGTCTTGGTTGCGTGTCCTCCCGTGTCCTACCGGCTCCGTTAGGGTCCGCTTGTACTCAAAACGTGGACGCTCGATGTCCGCACCTATCCTCCAGGTTCCTCTCGGTTCCGCGAAAGCGTGACCCGTCTGTGACCCGGCACGGGGTGCACGGGTGACAGCTTTTCTGCCTCAACAAGTCGGTTCAGTTCGACCAGGTCGGCCTTTAAGACCCGCGCCAGGAAGGTGGCCACGGGGCGAGGCGCCCTCGATTCCCTCCATTAGCGCTGACCCGTCTGCGCGGCAAGCTCACCCCAGCGCTGGCCGTTCACGCCCTTGATCAGCAGCCACAGCATGAAGCTGAACTCGGCGATGAAGCCAAGGATCTCCAGGTAGTTGGACAGCGCGCTCGTCAGCGCGGGTGACTGGAAAGCGAACCAGCCCAGGCCGGCGACGGCGATGAGAGCGCCGATGGCGCGAGGCAGGAATCCCGAGCGGAAGATCAGGTAGCCGAGCATGAGTTGGAACGCCCCGAAAAACAGGAGCGATGTACCGCTGGCGCGGACGGCGATGTCGACGAACAGCAATGCCAGCGACTGCAGCTGCTGGGTGCTGAACACGCTGAGGTAGGAGCCGCCTCCCAAGATCTCCACGGGCGCGAGCTGCAGAAGGCTACCGACGGCTCCGACGGCGCAGCCGACCAGGCTGAAGAACGCCATCAGGATGGACAGGGTCTGGCTCACGGGCTTGAACAGCTGGTAGAACAGGCCCGCCAGCGCGACGTATAGGGCGATCGCGATGAGGCCGAGCGACACCGCCAGCTCGTACAGCCCGAGGTGTCCGGTGATGGCGTTAGCCTCGGCTGCGGCGTTTGATGGCGCTCCGGTCAGGCCGTTGGACCCTGGCATGACTAGCGTTCCCGCGACCGACGTCGCAAAGAACAGGAGATAGACGGCGCCGGTGATCCTCGCCCGGGCTCGGGGCGAGATCTCGATGCCCGTATGCGCCTCGGTGCGTCGAACCTCAATTGCCTGCATGTCAAGACCTCCTTGAGTCGGGAATGGGCGTCGCGGTGAGGCTGATCACATCGTGGCCTCGCAGCGCCTCGCGAAACGGCTGGAAGCTGCCGACGACGACGCAGCGGAGGTTCGATCCCTCGACGGCGACCGCGCTGACACGCGACGCGCGCCCGACGTGCCGGGCCGGCGCTACGCCGACGAACCGGAGCTCAACTCGAAAGATCGCGGGGGCGGTGCTCATATCCCAAGGCTAGGCCGCCGCCGGCGCGGCTTCATCAGTGGGATTGCGTGTCGTGTACCTACTGGCGATGACGCGTCGATGTGAGGACCCGGCGGCGGTAGTACCTTGCTGCGAATGGCCAGCGCCTGCCCGGGCAACCTGCTCTCCCGAAATCCGGGAGGAATCCTGAGCGCTTTTGGAAAGCCCGTTCTTCGTGTCCTCCAGTGACCCCGTGTAGCCGCCTGGTTCCGTGAGTTCGTGACACGGCTGTGACCTCCAGGCGCATGTCCACTGGTGACCCCTGATGACCGCAAGGTGCCGCCCCGGCACTGACTCGGCGGGGGTGCTCGCTCCCGCTAGCAGCTGGTCAGGGATTTGACAGAGCGACGCCAGGTGGTTAGCGCGGACTTGTAAGCCGGCGCTCGCTCAATGAGCTGCCGGTCAGTTTCAGCGAGTGACGACGGCTCTGGCTGCGATTCTGTAGGCGCAGACGAAGTCGCCCGCCATCTTGTGCTTGATGCGGTCGACGCTCGCGTCTGGCATCGCCGCGCGCAGGAAGGCCAGCTCACTGGCGCAAGCGGCGCCGTAACGTCGGGCGACATCGAGGATGGCGCAGTTGTGTTCGACGACCAGCCATGACCCCTCGGCCTCGCGCCGGCACTGGGCCAGGTAGCCGTCCTCGTCAAGGATTCGCGTCAGCTCCTCGATGCGGGCGTCGAAGTCGAGCCCCGACAGCCGCTCGGCGGCCCGCCCGACGCGCGCCTCGCCGCGGCGGGTGAAGACCTTGTCCACCAGGTCCGGGCTCTCCATGCGGACGAAGTCCAGCAGCTGGTTGGTGAGCTGCCCGTAGCGCTTGGGCCAGAGCGCTTCGCCGGCGGGGGTGATGCAGTAGCGACGGCGGGGGCGGCCGGGGCCGCTGCGCTCGTCGCGGTGGGCGACCAGGCCTTCGCCCTCGAGCGCCGCCAGGTGCTGGCGGACGGCACCGACGGTCACGCCGAGGCTGTGGGCAATCTGCTCGGCGGAGGCTTCGCCCGCCTCCTTGATCGCCGAAAGGACGCCGCGCCGGCCTTCACTCTGGGTATTGAGGCCGACGGCGGCGCCCGCGGTTTCAGTCGGCGCCAGCTCGACCGGCTCCGAAGGCTGGCTCACGGCAGGATCAAGTGGCTGTCGCCGAACTCGTGCCAGAGGTAACCAGCATCGAGCGCTGCTCGGTAGGACGCTTCCAGCAGCCTTCTTCCGGCGAAGGCCTCGACCATCGCCAAATGGGATGCCATCGGCTCGTGCCAGCCCGTTAGGAGGGCGGTGGTGACCCGTGGCGTGTAGGCCGCGTCGACGACCAAGTCGGTCAAGCCTGAGCTGGGGAGGACCAGCCCGGGACCGACCGCCGAACTCTCGAGGGCGCGCACGCATGTGGTGCCCACCGCGATCACCCTACCCCCGACCCGGATAGCGGCGTTGACGCGCTGCGCGGTGTCCGGCGGCACCTCGAAAGGCTCGGGCTGAGGTGGTTCGTGAGCCTCGAGCGAGGAGAGTCCGCAGTGCAGCAGGATCGGCGCCAGGTCGACGCCCTTCACCAGCAGGCGCGTCACCAGGTCGGCCGTGAAGGGTCGCGCCGCCGATGGCATCTCCGCGCTGCCGGGCACTTCGGCAAAGACCGTCTGGTAGGCGCTGAGTGGCCGCGACTTGGTGATGTGGCCGTAGACGATCGGCCTTCCCCAGCGCCTCAGGTACTCATCGGCTGACAGTTCGAGAGTCACCTCGGCCACCCAGAGGCGGACGGCATCGCCGTCAACCACCGGCCGCAGCAGCTTCGCCCGGCCGCCGCCTCTCAGCGCGATCTCGGTGCCCGCGCGGGCGTCCAGCCAGGGGGTTGTGCGGAGGCTGTTTTGCTCGGCATGGCGGAGCTCCGCGATCCACTCGGTATCACCAAGCCGGCGGGCGAGGTGGACGACCGCGGCTTGCGACCCGACCCTTGCCTCCACGGCCGCGTTCACAGTTGCCGAGCGGTTGAAGACGAGCAGGTCACCCGCTCGCAGCAGCGCCAGCAAGTCGCTGAAGCGGTGGTGCTCGATCTTCCCGCTGGAGCGTTGGGATACGAGCAGCCGCACGTCGTCGCGGCCCTGGCCCCGCTCCTCCGGCGGCTCGCTGGCCTCCAGGGCCCGCGGCAGGGTGAACTCGAGGCTCGACTTGGTGGCGATCACTTCCCTGGCCCCGCCAGGTCAGCCACCCGGATCCGGCCGCTGGGCTGACGCGATTCGAACAGTTCGATCAGGCGGGGCACCACCACCTCGGGCGGGGGTCGATCTGAGATGTCCTCGCCCGGGAACGCCGCCTGGTGCATGTCGGTGCGCATGTCGCCCGGATCGACCGCCCAGACCCGCAGCTCGGGTTCCTCGACAGCGAGGACCCTGGCGAGCTGGTCCTGGGCAGCCTTGGCCGCGCCGTAGCCACCCCAGCCCGGGTAGCCTTCGACGGCGGCGTCGGAGCTGATCAGCACCATGCGGCCTCCGTCGTTCGCGGCTCGGAGCAGCGGCAGGACTTCCTGGATCAGACCCAGGCTGGCCACCGGGTAGACCTCGAAGAGGTCGCGCAGCGCGGCCAGGGGGAAATCGGCCAGCGCAGGCAGCGGGCTCGGACCGAGCACACCGGCGTTGCAGACCAGCAAGTCGAGGCCTCCCAGCGCATGCGCCGCGCCGGCGAGCGCTCGGCGATGCTCAGGATCGGCGACGTCGCCTGGAATTGCCAGTACATGGCTGCCGGGCGGGATCAGCTTCCAGAGGCGACCGTGGGCCTGCTCCAGGAGGACCGGGTCGCGGCCGTCGACGATCAAAGACCAGCCCCGGCGGGCCAGGCCCTCGCTGAGCGCCCTGCCCAAGCCTCTGGAAGCCCCGGTCACGACTGCTGTGCTCATGCCATCTCGTTGCAATAATAAAAGCAGAACTATCTACTTTTATTCACGGCAACGGATCACGATCGTTACTTCGTGACCTCTGTCGGAAGCCGTACACCGGTCAACTCTTCACAAGCGGCCAGAAACGCCTCCTGGACGGGGAGGTCCGAGGCCGCGGGGTGAGCGCGTTGATTTCGCTCGCGATAGAAATACCGGCCGCTCACTCTCGCGCCAGGGTCCTCGCTGACTGCCAGCCACACCTGGGTCGCGGCGCCTTGTTCCAGGTCGCCGGGTGCGGAAGCGCCGCCCATCTTCGTGGGAGCCCATCCAGGATCGACCGCGTTCGAGAGGACGTGCGGCCAGAGGCGGGCGACGGCGAAGGCCAGCACGACATCGAACAGTTTTGAGTTGGCGTAAGCCTGAAATCCGTTGAAGCGCCGTTGGCGCCATTGCAGGTCGCGTAGATCCGGGTCGCCTCCCTGGTGCAGGCCCGACGTCAGATAGATCAGCCGCCGAGGTCTTTCGATGAGCGCTGTCAACAGGTAGGGCGCGAGGGCGTTGACGGCGAAGACGTCGTCGAGCCCGTCCTCCGTCACGCGGCTCGCTGCACCAGGACTGTAGACGCCGGCGTTGTGGATGACCGCCTGGAACGGTCCGGCAGCGTTCGCCTGAGCAGCCAGTTCGCGGGTCTGTTCGATGCTGGCCAGATCGCCCTCGAGCGCCGTTCGGGCGCCCGGCACGGCCCGCAACGCCTGCTGGGCTCGATAGCGGTTGCGCCCATGCAGGACGACTTCATGACCGAGCGCGACAAGGCGCCGGGCGGCCAGCTGTCCAAGTCCATCAGCCGAACCAGTGATAAAAATGCGAGCCACGCCCGTGTCTCTCCTCGCCCTAGCCGATCCGCTCCAGGACCATGACGGGAATCTGCCGCGATGTCATCCGCGGGTATTCTCCGAACCCGGGCGCGAAGGTGACGCGCTCGGCGTACAGGCGGTCCCGTTCCTCGCCCTCCACCTCACGCGCCCTCACCTCGAAGGTATCCGTGCCCGTCGCCGTCCCGACCTCAACCCTCGCCCGGGGATTCGCCTTGAGGTTGTTGTACCAGGCGGGGTTGTCACGTGCTCCGCCCTTCGATGCGATGACAACGTACCGCTCACCGTCGCGGTGGTACACGACCGGCGAGGTGCGCTCCTTTCCGCTCCGCACCCCCATAGTGGTGAGCAGCATCAGCTGGTCCCCGAAGGGTCCGACTCCCTTTCCAGCCTTCGCATGGAACTCGGCGATGGTCGCGTCGTTCCAGTTCGGCATCGCTACCTCCTTACCTTTCTATAGAGACAGGAACGGTGTGAAAAGACGGACCCCGCTGCCAATCAACTTCGCCCGGACGTCGTCGCTCGGCTGACCAAGGAGCTCGCTGGATACCAATCCCGGGAAGGCACTACCTAAGTCACCAAGGTGCCCGGCGTGCTCGACCAGCGCTTCAGAGTCCCGGTACCGCTCGAGGACGATGCACTCCGATTGGTCATCGTTGAAGTAGATCTCGTACTGCAAGGTTCCGGTGTCCTTGCTCCGCACGATCTCCATGAGTTGAGCGGACAAGCGCTTGAACTGCTCGAGCTCGCCCTCCCGGAACTTGAACCGACCGATACCCTGGATCTCCCGCACTGCGCTCCTGTTCATGGTTACGTCCTCCCTCTCCCCTGCGTTCACGGATGAACGTAGGACGCGAAGCCGAGGTCCAGACGGATCGACTCCATGACCCAGAAAACAGTGCTCGAGGTGTAGACGTCTGCCGCGGCGAGCACGCCTTTGTACTTCTCGATGACCGGTGCGGCGCCAGCTTCAGTCCAGGCGTCGAAGAGAGCACTCACCGCGGCCCAGGGGTTGTCGTAGTACTTCTGAAAGAACGGTGTGGGGTCGACGCTGACCAGCGCCTTCCTGACACTGGCGTCGATGTCGGCCATGTACTGCTGGTGCAGGGTCAGGTCGTCACGCGTGCCGAGCCTGCCGACATGGCCTCCGATGAAGTGCTTCCACGGGTAATCGAGCGCGATGGCGGGGGCCGCGATGTAACCAGGAATGTCTTCGGAGAGGTTGGACATTGAGATCGGGGCCCATCCAGGGTTGACGATGTCGATCAGCATCAGCGTGTCGTGGTCCGGAAAGTGGATGTAGATGTTGTCCGGCGAGTGATTCGGCCCGCGCCACGCGAGCTCGATCCGTTCGCCACCGATTTTCAGTGTGCGGCGGTCGCTGAACGTCTCCTCGGGCACCGGCCTCGCGGGGTCGTTGTCCCGCAGCAGCAGACGCTTGGTCTCCTCGTGACCGATTCGGATCACGTTCTTGTCGAACAGCGAGGACGCACCGGCGTGGTCGGCGTGGTGGTGCGAGTAGACGAGGTGGGTCACCTTGTTGCTGACACCGTTGGCCGAGGCGATTTCGTCGACCGCTCGCCGGATGTTGCCTCCGATGGTCGGCGGCGCGTCGAAAAGAACCACGCCGTCCTTGGTGGTGAGGAACGCCGACTGGTAGCTGCCGTCGGTGACCCAGTACAGGTTCCGCTCTACGCGGCCAACGTAGTAACCCTGTTCGTTGAGTGCGGGGCCGATCGCGGACTGGGGGACCGGCGCGTAGTCCGGCAGAGCTGTGGCGCCAGGAGCGCCTGTGGTCGGTGATTGCGATGCCATGGTCGTCCTCCTTGGTTCAGGCGTTGCGCCTTGAGCGTCACACGCCACCTGGTGAGCGGTCATCGCCTGGTTCAGGCGATTGCCTGATCAGGCGGAGGCTGCGGCCAGATCGATCAAGTCCGGCAGTCGCGCGGGCAGCCGTGACCAGGTCTCGCCCGCGTCGTCGGTGATCAGCACCGTGCCGCCGCGTAACCCGGCGACGAGCCGGCCAGGTTGATCGGGCAGCGTGACAAGCGCGTAGGGCATCCGCCGCAGCTCTGCAGAGTCACCCCAACGGTCGATCGCCTCCCATTCGTTTCCGCGCCGGCGCAGCAAACGCGCCTGCCCGTCGCCGCCGCCATGGGCGGCGGAAGGGGAGCGGCTGACCGCGACGTACCAGAGGTCGGGGTCGGCGGGGTCTACAGCCTGCGCCCAGGCGTAATGGCGGTCGAGCCCTTGGTCCAGCCGCATCCACGTGTCGCCCCGGTCGTCCGAGCGGGCGATCCCCTGTCCGGCAGCTTCGTACAGGCGCTCAGGTGCGAGCGGGTGCGTGAGAAGCTGGTGGGCGTCGCTGTGAGCCTGGGGGTTGTGGTCGATCCAGGTTTTACCGCCGTCGCGCGAGCGCATCACCCCACCCAGCTCGATCCCGACTGCGAGCGACTCCGGATCGGTCGGGTGGAGCGCGATGGTGCGGACGTGGTGCGTCCACGGGCGAGGAGGAAAGGACCAGCTCGAGGCGCTCGGCAGCTCGCGGAGAGCCGGCAGCAGTTGCCAGGTGAGCCCGCCGTCCTCGGACCGGTAGAGGTTGCTGGGTTCGGTGCCTGCGTAGACGACCGACACGCCAGCGCGCTCGTCTGACCGTGAGACCGCGACCGAGAGCACTCTGGGCTCATCGATTGACGGGCCGGCTTCACGCCAGCCGGCGCCGCCGTCGGTGCTGAACCAAAGACCGTTGTCCATGGTCCCGACATAGACGCGTTCTGGATCACGGGGATCGATCGCGATACAGCGGACCTGATAGCCCTCGAGCACGAACTCGGGCTTGGGGTCGTCCAGCCTGAACCGTGCCACCGCATCGCCGGTCACTGCGAAGATCCGCGCCGGGCTATCCATCGGAGTTGGCTCGCGCATGGTCAGCGCTCGTCGCCTGATTCACGGGATTGCGGACTCGTCCGGACCTGCCGGACTTCCAGCAGTTCGAGGCCGAGCCCTTCGATCTGCACGAGAACGCCGAACAGAGCGGACCGATCTTCAAGCCAACCGGTGAGCACGGTCTCGCCGCCCATCATCTGATACGCCATCGAAGGAAAAGCAGACAAGGCGGTGGCTCCGAGCCGACCCTTGATCCGGATCGCGTACAAGCTCGGCCGGGTCGCCACGCCCTGATCCTGCCGCCTGACCGAGTGAGCCGGCTACGCCTGAATCCGGTGATTGCCCCTCCCGCGCTTCGAGCTATTTCGGCGATGTGCCCGAAAGCCGCGTTGAGAGGAGGCCCAGCTCGCGAGCGCGCTGAACGGCCGAAGAGCGATCGTGCGCACCGAGCTTGGAGTAGACGTTGCGCATGTGCGTATTGACCGTGTTGATCGAGACGTACAGTGCTCGCGCGATCTCCGGTCGCGTCAGGTTTGTCGGCAGATGCCGCAGCACGCGGAGCTCGCTCGGGCTGAGCTCTTCCGGTTGCGGTAGAGCACCCGGGTTGATGCGTTGTGGGGCTGCGCCTCGCAGCAGGTCGACGACATCGGCGAGCAACGCGCTGTGCGCAGTTTGGTGACGTGGAAGGGCGTCGAGCAGTTCCGCGGCATCGGTCATTGCAAATGGGAAGATCAGCCGGTCCGGCTCGGCGGCCGCGAGCGCTGCCTCGGCGGCGGCGGCGGCGGCGTTCCGATCACCCAGTGCCAGGTGCGCGAGGCCGGCGAGCACATGCGCTTCGACGAGTGTGAACGCGGGGTCGGCCGAGGGCGTGACGTCCCGAACTTCTCGGAGTACATCCAACGCCGTGGCGGGGTCCCCGTCCGCCATGCAGATCACTGCACGCGCGTTGCAAATGGCACCCATTTGCTCGGGTCCGGCGGAGAATCCGCTGAGCGTTGCGCGCGCCTCATCTGGCATCCCAAGACGAGCCTGCGTGGCCGCGAGCCATCCGGTAATCCGAGGCGCGAGAGCGTGGACCCCTGTGAGTAGCGACTGCGCTTGCGCTGCCGCCGCGAATTCGTCGAGCGCCGCTCGATGCTGCCCGCGACCGGCGTGCAACATGCCCGTCGCCACGTGCAGAAGCACCGCGACGGCCGGGTCAACGTGTGCCTCGGCGACCTCCCAGGCGCGGCGTAGCCAACGCTCTGCTTCGTCGAACTCGCCCATCCAGACCGCCAGGCTGCCGACTGCCCCAAGCGCCGGCGCGAGTATCGGCCGATCTTCCAAGCCATGACGCTCGGCCAGGGCTACCGCCTGCCGGCCACGCTCGCGTGCGGTCGCGACCGAGACCAGCTTTGACGAGAAACCTAGATGCGCGCGACACGCGACCTCTAGGTAGGGTCGGCCCATCGTCTGGGCGAGCGCGGCTCCCTCGGAGAGGTGCCGCTCGGCGTCGTCGCGTCGCCCAGACCACGTCTCGACGATCCCGAGATTCATCAGCGCGACTGCGCGCAACTCAGTGCCCATCCCGATCAGGTCGGTCGACCCATCTCCGGTCGACCTGTTGAGCAGATTCACTTGCTCGACTACCTCCGCGAACTGGCCGCTACGTCGTGCGAGCGCCAACCGTAGGGACGCATTTGCTATCGCGAGGCGGCGGCGCCGAGCGGGCGGTGCGCTCTCCAGGTGGGATTCAGCCACCACCAGCTGAGCCAATGCGTCCTCCAGCCGTCCCTGCGCAAGGTGCGTTGCTGCGTGAGCCAAAGCCAGCTCTGGGTGGTCAGCGGCTGCCCCGGCAGGGAACGACCGCAACAGCGCTGCGATGCTGCCTTCCTGACCGTCGAGCGTCAGGCTGAACACGTGGTCTGCGAGTAGCCCGGCCGCATCGTGCCAGTCGCCGGCCGCGAGCGTGTGTCGAATGGCTTCGACGACCTGACCGTGATCAGCGAACCACGCTGCCGCCTTGCGGTGGAGGTATGGAATTTCCTCAGCCAACCTTCGCCGCAGTTCCAAGCGCAAGAAGTCCGCCAGAAGCTGGTGGTAGCGGAACCACACGCGCTGAGCGTCAAGGGAGACGACGAATGCGTTGGCGTCCTCCAGTTCGAGCAACATCTGTTCCGAGCCCAAGCGGCCCGCCAACAGGTCGGCGAGCTCTCCGTTGAGCCGGTCTACGATCGAGGTTCGCAGCAGCATGGTTTGAACCTCGCTCGGCTGGCGCCCGAGCATTTCTGCCATCAGGTACTCTCCAATCGCCCTTTCGGTGCCAGAGAACTCGGCCACGAAACGCTCGGGATCCGCGTGACCGCCTAACGAGATCACCGCCAAGCGAAGGCCCGCGACCCAACCTTCCGTGCGTTCGTACAACGCGGATGCCGCACCGTCAGAAAGGCTGATCCCGGATCCAGCAAGCAGTTCGCGCGCCTCGGTCACGGTGAACCGCAGGTCGCTGGCCCGGATCTCGGCGACCGCGCCGCCAAGCCGGAGCTGGTGCAGCCTGATCGGCGGATCCCGACGAGATGAGAGCACGACGTGCGCAGACGTTGGCAGGAGCGCGAGCAAACGCTCGAGTTGCGTGAGGGCGTCAGCCGAAGTCAGCTCGTGGAAATCGTCGATGATCAGAACGACGGGCTCGTCCAGCTCGGCGACCTCGGACACGACTCTGTTCACCAACTGATCGGCCTCGAGCGCAGCGGTTAACGCGGGTTGCGTCTCAGCTTCGATCGAGCCCGCCGACCTACGGATCGCGTCCAGTACGCCGCGCCAGAACCGCTGTGCGTCCTGTTGGTCGCGGTCGACGGAAACAAATGCGACGGGACGAAGTTTGCTAGAGCGGTCAGTCCACGCCCGTAACAGCGAGGTCTTTCCGCTTCCCGGGGGCGCCGAGATGATCGTGACCCGTCCGGTCACAGCGCGATCCAGGCGTTCGAGGAGGTCTTCCCGGTCGAGCAGGCCCCGGGTCACGACCGAAACCTCTCCAGAGGCCGGCTGCTCCAGCCGCGGTTTGTGCTGCGTCGTCGCCAAGTTGGTCATCCTCTCCCCCGTCGGCCGCTTCGTTGATCTTAGTGCACGAGAATCTGTGCCCCGGCCTGTGTGGCTTGGTCTGGATTAGACCTGGCTTCGCGAGCGATCCTAGTCGGCGGCCCGCATGCCGGCGTGCGACTCAACCCAACAACCTATCCCACCGCCTCGCGGGACTGCACCCGGACGCGGGCGTTCGGAACACAGGCCCACGTGAAGTCGTCCAGTTGGGTTGGTCCACTTGCCGCCGACCCATCCTTGTAGCAGCGCTAACCATCGCCCTTGAGCCCTTGACACCGTTCTAAGCGCCTGCGTCGCGCCCTCGCCGAAGTCTTGCCAGCTACCGTCAAGCGTGATCTCCTCGTCGAGTTCAACGACAGCAACTGCGCCGTCGAGTTCAACGAGTGTGCCGCTATAGCCATCGCCACCCCGCAACCAAGCCGGCTCGTTGTCGTAACCGCCGGCGACGACTACGCGGTCGCCCACCTCAAATTGGACTCCCTTCACAGGGCAATAATTGTGAGCGGCGAATCTGGGGTTGCCGTGAGTTTGCTTAAGGTTGTGGTGACTTCCCATGTCGAAACTGCGCGTTCATAACTTCGCAATCTCCGTCGACGGGTACGGCGCGGGGCCATTGCAGAGCCTTGACAACCCGCTCGGCGTGGGCGGGCCCCGGCTCCACGAGTGGGTCTTCGCGACACGTTACGGCCGTCAAATGATTGGCGAGGAGGGCGGCGAGGAGGGCATCGACGAGCGGTTCATGGTCGCGGGCGACGCTGGCATCGGCGCCACGATCATGGGGCGCAACATGTTCGGCCCGGTCCGCGGGCCGTGGCCCGACGAGGACTGGAAGGGTTGGTGGGGCGACGACCCGCCGTACCACCACCCGGTGTTTGTGCTGACGCGCCATTCACGGCCGCCTCTGGTGATGCAGGGCGGGACGACGTTCAACTTCGTCACCGACGGAATCGAGGCGGCGTTGTCGCGGGCGTTCGAGGCGGCGGGAGGCGCCGACGTCCGCCTGGGGGGCGGCGTGGCGACGATCCAGCAGTACCTGCACGCCCGTCTCATCGACGAGCTGCACCTGGCGATCGTGCCCATCTTCCTCGGGGGCGGCGAGCGTCTGTTTGACGGTCTGGACGGTGGACCGGTCGGCTACGAGAACGTCGAGATGGTCAGCTCTGCCTCGGTGACGCACGTCCGATTCCTGCGCCGGTAACGGCGGTGCGGCGGCCATTCGCTTCGGGCCGCCCGGCGATGCAGCTGACCGTTCTTGCATTCCGAGCGGCTTCGACTCAGAACGGCACGCCTCACGGTCCTGCCCCGTGCGTCCGCCTGCTTGGGCGTTGCCAACCCGCGATTCCCAGTCGCGTGATCTCACAATGGCCGCGACAGTCGCGCTTACATCGCCGCGATTTCGTTGCTCTGCAGGAAATTGTGCCGTCCCGGTGTCCAGGAAATCGGGCCATACAATCGTCGTATGACTGAGCTGCCATCACGTGGAATCGCAACCGTCGTTGCGGCCACGCTGGCGGTCGCGTTAACACCGTCGTGTGCATTCATGCAATCAAGTGGTGTTGGTTCTCCCGCTTGCCAAGCGCGCTCGAGTACTTCGCCGGGAGGTTTGTCATCAACTCTCGTCCGTGATCTGAGCCCGCATATGAAGAACGGCAACGACCAATATCCCGAACTTGAGTTCTTTGGTTCCGGTCCCAGCCCCGCCACATTTTCAATAGTGGCGGGAAGCTTTGACAGCCATTATGGATGGAGCAACGAGACCGGATTCACGGTAAGCGAGGGCGGCGCCGTCACGCCTGCGGCGCCGTCGCTAAGAACGCGTCCCAGCCGCTTGACCGTAGCGGCTCCGGATGGAAATGGGGCCTGGACCCTGAACCTCACCGCATTGAGCGCAACAACGGTTTCCTTTATTGATGGGCAAGGTAGCACTCATACCGCCACGCTTCCAAGTGGTCCACAGCTTTCGTCCGCAGGACCGAATCCGGCCACTATCCAGAGCTATGCGGTGGGTTGCAATCAAACCATCTGGCTAGCGATAGTCGACAACAGCGGGAATAGCACTTTGTACTGGCTCGGTGCAGCAAGTGGGTTCAAGGCCGTGGCAGTTAGTCTTCCTGACGACGGCGCTGTGCAGCACCGGGGCGTGCAGAGTCTGAGCGTGGCGATTGTGGGCGATCATCTCTGCTATTACCGCCATTTTGATTCCCAGGCCCAGGGCTACACCAACTATTTCGGATGCATCGCGCCTGCTGGCTCGGTCACGGAAAAGCCCGATGCCTGGGAGTCGCCCTCGGTTTATTTGGTGACCGGACCGGACGGCAATGCGTGGGGCATCAACGATGCTTCGGGAGACACCGGGAACGCGACCATCCTCCGTCTGGATGCCGATGCCGATTCGTCGCAGTTTAACCTGCCTGGATTCTATGCAAGTCAGGGATTCTCGGATCTCGTCTCATCGGACGGATATTTCTGGTGGTGCGATGGTTCTTTTAAGCTTTGGAAAATGACCGTGAGCTAGAAGGCTCAGCCCGGCGGCCAATGCATCTGCCGCCCGGGACCTGGAGTCGGCGCTGGGCTAGCGGCGGCCGAGCACCGCCAGGGCTACGCCCGACAAGACGGTGAGGACGATGAGCGCCCCTCCGAGGTAGCCGAGAAGCGGGGTGTCGTCGGACCTGGTCGCGACCAGCGTCAACGGCGAAGGGGATGGAGTGGGCGAGGGAGTCGGGCTCGGCGACGGCGACGGGCTCGGTGAAGGCGAAGGCTGAGGCGCCACGGAGTAAGACATCGACGCGGTTCCCCTGCAGATCGTCCCGTTGATCTTCCAGTAGTACGTGACGCTGTGGGTGCCGACGGCGAGCGCCGACATTGACAAGGTCTCGCTGCCGGCCTGCCCGCTCTGCGCCAACGTGCCGTTGTAGACCTTTCCATCGATCGTGAAGTAATGCGTCGTGAGCGACCCTGGACAGGACGATGCGAACGTAGCCGTGAAAGTAACCTTCTGGCCGACGATCGAGCTGCTGGGCGAGGCGCGGAGCGAGGTGGAGCTCGCCAGGGCGGTGACGTTGGGAACCATTGCCGCCGCCGCGGCCAGGACCAGGATCAGCTTCTTCATCGGGACGGCCACATTTTCACGCATGGAGCAGAAAATTCAGCCACCTGAGCTCCGTCTCAGGCGGCGTCTGCTCAGCGTGCCGGCCAAAAAACCAGCACCAGTACCGCAGCTCCCGACAACAGTGGGAGGACCGGCGACATGGAAGGCACGGCCGCGGCGTCCACGGTCGTGCGCGCGGTGGTCGCCGGGAGCTCGCCGCCACAATCGCTGTGACCCGGCGACTCTGGACAGTGCCCGAAATCGCCGAGTTTGAACTCGATTTTTGTCGGGGGCCCGGGATTTGAACCCGCCAGAAGAGCACGGTAAGGACGCGCGCGGTTCAACGACGTGTCAAGATGCCAATCTCACCGCCGTTCGTGGCGGCTGCCGCAACAACAAGGGGAATGAACGTGGGTCCACGCAGCCGCCAGGCCGTCGGGATCGTTGTTGCGATTTGCAGTTCCGTGATCGGTGCCGCGGTGCTGCCTATCTCAACGGCGTTCGCGTCCCAGTACAGCGACACCGTGCTGTCTGACCATCCAGCCCTCTACTGGCCGGCCGATGAGGGCTCGGGTACCACACTGAATGACCTCTCCGGCGGAGGACGAAGCGGCACCGTCTGGAATGCCGCCAGCTGGTCCAACACCGGTCTGGTCTCCGGTTCACCTGCGTCGCTCGTCGGGCTTGGAGGCCTCAACGGCTACGCCAGCACCCAGCCGGGGCAGGCGACCGGCCTCCCTCTTGGACCGACCCGCACGGTTGAATTCTGGTTCTCGTCGTCGGATGCCAACGCCTGGCCGGAATGGCTGTTCTCGTTTTGGGGAGGCGGCAACGCTGGCGGTGGGGAAGGCACAGACAGATGGACGATCGCGATTCAGGCCAACAGCGCAATCTCGGTGGACGACCTGCTCTGGGGCCAGAGCGAGTATGGCGTTGGCTGCTCGAGCTCGACCTACTTCGACGGCAAGCCGCACCTGGTCGACTACACGGGAGACGGGACCACAAACCGCCTGTACATCGACGGCACAGAGTGCGCCAATCACGCCCAGCTGAACAACAACTCCTGGGATCACATGTGTGGCGTCGCGATTGGGGCCGGCGCAAATGTCGCGTGCGGGTTTGCGGGACCGCAGTACCAGATCGCATCCTCGACACATGTCGGTCAGGTATCCGTCTACGCAGCCACTCTCACACCTGCGCAGATCGCCAACCACCACAGCGCCGGCGCCGGCGGGGCCGTCCGCTATCAGCCCAGCATCAACGGATACGCGTTCAACAATCCAGGCGCTCCGCTTGCCACGGTGCCGTCCTACGATCGGATGGCCTCGTTCTATCCGAGCTCCCGCTTCGAGATCTTCTATCCGTTCACAGACAAACCAACCTTCTTGGCCCACTGGTTCAACTCGAACTACTTCGTCTCCGCCTATTCAGGCGGGCTCTGCTACGGAATGGCCGCTTCCGACCAGTTCCTCTACAACACGTTTCCCGATCAGTCCGCGGTGACCCTGTATCCCAGTTTCCCCGGCGCGCCGGGGAGCTTTCCTGGTGCCCTCGGTGCATCGCCCTCCCCCTCCGACACGAATATCGAACAGTTCATCGATCGCTACCACTCGCGGCAGATGGCCGCCGCGGGAGTCGAGGCGAGCATCGGAACCTGGGAGTTCGCGCAGTTGACGGGCGGCAACCGTGGCGCGCTCGACACGATCGCGACCGCCGTTGCGTCGGGCAAGACGGAGTGGGTGGGGCTCGGGCCAAGCCGCGAGGTGCTCACTGAGACCTCGAACCCCATTGCCAACAAAGACCGCTTCTCGTTTCTGCTCAACGAGTCGCACGCTGTTCTCGCGTACCGCGTCGATCAGTCCCAAGGGAGGATCGACATCTACGACCCGAACTCTCCGCTGGACGACCAGGCTTACATCAAGATCGTCGGCAGCTCGATCAACCCCGGCGGCGGGATCGAGGTCGTCCACAACGGCGATGACTCCGTCCCGGCGAACATCTCTTACGGAGGAGGAATCAGCCCCTCGGGTACGGACTTTGGCCAGTCAGGGGAGTGGCAGATGATGCCCCTCCCGCAGGCTGCGTTCACCGACCAGGGCAACGTCCCTCCTTTCGACAACCGCCACTGGATGCTCGACCTGGTGAGCCCGATCGCTCTCATCGCAGGCGCACGCCTGAGCAAACTTCTCGGAGAACCGATATTCCGCATGCTTGGCTCGAACGCGCAGGATCCGATGGAATCGGAGCTGCTGCCATCGGGGTCCGGCCTTGACGAGGTGATCGCCACGGACAGGCCCGGCGCTCAGACGTCGCTCAAGTCCGGGTCAAGCGCGACGGATGTCATCGAGACGGATGACACCGCGGGCGGCACCACACACCATGTTTCGATCAGTCCGGATGCGACCCAGGTGGTTCTTTCCAACGCGAGCAGCGTTCAGCGATACACCGCGACTCTTGGGTCGGACTTCCTGCCATCACCATACGGCCGAAGCATCACGATCTCCGGCGCCATCCTCTCGCCAGGTGGCACGCTTGACCTACGTACAGACCCCACTTACTCCACGTTCGCCGTGGCGGCCTCCGCAATGCCGGGGGGCCAGGCCAACCTGCTCCTGCAGCAGCTCGGACAGGGTGAAGGATCGGCAAGCGTGACAGTCACGGTTCCGGGCAGCGGCAGCCAGGGCGTGGTGTTCGTTGGGGACTGGACCGGGCTGGGCCAGAGCCTTATCTTCGAAGTCATCACCGGGCCCAACGGTCAGGTCACAGGTCTGCTGCTTCAAGACAACGCCGGGCAGAGGCAGCGGCTGTCCGACCAATTGCTTGAGAGCATCCAGGCGGCGATCACCAAGGTGACGGACGCGGGCGTTCGCAACTCGCTCCAGGCCAAGCTGGACAACGCAGCCAAGCAGATCGGCGAAGGTGACCCAGGCACGGCGGCCAACGTGCTCGAGGCACTCGACCACGAGGTGGCTGCCCAGACGGGACTGGCCATCCCGACAGACCTGGCCGCATCTCTCACGGCTTCGCTCGCCGAGCTGATCGGTCTGCAGAGGATGGCATCGGTGTGATCTTCCGGGCGTGGCCCGTCGCAGTGACGGTCCTCGCACTTGCCGCATGCGCCCCATCCGGATCGGCCACGTCCGATCGGGTCTCCACGACGTTTGACGGGAGCAAGAAGCTCGTGCTGGCGGCCGCCTACACCGCCAACGCACAATCCATCGGCATATCCGTCTGGGCCGATGTACCGGTGGGAACTCCCGGGACCCTCGAGACTATCGGGCCTTTACACATGCGCTGCGAGGGCACGTTCCAGCCGCCGGGCAAGGATCTCCAGAACCCCGACAACCTGCCGATTCTCGACCTCGGTGGCGGCGGTGGCGTGAGCTTCGCAGCCCCCAGCGGCCATTACGTAACGGTTGCTTCCATCCCTTCGATGGGAGCGAGGATTCAAAAGGCCTTCGACGCCGGCTCTTCATACGCCGACCCGATCACGGGCGTGTTCGACCTCAGCCTCGGCTGCGTACCGATTGCCGACTCGGCCCAGCAACTCCAGAAGCTGCTGCCCCAGCACGTCATGGCGGTTCAGATCTGGATCACGCGGATGAACGACGCTGTCAACAGATCGCAGCTGCTGCCATTGGCGCAGGAAGCGTCCCAGGCGGTTCAAAGTGGCGATACCGCCACCGCCCTCCAGGCGCTGACCCGGATCAAGGCCATCGTTGAACCCATGGCCGCTCAGAATCCTTACTACGACATTCTGCGCGACACGCTGGCATCGATCGCGCTCCTGACGCAGCCGCCGCCGTCGAGTTGAGCAACTAAGACCGGCTGATCGGGCGGTGCACGATCGTGGCGTTTTCGGCGCCGAGCGCCTCCTCCTCTTCCACGCCGATCACGCTCGGCTGGAACAGGCTGTCGGGCACACAAATTCGTCAGTAGAGTCGGCGTGCGTTCGGACAACGGTCTCGGCGACCGAGGTCAGCTCGCCGCCGCTCGAAACCTCCGCCGCTCAAGCGGCGGAGCCGTTGCTGGCGACCCGCCGCCCGGATCGACCCCTCGTGCACCTTTATGTGTCCGATCAGGACTCAGTCCAGCCGCTAGGACTGAGCGTCGCGATCTATACCAAGGAGCTCTTCGCGACAGGAGGTGACGACGACAATCGCGCTGCCGTCCGATCTGTGCCACGAACGCCTCGAGCTGGCGCAACTCCATTCGCACCATTGTGATTCTTCGGCATTCCCGAAGAGTGCATTCGTGAGTTCCCCCTTTTTCTGCCACGGGCCTGGTGGGACGCTCGCTCGACTTGAGGTCTACGGGGGAATTCGAATGACGACTCCAGTTGCGATGTTCGTTCAGGCCTTCGACCGCGACGCGGCGGAGATCGAGGCCGCGCCAGTGCTCGGGTGAGAAATCGAACGTGTAGACGGCGCGCTGGCGGTCCTCGAGCTTGCTGTCGCGACGCTTGAGATAAGGGGGAGGCAGCCTTGGTCGATCTGAGATTCGGGATCGTGGTGAGGCGCGGCAACATTCATCAAATCAGATGCCGTGGGTCCGATCAGACGGTAAGGTCCTAGAACACACCCGGGGGCAGCGAGCCGGCCTGGATCGTTGTCTTGTGCCGGATACCCATGTCCGCGAAACGCAGCCTTTGCACCGAATAGTTCACGGACGATCCGGCGACGGTGTCAATCCGTTTGAACGTGCCTTTCGGAACCTCCTGTGAGAACGCCCGTAAAGTCGGTCGCGGCGATGCTAGACGTCGGCATGCAGGCCGGGGGTTTCGTGGTCCACCCCTCTTGCAGAAAGTCCTCGCTCGAACCTTACGATCGATGCCGCCAAGGCTTCCGGTTGCTCGTGGGTGGTGAGGTGGCCGCCAGGCAAACGCACGATCTGGAGGCCTAGTTCGCTCAGCCCTTCTTGCGCAAGGTCGACCTGTCGATGTTCAAAAGGATCTTCGTCGCTGCCGCCAACAGCGAATGGAAATTGAGGGCGATAGGCCTTGAAGAGGCGGCCGAAATCGAGGCGTTCGCCTTGCGCTTTGTGCTCAGCTACGAAACCCGCTGCTGCCGCAAGGTAGAACCCGCCATCGCGGCGGTTTAGTGCGTTGTAGAGCTCGCGTACCTCGGCGTCACTGACCTTATAGCCTTTGGACCACATAACTCCTGCCAGCATCTTGAACACGGCGAAGGATTGTTTGATGGAGTCGCGGGTCCCTTTGGGTAGGCGGCGCAATATCGGCGTGGTGTACCACGGGTGAGA
>Ga0207646_10002958_pt1 | contig 19676 bp, 20 predicted proteins | sample KBSK5502metaG_FD_184343 | JGI IMG/M metagenome (GOLD analysis project Ga0207646, IMG submission 184343) | Corn, switchgrass and miscanthus rhizosphere microbial communities from Kellogg Biological Station, Michigan, USA - KBS K5-50-2 metaG... | ecosystem: Host-associated > Plants > Roots >...
CGCGAACGCGTTCAACCCCGGATACATGGACACCGAGATGCAGGAGCGCATCCGGCGAACGTCGGCGGCGGACTTCCCGCGCAGTGACGAGTACCGCGCGGCGGAGCGCGAGGGGAAGCTGAAAGACCCGAAGGAGCCGGCGCGCGCGGTCGCCTATCTCGTGCTGCCGTCCACCCTGCGTAGCGGCGAGCATCTCGACTGGTCCGATGACGCGCTGCGAGGCGAAATGGAGCGCGTCGTCCCCGCCTGAAACCCCGGCCCGCTCGGATATGTCCGTTCCGCGTCGAACGCGTGTCGGTTCTGCAACAGGAATGACTCATGCAGACAGGCGCTCGGACGGCGGAGATCGGAGAGAGTCATGAAGCGCGCGGTTCTGGCGGCTGCGATCGTCTTGGGGCTGGCTATCGGCCTGGCAATGCCTTCATCCGCGATCGTGCTGACCCAGGTGACGTTGAGTTGCGACGATGGAACCACCTCCACGATGGTCGTTGACACCGATACCCTTCTGGGCCTGACGGACGCGGTCCAGGGCATGATCGACTATCCCGCGGGCCTCACGTGCACGATGACCCAAGTGCCGGTGACAGGAGTCGTACGCATCGGCAGCGTCGCCCTGGCCGGGGCGGGCAACCGTCCGTTCATCGTCGGCGGCGGCCGCTGGCAGGTCCCTTGCTCGGCGATCACTGGCGGTGGCGGCGGAACGACCACCGGAGGCGGAAGCACCGGAACGAGCGGTGGCGCGCCGATCCAGCAGAGCACCGAGATGATCTTCGTAAACATCGCGGTGAACTTCCATCAGGCTGACGACCTCAGCTTTTTCGGGACGCTGAACGAGACCATCCCCGCGAATCAGTCGTGTGCCGGCGTCCCGGTCGGCGAGACGCACTTCACATCGAAGCCGCAACCTTCACCGCCGGGCTGCTTCGGGATCGACCCAAGCCAGATGAACATGGCGCATACGGTTTCGACCGTGACCCAGACCTCGGGACAGCAGCAATTCCCGAACGGCGCGGGCGGCTTCCTGGGGGTTGGTGACCTCATTCACTTCTCGTTCATAGACAACGGCAATCCCGGGCACATGCCCCCGGGTGTCGACGACATGCTGCAGGGGCCGCCGGTGCTGGACGACTCTCAATGCACTCAAGACTCGTTCGGAACCGTGACGGCAACGGGAAGCGCGCCGATTTTCCACCTGGCCAACGGAAACATCACACTGCACCAGTAGCGCGAAAGTCTCGAAGTGATGTGAGGGCGGCCGATCGGCCGCCCTCTTTGCTTCTAGTGCTCGGGCGACTTGTCTCCGCGCGCCCCCACCGGCTTGAAGTTCTTGCGCTTCTCGATCGCCGCGCGCAATAGCTTGCTTGTGCCCTCAGGGTCGGTCTGCGCCCGCCGCTCGAGCTCCGAAGCGGGCCGGCCGATGAGACCGCATGTCGCGCAATCGCCCCGGCTGTCCAGGCGCGCGTGGCAGTGGGAGCAGTGGACCTCGAACGCGCCGTGCGGCTGAAAGAGGCCCAGGGCCTGAGCTTCGGCGATGAGCGTCCGAGGGTCGACGATCAATACGCGAGCACCACGGACTTCTTCTCGAGGTAGCCGTCGAGGCCCTCGATACCGTGCTCCTTGCCGAACCCTGACTGTTTCGTGCCGCCGAAGGGCAGCTGGTCGTACGCGACCTGGATGTCGTTTATCCACGTGTACCCGGCTTCGAGCAGCTCGGCCGCCTTGCGCGCCTTCGCGAGGTCCTTCGTCCAGATGGACGACCCGAGACCGTAGACGCTCGAATTCGCCTTGGCGATCGCGTCGTCAAGGTCCTTCACGATGAAGATCGGGAGCGCGGGACCGAAGACTTCCTCGGTGGCCATCCGCGAGTCCTCGGGTACGTCCCTGAGGACGGTCGCCTCCATGTACCAGCCCTTCTCGAACTCCTTGCCTTCGGGGCGCTTGCCGCCCGCGAGGACCCTGGCGCCGCGCTTCACCGCGTCGGCGACCTGCGACTCGACCTCGGCCCGCTGCCGCTCGGTGTGCAGGGGACCCATCTTCACGCCCTCTTTCAAGCCGTCGCCGACCGGCCACTCCTTGCGCGCACGGTCGGCGATCTTTGTCATGAATTCCTCCGCGATCTGCTCGAAGAGGTAGACGCGCTTCACCGCGAGGCACGCCTGCCCCGCGTTGAAGAACCGCCCGATCGCGGTGGCGGCGGTCGCGCGCCGGATGTCGGCGTCGTCGCACACGATCATCGGATCGCTGCCGCCGAGCTCCAGCGTGACGCGCGTCACGTTCTCCGCGGCGAGCTTCATGATCCGTTTGCCCGTCTCGGTCTGTCCGGTGAACGCGATCTTGTTGACCTTGGGGTGCGAGACGAGCGCGTCGCCGATCTCGGCGCCGGGTCCGTGCACGGTGTTCAGCACGCCCGCGGGAATGCCGACCGAGTTGATGATCTCGATCGTCTTCTGCGTCGCGAGCGGGGTCGTCGACGCCGGCTTCAGCACGACGGTGCACCCGGCCGCGAGCGCGGGGCACACCTTGTTCGCCATGAGGGTCAGCGGGAAGTTCCAGGGCGTGATCGCGACGACGACGCCGACCGGGCGCCGCATGGTGAGGCCGAACTTGTTCTGCTCCTCGAGCGGCACGTAGTCGCCGCGCAGCTTGTCGGCGAATCCGGCGAAGAACTCCAGATTCTCGGCGACGCGCGTCGCCTCGATCACCGCGTGCGCGAGCGGCTTGCCCTGCTCGAGCGTGAGCAGCCGCGCGATCTCCGGCACCGCCGCCTTCACCTTGACCGCGGCCGCGTGCATGAACGCCGCGCGCTTGGTGCCCGAGAGCGACGCCCACGCGGGCAGCGCCTTCGCTGCGGCCTCGACCGCGGCGTCGACCTCCGACGCGGAGCCCTTCGGGATCGTGTCCACGACCTCGCCGTTCGCGGGATTTCTGACCTCGATCGTCTTTCCGGTTTGCGCGGCGACGGTCTGGCCGTCGATGAGCATCGTTGCCATGAAAAAGTCCTCCGTTCGGTGGGCGGAACGCCCACGGCGCGCGCACCGCGCGTCATTCGCCAGTCCGTCTAAAGTCTAGGAACTTTCGGCGCGGGGGGTTAGATGGCTGTTCGTCTCGAGAAGCAGGACTCCATCGGGCACATCGTGCTTGATCGGCCGCCCGCTAATTCCTACGACAAGAACTTTATGGAGGAGCTCGAGGCCGCGATCGAGGAGGCCGGCCGCGACGACGTAGTAAAGGCGATCCTGCTGCGCAGCGCCAGCGAAAAGTTCTTCTCCGCCGGCGCCGACGTTTCTGTCTTCGCGCGGAGCGGTCTCGACGAGCAGAACGCGTTCGTCGTGTGCGCGAACGAGGCGATGGCAAAGTTCGAGAGCACGCCGAAGGTGGTCGTCGCCGCGATCAGCGGACACTGCCTCGGAGGCGGTCTCGAGATGGCCCTCTGCTGCGACTTCCGCGTCGCGGCGGAGGGCTCGTATCGCATCGGCCTTCCCGAGGTCACGCTCGGCCTGCTGCCGGGCACCGGCGGCACGCAACGGCTCCCACGGCTCATCGGGCGCCAGAAGGCGCTCGATCTGATGCTGACGGGCCGCACCTTGACGCCGCAGGACGCCCTCGCCGCGGGGATCGTCGACGAGGTGGTGCCCGCGGGCGAGGTCGTCGACAGGGCCGTCCAGCGCGCGACGGCCTACGCGACCGGCCCGACGTTCGCGATCGGCCGCATCAAAAAGGCCGCCGTGCTGGGCTCCGGGATGACCCTCGACGAGGGTCTCCGGCTCGAGCGCCAGCTGCTCATCGAGCTCTTCAAGAGCGAGGACGCCAGAGAGGGCGTCATCGCGTTCGTGGAGAAGCGGAAGCCGACATACAAAGGACGTTGACTCCGCTCGCCTCCCGCAGGGTGGCGATCGATTCGTCTCCGCTCCTCCCAGGGAGGCGACCGATCGAGCTGCACTACCGGGAAGGTGGGCGCGGCGCGCCGATGGTCCTCCTCCACGGTGGCTGGGGCTACGGCTTCTACGCGCACGACGACGCGATCGCGAAGCTCGATCGCCGGTTCATCATCCCGGACCGCACCGGGTACGGCGGCTCGCCGCACGTCACCGAGCTGCCGCCGAGGTTTCATCTCGCCGCGGCGATCGAGACGGAGACGCTGCTCGATGAACTCGGTATCGAGCGGCCCACTCTGTGGGGTCACAGCGACGGCGCCATCATCGCCGTGATCCTCGCCCTGCGGGATCCCGACCGCTACGACGGGATCATCGTCGAGGCGATCCATCTCGATCGGCGGAAGCCGCGATCGCGCGACTTCTTCCTCAAAATGGAGAACGACCCCGACTCATTCGGCGAGCGGGTAACACGCAAGCTCGCCGAAGAGCATGGCGAGGACTACTGGCGCACGGTCCTTCACGCCGGTGGCCGCGCGTGGCGCGAGATCGCGGCAACACCGGACGAAGACTTCTACGACCACCGTCTGCACGAGCTCCGGGTGCCCATGCTCGTCGTGCACGGCGCCGACGATCCGCGCACCGAGCCGGGCGAGCTCGACCGCATCCGTCGGGAGGTCCCGAGCGCGCGGATCGAGATGATCGAACGGGGCGGGCATAGCCCGCACAGCGCGCCTGCGACCGCCGCGCGGGTCACCGCTATCGTCAGCGACTTCCTCGAGTCGTTACCGACGGGCGGTGCGTATCATCCGCGCGTCCCATGACCAGGACGTTCGCCACGTTGCTCGCCGGAATCGTCACCCTGCTCTCGTGCACCGGCGCCGGTACGCCCCCACCAGCCGCGACGTCCGCCGCCGGAACCGCTCAGGGGAGCGCGACCCCGCAGCCGAGCCGGGCGAAGGTCGTGGTCTCGTACAGCAACGTGCTCGCCGACTTCTTCCCCGCGTACGTCGCCAAGGAATCGGGGATCTTCGATCAGAACTTCCTCGACGTCGACCTCCAGCTCATCGCGAGCACGACCGGCCTTCCCGCGCTTCTCGCGGGGCAGACGCAGATCGCGCATATCGGCGGGTCAGAGGCGCTCACCACGACGGCGGGCGGCGGCGACGTCGTCGTCGTCGCGAACACCGGACCGGTGTGGCCGTACCAGCTCTACGCCGCTGCCGACATCAAGACGCCCGCGGATCTCAAAGGAAAGAAGGTCGCGATCGCGGGCGTCGGTGGGACATTCGATATCGGGATCCGCACGATGCTCCCGAAGCTCGGGCTCATCCCCGACACGGACGTCACCGTCTTCTCCACGGGTTCCACCGCGAACGCGACGGCCGCGCTGTTGAGCGGCGCGGTGTCCGGGACGCTGTCGTCGCCTCCCGACACGCTGAAGCTCGAGGCCGCCGGTTTCCACTCGCTCGCGAAGATGGCCGACCTGAACCTGACGACCGCCGCCACGACGATCGTCGTCACGCGCAGCTACCTGACCGCCAACAGAGCGGTGGTGCAGCGATACGTCGATTCGATCGTGCAGGGGATCGCCAAGGCGCGCGCCGACCGGCCGGGCACGATCGCGGCTCTCAAGAAGTACCTCAAGTCCGACGACGACAAGGGCATGCAGGCGGCGTACGACTGGTATGTGGGGACAGTGCTCAAGGACCCGCCGATCCCGACCGCGGCCCAGCTCGCCGGCATCCAGGAGGTCGTCGCGAAATTCAACGACAAGGTGAGGACCGTCGATCCGGCGAAGATCGTCGACGATTCCTTCGTGAAAAGCGCGCTCGATCGCGGACTCCTGAAGTAGCGCGGCCCGCCCCCCAGGGCCGTCCAGTGGTATAACCATTTGCCAATTGGACCCCTCGCCCGGCATGGGCGAGGGCGGGAGATGGGCATGGCTATCGCCGAGCGTCCGACCCGCACCTTCCGTGATCTCCGGGATTGGCTGAGGCGGATCGACGACATGGGTGAGCTCCGCGTCGTCCGGGGGGCGAGCGCCGACGAGGACATCGGGATGGCGACGGAGCTCGCCGGCCGGGTCCACGGCACGCCCGCGCTCCTCTTCGACGAGATACCCGGTTACCGGAAAGGCTTCCGGGTCCTCTCGAACGGCCTCGGCTGGTTCCCGCGCCTCGCCCTCACGCTCGGACTCGACCCGAAGATGTCGCCGGAGGGCCTCGTCCGGGCGTGGCAGAAGCGCGTATCAGAGGGCATCACGCCGATCCCCTCGGTCGAGGTCAAGGACGGCCCGGTCTTCGAGAACACCAAGCGCGGCGCGGAAGTCGACATGACGATCTTCCCCGCGCCGAAGTGGCACGAGGGCGACGGAGGGCGCTACATCGGCACCGGCAGCTTCGACATCACCCGCGACCCCGACAACGGCTGGGTCAACCTCGGCTGCTACCGCGTGATGGTCCACGACAAGAACAAGCTCGGCTTCTACATCTCACCGGGGAAGCACGGCCGCATGCACCGCGATGCGTGGCTCGGGCGCGGGGAGAAGATGCCGATCGCGTTCGTCGCGGGCGGCGACCCGCTCCTGTTCCTCGCCGCCGCGACCGAGGTCCAGTTCGGTCTCACCGAGTACGACTGGGCAGGCGGCGTCCGCGGCGAGCCGTACCGCGTCGTGAAGGGTCCGGTCACGGGCCTTCCGCTCCCGGCCGACGCGGAGATCGTCGTCGAGGGCTGGGTCGATCCGAAAGAGAAGATCGTCGAGGGTCCGTTCGGCGAGTGGACGGGGTACTACGCGAGCGACGCGCGTCCCGAGCCGTTCATGCAGGTCGAAGCGCTCTACCACCGCGACGACCCGATCATCCTCGGATCGCCGCCGAACCAGCCCCCGGACGAGCAGTCCTTTTATCGCGCCTTCCTGCGCTCGGCGCTGCTGCGCTCGGAGCTCGAGGCAGTGGGCGTCCCGGGCATCAAGGGTGTGTGGTGCCACGAGGTCGGAGGCTCACGGCTCTTCAACGCCGTGAGCATCGAGCAGCGCTACGCCGGGCACGCCCGCCAGGTCGGGCACCTCGCCGCGACGGTGCACGCGGGCGCGTACCTCGGCCGCTACGTCATCGTCGTCGATGACGACATCGACGTGATGGATCTGAACGACGTCGTGTGGGCGATGAGCACGCGCTCGGATCCGGTCGAATCGATCGACATCATCAAGCGCGCCTGGAGCGGCCCGCTCGACCCGCGCATCCCGAAGGACCGCAAGGGCCTGTCCTCCCGCGCGATCATCGACGCGACCCGGCCGTTCGAGTGGCGCGCGGACTTCCCGCCGGTGAACACGCCGAGCGCCGAAACAAAACGCAAGGCGAAAGAGAAGTTCGGATACCTGCTCCGGAACGAGCCCCATCCGAGCGACGGGAAGCTGAGCTAGGACCGGTGCACGACCGCTCCGCGAAGCTCGCCGCGAAGGGGGTCGTCATCGAGTACTGGCTGCACCGCTCGAAGACGCTCTTCACCGCCGTGAAGGGCGTCGATCTCGAGGTCCGGCCTGGAGAATTCCTCGCGATCGTCGGCCCCTCCGGGTGCGGAAAGACGACCTTCCTAAACGCGGTCGACGGCCTTCTGCCGATCGCCGACGGCAGCCTCACGCTCGACGGACGCGAGATCACCAAGCCCGGACCCGATCGGGCGATGGTGTTCCAGCAGCCCGGCCTCCTGCCGTGGCGCACCGTGCTGGGAAACGTCGTCTTCGGCGTGGAGGCTCAGGGCCGCATAAGCAAGGCGGAGGCGATCGCCAAAGCGAAGCATCAGATAGAGCTCGTCGGCCTCAAGGGTTTCGAGGATGCCTATCCGCTCGAGCTGTCGGGCGGCATGCAGCAGCGCGTGAACCTCGCCCGTGCGCTCCTCACCGATCCGGAGATGCTCCTTCTCGACGAGCCCTTCGCGGCACTCGATGCGCAGACGCGCGAGATGATGCAGCTCGAGCTCCTGAAGATCTGGTCGCAGACGAGAAAGACCGCGCTGTTCATCACGCACGACATCAAGGAAGCGATCTATCTCTCGGACCGCGTCATCGTCTTCACCCGTCGCCCCGGCCGCGTGAAGAACGTCCTCGAGATCAATCTGTCGCGCCCGCGCGACCTGCGCGTGAAGCGCGACCCGCAGTTCCTCACCTACGAGGACGAGATCTGGGAATCCATCCAGGAGGAGCTCGCGGTCCCGGCCGAACGACTCATCGCGGGAGTTCCGGCGGCATGACCATCAAGGAAGCCGACCGCGTCCTGCCGGTGACGGCCGGCGAGAGCGATCCCCTGCGCGAGCGGCGCTCCGTGGTGCAGCCGAGCCGGATCAAGATCTACGAGCCGCTCATCATCGGCACGCTCAGCGTCGTCATCGCCCTCACGGCCTGGCAGCTCGTCGCGAACGCGCGCATCTACTCCGTTCTCTTCCTCCCCGGTCCGTGGGACGTCGCGCAGGCGTTCGTGAAGCTGTTCCAATCCGACGACATCTGGCTCGACATCGCGACGAGCGGCAGCGAGATGGGCATCGGGTACGGCCTGGCGGTCGTCGTCGGCCTGGTGCTCGGGATGCTCATGGGCTGGTACACGCGCTTCCAGTTCGCTCTGGATCCGTTCGTGAACTTTTTCTACAGCACGCCGCGCATCGTGCTCATCCCGCTCTTCATCCTCTGGTGGGGAATCGAGATGCAGCCCAAAATCGCGGTCATCTTCCTCGGCGCGCTCTTTCCGATCATCATCAACACCATGGCCGGCGTCCGAAACACGGAGGCCGCGCTCCTGCGCGTCGCGCGGTCGTTCGGGGCGTCCGATGCGCTCATCTTCCGCCGCGTCGTGCTACCCGGCTCGGTGCCGTTCATCCTCACCGGATTCCGGCTCGGCATCGGCCACGCGCTCACGGGTGTCGTAGTGGCCGAGCTCATCGCCGCAAAGCACGGGGTCGGCCAGATCATCGCGATCGCCGGTCAGACCTTCCAGACGCCCAAGATGCTGGCGGGCGTGGTCCTCATCGCTTGCACCGGGATGCTGCTCACAACACTTCTGCAGCGCATCGAAAATCGATTCCAGTCCTGGCGTCCACAGATCAGATGACACTGGAAAGGGTGGGAACATGACCAAGACCCTCGCCGTCCTCGTCGCTTCCCTCGCGATCCTCGCGACCGCTTGCGGAGGCGGGGCGGCCCCGGTCTCGTCGCCGACGGCCACGCCGACGCAGGCGGCGGCCTCGCCGACGACGACGCCACGGCCGTGCTGTACGAAGGTCGTCTCGGCCTACAGCAACATCAGCGCGGACGACTGGATCGTGTGGTACTCGTTCGAGAAAGGCATCTTCAAGGACAACGGACTCGACGTCGACCTCCAGTCGATCAACGGCGGCGCCCAGACGAGCGCGGCGCTCGTTTCCGGAAGCATTCAGATCGGACAATTCGGCGGCTCCGAGGCGCTCAGCGCGAACGCCGGCGGCGCGGATGTGGTGATCGTCGCGAACCTCGCACCGGTGTACCCGTACAAGCTCTACGTCCAGAAGGGGATCACGAACATCCAGGGGCTCAGGGGAAAGAGGATCGGCGTGTCGAACGCCGGCGGCTCCAGCGACATCGCGACCCGCGCGGCCCTGAAGGCCGCAGGGCTCGACCCGGATAAGGATGTGAACATCATCGCCGTGGGCTCGCACGCGAACCGCACCGCCGCGCTCCTCGCCGGCACGATCGACGCCGGCGTCGACGACCCGCCCGAGGACCTCGAGCTCGTCAAGGCGGGGCTCACGCCGCTCATCGACCTCGCGGGCCAGAAGCTCCCCGCCGCGAACACGGGCGTGATCATGCAGCGCACGTACCTCAACGCGAACAAAACGACCGTGCAGGCCTACATCGACTCACTGGTCATCGCTCGGCTGAAAATGAAGTCGGACAAGGCGGGCGCCACGGCTGTGCTCGGGAAGTACTTCAAGCTGGACAACCAGCCCGCGCTGGACGCCGCGTACGACTTCTTCATGAACGAGGTGACCGTGCCGTACCTCTTCCCGGAGGTCACCCAGTTCAAGGACGCGGTCGAAATACTTGGAAAGACCAACGACAAGATCAAGACCGTGGACATCGCCAAGATGCTTGACCGATCGTTCATGCAGAGCGCGCAGGACCGGAAGCTCGGCGGTTAACGAGCAACAAAAGGAGGCGGCTAACGCCGCCGACGGAGAGGGGTGCAGGGGATACTTCCCCTGCGCAGAGAAAGGAGGCGGGTCGTGGCGCAGTTCACCGACCGCATCGAGCCCAGGGATTTCCCGAAGATGCCCGAGGAGTACCGCGACCTGTTGACCCGTCTCCTCACCATCCAGGCCGACTGCGAGATCGGCGGTCCCCACATTTATGTCGACCACTGGACCCTTCGCGCGCCGACCGTCGACGACCAGTGGCGCGTCGCGCGCATCGCGTCGGAGGAGATCGATCACTGCCGCAAGTTCCTCCGGATGCTCGGAATGATCGGCCTCGACCGCTCCGACATCCTGTTCCGGCCGCGGTCCAAGCGCGAGGTCGATGCATTCAAGGTGGACATGCCCGAGTGGGGCGACTTCGCCGCGTTCGGCTTCCTCATCGACAAGGTCGGCGAGTACCAGCTCGACGAGATGGTCGGCTCGTCGTTCCTGCCGACCGACGACGTCCTACCGACGATCCTCCGCGAGGAGAAGGGCCACGTCGCGTACGGCGAGCAGCAGCTCGAGAAGATGATGGCGACGCCCGAGGGCAGGGTCGCAGCGCAGCGAGCCATCGACAACTGGTACGTCGTCGGGCTCGACATGTTCGGCCGCTCCGAGTCCGCGCGCGACGAGCGGTACATCGAGTGGGGTCTCAAGAAACGCACCAACGGGAAGATGCGTGAGGACTACATCGCCGAGATGGATCTGAAGATCAGCGCGCTCGGGCTCCGCGTGCCGGACAAGCTCGCCGGCCGCAAGTACCTCTAACCGCGTTCAATCTCGCGAGCGCTCTCGCCGACGCCGCGTGCGCGGCCGGCCGCGGCGATCGTCCCGCGCTCCGCTACTCCGGCGACACGCTGACGTACCGCGAGCTTGCCGCGATGCAGGATTCCGCCGCGCAGGGCCTTCGCAACCGCGGGGTGCGACCGAGTGAGCGCGTCGCGCTCGTCCTCCGCGACTCGCCTCGATTCATCGCCGCGTTTCTCGGTGCGGCGAAGATCGGTGCGATCCCGGTCCCGCTCTCGACCGTCGCGAGGCCGGACGAGCTCGACTTCATGCTCCGCGACAGCGGCGCCGTCCTCACGATCACCGATGAGGACGCCGAGCTATTCGCGGACCGACCCGGGCACCTGGCGGCCGCATCGACCACAGAGGACGACATGTGCTTCTGGCAGTACTCGAGCGGCACCACCGGCGCGCCGAAGGCGGTCATCCACCTGCATCGCCGCGCGCTCTTTCCGGCGGAGGGTCACGGCCGCCACGTCGCGCGGATCGGCGCCGACGACCGCGTGTACAGCACGGCGAAGCTCTTCTTCTCGTACGGGCTCAACAACTCGATGGTCATCCCGCTCGCGGCCGGCGCGTCGGTGGTCCTCGATCCGGAGCGTTTCGCTCCGGAACGCGCCTGGCGGCTGATCGCGGCGGAGCGCCCGACGGTCCTCTACTCGGTGCCGACCGCCTACGCCGCGCTCCTCGCGGCCGCCGAGGCGGGCGTGCCCGCGGACACGGCATCGCTCCGCGCGTGCATCTCCGCCGGCGAGGCGCTGCCGGCAGCGCTCGGCGAGCGCTGGCACAGGCGATTCGGCCTTCCGATCCTGGACGGGATCGGATCGACGGAGATCGGCTACATCGCGATCTCGAACACCGCCGACGACGTGACGCCGGGATCCTCGGGCCGCGTCGTCCCCGGCTACGAGGCCCGCGTCGTCGCGGCGGACGGCGCCGACGCGACCGAGGGTACGTTGTGGGTTCGCGGCGGCTCGACGGCGATCGGCTATCACGAGCGTCCGCAGGCGACCGCCGCGGCCTTCCGCGACGGCTGGGTCGTGACCGGGGACCGCTATCGGGTGCAGGGCGGCCGCTACTACAACCTGGGGCGCGACGACGACATGCTGCGCGTGGGCGCGCAGTGGGTCTCGCCGCTCGAGGTCGAGTCCGTGCTGCTGTCGCATCCGAGCGTCGCGGAGTGCGCTGTGGTCGGCCGCGCGGACGCCGATGGCCTCGTCAAGGTCTGCGCGTTCGTCGTCCTCCGTGAGGAGACGCCGACGCGCGAGCTCGACGAGCTCTGCGCCGAGCGGCTCGCGCGCCACAAGCGTCCGCGCTGGATCCTCCCGGTCGCCGAGCTGCCGAAGACCGCGACGGGGAAGATCCAGCGTTTCCGGCTGCGCGAGGCGGCGCGCGCGTGAGCGAGCATCGGATCCGCTTCACGCTGAACGGCGCGGCCGTCGACGTGACCGTGCCCGCGGAGCGGCTCCTCGTCGATCTCCTGCGAGACGACCTCGGCAAGACCGGCACGAAGGACGGCTGCTCCGTCGGCGTGTGCGGTCTCTGCACCGTGCAGGTCGACGGCATGCCGATGTCGGCCTGCCTGCTGCTCGCGACCCAGGTCGACGGCGCGGCCATCCGCACGGTCGAGGGCCTCGCGTCGCCGCTGCAGGAAGCGTTCATCCTGGAAGGCGGATTCCAGTGCGGGATCTGCACGTCGGGGCAGCTCGTCGCCGCGGACGCGCTCCTTCGCGCGAAACCCGACGCCACCGACGCCGAGATCGCCGACTGGCAGATGGGCAACCTTTGCCGGTGCACCGGCTACTACGGGATCGCGCGAGCGATCGCGAGAGCGCGCGACGCGCGATGAGGCCGTTCGACTATCTCGAGCCGGAGACGCTCGATGAGGCGCTCGCGCTCCTGGCCAACGATCCCGACGACACCCTCGTCATGGCGGGCGGAACGTCACTCGTCATCCTCATGAAGCAGGACCTGATCCGGCCGGCGCGGGTGCTCGGTCTGCGACGGATCGCGGAGCTGCGCGCGATCCGCACCCGCGGCGGTGGGCTCGACCTCGGCGCGCTCGCCACGCTCGGAGCGCTCGCGCGCTCGCCGGCCGTTCGCAGCCACGCGGCCGCTCTGGCGTCGACGTTCGCGGGGGTGGCGACGGTCCGCATCCGGGAGCAGGCCACGCTCGGTGGCAATCTCGCGCACGCCGATCCGGCGCAGGACCCGCCGGTCACGCTGCTCGCCCTCGATGGTGTCGCGGTCGCCAGGTCGCGCTTCGGCGAGCGGCGCATCGCGCTCGGTGCGCTCTTCGTCGACCTTTTCGAGACGTCGCTCGAGCCCGGCGAGATCCTCCTTCGCGTCGAGCTCCCGCCGCTCCCGGCCGGCGCACGAGCGACATACAAGAAGTTCCTGCCGGCCACGCTCGACGACTACGCCACCGTGTCCGTGGCCGCGGTCGTGGCGACCGACGCGACCGGTGCCTGCATGCACGCGCGGATCGCCGTCGGCGGCGCGGGTCCGGTGCCACTGCGCGCGCGCGAGGCCGAGCGGTCGCTCGCGGGCCGCCGACTTGACGATGCTGCCATCCGCGAGGCCGCCGCTCTGGCGGCCGCCGCGACCGATCCGATCGACGACCTGCGCGGGAGCGCGGCGTACAAGCGCGCGATGGCCGGCGTGTGGACCGAGCGCGCGCTTCGCGAGGTCGCGTGAAGCTCGAGCATCACGTCAGGGTCGACGCGCCCCGCGCGAAGGTGTGGGCGGTGCTGATGGATCTGCCGGTCGCGGCGCGCTGCGTCCCGGGAACGCGCGACGTCGCGCCGGACGGAGAGGGCGTGCGGGGCACCCTCGACGTGCGCGTGGGTCCGGTGAAGCTCGCGCTCGATGGAACCGTCGCGATCGACTCGCGCGATGAGGCAGCCGGGACCGTACGACTTCGCGCCGACGCCGAGGATCGGCGGGTCGGCGGCGCGGTGCGCGCGCTCGTCGACCTCAGACTGAGCGGAGACGCGCCGACGGACCTGGCGATCGCGAGTGACGTCGCCATCCTCGGACGCATCGGCGAGCTCGGCCAGCCGCTCATCGCGCGCCAGGCCGACAAGGTGCTCGCTGGATTCGCGGAGTGCCTGCGCGCGACGGTCGCGGGGCGTTGATCCATCCCGAGCTCCTCGACCGGCCGGAGCGCCGGATCGACGGGGACGACAAGACGACCGGTGCTGCGAGGTACACCGCCGACCTCGTGGTGCCCCGCGTGCTCGAGGCGGCCTTCGTGCGGAGTCCGTACCCGCACGCCCACATCGTGTCGATCGAGACCGAACGCGCCCGGGCGCTCCCCGGCGTGCGCGCGGTCCTCACCGGCGCGGACGTCCGCGGCCAGCGCCTCGGACGGCGCCTGCAGGACTGGCCGGTGCTCTGCTGGGACCGCGTCCTGTTCATCGGAGACCGGGTCGCGGCGGTCGCGGCCGACACGCGCGAGATCGCGGAAGAGTCGGCTCGCCTCATTTCCGTCGAGTACGAGGAGCTGCCGCCGCTCCTCGACATGGACGCGGCGCTGCGCGCGGACGCCGCGGTCCTGCATCCCGACGCGTCGTCGTACCGGTTCCTCGAAGGGCGCGGGGAGCGGCCGCCCGTGCCGCATCCGAATCACCAGGGGCACGTCATCGAGACGCACGGCGACGTCGACGCGGCGTTCGCGCGCGCGGGGCGGATCTTCGAGCACGACTTTGTGACACCGCGGATCCACCAGGCGCCGCTCGAGCCACGCGCCGCGATCGTGTGGCTCGAGGGCGACCGCGTCCGCGTCGTCTCGACCAACAAGGCGCCGTTCAACCTCCGCGATCAGATGGCCGCGACGCTCGGACTCGCGAAGGACCGCATCGTCGTCGACAACGGGACGATCGGCGGCGACTTCGGCGCCAAGGGGCTCTCGACCGACGAGTTCGTGCTTTACCACCTCGCGAAGGCGACGGGCCGTCCGGTCCGCGCGATCACGCGGTATGCCGACGAGCTGACGACGACGAACCCGCGCCACTCCTCGCGCATCCGCCTGCGCACCGGCGTCGATGCCGAGGGCCGCATCGTCGCTCACGAGTCGCATGCGCTCTTCGACGGCGGCGCGTACGCCGCGGGCAAGCCGACCGTGCGACTCCTCGTCGAGGGCGGCGTCTCGACGCTCGAGGGGTATCGCGTGCCCGCGGCGCGCCACGAAGCCGCGACGGTCTACACGAACAACGTGCCCGGAGGGCACATGCGCGCGCCGGGACAGCCGCAGAACGTGTTCGCGTCCGAATCGCATCTCGATCTCATCGCCCGCGAGCTCCACGTGAGTCCACTCGAGCTCCGGCGCCGCAACGTCGCGCGCGCGGGCGACCTGACGACCACCGGCGAGCCGTGGCACGGTCCGGATCTCGGCGCGCTTCTCGATCGGGCCGCGGACGAGATTCGCGCGGAGAAATCCCGGCCTGCCGGGCGCGGGGTCGGGTTCGCGCTGGGCGTGCGCCACGTCGGCCGCGGCAGCACGACGATCTCGCTCCGCCTCGAACCCGACGGCACCATCGAGGCGCGCACCGGGGTGGGGGACCAGGGCGGTGGACAGCACACGCTCATCCAGCGGATCGTCGCGGCGACGCTCGGAGTGGATCCGTCGAAGATCCGGGTGCGCAGGCTCTCGACCGAGGGTCCGCAGGATCCGGGCATCGGCGGCAGCCGCGTCACGCCGGTGCACGGCGGTGCCGCGCTCGCCGCCGCCAACGCTTTGAAGGAGAAGCTTGGTGGCCGGTCGGTCGCGGACGCGGCCCGCGCGCTCGGCGAAGGAGAGGCACTCGAGGCGAGCGCGAAATTCGACGCGACGGCGGCCGACCACGGCGCTTGCGCGCACGCGATCGAGGTCGCCGTCGACAGCGAGACCGGGAGCGTGCGCGTGCTGTCCGCCGTGCTCGCGGTCGACGTTGGTCAGGTCATCAACCCGGTCGGGCTGCGCGGGCAGCTCGAGGGCGGATTCGTCTACGGCCTCGGGATGGCGCTCTACGAGGATCTCGCGCTCGAGGACGGACGCGTGCGTGCCGCGAACCTCGGCGACTACAAGCTGCCGACGATCGCCGACGTCCCGCCGCTGCGGATCGTCCACGTTACGGATGGCCACGGCGCCGGCCCGTACGGCGCGCGCTCCGCGGGCGAGCTCGTGAATCCCGGTGTCCCCGCCGCGGTCGCGAACGCCGTCCATGACGCGAGCGGCGCCCGCGTCCACACCCTCCCGGTCACGGCCGAGAGGGTGTGGCGCGCCCTCAATCCCCCCTAGCCGCCCACCTTCCTGTCTTAGGCGGGCAAAGCCCGCCGGATAACCCTGCTCGCGACGGCGTCGCTCGCGGGGGCCCAGCCTTACCCCCCAACTTTTCTATCCTGCGCGTTCTTGACGAAGGTGTTGTCGATGATCTTGGTGATGTCGAGGTCCTTGACGGCGGCGTTCGTCTTCGCGAGCTCGTCCCGGCTGTAGAGCCACTCCTTCGGAGCGACCGTCGGGTAGATCGGGAAGATCTGCGTGACGTAGTAGTCGTATGTCTGCGAGAGCGCCTCCTGATCGGTCACGTTGAGGAGCTTCTGCATCACCGGCAGCGTGCCGGGCTTGTCCTTCTTCATCGCGACGATCGCCTGGATGAGCGCATCCACGTACTTCTGCATCACGTCCTTGTGCTCGCTCGCGTACTTCTTGGTGACGATGGTGCAGTTCTCGACGGCCGGAACGTTCTGCGCGGCGAGATCCATGATCACCTTGTAGCCGGCCTGGAAGAGCGCAGCGGTGTCCGGTGGGTGGCCCGGCCCGGCGTAGACCTGCTTCGCGAGCATCGCCGCGGTCAGGTTCGCGACCGATCCGGTCGCCAGGATCGTGACGTCGTTCTTGCTCAGGCCGAGTCGCTCGATCTGCTGGATCGCCGCCACCTCCGACGACCCGCCTTTGGAGGCGACCCCGATGGTCTTACCCCTCAGGTCGTTCGGACCGGTGTAGCTGGCCGGGGCCATGAGCACCCACGGCGACACGGGCACGAATAGCGCGACCGCTTCGACGTCGCCGCCACCGACATACGCACTCATCGTCTCCGTCCCGCCGAGCTGCGCGATCTCGACGGAGCCGCCGAGCAGCGCCGCCATTGACCTGCCGCCGCCGTCGATGAGGGAGAGGTCCACGTCCAGGCCGTTCTGAAGGAAGATCCCTTTCTCCTTCGCGTAGAACGGCGCGAGGTTCGCCGGGGTCACGTTGCCGTAGGCGGCCTTGACCTTGATCGGTTGCGGCGTCGCTGTTGCAGATGCGGCCACGGTCGGCGAAGCGCTCGTGGGATTTCCGGTATTGCTGCCGCCACAGCCGGCGACGATGGCCATGCCGATGGCGACGGCCGACGCTCGTAGCGCGAAGCCCGATCTCACGTGCCACCTCCCGCCCCGCTCGGCGAGGCGCCCCCGCGCAACCCGGGGCGAATTATCAGACCATTCGACCATTCCTGCTAGCCTCGCCCGCATGGCCGAAAACACCGGCGATCGTTATGCGGTCGCCCGCACGGCCCTCGCCCGGATCCCGCATGGGGTGGCGATCATCGGCGCCGCGGAGGGCGCCGAGCGCTCGTGCGCGACGGGGACCGCGATGTACGTCTCGTTCGTGCCGCCCATGGTGGCGATCGCCGAGCATCCCGGGAGCCGCACGTGCAAGCTCATCCAGAGGAGCGGCGCGTTCAGCGTGTCGTTCCTCCATGCGTCGCAGCAGGACATCGCCGAGCGCGCCGGCAAGTCTGCGGAGGGAGCCGACAAGTTCGCGACCCTCCGCATCAAGCCGCTCGAGGCTCCGGCCGATGCCGGCGGTGCCCCGGCCGTCGCCGACAGCATGGCCGTGCTGTGGTGCGTCGTCCGCGACTCGCGCGAGACCGGCGATCACATCCTGTTCACCGGTGAGGTGCGCGCGCATCAGATCGACCCGGCGAAGATCGACGCGCTGCTTCGTTTCCGGCGCCGCTACGCGCACATCGGGCACATCACGAGCGAAGAATCGCCGGAGGGGTACCCAACGTGAGCCAGCTCAAGACCGCGCCGGGCCTGACCCGTGAGACGGAGGACCGCGCGCTCGTCGCACTCGCATGCCGGGTCATGGCGGCGGCGGGACTCTTCGACATGCACGGACACATCAGCCTCCGCGACGGCGACGTCGCGTACATCAACGGCCGCCGGACGTCGCGTATCTCGGTAACGCCCGCCGAGGTCGCGGTCGTGAAGATCGCCGACGGCACGGTCGTGAGCGGCGAGCCGCCCGCCGAGACGCCTTTGCATCTCGGCTGTTATCGCGCGCGCCCTGAGATCCGCAGCGTCGCGCACTTCCACCCGCTGGCCGCGACCGCGTTCGCGACGGTGGGGAAGCCGCTCATCACCGCGTTCAACGCGGGCGCGCCGTTCGGCAAAGCCGTGCCCGTGTACGACGATCCCGACCTCGTCCGCAACGACGAGCAGGGGCGCGCGATGGCGGAAGATCTCGGAAAGCACCGCGCCGTGCTCCTGCGCGGCCACGGCGTCGCCGTCGTCGCGGACGACGTGCCGAGCTGCGTGACGCTCTCGCTCTACCTCGAGGAGAACGCGAAGCGCCTCGCGTATGCGATGACCATCGGCGATCCGCGGCCGTATACGGACGACGAGATCAAGCGCGTCGCCGCGAGCCTCTGGCAGCCGTTCGTCATCGAGAAGACCTGGATCGACGCGCAGGAGCGCGCGCGGCGGGCGGGCGCCCTCGAGGACCTGCCGTAGCGGGCTTCGTGCGCCTCTTCGTACCGAGCTGCCTGGCGTAGGCGCGGCTCTTCTCGAGGTACGGCTTGAGCTCGGCGACGCGGGCGAAGAGCGCGGCGGGCACCGCGACCCAGTCCTTCATGAGCACGCCGTGCTGGACCACAGGCTTCGTCCCGTATTTCTTCATGAAGGCGGCGCGCTCCTCGGCGGGAAGTCGCAGCCGGAGATCGCCACTCGGCGATAGGTACGTGAACATCTTGCCGTCCGTCGACGTGTACGGAATCGTCGCGCCCTTTCGCTCCACGCCCGGTTCGGCCGCGAGGAGCTTGTCGTAGAGCGCGAGCTTCGCCGCCGGGATCGTGCTCCCCGTCTTCTTCGCGCTCATCGGCTCACTTGAACGTGATCTTATCGGTCGTGCTCAGAGTGACGTGGCCCTTGTCCAGCGGCGTGTTGTTCGCATTCGCGAACCCCGGCTCGTTCAGGAGCTGCCAGCGAGTCAGCGTCTCGGTGAACTCCGGGTCGCCGGAGATCCCGTCTTGCGCGACGACCACCGTGATCCCGCGCAGACCGAGTCCGAAGGTCGTGTAGAGCACCGCACCGTTCGCGGCTGAGCCGACAACCACGGCGGTCTCCACAGCCTTGTCCTTCAGGATCTGATCGAGGTTCGTGCCGAAGAACTTGTCCGCGCGGCCGCTCACCGCGGCGTCCCCCGGCTGCGGCGCGATGTCGGCGATGTAGGTCGACCCCCCGGTCGGGGTCTGGCTGTAAATGACCGCGACCTTCGCGTCGCGCGCCCTCTTCACGAGCGCCGCGATCTTCGGCACCGACGCCACGCACGTCGGCCGCGGCGGGCAGATCACCGAGGTGATGTCGAGCACCAGAAGGGCTGCGCCCTTCACCGGGATCTCGACCGCGACCGGGTCCGGGATCTTAGGGATCGGCGACGTCGGCAGCGGTGCCGCGGTGGGTGTCGGGCTTGTCTGAGCCACTGGCGTCGGCGATGCGCTCGGTGATGGCGCGGCGGCGGGCGCCGTGCATGCAGAGGCGAGAGCGAGCGCGACGACGAGTCCGATG
>Ga0207646_10002960_pt1 | contig 19662 bp, 20 predicted proteins | sample KBSK5502metaG_FD_184343 | JGI IMG/M metagenome (GOLD analysis project Ga0207646, IMG submission 184343) | Corn, switchgrass and miscanthus rhizosphere microbial communities from Kellogg Biological Station, Michigan, USA - KBS K5-50-2 metaG... | ecosystem: Host-associated > Plants > Roots >...
AATGTGCGAACCTTCGGACCGGCGACAATTTGTTCGCCGGCACGAGAAAGAGAAGCAGATAAGCATGTAGAGTCCTTCGGCGTTGGCTTTTGGATCCGGGTTCGATTCCCGGCGCCTCCACCAAAATCATTTCCAATTGCCGATTTCCAATTGCCAATTTAACTGATCAACTCAGGAACACGCCAATTGGCAATCGAAAATCGGAAATCGGCAATGAACTCCCTTCCCATCGGCATTTTTGACAGCGGCGTCGGTGGACTCACCGTCTATCGCGCACTGCACGAGCATCTGCCCAACGAGCGCTTTGTTTATCTGGGCGACACCGCGCGGGTGCCTTATGGAACGAAATCGCTTCAGACCGTCGAAAGGTACGCAGTTGAGAATTCGCAGTTTCTGGCCGCTCGCGGAATCAAGCTGCTGGTAGTGGCGTGCAACACGGCGTCAGCATTAGCACTGCCCGCAATTCGCCAGGCGCTGAAGATCGACGTCGTCGGTGTGATTGGACCCGGCGCGCGCGCAGCGGTTGCCACTGGGTCGGCGTTTGAATCGGAGAGTGGATTGAATACTGACGATATGCGGACGAGACGGCCGCGCTCCAGGCAGGAAGGCGGGTCCCGACGAATTGGAGTCATCGCAACGGAATCAACCGTGCAAAGCGGCGCTTACACGCAAGCCATCAAGAAGGCAGATTCGGACGCGACCGTGATCGAGCGCGCCTGTCCGCTGTTCGTTCCGCTGGCCGAAGAAGGTTGGGCAAACGAAGACGTAGCGCGCACAGTCGCCGAAACTTATCTCAAAGATTTGCGCGCGGGCATCGACACGCTTGTGCTGGGCTGTACTCATTATCCTATTTTGAGAAACGTAATTCAGGAAACCGTCGGCGAGCAGGTTAAGCTGATCGATTCCGGTGAAGCGACGGCGATTGAGGTGAAGTCGCTCTTAAAAGAGAAGGGTCTAGCGCGTTTGACTCCGGGAACTGGTGCGCTCGATCGTCAACTGTGCGATGATTTGGATCACTTCTATGTCACTGACGCGGCTGAACGTTTCGCGCGCGTGGCGGAAAGATTCCTGGGCAGTAAGCCGGCGCGATTAGAAGCGGTTGAGGTGTGGGGAGAAGATCGTTTAAGAACCTAATCCACAGATTTCACAGATTAGATACAGACATCTTAAGAGGCAGTCATCTGATCGATTTCATGCTTGTCTTTCACCGCAGCGCTCTTAGTTTTATGAGTAATCAATCTGTGAAATCTGTGTAATCTGCGGATGCAAAGATTCCTATGACATTCATACGCACTGACGACCGCGCTTGTGACGAGTTGCGCCCGGTACGCATCACGCCCGGCTTTCTGGCCAACGCGGAAGGGTCCGCGCTAATCGAGATGGGAAACACGCGCGTCATCTGCGCCGCTTCGGTCGAAGAGCGTCTGCCGCCGCATCTGCGCGGTCAGCGCACCGAAGGATGGGTGACGGCGGAATATGCAATGCTGCCGCGATCGACGCATACACGAACTGCTCGCGAGGTTGGCCGCGGCCCATCCGGTCGCACGCACGAAATTCAGCGGCTGATTGGTCGCAGTCTGCGCGCGATTTCGAACCGGAGCGTGCTCGGAGAGCGGACCATCACGCTGGACTGCGATGTTCTGCAAGCGGATGGCGGCACTCGCACGGCAGCGATTACCGGAGCTTACGTCGCGTTTTCCATCGCCTGTAAGCGATTGTTGGAAGAACGAAAGGTTAAGAAATCCCCGATAATCAGCGAAGTGGCCGCGATCAGCGTCGGCATTGTTGACGGCACGCCGTTACTTGATCTGAAATACGACGAAGATTCACGGGCCGAGGTCGACATGAACATTGTCTGCACGGGTGACGGTCGATTCATCGAGGTCCAGGGCACGGCTGAAGGTTCACCGTTCACGCGGGAGCAGATGGATAATTTGTTGGAACTGGGACGTAAAGGGATCGAACAATTGATCAGGTTGCAGCGACAGGCGATTGAAGCAGCTCAGATCTAGGTGGAGCGATGGTGGCGTGCCTCGGGACCTAGCATTTAGACAACAGCGTCAGAGGGTCCAGCATCAGACAACAGTGAAACCCACAAAGGGTCTTAAACAAGGAGTTTCGCAGTGCGATCAACAATCACTTTCTTAGGATTTTTTCTTATCGCGGCCTTTGGTGCCTCGTCGCCGGATTTGCGAACCAGTGCTCAGGAGCATCCGTACACCAGCGCCAAGGTCGGATACATCGTCGACTTTCCCTCAACGAACTGGCGGTTGATCGATGAGCCGGACGACATCCACCAGCATACGGAGTTTGTGTATGGTGACCGCATGGATGGCTATCTGCGGATCCGTAAAGAAAATCTGGATGAGGGAATGACCATCAGGGAGTACGCCGTGCGCGACCAGGAGCAGCGAGTCCGTCTTTTTCTGCCCGGGTACGTTGACGGAAAGTTGGACGATTCATTTGTGGGCCGCCTGAAGGGCGTGTCCATCTCTTACGAATATACGCAAGCCGGCAAACCAATGGCCGGCCGCACGTATTATCTCCAGGCCGACAGTCGCACCGTGTATGCGCTGCGCTTCACCGGCATGCGCGATAAGCTGGCACGCATTCGCAACCAGACGGACGCGATCGCGCGCAGCCTAAGATTGAAGTAAGGTTTGTTTATCAATCCAAATTGAAGAAGCGGCCGCATTCATGCGCGTCGCTTTTTTGTTTCCGCAAGAGCCGTTTCATAGTGGGAACTCCGTCTTCTCGCCGCTCATCTTCAGGGCCGATTGGAACCAGATGATGGGCGACGAGCGCGTGCGCTTTTGCAGCGCATGCAATCTGAACGTCTATAACCTCTCGGCGATGAACAGGTCTGACGCCGAATCCCTGATCGTGCGCAACGAAGGCAGGTTGTGCGTGAAGTTTTACCGACGGCGGGACGGGTCGATCATCACTCGGGACTGTCCGGTTGGGTTGCGTGCAATTCGTGACCGGGTGTCGTACCTGACCAAAGCGATCGTGTCAGCAGTTATAAGTTTCGTGGCGGGGGTAGGTGTTGATGAAGCAGTCTCGTCCAGTCCGGCCGCTCTGCGACCAGGCCGAACGATGGGAGTGATGGCCGAGCGGGTTGAGCCGCGGTTCGATGTCCAGGACCCTCAGGTGATTCCGAATAGAGCTAGACAAGTCTCAGTGGGACGGCTCGTAGAGACCGGCAAGCACCGCAAGTCGAAGCAATCTCAGTTCCGTTAAGTGCGGTACGGAACTGCTCGCGTTAGCAAGTGAGTGTAAGTTTAGACTTTCCTAACAGCAAAGGCCGGTCGCTATCGCTTCGGGATCAGAAAGCACGTTACAGAACCCTGAGCGGTAACGACGGGATGCTAAACTCAACATTTTCTTTTTGGGACGCCTTATGGTTTTCTTGACTTGTTAAAGGGAAGTTGAGTCTACGATCCGGTCGCTATCCGCTCCCGGTTCTGTACCAACTACTGCCCCAAACGGGAAACCGTTCTATGCCGTAAACTGTCGTACAATGCTGCCCGAATGAATCTCAAGCTGGCAGAGGGCCTATCAATCCGCAAATCACCGATCAATGGCAAAGGTTGCTTCGCGACGATTCGTTTCCGGCGCGGACGCAAGATTGCCGAATACGCCGGCGAACGAATCACCGATCTCGAAGCGCGCCGTCGCGCCGGACGCGTCAAGCTGCGGATCTGCGACATCGACGGCCGCTGGAGCCTGGATGGCAGCCGCGGCGGCAACGGCACGCATTACATCAATCATTCATGCCGGCCGAACGCTTACATGAAGACTCTCTATGGTCATGTGCTGTTTTTCGCGCTGCGCGACATTCGGCGTGGTGAAGAGATTACTGTCGACTATGAAGACACACTTCATCCGGACAGCAAGCGTTGCCGTTGTCGAGTACTAGGTTGCAGGGGAACGATTAACCGCGTGAGAGGAGTGTCAGAAGCCCGACCGTGAGGGAGGGCAACAGTCGAATCCTCCCAACTTACGTGTTAGACCTGCGAGTGCTTCACGTTTACGCTGCATAAACCGCCCCACCGAATAAATTCCTTTTCATGCGCAAGGGTCTGAGTTGTAGATCGTTCTACCGGCAAAGGGGGTTCGATCCAATGAAAAGACTATTTGTGTTGGCGCTGACGATTTTGTGCGCGGCGACAATTGCTTTGGCTCAAAAGAAGGCGGGGATTGCCAATCCGGCAATCGACATGCAAGGTTACCTTCGCGCCGCTTCGGAGGCGGCCGATCATCGCGAATCGCGCCGGCTAACAGAAGAGGAATTTATCCGGATGAGTCGAGAGCCCGGCACGGTCATCCTGGATGCTCGCAGCGCGGAAAAATATCGTGAACTTCATGTCAAAGGAGCGATCAACTTGAGCTTTCCCGACATTACGGTTGATAGCTTGAAGACTACGTTCCCAGACAAAAACACGCGCATCCTGATCTACTGTAACAACAATTTCGTGGGCGCAGAGAAGCCGTTTCCAACAAAGGCCCCGACCGCTTCGCTCAACCTTTCGACCTATATCTCGCTCTACAGTTACGGCTATCGAAACGTCTATGAGCTGGGGCCGCTCCTCGATATCAAGAACTCGAAACTGGAGTTTGTTTCCGCGAATACCGGTCGGTAGCAAATAGGCACGTGACATGGCTGCCGCGGCACAGTGCGGTAAGCCTGCGGCTTACCGAGGAGACTCGAACCGACATTATTGAGCATAATCCGCGGAGGAAAAAGGACTTTATGAAGGCAAGAAAAGATTTCAGAGGATTCTTTTAAGGGACTGCCTGGTTGAGCATGTGACTCATAACCTTGGCAGCGCGAAACTGAACTTCGATCCGCGTCCGACTTCCGACTCGACTGCTACGGTGCCGCCGTGTTGCTCGACAACTTCCTTGACGAAAGCCAGACCTAACCCGGTCGACTCTTCGTCTTTTTCCTGACCGTCCCGCGCTACGCGATAGAACTTTTCCCAAATGCGGTCTATTGATTCCGCCGGAATGCCATAGCCGCGGTCTTCGATAACGACGCGGACGGTGTCGGCCTCGAGCACGGTTGAAATCGTCACCGCAGTCCGTTCGGGACTGTATTTGATGGCATTGTCCAGCAGCTTGGTGATTACCTGAGTGGTCAGACTCTTGTCGGCCGCCACCGGTGGAATCCGCCCGTTCGCTTGCTCGATTAGACGGATGCGCTTTTTCTTGGCGACGGGCTGCATGGTGTTGATTGTCTCGCGCACTACTTCGTCCAGACGGAGCGCGGTCTTGGTGACTTCTTTTTTGTCCGCGCGCTCGAGTTGAGTTACCGACAGAAACGTATCAATCATGCGCGACATGCGCTGAGATTCATTCGAAATGATTTGCAGAAACTCGCGGGACTCTTTGGGTATCTTGTCGTCCAGAGACAGCAATTCAGAGAAACCATTGATGCTTGTCAGCGGCGTGCGCAATTCGTGCGACATGAGCGAAATCATGTCGCTCTTTAACTGCTCAAACTCTTTCATCCGGGTCACGTCGCGCACACGGATCGCAAAGCAGAGCGGCTCGGCAGCTGTGCCATTCGCTTTCGCGCCGTGACCGTTACCATTTCTCTTCCGGGCCATGGCCAGCGCGATCCGTAATTCCAGGGTTTGGTTTTGCTCCGGGAACTTTAGCTCGCGCAGATAGGGTTCGCCCGATTGCAGCACGCGACGCACGGCAATCGAAGGCTCGTCAAAAACTCCCGAGCGAAATCGATCCAGCAAGCCGAATAGATCGGACTTTTGCGCCTCGGCCTCACTCATGCGCGCCGCCCACAACATTGCCGGATTTACGTAAGCCAGCGTGCCATCCAGATAGGCGATCGCATAGCCATCCGATGCTTCGGCCAGGACCTGGGCGCCGAAACGATGCTCTGTCAGAGTGCCGCTAATCACATCGAATGCCTGCAGTCGCATTCCCGAGGTGCGGGCCGAAATAAAAGCCGGCAGGCTGCTGACGCGGGTTTTTTTGCGTGCCTCTTCGCGTTGTAGATTACGCGCCACCTGACTGCCAACCGCAGCCAGCAGGCGACGGTCGCTTTCATCAATGCGCTCGCTCAATCGTAGTAGCAAGACGCCGACGGCGCGACCTTCGTGCAGCAGCGGCATCGCCACGCTTTCAAGGGAATCGATTTGGCCGATCGGAGCAACGACCATTTGCCCGGTCTTAACTGCTTGATCGCAGAGTTCGATCAGCCGCCGCCAGACGGTATTCCGGCCCGGCTCTAACGCACCGCTCGGATTGCTTCGCAGTCGCGCACAGGGAATCAGGGCTCCGACTTCATTCGGTTGAAATACGACTGCCTCTTCCAGAGGCAAAGTGGTCTGCAAAAGTTTCAAACCGCTGGTCAGTCGAGTCTGCGATTCCTCGCCCGTCTCAGCCCGCGCCGCAATTTCGTTGACGTGGTGGGTGAGTACCGAATCGATCCGCCAGAGTCGATGAAGCTGAACCACGAAGACCGCGCCCATCGCCCCCAGAGCCATCGGCGCGAACAGAATGTCGACTTTGAGGTAACGGGAAGTGAGCAAGCTTGCAGACGCCATCGCCAGAAATCCGATACCAAGGATCAGGAAAGAGCGACGTGCACCCGCCCGGCTAACAAAGAACCCGGCACTGGTACTAATCGCGACTATGAGCAGCAGGCCAAGCAAGAATTGAGGCGCCTGGAGCGGCACTTCACCGCGGCCGACGTTAACGACAAAGGCTGCCTGGAGCGAATCGATCAATCCCGCGCCCCAGATCGCACACGTTGCCGCGCCGGCCAAAAATGCCAGGGCGAGAGAAAAAAGCAGAGATTTCCAAGCGAATGTTTTCAAGAGTTTCAGGAGTAATCGAGAGGCAATGTGTTGCTGAACCCGGGATCTGGCAGAGGACTCTGAGAACCCGTTAAGTGCCAACCCGATTATACACTGCTGGTCGTCGTTTAGCGCAAGGAAGAAAACGATTCGGATTTGGCTGCTTTTCCTTAAGGAAATTGAACTCGTCCGGCTGTTTGGGCAACTATGAGGCGAAAGAGAGCACCGCCGCCTCAATGGCGGATTCCTGACTCGGAAAAACCGTGCGAAGGTCAAGGAGAACTCGGTCCTCGACGATTCGGGCGATGATCGGCGGATCTGAATGCCGTAATGCGGTCTCGATTTGATTAGGTGTCATTACGTCATGGGTTAACGAAATGAGCGTGGTGGGAAGACGCGATGTCGGTGCCGAGCCGCCGCCGATTGCAGACTCGCCAGTCACGGCCTCGGTTCGAAGCGCGTCGTTCACTTTCGCCAGTCGAAGTCGCTGGATGAAGGCCTCTGCGCGCGCTTCGATCTCTTCGGGAGATGAGGCGATCAGGCGATGAACAGGAACTTCGCCCGCTGAAGCACCACGCGCGTAAGCATCGAGGGTGGCTTCGAGCGCGGCATATCTCAATTTGTCCGCGCGCAAGGCGCGATACAACGGGTGACTTCGCATGCGTTCGATGAACGCCGCGCGGCCGACAATTAAACCCGCCTGTGGTCCGCCAACCAACTTGTCGCCGCTAAAAGAAACCACGTCGGTGCCATCGGTAATCGATGCGCGGATGACCGGCTCTCCGGTTATTTCATATTTACTGAAGTCGACCAGCGCGCCAGAGCCGGCGTCTTCATACAAGATTAATCCGGCATCGTGCGCGAGATCTGTTAGTTCGCGGAGTGAAGGCGTCTTGGTGAACCCCACGATCCGATAGTTCGAAGTATGTACGCGCATAATAAGCCGCGTTTGTTCCGAAAGCGCTTTGCGATAGTCCGAGAGTCGTGTGCGGTTTGTCGTTCCGACTTCGATCATGTGCGTGCCTGATTGAGCCATGACGTCGGGCACGCGAAAGTCGCCACCGATCTCAACCAACTCGCCGCGGGAAACAATCGTCTCTCCGTCGCGCGCGAGGACAGTAAGCACAAGCAAGGCCGCAGCCGCGCAATTGTTCACGATGAGTGCCGCTTCAGCCCCGGTCAGTTGCGCTAGTAAATCTTCAGCGCGCGCGCCGCGCCGCCCTCGTGTGCCGCCGGCGACGTCGTATTCCAGAGTGCAATACCCGGATGCCACCTCAGTGACTGCGCGGCGAGCTGCTTCAGATAACGGAGCCCGCCCCAGGTTGGTGTGCAGAATCACGCCGGTTGCATTAATCACGCGGCGCATTCGTAATGCTGACTCCGACTCATGCGCAGTTACCAGCCGCCGCTCAGCTTCCTTCAGCAAGGCTGCCCGTGCAGCGTCCGGGCCGGGACCTATCGATTCTGAGTTGCGGCCGAGGATTTCCTGACGCAACTCGTCGGTTACCCTTCGGGCGAGCCACGTTAACTGCGCCGCTCCCATTTCTTGACGCAGCGACTTTGCCGCCTCCGTTTGCAGCAAAGCATCGATCGAAGGTAGTCGCCGGAGTTCCTCAGTATTTAAAGTTCTTTGAGACATGATCAGGCCGATTCGGCCCGTCGTTCAGGCGGCAAGAATATGATCTATTTGATTAACGACGCAACCACTCCGCCACGCGAAAAGGAATCTTGAGCCGGAGCGCGGCCGGCGAAAAGGACAGAGGACGCTTACCGGGATGACCCACAGCCCCGATTGATCTGCCGGAATGAACACCGATGCAAAACCTTGTTGACAGCCCGCGAAGCCAAACCCTACACTGAGATCAATAGGCGGCGACCCGCGTTGCGCCGGCCGACAGGAGAACCCGCACTTGGCGTTACATAACAATAAGTTAGCCAGACTTGCAAAGGAGCGTCGTGAGAAGAAGTCCGGCATCTTCGATAATGAGCCGACGATTGAGGACCGCCTGGCGCGTCTTGAAGAAGAAATTCGGCGTTTGAAGGTAGAGTTTGATATTTACTTCAATGGCGGATCGAAGCGCCCACCTTATGACACGAAGATGCGCGTCGAATCTCATCTAAAACGCCTGGGCGATGACCGCTCGCTGAATTTCGCCCAACGCTATCATTATAATTCCCTGGCGACGCGATATGCTTCGTTTCGCGAGATGTGGCGGCGCACCACGCAGGGCCGGGAAGAAGGTCGCGATGCAGCGGCGGCGGCCCGCGCTTCTCAACGGACCTCAGCGGAGCCATTTGCGCGTTCTGAGTTTGCCTGCTCCGACGTTCGGCACGACGTGCAGACGGTCAAGGGCGTCTATGACGCCTTGATGGAAGCGAAACGACGCTGTGGAGAGGCGACTAACGATCTCTCTTTCGCCAGGTTCCATCGCTTGATTATGGAACGGACAGAAACGATGAAAGAAAAGATCGGATCTGAACGAGTGGTCTTTTCCGTTGACGTGGAAAGCGGGCATGTGAGCTTTAAGGCGAAAGCAGAGAAGTAAATAGCTAAGCGTTTCCGACAAACATAAGTTTGTCGTCGCGGTGTCCGATGGAAATCACATAGCCGTGGGACAGGCTAAAGTTTGTCGGACAAGAATAAAGGCGATCTCGTTACCGAGATCGCCTTTTCCTTTTCGCGTCTTCCGGGCTCACGACCGGAAGTGGTCAGTGGCTTTGCTAAGAAGCAAGCCGGGGAGACCTACGCCTTTGTCACTTTTTCGGCCTGTGGTCCTTTCGGGCCCTGCGTCACTTCAAACTCGACTTCCTGACCCTCTTCGAGGGTCTTGAAACCGTCACCTTGAATGGCGCTATAGTGAACGAAGATGTCCGAAGAGCCTGGCTGTTCGATGAAGCCGTAACCCTTCGAGTTGTTAAACCACTTGACCTTACCGGTTATTCTAGACATACAAACGAATCCTCCTAACGATTCGGTAAAACTGGTCCGGGTAGCATAGGCTTCAGCTTGTGTAGTTCTTTCCGCGAGTAGTCGGAAATGAAATCTTTACAGACTGAAGTCTATGCTACCTCGGACCATCAGTTAATGCTGTGAGCCGGACGCGCTTTCATTTGGGGCGACACGGAAACACAACGAACAAAGCACACTGGAACTCGCGCGGGGCGCGCGATCATCGTGTACGTACTTCGAGACAAAAGCTGAATTTCATCTTTTGTGGTTGCAAATCGAAATGCGAAGGCAGGTGTAAAGCCGACCCTGGCACTGATTTAAACGACGGCGAATCCTAAACGATGCCGTTTTAGCCTGTCAAGAAAAAAGACTGGGCGGTCCCAGGCGGGTCCCTGGCCCGAAAACCCGTTGATTGTCGCGAATTAGTCGATTTTCTTAATGCTGTCGATGAATTTGGCTGCTGAGTTGGAGTGTTTTTCCCAGGCGCCCGGCGCCGCGAAAGAAAGAATAATGACCACTTTCTTTGCGGCCAGCACATCGACACTCCATTCGATGGTCGTGCCCTCTACTTCGCCGGTTCCACTGACGCTGTAATGCGGCATACCGTTATGCGTGTCCTTTGCCTCTTTGCCGGTAGTCTTAATGTTCTTGATGGTTTTACCGAGCTCGTTATCAAGATCCTTAACGGCAGCGTCGAGGGTGTCTTCCTCAGGCACCCAAAAAACCATCTGCAAAGCATCATCCGGGCTCGAGACAGTAATCACCTCGCCGTCCGGCTTAGCCTTCCATCCCGTAGGCAACGTAAACTTGATGCCGGCTGACTCGTGACGATACACCTCGTTGTCCTGGGTAATGGTGCCGCTGATCGTCCCCGCGGACTTAGTGGACGCACCAAAAACCAGCAACGAGCTGATTAACGACAGGCAGAGAATGATAGGTAATTTTTTCAAGGCGTGTTCCTCCATATCCAGTTAGTTAATTTACTTTGCTCAAGCAGCTTTGCGTAAACTTGCCGGCGCGTTCCTGAGATCGAGTTCCTTCAGGAGATAGCCGGCCCCGCCAAACTTGTCGGCGAGGAATAGCACGTAACGAATATCGACTGAGATTGTGCGGCCCTTCGCGTCATTGTAGAAAAAGTCATTGCCGAGACCTTCGTAGTTGCCATCGAAGACGATCCCGATCTGCTCTCCCCGCCCATTCAAGACTGGCGAGCCGGAATTGCCGCCGATAATGTCGGTCGTCGAGATAAAGTCAACCGGCACGTTCTGGCCGTCGGGTGTGGCATAGGGACCAAAGTCATGCGCGGCATAGAGTTGCTTGAGCTTTGCCGGTACATCGAATGGCTCGCTGCCGGTGTCTTTCTCAATGACGCCGGAGAGGTTCGTAAACGGCTGATAGATGGCCGCATCATGCGGGACATAGCCTCTTACATCGCCGTAGGTGAAGCGCAGCGTGCGGTTCGCGTCAGGATAAGGCTTGATGCCGCGCATCTCAGACATGCCACGAACTAATAACGGTCGCCAGTTCGACACAGTGGTATTGAAGGCGCGGGTGCGCATCTGGGCCTGGTTGCTCAGCGCAGAGATTTCGCCGGCAAAATCGATCAAGGGTTCGTTCAACTCGCGCAGTTTCGCGGGCGTCATATCGAACAAAGCGGAAACTCCCTGAACTGAATTCAGGTTCTTGCTATCGGTGAGCGCCCGGGCAAACTCTTCTTCGGCCTGGATTCGGGCTTTGCCGGAAAGGTTCCCGAACCGTTTCTCAACTGCCGGGATCCTTTGGCTGGCGGGAAGTTCGGCGGCTTTGCGCAGATAGAAAGCCAGCATTTCGCGCTCAAACTCGGGAAGACGATCTGCGAAAACTTCTTCAAGGGCTGCATGCGCACGCAAGGCCAGCATTCCAAGGTTCGGATTTCTTTCGGCCTGCGGCTTTTCCTTGTCCGCGGCGACTGCGCTGATTATCGAGAGAATCTGGAAAACGTCGCTGAGCCCGGCGATTTGCTGTACCAGAATGTCAGCGGGCTGGGTCTTTAATAGCTCGTCGTAAGCCTTTTGCAAAGACGGCAAAACTTGGCCGTATTTCTTCTGCCGGTCCGGGTTTTCATTAACCCAGTGCGTAAATGCGGCTTCGTCCGCGCGGCGCTTCTCGACGATGCCTCCGCGTCGCATTGCCAGTACTGAGCCTTCGAGGTCCTTCAAGGTGTTGGAGATGTCGAAGATTCTGCTTTGCAGCTTGATTTGAAGTTCCCGATCATCCTTGCCCGCATTTCGGAGAGCGTCGAGCTGCTTAGTAAAAATGTCGATCTGTATAGGCAGCGCTACATCCTGGTTGTAGGCGATCGAATAGCTTTCGCGATAGCGTCGCGTCGAGCCGGGATAACCCATCACCATTACGAAGTCGTTTTCTTTTACTCCCGCCATCGAGATACTAAGAAACTTCTTTGGTTTGTAGGGCACATTGCTCGTCGAGTAATCCGCCGGCTTACCATTGGCGCCGACATACGCGCGCATGAACGTGAAGTCGCCACAGTGACGGGGCCATTCAAAGTTGTCCGGATCGCCCCCGAAGAAACCAATGTTCTTGGGCGGGGCGTACACAATCCGCACGTCGCGCAGCATCAAGTAGCTGAACAAGTAATAAGACATACCTTCATTCAACGCCAGCACCTGAGCTCGAATCCCTTCAGCCTGGTTCGTATGAGCAGTGGCCAGTGCCTGCGCCTTGCCGGCGATCGCAGCGTTGCGCTCCTCTGCGGGCATCGTATCGGTCAACCCGCTCAAGACGTCCGCGGTTACGTCTTTCAACTCCTGCGGGATTTGAACTGTGTAGCCTTTCGCCGGTAATTCCTCGCTGCGATTTTTTGCGAGGTAACCGTTAGTCGAAAAATCCTTCGTCGCGTCCGATGCGGCAACCAGCGCGTCAAAGGCGACATGATGGTTCGTTAGCATTAGGCCTTCAGCTGAAAGAAACTCGCCGGTACCACCGTCGACAATCACTACGGCGTCTTTAATGCTCGGGCCGTTGGGGTTGTAAATGTCCGTGATGGGAATCTTCAGCCCGCGCTGCTGTAGCTTTTTAAGTGGAAGCTGGTTGAGGGTGTCGGGCAGGAACATCCCTTCGTCGCCCAGCACGGAAACGGGAACCAGACTGATAAAGAACAGAAGTGAAAGCAGCAGCGCGATCGCGCGCGAGTACTTCGAAGTCATTGAAAGTTTCCTTTGTGATTAACCAAGAATCAGGGCGGATGGATGTTACCAGAAGGCTTGAGATCCGAAAAGGGAATGACAGGAACCGGTGTTGTCTATTTGCAGATCGTGTTTTGGAGTTCCGACTTCAGTCGGTTTGATAACCGGGGTAACGCCGACTGAAGTCGGTACTCCAAACCTACTCCCGCTGCTTTTCAGCTCCCGGTAAATACTGCCGAGGATCGACCGGTTGATTGTTGATACGCACTTCATAGTGCAGGTGCGGACCTGTCGAGCGTCCGGTTGAGCCAACCAGTCCGATTGTTTGACCACGGGTCACCGGCTGGCCGACAGTCACATCGATCTCAGACAGGTGACCATAACGGGTCGACAAACCATTGCCATGATCTACATAGACAACGTTGCCATAGCCTCGCTGGCGTCCCGCGATGATCACGCGGCCGCTGGCGGCGACCTGGACCGGCGTGCCGTAAGGAGCGTCGATGTCCTGGCCTTCATGATACTCAAAGCCACGGCCGCCGAATGGATTGCGTCGGCCGCCAAGGCCGCTCTCAAGCTTTCCCATCACCGGCCAAAGCGACGGTATGACGCCATGTTGGCGCAGGAAGCCTTCATACATATGAAGTTCGCGCTCCACTTTCGCGGTCTTCGATTCCAGGGCGGCCAAGGTCGCGGCGCTGTCAACCGGACGCGCTGGACCGCCCTGGCCATGGACGGCTTTTTGTTCTTCTGCTACGCCTGAAATTTCCGCCAGCTTTCGTGAGGACTGCTCTACGGCATCAACGCGGTTATCCAGCTTTTGCAGCTCCTGCCGCTGCTTTTCGTTCTCGGCGCGCAGGCGTTGGTTTTCGTGGTCAATGCGCAGATGCTCCGCCTGCTGGGTCAGGCCGTAAAACCCATAAAGCAAACCGCAAGCGACGGCGGCGAGCGCCACAGCGGACAGTCTTAACCAGCGTTTATGGACGCAAATGCGGCGAATATGGGCTCTGGAACGGGAAGTACGGGCGACGATAAAGGCATAGAAACGGTCGTCTCGGGTCATCATTCTGCTCCTGTCGATCAGTTCAAGCGTGCTTGTAAAGCGGGGCCGCATGAACGACCGCGAAAGTAACAGACGCCGACATAGGCGACTGAAAACTACAATTGCGAGGTCTTAAATTAAGAACCCACTAGAAGATCTAAAGAACCCTGCTTGAAGAACTAACAGCGGACAGAGAACTGAATGCCGGGTCGCGTGGATTCAGGCCTGACTATCCTGGATTGCTGCTAGAGCGCGGAACCCTATCATACGAGAAACGAGAAGGCAAACGGTGAGAGAGGGGTGCTGGTTCGGTTTGATTTGAATTGGTTGCGACGCACGCGTCTGCGCGTGATCAAGGGTGGGAGGTCATTGCCACGGTTCGCGAATCGTCGGTTTAGATATCTTCAGCTTCGTGCTTGCGTCTCGAGCGGTCGCGAAAGATGGCGAGAACGATCATTACCAAAACGGCCACAAAAGCGATGACGATGGCGAACTTCACTAGTGCCAGCAAAAAACCCACCATCACGATTAATTGTTTGAGCAAGGCCACGACGAGAAGAATTAATGCGATCACCGCGCCGCCGCGACCAAGTGCGTATAGGATTGCCATGAGAATAATAACCTCTGATTAAGAATAGGTCTTACAGTTCGGATATGACTATTAGCTACTTATTTGAATCTCGCCGAATTCAGTTGACGCGGACTGGCATGCGTCGGAAAATCACCAGTCTCAAATCTGCTGGAACCTCGTGGCCAGTTGGCTACTACCGAGGGTGGCGGGTTGTTCGTGTCAAACGCCCGCAACTCTTCACGCCGCCGTCGCCGCTTTAGATAATCGAACAACATGTACGCGCCCAGAACCACGAGAGCTACCGGCAGAGTACGGCGCACCGGAAACTGGAATCCCAGTAGAGTGTGAGCCAGAAAAATTGTTCCGAGTACCACCAACGTCACGCCCCACGCGAACGGATTGCCATACAATTGGCGAGCGATCGCGTCTTCTTCGGCGTCGGGCGCCAGGCCGGCGCGCATTAACTGCGCCGTGCGGCAGGCATCAACCGCCGCAAACAACCAGGTGCCGACCACGCCGAGAACAAAGAACGTTACGCCATCGGTGACGACCGCCATCTGAAAGAAGCTGGCAAAGATTGCGAAGTGAACGATCGCTTTCGAAGTCTGGCCGTTGTAAGCCGCACCCAGTCCGGGAACAAAGAACGACAGCAAAGTTGCGACGAACGGTGAAGTCTTGCGGCGGATGACATTTTGATCCGTCGTGCGAGTTTGCTGGTATCGCAGCATCTCAACGCCCGCGACGATGCAGTCCTGACAGAAAGGAAAACCGCGGATGCGATGATCGCAGGCGGTGCAGAGCGGCCGCGCGCATTGGCTGCATTGCACGGCGGCCGGGTTCCTGGTGTGATAGGCACAGTTCATGGGCGTTCTTTGCCCGCCCGCTACCGCAGGCGGTTCTGACTACAGGCTACTCACTCTTTGTTTTGCTGCGAGCCTTCGCTTTTCGGCTTGCTTTGCGAGCCACGCGGCGCGCCCTCTTGATTCGATCCATTCTGGTTCTTGTTTGCATCTTTTCTTTCTCCCGAGCCGTCTTCTCCGCCCATCAGATCGTCGGCCAGTTTCTTCACTCCATTAGGAAACGCTGAACTCTTTGAAGCGTTCCCGGCAGTGCGTTCGGCCAATTGCAAGCTTGCCTGATAGATTCCATTGACTGAACCGTCGGTCGAGACGGTGTTGGTCAAAACGAACACTGACACCAGCAACATGGTCGCTACTGACGCCAGTTGCGGCGAGACGATCGGATCCAATGCACCCCGCACCCATTCAATCAAGCGAGCCGTAAACGGAGCGCGCACCTGCTGTGGCAGAACATTGCCAATTGTGTTTTGCAGGATGCGGGCTTCGAGTCCTGCGGGCACTGTCAGTTCGTCCTGTTTGTATGTATAGCAAGCGCCGATGGCCCGGACCACATCGCCCGGAAGTTCACTGCAACTCGCGCACATCGCCGCATGCCGTTCCCAACGGTGATAGAGAGGGGCCAGCAAGAATCCATCGAGATAGTCCGTCAGATGCTCTTCAAAATCCGAACAGGTAATCGCCGTCTCGGGAATCGTGGTGAGGAGGATACGAGCTTCCAGACCGGCCCCCGCCTCCGGAGCTTCCGAGGCCGAACAGGCAAGCAGAGTGTTCTTCACTTCGCCGAGCAGATCATGACAGACGGGACAACGCATCGCGTGTTCGGCAAAATCCTTGTTTTCCTGCACCCCGAGCGAGCCGTCTAGATAGTCCGTCAGTTGATCTTCAAATTCGTGACAAAGCATTCTGGTTTACCTTTAATCTCTCGTTCTTGCATCGAGGCCCTCCCTAACGATCGCGCTTGCCGATACTACGCCTCCACTACACGCATACGACGCAGAATCTTCGCAAGTTCAATACGCCCTCGATTGATGCGTGACTTCACCGTTCCCTCAGGTATTTTTAGCAAGTCGACAATCTCCTGATAACTGAGCTCTTCGATGTCGCGCAGAATGACGCAAGTGCGTAAGTCTGGCGAAAGCTTGTCGATTCCTGCCTGGACCTGGGCGCCGAGTTCGCGGCGCTCCATCTCCCTTTGCGCCGAACCTCCAGCGGCTCGCAAATGATATTGGTGAACCTCCAGGTCGTCCGCCGCTTCGTCCTGAGGGGCGCGTTGCCGTTTGCGATAGTCGTCAATGACCAGGTTTCGAGCCAGCCGCATCAGCCAGTTCTGCAAATCACCTTGTTTCGGATTGTACTGTTCGAGTGATCGATAAACCCGAATGAAAACTTCCTGGGTCAGGTCTTCCGCCGAATCGGCACGAGATGTGAAGCGGTAAGCGAGGTTATAGATGCGGCGAGTATAGTTTTGGACAATCTCTTCCCAGGCCGCGCCATCGCCGGCCCGGCATCTTCTAACTAATTCCGCGCCTTCGTTGATAGCCAAGCTCTTGGCGGCTCCCACGTTTTGAGTTCTCCGATTTCGCTGGTCGTTGTCAAAACCGTCGGGACCTCGCCCGACTCGAACCGTTTTACGTCCGGCTGCAAAACAAAGTTCCGTTGGCAAATCAATTGACGCGACCCAACGACCATCCCCCAACGAGCCGTATTTTAGACGATTCTTGCAAGCACCATTAAACTGTTGTAGGCTTTCGAAGCCACACCATATCTTGTGGTCGCGTTCTGATTTTAGTCAAGTTATCCTCTCGCCCGTTTTGAAGTAACGTTATTAACTGAGTCGGCAAAAAAGCCTTGGGAAAATATCGGAAGTATCTGGAATTTGCGGCGCTGCTTCTTCTGGCAGGTACGATTATCTGGTGGTTCGGCCGCCGGCTGGACTGGGTGCAAGTCAAACTCGCCGTCCAAAGATCAGACTGGCGCCTAATCCTTCTGGGGGCGGGAATTGTCTTGCTGGGTTACCTTTGGCGCGCGATTCGTTGGCAGGTACTACTAGCGCCTTTGGCCAAAGCAAGCCTCCGTGAAATCTGGATCGCCACCACGGTAGGATTTGGCGCCGTTTTGCTGATTGGCCGCGCCGGCGAGGTTGTACGTCCAGTGGTTTTGCCGATGCGGGACAAGCGCGTCCGCCCGGCCGCGTCTTTTGTCACCATCATGGTTGAGCGTTTGTACGACACGATTGCGGTCGTGTCGATTTTCGCCGTTAACCTGCTTTGGCTTAAACCGCCCGCCAACACCGCCGACTCGTTTTCTCAGGCTCGCACTGTTGGGTGGCTGCTGGTGGGTCTGCTGGCCGTGATAGTGATCCTGTTGGTCTGGTTCAAACGGCGATCTTCGAGGGTAATTGTTTGGCTGGATCAAAAGGTCAACGGGAAATCGCCCCTCGGCGCCAGATTGAAGCGCGCCGTGCTGAGCACGCTGGAGCAACTGGCGACGGCTTTGAGCGTAATGTCGAACATCCGCCAATTGACTGTCAGCGTTGGCTTGTCGGTCCTGTTGTGGGGGTCGGTTGCTTTGGGCAATCTCCTGGTTTGCCGTGCGTTTGGATTACCGTTTGGGATCTCGCAAATACTGTTTGTGATGGGTTGGTCGATGGTCGGCTCGGCAGTCCCGACTCCGGGCGGCGCAGCGGGCGCCTTTCATGCCGCCACAGGCGCGGCTCTGGTTCTTCTTGGCGTAGCCCGCGAGCAGGCGGCCGCCGTCGCAATCATTCTCCACCTGGTCGACTTCGCTCCCGCGGCGTTGTTTGGCTTCTTTTATTTTCTGCGCGGTGACATCAACATCACTCGTCTGCGCGCCCTGATTTCCGTGCAATCGGTCGAGCACGCGGTGGAAGACGAGAAAGTCGCGCTGGCTGAGGGCGCGTGACAATGTTTGAGGACAAGTTAGCAATAGTGAGGATCGAAAAACTATGAAATGCCCCTTCTGCGGTTTTATTGAAGACAAAGTCGTTGACTCGCGCGAGTCGCGGGAAGGCGATTCGATTCGGAGACGCCGTGAATGCTTAAAGTGTGAGCGGCGCTTTACCTCCTATGAACGAATAGACCAGATTCCATACATGGTGACCAAGAAAGACCAAACGCGCGAGACTTTCGATCGGAACAAAGTAATGGCGGGACTCTTGCGCGCCTGTGAAAAGCGACCAATTCCGCCGGCGAAGCTGGATAGTATCGTTAATGCCGTGGAAAAGTACGTGCAGGAGTCGCCGGAGCGCGAACGGCCGACCAGCAAGATCGGCGAATTGATCATGCGTCGATTGAAAGAACTGGATAAGGTCGCGTACGTGCGATTTGCGTCCGTTTATCTTGAGTTCGAGGACGTCTCAGAATTCATGAATGAATTGAAGACCCTGGTGCGGGCGCGTCAGGGCGGCATGCCAAAGAGGACCTAAGATTGATCGGTCGGACGTTTCCTGGGATCCAAAATCTGGCCGTGGCAAACTTTTTGAATCCGCTTACGCTTTTCGGTTTATTTGCGGTAACTGCAATGTTGGTTTGCTACGCTTTCGAAAAGCGCAGCCATTGGTTTGTGCTCGGATTTGCCCTGGCGTGTGTGTTAGGGTCGCTTTACGGTTTTCTTCAGGGCGCATGGCCATTTGGATTGATTGAGTTTATTTGGGCGCTGATAGCAGTGCGGCGTTGGCGCGCCAGCGGACGGACTTAAGATGGTAAAGAGTGTAGGCGCGGCGGGTCTGGAACGGATCGAGCTTAAGCGTTTGACGGAACGCATCGGGCGACTTTTTTCAGTGTTACAGGAAGCCGCCGAAGCTCAAGTGCCGACGATCGCCGGCGCATGGGCGCCGCCAGTCGACCTTTGCGAGACAGCCAACGCGATTTGCGTGCGCATCGAACTACCGGGGGTGACTGCCAGTCAGATCAAGATTGGGTTGCACAGTAACAAGTTGCGCATTTGTGGCGAAAAGAAGAAACGGCGTTCGCGGCAGCGAATCGTGACGCATCTTTGTTCCGAGCGAAGCTATGGCCATTTTAATCGAGAGGTGCCCCTGCGTTGGACGATTAGCGTAAAGGATGCGACGGCTGAGTTGGCAAACGGTGTTCTGACAATCCATTTGCCGAAAATAAAAGATCGCCGGGGGTCGGAATTCAGAGTTCCCATTGCCGGGCCGGAGTAACCGATTAGAAAGAAATCAGATTCATAAAATGTCAGACAACATCA
>Ga0207646_10002961_pt1 | contig 19662 bp, 13 predicted proteins | sample KBSK5502metaG_FD_184343 | JGI IMG/M metagenome (GOLD analysis project Ga0207646, IMG submission 184343) | Corn, switchgrass and miscanthus rhizosphere microbial communities from Kellogg Biological Station, Michigan, USA - KBS K5-50-2 metaG... | ecosystem: Host-associated > Plants > Roots >...
CCGTTGGGCACGGGTGCGCACTCGCTGATTCGGGAAGCCGAGCCATCCTGGCCGCGCGCTACCGCGGCGAGGGGTTCTTTCTCCATACGGTGTGTCATCGCCACCTCCAAGGAGGAATCCGTATGCGCATTGCCTTTCGTCCTCCGCTGCGTGCGTTCCTGGTGCTCTGCGGTCTCGTCGGCGGCGCCGGCGCCGTCGGGCGAGCCCAACAGGGCACGATCGCGGGCCGCGTCACTGACCAAGCCTCCGGGCAACCGCTCGTGGGCGCGCGCGTCACCGTCATGGGGACGTCGCTCATCGCGCAGACCAACGCCGAGGGCCGCTACACGCTGTCCCGCGTCCCTGGCGGGCAGGTGACCGTGCGGGCCAGCGCTGTCGGCTTCGGCGCGGCGTCGCGCGTGGTCACCGTAAACCCCGGCGAGACGGCGGTCGCCGACTTCGTGCTGGCGCTCGCGCCGTACTCCTTGGATGAGGTGGTCGTGACGTCCACGGGCGACCAGGCCAAGAAGGAGGTTGGCAATACGATCGCGCGGATCGACGCGCCCAAAGAGGTCGAGAAAGGGACGATCCAAACCCTGACCGACTTGCTCGCCGCTCACGCCGCTGGCGTGGATGTGCTCCCGGGCACGCAGACCGGGTCGCCATCGCGCGTACGCGTCCGTGGAACCAACAGTCTATCCCTGAATAACGAGCCGATCTACGTCGTCGACGGCATCCGCATCATCAGCCAGAATCGGTCCTCCTCGGTGTGCGACGTCGGCTGTGCACCGCCCAGCCGGGTCAACGATCTTGCTCCGGACGAGATCGAATCCGTAGACGTGGTGAAAGGTCCCTCCGCCTCGGCCCTGTATGGTACGGATGCCGCCAACGGGGTGATCGTCATTACGACAAAGCGCGGCACGGCGGGAAGGACGCGCTGGAACGTCTACGCGGAGCAGGGTGCGATCACGGACAACAATACGTTTCCGGACGCCTACCGGGGCTGGCGCAGCAGTTCCACCGACACCACCACCGCACATAATTCGAGGCCTCTGAACGGAACGCAGTGCATCCTCACTCAAACGGCGCGGCCGGCGGCGGATCCGCAGTACTGCGTCCAAGACAGCATCACCAAGTTCAACCTGTTCAACGACCCGCAGACGTCCCCGAACGCGACTGGACACCGGCAGCAATATGGCGTCCAGGTGTCGGGCGGATCGGAGGCCGTGCGCTATTTCATGTCGGGAGAGTGGGAGGATGAGGTCGGCCAGCTCAAGATGCCTCCCTTCGCGGTCGACACCTTGCTGCGGGTGCGGCAAGTCAGCGCGGTGCCCGACGCACAGCTCCGTCCGAACGCCCTCAGACGCACGAGTGTGCGGGCGAACGTCCAGGCGACCTTGAGTCCTCGCGTGGACGTGCAGGCGTCCACGAACTTCATCTCCAGCACGTTGCGCGTGCCACCGACCGACAACAACACGACCGGCCTGCTCTCGAACGCGCTCGGCGGCCCGGGGAACAAGAACAACGGCCACAATGGCTATCGCCTGTTCACGCCCGACTCGATGTTTGCGGAAGAGATCGGGCAGGACATCAATCGCTTCATCGGGAGCGGCACGGCGAACTGGCGGCCAACCAGCTGGCTCGCATTGCGGGCGATCGGTGGGGTGGACTACACCAGCCGTCTGGATCGTGACCTCTGCCGTCGCAACCAATGCGTCAACTTCGTCGGCACGTTCGCCGACACGCTCGGCTTCAAGCAGGACAACCGGACGAGCTTCTTCCAATACACGCTCGACCTGCACGCGACCGCCTCATTCGTCCTCAACCCGACGCTCACGTCACGAACGACGGTCGGCGTGCAGTATTTCAAGAACAACAACAACTTGAACGTGGCGTTCGCTTACGATCTGTCGCCCACGGCAACGACGCTCACCGCCGGGGGCGTCCCCTCAGTTGCCGAGAGCACGACCGTCTCGAAGACTCTGGGCGCGTTCGTGGAGCAGCAGTTCAGCTACAAGCAGCGCCTGTTCCTCTCGGCGGGCTTCCGGGCCGACGGTAACAGCGCTTTCGGATCGGACTTCAAAGCGGTCTACTATCCGAAGGTGAGCGTCTCGTATGTGATCTCACAAGAGCCGTTCTTCCCGAAGTGGAGCTGGATCAACAGTGTGCGCTTGCGCGGCGCGATCGGCAGCTCGGGCGTCCAGCCGGGTGCCACGGACGCGATTCGCTTCTTTCTCCCGACCACCGCAAGCGTCAGCGGTCGCGACAACAACGCCATTATTTTCAGCGCCCTGGGGAACAACGGTCTCAAGCCCGAGCGGGCGCGGGAATACGAGTTCGGCGCGGACGCGACTCTGCTCAGCCAGCGGGTCAATGTCGAGCTGACCTACTACAACAAGCGGACCAAGAACGCGCTGATCGCGCGAACACTGCCGCCGGGCGGGGGTGGGCCGATCACGCGGTTCGAGAACATCGGGGCGGTCGTGAATCGCGGCGTCGAGGCGCTCGCCGATCTCCGGGTGCTCGACAAGCCGGCCTTCGGATGGGATCTGAGCGTCAACGCCGCGTACAACACGAACTTCATCGCAGATATGGGCGGCCTGCCGCCGATCGTCGGTACTACGACGCGGCAGACCCAGGGTTATCCGATCAACGGCTGGTGGCAGCGACCTTACACCTACCGGGACGTGGACGGCAACGGGATCATCACGGCCTGCTCCCTGATCCCCGCGACGCTTTGCACGGTACCGAACGAGGTCTTCGTGGCCGACAGCGCCGTCTTCGTCGGGTACGCGAACCCTCGGTGGGAGGTCACCTATACGACGGGATTCGACCTGCTCAACAAGCGCCTTCGGATCGTCGGGCTGTTCGACCACAAGAGCGGCTATTACCAACTGAACGGCACCGACCGCATCCGCTGCCAGTCCCGGAACAATTGCCGCGGCTTGGTGGACCCCACATCGCCGTTGTGGGAGCAAGCGCGCGTGGTTGCCCTGCGCGAGACCCCCTCCGGGACTCAGTATGGGTTCATCGAGAAGGCGACGTACATCCGACTGCGCGAAGCCTCAGCCACATACGAGTTTCCCGCTCAGTGGGCGCGCGCGTTCCGGGCGGAGCGGCTCAGCCTCACGGTAGCCGGCCGGAACCTCTGGAAGGCCTCTGGGTTCACTGGCATCGACCCCGAAGCGAACTACTTCGAGGGCGCCACGGGGATCGTGAGCAACTTCCAGACTTCACCGCCACCGACCTATTGGACGTTCCGACTCAATGTGGGATTCTGAGGCGGCCACCGGCCATCGACCTTCGCGAGAGGATCCAGCACCATGACTCGATACTTCACGCCCCGGTGGCTGCGGCGTGCGCTGGGCCTGACCGGTCTGGCGGCGACGCTTCCGCTGATTGGGTGCAAGGACTTCCTGAGCGTGACCGACCCTGACATCATCCTTCAGGCGAACTCGGCCGCCAGCGCGGTCTCTCTGCACAACGGTGCCGTGCTCCGGTTGGCCCAGGCGGTGAGCGGGACCCAGGGACCCGATGCGCTGTTTCTGTTCGGAGGCCTGCTCAGCGACGAATACCGCTCGGGCGACACCTTCGTCCAGCGTAATAATCAAGACCAGCGCATCTGGGATCCGGCTAACACCTTCAATGCGGGGCCGTTCCGGAACCTGAACCGGGTCCGGACTCAGGCTCGAGCTGCGATCGACGGGTTGCGGACGTATGCGCCTGCGCCGGCGACCAACGTCGGCCGGATGTTTGCGTTCATTGCCTACACACAGGCCTTGATGGGTGAGCACTACTGCAATGGCATTCCGTTGGACAGCGTGGCCGGCAGCGAGATTGCGTACGGTAATCCGCTGTCGGACGACTCAGTTTTCGCGTTGGCGATCGCGAACGCCGACTCCGCGCTTGCAAACCTTGGCGGAGCAGACAGCGCCAGCGTCGCGAACTTCGCCAAAGTGATCAAGGGACGCGCCCTGGTGGACCGGGGAGACTTCGTCGGCGCGGGTGCAGCCGTGGCCGGAGTCCCAACCACCTTCCACTACGACGTCACGCACTCTGTCAACGTCAATGTCAACCAGATCAACGCCCTGAATAACGGCGCCAAGCGCTACACCGTCGCGGACACTGAAGGGGTGAACGGGCTTCCCTATGTGACCGCCAGGGATCCGCGCGTACCCACTCAGCTGGGGAAGACCACGGACCTGATTTTTGACAGCCAGTATGGATTCAGAGTTCTGCGTCAGGGCATCTGGGGACAAACGAGCCCCGTCAAGATCGCGAGTGGGATCGAGGCGCGGCTCATCGAAGCCGAAGCGGCGCTGCAGGCCAACGATCCCGCGACCTGGCTGAGCACGCTCAACGCGTCGCGGGCGGATACAACGCTCTTGCCGGTGCCCCTGGACACGACCTACCGACCCGTGGCCGGCACCAAGCTCGCGCCGCTCGTGGACCCCGGGACGCCCGCCGCGCGCGCGGTAGTGATGTTTTCCGAGCGCGCCTTCTGGATGTTCAGCACCGGACACCGGCTGGGTGACATGCGCCGCGAAGTCCGACAGTACAGCACGTTCTTTTCCGTGAACACCGTCTACCCGATTGGCGACTGGTTCAAGGGAGGGACCTACGGCGACGCCATCCAGATGTCGATCCCCGTGGAGGAGTTGAACAATCCGAACTTCCACGGGTGCACAGACCGCAATCCGTGACGTGGTGCGACGCGCCAACGAGAGAGGGTGCGGGGGCGCCGGATCGGCGTCCCCGCTCTGCTTCAGGGCCGGCCGCTCGTCGTGGTGATCACGAGGGCGCCCGCCGTTGAGCTGGCACCGTAGCGCGTTGTCGCATCGAGCCCCGTTAAGACTTCGATCGTGAGGATGTCCGCGGCCGCGACTTGCTGAAGCACTTGGAGGTCATAGATACGTGCGTTGTCGAGGATCACACGTACCTGGTCGTCCAGATAGATGCTGGCCTGCCCCCGGCGTTCGAGCCCGGACGCGCGACCGCGGCGCTCCCGCAGATGTACGTTCGGTACCGTCAGGCGAACGGCATCCCAGGCCGTCCTGGCACCGGATGCGGCAATCGCATCGGCGGTGATCACCTTCCCGGGGGTGGGCGTGCTCGCCTGGTCGATCCCCCCCCGTGCCCCTCCGCAACCCGCGGCGCCCGCGAGGCCGATCGCGAGGAGCCAGAAACGACGCAGGGGGCGCAGCACGCCGCGCCCCCTCTCACCAACTCTACCCGATTGCCCGTCAATCCACGATGGCATCGGGCATGACGTACTTCATCGGATCCACCGGCTTGCGGTTCACCCACACCTCGTAGTGCAGGTGCGGTCCCGTGGAGAGCCCGGTCGAGCCGACGAGCGCGATCTTCTGCCCGCGCTTCACGCGCTGGCCGCGGACCACGAGAATCTTCGAGCAGTGGGCGAAGCGGGTCACGAGCCCGAAGCCGTGGTCCATCGTGACGATGTTGCCGTAACCTTCTTCCCACCGAACTTCCGTCACGATCCCCGCGGCGGGCGCCTCGATCTCCGCTCCCATCGGCGCCGTCACGTCGATCCCCTCGTGCGGGCGCGCCAGGTGGAGAATCGGGTGGATGCGCTCGCGCATGAACGCGCTCGTGAGCCAGCCCTTAGTGGGCATGATCGACGGCGTCGCGGCGAGACGCTCCCGGTTCTTGGAGAGCGTGTCGTACGCCTCATTTAGCGACCGCACGAGAATATTGGCGCGCCGGGCGAGCGCATCGACGTCGAGCCGCGCGGCGAGTGCCTGCTGGCCGCCCGGGCCGAGCGCCTTGAGGCTGTCGCGCTCCGACCAGGTGCCGGCCGGGCCACCGATCCCCGCCCGCTGCACGCTCGTGTCGGTGGGCGTGAGGCCCGCGAGCAGCCGCAGCTCCTGCTCGCGCTCGCCGAACCGATTGAGGGTGTCGCGCAGCCCCGTCATGCGCTCGCGCATCCGCTGGATCTCGTCGGCGAGCAGCCGGTTCTCATTCTCGAGCGCCCGGCTGTGCGTGATGTTCACCCCGCGCGAAATGGCGGCGACGCCCAGCACCAGGAAGGTCAGCGCCACCACGCTGCCGATCCCGACCAGCGCTTTGACGAACGTCTGCGAGACCTCCACGGCGCGCGACGAGCCCGAGCCGTGAGGCACGACCATGACGGTCCAGCGGCGCTCCGCTTCCTTGCGCATCTCTTCTCGGACGACCTCGCCTGAAAACGGTTCGACCCGGCGCAAACCGCGCGCCGGTCCTGCATGGACCTGCCGATTGGAGAACCCGGACAGGGCGTGGGGTCCGGTCCCCGAGTGGAAGTCAAAAGTACGGCTTGCCTGGAAAGGCGTCAACACGGCCGAGTGTGACGAGGATCACCGTCCCTTGGGCATTAGGCAGGAGTCAGGCGCGGCTTGGGGAACAGGATGGGCGGCTTTTGGACTGATCGCCCGGCCAGATCCAAGGTCTCCAGATCACGCAGCGGGACGCGCTCGAGGGGGCCTGGAGGGGGCGATCCCATTGTTGCCCACACGGTCTCGGCGGTGCCGGGGAGGAACGGCTGTGCCAGCACGGCGATCCGGGCGACGGTGCGGGCCAGGTTCGCGAGCACCGAATCAAGCTCGGCTGTCTTCCCCGCCTGCTTCGCGAGCTTGTAGGGCGCCGTCTCTTCGACGTAGCGGTTCGCGGCGCTCGCGAGCGCGACGAGCTGCGCCGCGCCCTCCTGCAGGCGGTTCGCGTCCATGGCGCGGGCGTAGGCCGCGAGCGCGCCCCGGGCCGCGGCCTCGAGCGGTGTGTCGTAGTTGCGCGGGTCGCTCGGTACCGTGCCTCCGCGGTAGTTCACGATCATCGTGAGCGCGCGCGACACGAGGTTGCCGATCGTGTCGGCGAGCTCCGAGATGTAGCGCGCGTCGAAGCGCTCCCAGGTGAAGTCGCCGTCGTTGTCGAAGCCGACTTCGCGGAGCAGGAAGTAGCGCAGCGCATCGGCGCCGTGCCGATCGATCGCCTCGCCGAGCGTGACGGCGGTGCCGGCGGTCTTGCTCATCTTGGTGCCCGACCACTGCACGTAGCCGTGCGCCCAGACCGCGCGGGGGGGTGGAAGCTCGGCCGCGAGCAGCATCGCGGGCCAGATGACGCAGTGGAAGCGCGTGATCCCCTTGCCCACGACGTGCAGATCGGCGGGCCAGAGGCGGTCGTACCCGGCCTCCGGAAAGCCGGTCGCCGAGAGGTAGTTGATCAGCGCGTCGAACCAGACGTACACGGTCTGCTGCGGGTCGCCGGGAAACGGGATGCCCCACGGCTGGCGCTGCCGCGAGATCGAGATGTCCTGGAGGCCGGCCTCGAGCAGGCGCAGCACCTCGTTGCGGCGGATCTCCGGCTGGACGCTCAGTGCGCCCGAGCGGATGCGGTCGAGGACGGCGTCGCGATACGCGCTCAGGCGGAAGAAGTGATTCCGCTCCTTGGTCGGGATCAGCTCGAGTGTGGGATGCTCCACGCAGTGTCCGTCGACGATCTGCGCACCCGTCTTGAACTCCTCGCACCCGGTGCAGTACAGCCCCTCGTACTCCGCCTCGAACAGATCCCCCGGGTGGTGCTGCTGGATCCGCTCGAGCAGCGCCGCCACCGCCCGGGCGTGCCGCGGCTCCGTGGTGCGGATCCAGTCGTCGTTCGAGCAGTGGAGGCGGCGCCAGTAGTCGGCGAAGGTGGCCGCCATGCGGTCGACCCACTGCTGTGGGCTGACCCCGGCACGCGCTGCCGCCTGAATCACCGACTGGCTGTGCTCGTCCATCCCCATCAGGAAGTGGACGTCGTCCCCGCGCAGCCGGTGATAGCGCGCGATGCAGTCGGCGCCGATCTTCTCGAGCGCGTGCCCCAGGTGCGGCTCGCCGTTCGAGTAGTCGATCGCGGTCGTCAGGTAGAACTTAGGCATCCGCTCCGGAGACTTCGCCCTTCAGCTTCTCGAGCGACACCACGCGCGTGTCGCCTCCGTCGGTGCGGAGCGTGACGGTTTCGCGGAACACATCCACCGCCAGCACACGCTCGGCCCCAATGGCGGTGCGCAGCACCCGTCCCTCTTTGGGGAACCGCTTGCGCGTCTGCACGTAGAAATCGTGCTCGTAGCGGAGACAGCACAGCAGCCGCCCGCACCCGCCCGAGATCTGCGACGGGTTGAGCGACAGGTGCTGATCCTTGGCGAGCGCCAGGCTCACCGGCCGCAGCTCCGGCAGCCAGCTCGAGCAGCAGTACTGGCGGCCGCAGCGGCCCACGCCGTCCAGCCGCTTCGCCTCGTCGCGCGCGCCGATCTGGCGCAGCTCGATACGCGTGTGGAACAGGCTCGCGAGGTCGCGCACCAGCGCGCGGAAGTCCACCCGCTGCTCGGCCGTGAAGTACACGGTCAGCTTCTTCCTGTCCCACTGCCACTCGGCGTCCGAGACTTTCATGGGGAGGGTGTGACTGTGGGCCTGCTCCATCACCCGGCGCCGGACGTCCTCTTCCTCGCGGTGCAGCTGCTCGGCGACGAGGGCGTCCTCGGCAGTGGCGCGGCGGAGGATACGGCGTTCGGTGGACTGGGGGCTAGGGGCTAGGGGCTCGGTACCGCCGTTCCCTGCGAGCGAGCAGCCGTGACACCCGCTCGCACACTTCTTCGCGGCGACCGGGCCTATAGCCGACACCCGGCCGAGATCCTGCCCCCGGTCCACCTCCACGATCACGCAATCGTGCAGGGCGAGCGGCTCCGCGGACGGCCAGGAAAAGAATTCTTTCCGGTTCCCTTTGAACCGGACCTCGATGACGTCGGTCAACTCACTTCTCGCTCAACGCACCCATCGAAAGGTACTTCTCCTCCCGGCGTTTGAGGAGCTTCTCGATCCTGACCTTGCGCAGCTGCCGCACGTGGCGTCGCAGCGTGTCGCCCAGCGCCGCCGCCGCCGCTTCAGGATCGGCGTGCGCCCCGCCCGGCGGCTCGCCGATGATCTCGTCGATGACCCCGAGCTCCAGCAGGTCCTCGGCGGTGATCTTCAGCGCCTCGGCGGCGCGCTCCCGCTGGCTGGCATCCTTCCAGAGGATGGCGGCGCAGCCCTCGGGAGAGATGACGGAGTACACCGAGTTCTCGAGCATCAGCACGCGGTCGGCGAGCCCGACGGCGAGCGCGCCTCCTGATCCTCCCTCACCGATCACGGCGGTGATGATCGGCGTGCGGAGGGTCGCCATCTCCACGAGATTGCGCGCGATTGCCTCGGCCTGGCCCCGCTCTTCGGCGCCGAGCCCGGGGTAGGCGCCCGGCGTGTCCACCAGGGTGATGACCGGGGCGCGGAACTGCTCGGCCAGATGCATGAGGCGAAGCGCCTTGCGGTAGCCCTCGGGGTGGGCCATCCCGAAGTTGCGGTACAGGTTCTCCTTGGTATCGCGGCCCTTCTGATGCCCGATCACCATCACGCTCATCCCGTCGAGCCGCGCCCAGCCACCCACGATCGCGGGGTCGTCGCGGAACAGCCGGTCGCCGTGCAGCTCGACGAAGTCGGTGAACACCGTGCTCAGGTAGTCGAGCGAGTACGGTCGCTTGGGGTGGCGGGCCACCTGGACGCGCTGCATCGGCGTCAGATTCTTGTAGATCTCGGTGCGGAGCTCGGCCAGCCGCTTCTCGAGCGGGGCGAGCTCCTTGGTGGCGTCCACCGCCGTCTCGCTCGCCACGCGCTTCAGCTCGTCGATCTGGCGCTCCAGCTCGAGCAGCGGACGCTCGAAGTCCAGCGTAGCGGTCGCCATCGTCAGGTCGTCCGGACCAGGTGCACGTGGTCGGGCCCGAGCAGGGCGCGCAGCGCCACGAGCAGATCGTCCTCCACCTCGACCCGCAGGGAACGGCTGCGCAGCCGGGTGGCACCGCCGCCGGGCGCAAGCCCGGGGACCGCGCCATCCCCGTTCTCCTGTTCGGCGATCCACTCCACCAGCACCGGGGCGGGACCGGGGTGGGCCGCGCACAGGGCGGCGGCGGCGCGGGTCGCGTCGGCCGGCGGCGGCGCGCCGGGCGACCAGCGCAGCGCGATGCCGATCGCGCCGCTTGCCTTCAGCTCGTCGAGTGCCTGCGCGGTCTCCACGATGAACGGCGCCTGCTCTTCGTCCCGGTCGCGCGCGCTGTGGCTCCCCGCGAGCAGCAGCGCGCGGTCGGTACGGATCACGTTGTTCAGCTTGGCCCAGGCTTCTGGAAACACCAGCGCCTCCGCGGTGCCGTGAAAGTCCTCGAGCGTGAGTCGCGCGTATTCGGCGCCCGTCTTCTTGGAGATTTGCCGCTTCACCACCGTCACCACCGCGGCGACCCGCACTCGCTGGTCGCTCCACTGGCCCAGGGTCGCGGTCGTACGGGTCCCGAAAAGCTCCACTTCCACGCGGTATCGCGCGAGGGGGTGGCCGGAGATGAAGAAGCCCAGCACGGCCTTTTCGCGTGCCAGGCGGTCGTGCTCGGACCACGGCGCGACCTCCGGGATGCGGGAGGGGGGGTGCGGGGTCGCGGCGTGCTCCCCGAACAGGGCCACCTGACCCGCGTTGCGCTCCTCCTGCCGCGCCTGGGCTTCGCCGAACGCATCGTCGAGCGTCGCCACCAGCTGGGCGCGGTGCCCCCCGAGCGAGTCGCAGGCGCCGGCGTCGATCAGGGCTTCGAGGACCCGCTTGTTGCAGAGGCGCAGGTCGATCCGGTCGCACAGGTCCACGAGGGAGCGGTACGGCCCGCCCGCCGTCCGCCCGGCGAGGATGGACTCGATCGCGCCCGCGCCGACGTTCTTGATCGCGCCGAGGCCGAAGCGCAGCCGGCGGTCGCCGACCACCGTGAACTTGAACCCGGACTCGTTGACGTCCGGCGCCAGCACCTCGAGGCCGAGCTCGCGCGCTTCGTTGATGTAGCGCACGACGTTGTCGGTGTCGCCGATCTCGGACGACAACAGAGCCGACAGGAACTCGGGCGCGTAGTGTGCCTTGAGCCACGCGGTCTGATAGGACAGCACCGAGTACGCGACGGCGTGCGACTTGTTGAATCCGTAGCGGCCGAAGGTCTCGATCTGGGCCGCGATGTCCTCGATCCCCCGCCGCTCGTGCCCCAGGGCGACGGCCCGTTCGACGAAGCGGCCCAGCTCCTGCTGGATCAGCTCCTTGTCCTTTTTCCCGACCGCCTTGCGCAGCACGTCGGCCTCGGCGAGCGAGAAGCCGGCGAGCACGTTGGCGATGCGCATCACCTGCTCCTGATAGGTGATCACGCCGTAGGTGGGCTGGAGGATCTGCGCCAACGCGGGGTGGGGGTAGCGCACCGGCTCCCGGCCGAGCTTGCGGTTGATGAACACGAGATGCATCCCGGTGTCGAGCGGGCCGGGACGCATCAGCGCGTTGGTCGCGACCAGATCGTCGAAGCGATCGCACTTCATGTTACGGAGACAGTCCGTGGCGAGCGCCGACTCGAACTGGAACACGCCGGCCGTGCGGCCCGAGCCGAGCAGCTGGTAGACCTGCGGGTCCTCGAGGTCCAACGCGTTCATGTCGAGGGTGACCCCGTGTCGCTCCGCGACCATCCCGACCGCGTCGTGGATCACCGTCAGGGTGCGGAGGCCGAGGACGTCGATCTTCAGCATCCCGACCTGCTCGAGCGCCACCATGTCGTACTGCGTGATGATCGCCTCCGCCTCCTGCGGCGCGAGGCAGACGGGGACGTAGTCGGTGAGCGGGCCGGGGGCGATCACCACGCCGGCGGCGTGCACCGAGGCGTGGCGCGCCAGCCCCTCGATCCGGGTCCCGAGGTCGAGGATCTTGCGCACCCGCTCGTCCTGGCGGGCGAGCTGGCGCAGCTCGGGGGACTTCTCGGATGCCTCCGCCAGCGTCACCGAGATGCCGGGCCCGGCGGGGATCATTTTGGTAAAGCGGTCCACCTCACCCGGCTCGACCCGCAGCGTCCGCGCGACGTCGCGGAACGCGGCGCGGGCCTTCAGCGTCCCAAAGGTGATGATCTGTCCGACCGAGTCCCGGCCATACCGCTCCCGGATGTACTGGATGACCTCGCCGCGCCGCTCGAAGCAGAAGTCGAGGTCGATGTCCGGCATCGAGATGCGCTCGGGATTCAGGAACCGCTCGAACAGCAGGTCGAACCTGAGGGGATCGATATCCGTGATGCCGAGCGCGTACGCGACCAGGGAACCCGCCGCCGAGCCGCGTCCCGGCCCCACCGGAATGCCGCGGTCCTTCGCCGCCTTCACGATGTCGTAGACGATCAGGAAGTAGCCGGCGTAGCCGGTGTGCGAGATCACCTGCAGCTCGTAGTCGAGCCGCTCGTGGACGGCCTGGGGCAGCGGGTCCCCGTAGCGCGCCGCCGCCCCCGCCCGTGCCAGATGCACGAGCAGGTCGTTATCGGACGCGAACTCCGCCGGGCGCGGGTACTGCGGCAGGAAGTAGCGCTTTGCGAAGTCGAATTCGCACAAATCCGCCACGCGTTGGGTTTCCGCCACGACCTCCGGCTGGTCCGGGAACAGCGCGCGCATCTCCCGCTCGGACTTGACGTAGCTCTCCTGGCCGAAGAAGCGGAAGCGGTTAGGATCGTCCAGGTCCTTGCCTGTGCCGATCGCGAGCAGGACGTCGTGGGCTTCGGCGTCCTCTTTCCTCAGATAGTGCGCGTCATTGGTGGCGACCACGGGAAGGCCGAGCTCCCGCGCCAGCTGGAGCATGCCGGCGGTGACGGTCTTCTCGTCCGCGAGGCCGTGGTCCTGCACCTCGAGCCAGAAGCCGTCCGGGCCGAACACGCCGGCGAAGTACTGGGCGCTCGCCTTCGCGGCCTCGTAGTTCCCCTGCCGGAGGTAGAGCGCGATCTCGCCCGAGAGGCAGGCGGCGAGCCCGATCAGGCCACCCGAGTACCGCTCGAGCACTTCCCGGTCGATGCGCGGCCGGCGATAAAAGCCCTCGAGGAATCCGATGGACGAGAGCTTGACGAGATGCTCGTAGCCGGTGCGGCTCCGCGCGAGCAGCACGAGATGGGAATACGGGCCCGGTGCGTCGGGAGGGGGGCGCTCGCGCTTGTGCCGGTCGCCGAACGCGAGGTATGCCTCGAAGCCGAGGATGGGGCGGATCTTGCGCGCCCGGGCCTCGGAGTAGAACTGCCACGCCCCGTGCAGGTTGCCGTGGTCCGTGATGGCGAGCGAGTCCATGCCCAGCGCCTGGACCCGATCGAGCAAGTCGGGGATCCGGTTGGCGCCGTCGAGGAGAGAGTACTCGCTGTGCGTGTGGAGGTGAACGAACGCCATACGGCTTGTGGGAAGATATCGGCGCTCCAGCGCATTGTCAAAAGCGTGTTGTCGCCGGATATTTTGCGGCCCATGCGCTCAATCGCGACGCTGTTCGCACTGGGCCTGCTGATGGCCTTCCTTCATCGCGTGACCGCGGGCGGTCCGCTCGAAGCCCGCGCGACCCTGGCGTTCGGCTTCCTGCTGCTCGCCGCGTACGTCGGCGGCGAAATCGCGCGGCGCGCGCGGCTGCCGCGGCTCACCGGCTACCTGCTCGTCGGTTTTGCCGTGGGCCCGGCGTGGCTCGGCCTCGTGCGGCGCGAGGAAGTGGACGCGCTCCGATTCATCGGCGATGCTGCCGTGGCGCTGATCGCACTTGCCGCCGGAGCGGAGCTGACACGCGACGCATTGCGTCAGGGAGGGGGCCGCGTGGCGTTCGCGCGTCTCGCGAGCGGCGCGATCGTGTTTCCCTTCCTCGCCGTCTCACTCGTACTGCTGTCGGTGAGCCCGTGGTTCCCGCTCACGCGGCATCAGCCGGTGGGCGACGCAGTGGTGGTGGCGCTCGTGCTCGGCACGCTGGCCGCGGCCTCATCCCCCGTCCTCACGATGGCGATAATGAGCGAGCTCGACGGCCGCGGACCCGTGGCGCGTACGCTGCTGGGCGTTACGGTGGTGCAGGACATCGCGGTCGCCATTCTCTTCGCGCTGGTGCTCGTCCTCGGTCGGACGCTCACCAGCGCCGGCGCCCTGAACGTCGCGGTTGCGGGCACGGCCATCCTGCGGCTCGTCGGCTCGGCCGCCGCGGGCGCCCTCCTGGGGTTCGCGCTCGGCCGGTACCTGAGTCTGGTGCGGCGGGACACGGTGCTGTTCCTCGTCGCGACGGCGTTCGTCGCCGCGGAGGGGGCGCGGCTCATGCAGCTCGAGACCCTGATCATCGCGCTCGCGGCCGGGTTCTATCTCGAGAACTTCGCGCCCGCCGAAGGCGAGCGGCTGCGTCGCGAGCTGAAACGCGGATCGCTGCCGGTGTATGTGGCGTTCTTCGCCCTGACGGGTGCGGGGCTGCGGGTGGGCGTGCTGGCGGATCTGTGGCCGTGGATCCTGCTGCTCGTCGGGCTTCGCCTCGTGAGCGTGCGCTACGGCCTGCTGTGGGCGGGACGGCATCCGAGTGTGACGCCCGCCATGGCGCGGGACGGTTGGCTCGGGCTTATATCGCAGGCCGGCATGGCGCTGGGGCTCGCACAGCTCGCCCGGCGGGCGTTCCCGGAATGGGGGGTCTCCCTTGAGACCCTGATCGTGGCGATGATTGGTGTTCACGAGGTGGCGGGACCCATCTGCTTCCGCATGGCGCTCGTGCGCGCCGGAGAGGTCACGGAGGAAAGACGCGATGCCGAGACGCCTGTGGACGGTGGGACTGTCGTCGCTGCTCGCGACGGCCTGTAGCTCGGGCTCAGGGACCCAGCCGCCGCTGGCGCCGTGCACGGCGACGAGCGGTGGAGCCGCTGGGGCGGTGAGCCCGGCGTACGCCGGCGTCACCAGTATCGATCCGACCCAGACATCGGGGTGCGCGGTGTTCCAGGCGAATGCGACGGCCGGTATCATCGAGTATCTCGTGGTGCCACAGTCGGCGAGCAGGATCCCGGACGATTCGCAGGCGTTCAAGCTGGGCGGCAACCCGCTCGCCGCCCCACCCGCCCCGGGCGCCCCGCTCGCCTCGGCCTTCGGGCCCAATGTCGCGCAGCAGTTCGATCTCCGGTTGCGCCTTTCCGAGCGGGAGTTCGCAGCGCAGGTGCCGCGGCCGCTCCGGGCGCCACCCCGGGCGCCCGCACTCGTCACGCCGGTGGATTCTGGTAACGTCCGTACGTTCAAGGTGTGTAACACGCTGAGCTGCGACCCGCGCAAGCCGACCACGCTCTCGACCGTGACGGCCACCGCGCTCAAGGTGGGAACCCATATCGCGATCTTCGTCGACAACGCGGCTCCCCAGCCCGGCCTGACGGACTCCGACCTGAACAACCTCCGGACCGTGTTCGACACGCGCCTGTACGAGACGGACACGCTGGCGTTCGGCGGCGAGTCGGACATCGACAACAACGGCATGGTGATCGTGCTCATGACGGGGAAGGTGAACGCGCTCGTCACGAGCGCGCAATGCAACAACCCCACCGGTGGCTACGTGGCCGGGTTCTTTTTCGGCGCCGACCTGATCACGACGGCGCCGTTCGCGACCGGGAACGCCGGCGAGATCTTTTATTCAATTGTCCCCGATCCCTCCGGTACGCTGAGTTGCCCGCACAGCGTCTCGGCCGTGACGCAGCTCGTACCCGTGACGTTCGTGCACGAGTTCCAGCACATGATCAGCTTCAACCAGCACTTCCTCGTGCGGGGCAACTTCCCGGAGGATCTCTGGCTGAACGAGGGGTTGTCACACTACGCGGAGGAGAACGGCGGGCGCACGTTCCTGCCGGACACGGCCACGTTCTGCCGCTACGCGTTCGGGGATCTCTACAACTCGGCGCAGTACTTCACCGCGCCCCAGAACTACTTCCTGGTGGACACGGCTGGCATCGGGGGCCTCGCGAACCGCGGTGCCTACTGGCTGTTCGTGCGCTACCTCGTGGACCGGGTCGGTCCTACGCTCGGGTCGGCCGACTCGGTGACGCGGCGACTGGACGGGACGGCGCTCATCGGCGCGGCAAACGTGAGCAACGCCGCGAGCGGTACCGCGTTCCCGACCATCCTCACGCAGTGGGCGCTCGCCAACTATGTCTCCGATCTGCCGGGCTTCACCGCGCCTCCCGAGCTGCAGTACACGACGTGGAAGTTCCGCACGGACTATCAAACGATGAAGACTGCGTGCGGAGCCTTCTTCAGTACCGGCAACCTGCCGAGTCAGTTCCCGCTCACGCCTTCCGTTGTGAACAGTAGTGCGGCGCTCGCCGGCATGTTGCGCGCGGGGTCGGGCAGCTACTACCGGCTGCAGCAGGCGGCGAGCGCGTCCGCGTTCACGCTGCTGTTTTCCAACAGTGCTGGTGGCGCGCTGCGCGCAACACTAGTTCCGAGACTGAACGTGATTCGTCTTCAATGACCCGACGGCGTCGCGAAGCGGCGTCACGAAGAGACGTCACGAGACGACGTGACAGAAGGTCGTAATGGCGTGCCACGGTTCTACGCGACGTTTTCTCGTGACGTTTTTTTGTGACGCCTTCTTGGCGTCGTCAGCGCTCTCCGCCCAGACCGGATCCGTGCTGGCGCTGGCCCCCGGCTCCGCGCGCGCGGCGGGCATGGGCGGCGCCGGGGCGGCGATCGTCGGCGACGCGGGCGCCATCTTCGCCAACCCCGCGGGGCTCGCGACCGTGCACCACTTGGCCATCGAAGGCTCATACGAGTCGTACCCGTCCGGAGCGACCCTCTCCACTGGAGCGCTGGCGCTGCGCGTCGGGCGATTCACGTGGGGGGCGGGCGCCGCGGCATTCGGTCCGAGCTACACCTCGGCCGATCTGCTCGGTGCCTCCTCCCTCGTGCTCCGCTCGGGGATGGTGGCGCTCGGCGCCACCGCCAAGTACGCGCGTGAGACGCTCGGCGGCGCCCGGGTCGACGCCTGGGCCGGAGATGTCGGCCTCGCCATTGCGATCTTCGATCTGGCGGCACTGGGCGTGAGCGTCCAGAACATCGGCGGCGACTTCGGTCCGGCGGCCGGGGGGGTACACCTCCCACAACGCAAGCGCGCGGGGTTCACGCTCAATTACGTCGATCCTCAGGGCACGCTGCGGCTCCTCACAACCCTCGAGGGCCAGTGGCCGTCGGGAGGAAGCGCCTTCGTCGTGCTGGGTATGGAGGGCGGCGTGGTGGCACGCGGCATGGGGGTCCTCGGCCGGATCGGATACGTCGGCCACTCAGGCGTGACGAGCGCGTCGCCGTTCACCGCGGGTGCGAGCCTGGAGCTCGGTCACCTGCATCTCGACTACGCGTTCCGGGCGGACGACGCGCTCGGCGCGAGACACCGCCTGGGGCTGCGATGGATGCCGTGATCGAGCGCCGCCCGCCGAACTGGGGCCGGGTCGGGCGGCGCCTGCTGGCGTGGGTGCTGATCGGCATTCCCGTCCTGCTCGCGGTCGCGCTGGTGGCGAGTGCCGACGCGCGCTACCTCGCGCGCGCCGGCATCGAGGAGGCGCGGATCCTCCTCAAGCGGCGGGCGATCGCGAAGCTCGTCGCCGATCCGAAAACCGACCCGGCGCTACGCCAGCGCCTGCAGCTCGTGCGCGCGGCCCGCGCGTATGCGGCGGATTCGCTGGGTCTGCTCGTCGGCGAGACGTACACCAGCTACGTGAACGTCGGGCGGGACACGCTCCTCCTCGTGCTCTCCGCGTCCCGCCGTGACCGGTTGCGCGAGCATGTCTGGCGTTTCCCGATCGTCGGCGCCGTGCCGTACAAGGGTTTTTTCGACTTTACCGCGGCGCGCCGCGCCGCCGCGGACCTGGAGCGCGACGGGCTCGACACCTACCTCCGTCCGGCCGGCGCGTTTTCGACCCTCGGGTATTTCTCGGACCCGCTCCTGTCGACCGTCATGGAGCGCGACACGATGGAGCTCGTCGCCACGGTCATCCACGAGCTGGCCCACAACACGCTGTATCTGAAGAGCCAGACGCCGTTCAACGAGAGCTTCGCCAGTTTCGTGGGCTACCGCGGCGCCCAGGCGTTTTTCCGCTCGCGCGGCGACACCGTGGACGCGAAGCGCGCCGCCGCGCGCTGGCGGGACGAGCGCATTCTCGACCAGCTCTACGCGGAGCTCGCCCGCCGCCTCGACTCGGCATACGCCGAGGGACCGACCGGGGCGGCGGTCGAACGGGCACGTGCTACCCTCTTCGCGTGGGCGCGGGCGCAACTTATGGGTCCGGTGGGGCAATCCCTCGAGACCTACGATTGGCGCTGGTTTGCCCGGGCGCCGCTCAACAACGCGGTGGTGATCGCCCAGCGCCTGTATCGGATGAACTTGAACCTGTTCGAGGAGGTGTACGTCCATTCGAAGGCGGATTTGAAGGAAACCATCCGCGCGATTCAGGTCCGCGTGTTCACACTGCCGGGGCAGGATCCGTATGAGGCGTTGTATTCGAGGGGCGGTGGGTGATGGCGAACTGAGGTTCAGTTCCCCCGCAACCGCTCCGCCTCCGCCACGCGCTGCAGCGCAATCGCATATGCCGCGGTGCGGAACGTCACGCCCTTCTGCTTCGCCAGATCGCGCACCCCGACGTAGGCTTTCGTGATGGTCGCCTGAAGCTCGCGATTCACCTGCTCGTGGGTCCAGCGGTACTGCTGGAGATTCTGCGCCCATTCGTAGTAGCTGACGGTCACGCCGCCGGCGTTCGCGAGAAAATCGGGGATCACGGAGATGCCACGCTCCTCGAGGATGAGGTCGGCCGTCGGCGTGGTAGGCTCGTTCGCGCCTTCTACCACGACCCGGCAGTCGAGGGTTCGAGCATTGGCTTCCTTCGTGATGACGCCGCCGAGCGCGGCGGGGACCAGCCAGTCACAGGGAATGGTCCAGAGCTGCTCATTGCTGATCGCCTTGCCGGCTTTCCATTCCGACACGGGTTTCCGCCCCGCGGTGTGGGCCAGTAGCCCCGGGATGTCGAGACCGCCTTCGTTCACGACCCCGCCGGAAACATCGGAGACGGCGATGATCTTCGCGCCGGCCTCGGCATGCAGCAACCGCGCGAGGTGCCCCCCAACGTTACCGAACCCCTGGATCACGACGCGGCTGCCCTTGAGCGGGATGCCGAAGTCACGCGAGTACTCCATCATCACGTACATGACGCCCCGACCGGTGGCCTCTTCGCGCCCCAGCGAGCCGCCCAGTGAGATCGGCTTCCCGGTCACGGCCGCGGGCGTGTAGCCGTGGCGGCTCGAGTATTCGTCGAGGATCCAGGCCATGACCTGCGCGTTGGTGGCGACGTCGGGCGCGGGGATATCCCGGTAGGGGCCGAGTACGATGGAAATGCGCTGCGTGAAGCGGCGGGTGAGGCGCTCCAGCTCGAGCTTCGAGAGTTGCTTCGGATCCACCGCCACGCCGCCTTTCGCGCCGCCGAACGGGATGTCCATGAGCGCGGTTTTCCAGGTCATGATGGTCGCGAGGCCCAGCACCTCGTCGTGGTCCGCGTCCGGGTGGTAGCGGATGCCGCCCTTACAGGGACCGCGTGCTCCGTTGTGCTGGATGCGGTAGCCGGTGAACACCTCGATCCGCCCGTCGTCCATACGTACCGGAACTTCCACCTGGACCTCGCGGAACGGCCGCTGGAGAATGCGCCGCATGTAGTCATCGAGGTTGATCAGGTTGGCAGCGCGCTCGAACTGGCTGTCGACGATCGACTTTCCCGTCATCGTGCGCGAGGGTCGGCCGGTGGCGGTCATGGGATGCTCCTTCGTGGTGGCGGCACCCGGCCGGGAGGGAGCGCGGCTGAAGCCG
>Ga0207646_10002965_pt1 | contig 19644 bp, 28 predicted proteins | sample KBSK5502metaG_FD_184343 | JGI IMG/M metagenome (GOLD analysis project Ga0207646, IMG submission 184343) | Corn, switchgrass and miscanthus rhizosphere microbial communities from Kellogg Biological Station, Michigan, USA - KBS K5-50-2 metaG... | ecosystem: Host-associated > Plants > Roots >...
CGTGGCTTTTGGCACCTCGAACCTCTAGGTGGAGAAATACCTGTGGCATTGGGTCGCCTCCTCGCTGACTGCCGAGGCTGTCCGTACGGGCGGGGCGCCGTATGCTCCTACGGGGCCTTCCAGATGAGCTTGCCTTCATCATCCAGGAGCACTAGGGATGATGATGGGCGATGCTCACCAACCCCGCGAGCCAGATGCTCTGCACCGACGTAACCTAGTATTGCCCGTGCGCGACGGTTGTCGTCCTGGATGATGAGGCTCGGGCCACCCTGGAAGACGCTCAAATCGATTCTCGCTCGGCCGCGCTCATCGTGGAGGACGAGCACCGGCAGGTCATCGATCTGGCGGTAAACTCCGAGTTTCAACCGCAGTGTTCGATTCTTGCCCGCGAACGCCAGCATGTCATCGGACAGCGACATTCGTGGTTCGATAGGCGTGCCCGACTGAGCCACGAGTGCCCGTGGATCGTCGTCGAACGCCAGTTCCGGCTTGCCAAATGTCAACCCAAGCCGCGCACGGGCAACGCCCGTGTCATCGGCCAAGATGAACTCTCTCGCTAGGATCTTATCGGCAACCTTGGGCGCTGGCGAGGCTGCTGTCGCTACCAGGACTGCGAGGACGGCCCCGCCAGCAACCCTCCACCAGCGATTCTCCCGCTCCATCCGGTCCAGGCGTTTCGTCAGCGTGTCCAGCGTGGGCTCGGTCATGGTGGGCCTCCGTTCGCCTACGGTGAAGCCTTCCGCCGCCGCAGATAGAGTCCTGCCGCGAGGACCAGAGCGCCGATGATGACTCCAAGTGTCTGCCTCCAGCCGAAGCCAGGAGACCGACCCAGACCCAAGGGATCGGCGAATGCTGAGATGAGGACGAGGAGAACGCCAGCGCCGATCACGATCCACGCGATCACCGGATTGCTCATGGTTACCTCCTTCGGCTCTCTACTCGATCACCTCATCCGCCCGCAGCAGGAGCGACGGCGGGATCGTCAGGCCGAGGGCCTTGGCCGTCTTGAGGTTGATGACCAGTTCGAACTTCGTCGGTTGCTCGACGGGCAGGTCGGCGGGCTTCGTACCCTTGAGAATCTTGTCCACGTAGGTAGCGGCGCGACCAGACAAGTCATCGAAATTTGTGCCGTAGGACATCAGGCCACCTCAGTACGGAACTACGTACATGCCTGGCACATCGTCGAAGTGCTTCGTGTTGCGAGTGACGAGAGGCCACCTCCGACTCATCGACTCCGCCGCAAGTAAACAGTCGACAACCCCGTGTGGAAAGTTTGCACGCCACACGAGGTTCCGAAATGCGTGCTCGCTCTTCGGGGAAAGCCACTCTAAACGAATTTGTTGTTGATCCACCCAGGTCCTGCGTGCAGTGCGTTCATCCTCGGCAATCAGCTGGCCGCCCTGCAGGTGGACAAACTCCCACACCGCGACGAGTGAAGTGACCCTTTGTGGTCTCGGTATCTTCGCAAGCACATTCGCTTGGCGCTTGAACTCGTGAATGAGCAGATTGGTGTCCAGCAATAGACGGTTGTATCGCCCAACCGCCACTTCGAGATCCAATTTATCCGCCATGCGGTCTGTTTCGCTTAGGATATCGACGGATCAGTAGGAGCGAGCCCGGCTTCGTCGGCGATACGCTGCTGAAGCTGCTCAACGTTCGTTGTCAGAGTGAGCAGTGCCAGCTTGAACGAGTTTCCATGCGTGTCAAGCGATTTGAACGATTGGGTTAGGGATGGGTCCGAGCGTAATTCCAAGTACTCTACTCCGTTGGTTTTCCAGAACTCGGCCAAGGAAAAGTAAGAAGGCAGATCGCGATGACCGTTGATCACGTACTCGGCGAAGTATCTGCGAGCGTCGGCTCCTCCATCGCTGGGTACGGGAAGCGCCTGGAAGCGAGGAGAGTTCAGCAGCTTCTCGTAGACGGTTCGGCAAGCCTCGCGCAGGGTGGCCAACGCACGATCGTGGGACACGGCCTCGGTACGCAAGGAGGGATAGTAACGAAACATCTGCTCTAGGTTCGCTCTGTTCGGGGCCGCAACCATCATGGCGATCGGGCAGAGGTACTCGAAGTCCTGGCTGTAGCACCGAAATGACCAGTTGCGCTGTTCGACATAGTGAACTTCGACGCTGAGTGAATTGAGCATGGGACTCAGGACCGTTGAGAGCCAGACTCGCGCCTGCTCCCGACTCGGCTTGCGCTTCGCGCTTGAGCTCTTAGTCATTCCCGAGACATAGTAGTTGAAGGATCAAAGTGCGGCAAGCTATTGAGCAGGGAGCGCGCAACGGCCCGCGACTGTGACCCAGTAAGCATACACATGGACTCTCCCGCTCGCGCCGAGATCCGCCGCACGCTCGACGGGGGCGGGGGGCGCTCCTTCCAGGAGAGGCGGCAGACCTTCCAGGCAGGGGTCTTGGGAGCACTCACAAAGAATCACGTTCCGATCGATCTCGTCATCGGCACCTCGATCGGTGCCGTCAACGGCCTGGTTGTCGCATGCGGCTCCGATCCAGTGGGGCACATAAGGCGGATCGAGGCACGCGGCGTAATTCGGCTCTGTTTCGTGGGCGATGACGGTAAGGTTGTGATCCTCTATGTCGACAGGGCGAGACGAGTGGCTCAGAGACTTGAGCGTCTCTGGAAACTAAGGGAGATAAAGATGCCTCCCTGCTGACCGGGCAAGCTCGCAGCCGATGCTCAGTGCCCTCAGCGGCTCTCCTACGCGCCGAGCATAAGCCCGATGGCTGCCTGCGGGTTGGCGCCTAGGACTCGCCATCATGAGGCCGGCCACGGCCCCACGATGATGGCTTCCCCTTGCCTATCAGGGCTACACCAGTGTTCGTCAGTATCCGATCCAATGGACGATAGGGGGAGGCGGGCCGAGCCCCTAGGCTTCGGCGGCGCGGTCGATGGCTGCCTCGCGAAGAGCCTCGTCGGGAGCCCGGAAGTCGCCTGGGTAAAGATTCGCCCACTGGCAAGGCACATCGATCATGACTGGCTCGCGGTCTCTGTCGAGTGCGCGCCACTCAGAAACGTCGACCGCGCCTGGCACGGCTACGCCGTCTTCCAGCGTCAGGATCCACCCGACTGGCCAGAACGCGAAGCCGGCGACCAGGTGGCCCTTCATTCGCAGGACATTGATCGACGCTGTGACTCCGGTGTACAGGCCTACGCGGTTCGCCATCAGGTAGCACCACAGACGCAGCGGGTGGATCGGCCGCCGATCGGCCCGGCTCAGCAGCAGAGCGCGGAGGTCCGGGTGCCGAGCAGTGAGCCCGGGCTGCGAGGTCGCGACCACGGAGGTCAGCGCCTGCTTGGCGACAAGCGGGCGACGGGCGACCCGGAGCCGACATAGGCCCCGCGCGTTGCTCGGATTCGCCACGGGCCGGCACGTCTGCACGAGGGCCACGTAGGAGGGGTTGTACCACCGGCCCGTGTTGTTGTTGCACGTGGCGCAGAGAGTGCGGAAGGTGGCGCCGTCCGAAACGTCGGTCGCCCAGCTGACTTCGCCGCTCGCCGTCGTGGCCTCGTCGTCGATCCGTCCGCCGACCAAGGCGCCCTGGTTCCCGGCGGCCCGCGACGGCGCGTGCTCCAGCGTCATGGTGGCCGCGGTTCCACAGACGCGGCACGAGCCCTCACCGCCCATAGCCTCGATGGCCGCCAGCTCAGATCGGAGCCGAGCACCCTCCGCTTCTAGTTCCGGGGCCGGTCGTCGGAAATGTTCCCGAGTGCGTGGGTTCGCCGCCCAGAAGTCCATGCAAGCGAATGTATCAGTAGGCTGGCGCGGCGTCGACCGACACGGCGCCTCGGTCCTCCCTACCCCCGACGGGCCCCTCGGGCCCCTGGAAGTCGCAGCGTCCAGCCCCGATCGAAGGCGTGAGGAAGTTATTCGACCAGTACCGGGTGGTCGGGGTCCTCGGGCTCCTGGTCGATGACCGTGACCTTCGGCTGGCCAGCGGGCAGAGCCTTCGGCATTCGGTGAGCGAGGGGGTCGTACTCCCCGAGCCGGCCTTTCAAAAATGCAATGACCATCCCTTTGCCGGCCTCTGGCGCTTCCTTGGCTTCCGGGACCTTGCCGAAGAAGTAGGGCGCCAGGAAGCGGAACGCCGGGCTCTGGATCAGGTTGAGGTCCTCACGGAACATCCGGATCATCTTCTTGCGGTGGTCGAGGTCATTGAGGCCTAGGATCATGCCGGCGATTTCCTGGCGCTCCGCGTAGGTGGAGCCCTTCTTCCGGCCGGCCCCAGCCCGGCGACCACCCCATTGACCCTTGGCCTTCTGAGTCATGGTCGTGTGACGACTCCGCCGGCTGAAGCCAGCGGCTTCTCGGAGCCGGCGCCAGGACGGCGCCCGCCCCTTTTCGGCTTGACGGCCTCGCTCGAGGTTCCCATCATCATGATCTTAATCAAGAGCATTACGGGAGGTCAATCACTTAGCTCCGGTTTTAGCGTTAATCAAGCCGTTGCCACCGGTGGCACAGCACTTCCTCGGCTGGACTCCGCCGTCTGCGGCAAGGTCAGCCATCAAGGCCTGGAGGGCATCGGCGCGCGACGGCCTGGATGACCTCCGAAAGAGCACGTGATCCGGGCGACAGCAGCCGCGTCGGCAGCGGCGCCCCAGCCGGAGACCGGCGAGCGACGCTGCTGTCACGGACCGGTGCTGCCAGAGCAGAACCCCAATGCGCGCCATGTGGACCCGGTGCCCCTCGATCGTTACCTCGGTGGCATCGGCGAACCAGTGGCCCCCAGTCGTATCAACGTGGTCTAAAAACCAGTCCAAGGTGATGTCTGCGAACTCGAGGCGCCGCAGCCTGGGCCGCTGGTTCCGGTGCTGCTCCTCCGGCCGCGACCCCTCGTATCCGCGTGCGGCCCGCATCTCCATCTCCAGGCGCCATCGAAGCCTAACAGCGTGGCCCCTCACGAACCTCTGTGGCTGTCCGGCGATGGATCCTGATCGGCGATCAGTCTTTTTCGAGATCGGCGCGGGGAGCCCACACGTTCCGCAGCCACAGAGCGGTCTGCTTGCCTCCGATGGCACGCCGTTGTCGCCGTTATATACGCCGAGGGCGCCGGGCCCGGCGCCCTCGAGTACCCCGCCGATCGGCCCGGAGGTGTATATCAAGGGCACGCATCAAGACGATCCGGCGATCCTGGCCGCCCAGAGGGCGACGAGATCTGGCCTGGTCCCGTTCCTGAGCGCCAAGGGCACGCATCAGCAGGAACCCATGCACCCAACGCGGCGTCATAGCCCTTCGGGAACCAGGTGACCTCGAGCTTCATGCCCCGGACACGGACCAGGAAGCCGCCGGATAGGCGGTCTTCAGCCAAGAACCGCCAGATGAAGTGCGGGGCTCCCCGTCTGTTCCATGGCAGGCGCCACCAGCAAATGAGCCTGAGCCTGGAGGGCCAGAGCCAGAAGATGGCGATATCAGGCCCTCCATCATCGCCTCCACCTTCTGGCGCGCCGGCCGCGACGTGGTCGGCACGCGAGGGCAATGTGGGCTCGTTTTGCTTGATTTCCCGCACGTACCATTCGTCAAAGCCGGGCCCCCTTGGTACTGGGTGCGACCCTCCGCGTCGAGCCCTACCACCTTGAGTGGGGCCCCGCACTCGACGAGCAGGGCCAGCATCCGCGCGATCAGGGGCACGCCGGATGCGCGGGCCCGTCTCAGCTCCTGCATCAGCTCACGCACTTTGCGCCCCCCGTGCCTGTTGAATGGCCTGCTGCTCTGGTTCGAGCGCCTCTTCACCCTTCTCCCTCCAGAAGGCATCCAACTCCTTAGGGTCGGTGAACAGTCGGCCCTCCGCCAGGACGGCGCCAGAGGGTAGGTAGGTCTCGACGCCGAGATAGACGCTCCGGCTGCCCGCCTCTTGCCGTATTGCATGCACCTTGACCGTCGGCACACTGGTCGGGAGCACGCCCCAGACATTGCTGATCGAATCCGAATCCTCAATGACCGCGTAGTAATCCTCAGGCGCGGTCCCGCCGACGAGCGCGATCGCGAATCCGTATTTGTGCGGCTCCCCGGTCACCACCCAGCCCACCACCGGCATCCGCACCAACTCAACCGTCTGCTCTTTCATGGCCGTCTCTCCTTGGTTTAGGGGTTCACTGCATCGGCCGGCGCACCGTGACACTCGCGCGCTCCGCGATCTCCGCGTCCGGCAGCTCGCCCCGGTCGCGAAGCTTCATGAACCTCGACACCCTCTCCAGCAGAGATATGAGTTCCTCCCGTAGGACCGGACTGATCATCGCGCCTCCTTTTTCGTTAGGGTTCACTGCGCTTGAGTTCGAGGATCTTGCCCATCTCCAGCGTCTTCAACGCGCAACGCCTTGGCCTGCGCGCGGCGGCGGTGCCTCTCGGAAGCCAGCCGACAGCACGCGCGGCAGCATCGACGACCGTTCCCGCCGATGCGGGTGTTCTCCTGGGTATAGAGATGACCGTTCCGGCACGCCGCCTTCCGAGTCCAGAGACGGCTGGTCGGGGGCGCGGAGGCCTCTGGGTCGACGAGATGAAGCCAAGCGCGACCGTGGACGATCATGCTCACGTGGTTGCGGGCCCCAAGACCACACGCTCATCGTCAGTGAGTCGGACTTCAGGACAGCAGCAGCGTTGTTCTTGCAGTCCCTCGAGTGCCTGGGTCATCGCGACCGGCAGGTCCGGCGCATCTCCTGGCTGGCTCAGAATGGGATCGCGGCCCGCCCATACAACGTTGCCACGGGCGTCGCCGGCGTCGAGCAGTGTCTTGCCCCCCAGTTCACGGCTGTCCCCCTTGCCCATCAAGTCGAGGGCCGCAAGGAGAAAAGCCCGGATCCGTTGATCCCGAGCCTGACGGGCCTCTGCCTGACGCTGCCGACTGAGTTCAGCTCGGCACCTGCCAGAGCAGACCTGTTGCCGGGGCCTGAGTGAGTTGCCGCAGACAGGACAGAGGCGGTTGCGAACATTCGCCTGAGCCACTTCCACAGGCGCACGTGCGGCTTCTGGCGGGACTTGAGGGACTAGCGAAGCCTGGGTCATCAGCTACCCTCGCCGTGGCGAACCCAGAGGGCCAACCATGGTGGACCCATCGTCACGAGCGACACCGCCGCCGAGGCTACCCCGGCTCCTGGTGATCGATGCCATTCATCCGAGTCCTCCACCGCTATGCTCATTGCGAGAGCGCGCACTGTCACCGTCGCTGTCACCAACGCGGTGCTGCCGGCGGTCACTGTCCGCACTCTGGCGCACCCATGGATGCGCAGCGAAGAAAACGGAAAGGGGCGAAAGTGTGGTGATGTGACGGCGTTGCCCGGTGGGATTTGAAGTCCGGGAGGCCCACCGGGATCCTAGACGCTTCCGAGAGGCTAACTCCGCTTCACGACAGCGTTGTGAGTTTACCATCTCACCCGTGATTCCAGACATTCCGGCTGGGTGGCGGAACCCATGGACCCCTGGAACGCATCTTGCTTAGTAGAGGTTGCAGAGGTAGGAGCAACCGAGCGGAGCACGGTTCGAACCGGGGGAGCACCACCCCTGAGGAGGTGACTGTGATGCTGACGATGCCGATCAGCCCAAGCCGTTCACGCCGGGAAAGTGGTCGCCGGAGATCCCGGAGTCTGGAAGCCCCGTCCGCCGACACACCGCCCATCTCAACCGTGTACATCGGCTCGGACGGAACCATCTATCACGCCCGCTGCGGCCAAGCGGTGGAATACATGCGCACCCGCAACGGACTGGAGCTGGATTTCTACTGCCTGACCTGCGTGGAGCACGTGACGCTGTCCCTGAATGCCTTGTCCCGGGTGCCCATGGCGGGTCGCATGGTGCTCCAGGGGCCGGTCTTCAGGGGGACAGCCAGCCGTTGATCGTCCCTCTGCTCCTCACGCCCGGCCGGGTTTGCGAGCGCGAACGAAGGCGCTCATGAACTTGCCGTCCACCTCGGGCGCGATCGCGTCGGCGTCGATGCCCGAGCCGGCCAGGAACTCGCGCGCATCCTCGACCCGGTAGATCCGCGTCGGCTCCACGTCAACGGCCTCGAAGCCGGCCTTGGCCAGCTTGAGCCGGTACTCCTGCTCCTCGAGCGCGCCCGCCACGCAGCCGATCCAGAGCTCGACGCTCCGCCGGATTGCCGCGGGCACCTCGCCCCGCACGACCACGTCCGAGACGGCGAATCGTCCGCCCGGCTTCAGCACACGGAAGGCCTCGGCCAGGACGCGGTCCTTGTCCGCCGAGAGGTTGATCACGCAATTGGAGATGATGACGTCCACCGCATTGTCGGGGAGCGGAATGCTCTCGATCTCGCCTTTGAGGAACTCCACGTTGTCGAGACCGGCCTTCTTCTGATTCTCCCGCGCCAGTGCCAGCATCTCGTCGGTCATGTCGAGCCCGTAGGCCTTGCCGGTGGGTCCCACGCGGCGGGCGGAGAGCAGGACGTCGATCCCGCCGCCCGAGCCCAGGTCGAGCACCACCTCGCCCGGCCGGAGCTCGGCGAGGGCCGTGGGGTTGCCGCATCCAAGCGAGGCCGCGGCAGCCTCGGCCGGCAGGTCCTGGATCTCACCCTCGGCGTAGAGATTGGACGTGATGGGATCACATTCGCCGCGCGAGGAAGTCGAGTCGCAGCACGAGCTGCCCGCGCTCGTCACGCGCAACGCCGCCTTGCCGTACTTGTCCTTGACCATCTCCTTGATGTCCCGCTCCGCCATCACACCCTCCGTGACGCGATCCCGAGCCCGCCACGCCGCTGCTTGAGGGCGGCCACGAGGCGCTCCAGCCCGACGATCGCGTCGGCATCCAGCGAGTAATAGATCCAGCGTCCCTGGCGACGGTCCCGCACCAGGCCCGCGTCCTTGAGAGTCTTGAGGTGAAACGACAGGCGCGACTGACCGGTGTCGAGGATGTCGGTGAGGTTGCAGACGCACTCCTCGCCGCCGCGCAGTCGCTCGATGATCCTCAGCCGGGTCTCGTCGGCCAGAGCGTGAAACCAGCGCGCGGCCTGCGAGAAGTCGTTGCCTGGGACAGGAGCCATGGCCGGATCGTATCAAGTTTTCTTGATTTGTCAATGGCGCGGGCATGCCCGGACGGGCCCTGTGGTTTACTGATGGGGTGCGGCTCAGTGACCTTCCCCTCGCCAGCGGCGAGCCCGCCGGACGCCACGTGCGGCTCGCATTCTGGATCAATGCCTACAACGATCTGGTAACGGCCGGGATCCAGGAGCTCGGGATCCGTGACAGCGTCTGGGAGATCCCGGATTTCTTCGACCGGCCGAGCTGCAGGATCGACGGCCTGATCTTCTCCCTGAACGATATCGAGCATGGGGTGCTCCGCGGGAACCGGTCCAATCCCCTGTCCGGCCTCCGCCCCTTCGCCTCCGACGATCCGCGGGCGGCACACGCTCTGATCCCGCCGGACCCGCGCATCCATTTCGCCATCAATTGCGGGGCGCGCTCCTGCCCGCCCGCGCGCCGCTTCGACGCCCACGGGCTCGAAGGGCAGCTCGAGGCGGCGGCGCGCAACTTCGTGGCGCGGGAGGTGTGCGTGGCCGGAGATGCGCTCGTGGCATCCCTTATCTTCAAATGGTTCGCCGACGATTTCGCCGATCAGCCAGGCGGGCTCGCCGGCTTCCTGGCCGCTCACCTCGAGGACGGTCCGGTGCGGCGGGCCGTCCTCGCCGGAGGGGCCGAGCGGATCACGTGGCGGGAATACGACTGGCGGCTGCCCGAATCTGTGGTGACCGAGAAGGAGAGAGGCCGCTGATGGACAGGGCGGGGCTCAAGCTCGGCATGCTGGCAGGGCTGGTCGGCATTTCCTGCTGCGTCAGCCCGGTGGTGCTGGTGCTGCTGGGGCTGAGCTCGGTGAGCGCCGCCATCAGCCTCGGCAACACCCTCTATTATGGGTACGGATGGTATTTCCGCGGCGCGGCGCTGCTCCTCGCCGCAGCCGGCGTCTTCGGTGTCCTGCGTGGCCGTCGGTCGTGCACGCTCGCAGGCGCGCGTGTCCACTGGCGGCTGCTGGTCACGGTCGTCGTGGTCATGGTCGCGGTATACGTCTCGCTCTACTGGCTCACGGCGTATCTCGCTCGCTCCGCCTCCTCGGGCGCTTGAGCGCCCCGCCGCCCACGCTCTGCCGTCGGGCCGCGGCCGCCGGCGCGTGTTACCCTGCGCAGTCATGAGGGCCCTGGGCGCGATCCTGCTCGGCCTGGGCCTGCTGATCTTCACGAGCGCGACGGCGCCCGGTCAGAGCCAGCGCGCCTCGGGCCTGTCCCCGGCCGAGCGTGAATTCCTCGAGCGCCACTGGCGGCGCCCGATCCCGCCTCAGGGCGAAGCCCCCGAAGGCTTCACGCCGGTCGAGAGCTCGCTGGCTCCCGCCGATTGCGGCAGCTGTCACCCGGTCCAGTACGCCGACTGGCAGAGCAGCATCCACTCGAAGAGCATGGGCCCGGGGGTCAGCGGCCAGCTCGTCGAGATGATCCGGAGCGACCCGGCCGGCGCGCGATCCTGTCCGGCCTGTCATGCGCCGCTGGCGGAGCAGTCGCCGGATCTGCTCGGTCCCGGCGGGCTCGCGCAGAACCCGGCATTCGACGCCTCCCTCCGGCGGCAGGGCGTGGTCTGCGCAGGCTGCCATGTTCGCGGCCACCAGCGCTTCGGCCCTCCTCCGCGCGCAGGATCGGTTGCCGCCGCGCCCGCCGGCGCGGCACCCGCGCACGGTGGGGCGACGTACACCACGGCCTACCTCCGCTCGGAGTTCTGCTCGAGCTGCCATCAGTTCAGGCCAAATGGGCTCAGCCTCAAGGGCAAGCCGCTCGAGAACACGTACGAAGAGTGGCGAGGCAGCCCCGCGGCCCGCCAGGGGCTGCACTGCCAGGACTGTCACATGCCGGATCGGCGCCACCGCTGGCGCGGCATCCACGACCCCGACATGGTCAAGAGCGGGGTCAGGATCAGGCTCGCGACGGATAAGGCGCGCTACCGCCCGGCAGAGACGCTGCGCGCGACGCTGACCATCGCCAGCGTAAAGGTCGGCCACTACTTCCCGACCTACGTGACCCCGCGCGCGGTCGTGCGCGTGGAGCTGCTGGACGCGGCGGGAGCCGTCGTCCCGAGGAGCGTCGAGGAGCGGGTGATCGGGCGCCAGGTGACGCTCGATCTCTCCCGCGAGATCGCCGATACCCGGATCCCGCCGGGCGGCCGATTCACGCTGCGCTACGCGCGCCCACTCGACCAGCCCGGCCTGCGGCTGCGCGTCACCGTAACGGTATTTCCGGACCACTTCTATACGGGGTTCTTCGAAGCGCTCCTGGCGGCGGGAGCGGGCCAGGCTGAGGCGGAGCTTCGCCAGGCCCTGGAAGAGACGCGGCGCTCGGCGTTCCCGGTCTTCGCACGGGAAGTCCCGCTGACCTGAGTGGCCTAGACGGATGCGGAAAACCTCGCAGGCCGATCAAAAAGGTCCAGATGCGAGGCGGCGAGGGAGGCCGCTGCCCGAGGCGTACCTGCTGTACGTTGAGGGTGGCGGCGACCGAGCCAACGAAGCAGATGGGCCTTTTTCAGCGGCCTGCTAGACGGCCGAGTAGGCGCGGTACTCCATCTGGTCGGCGACGCGCTCGCGCGCCGGCCTGCCCCAGAACTTCTCGACCAGATACAGGCCGAGATCGAGCGCCGAGGCCACGCCGCCCGCGGTCACCACGCGCCCCTCGTCCACGATTCGGCTGGCCGTGACGACCTCGCGGCAGAGCGGGCGGAGAAGATCGAAGGCGCTGTGGTGGGTGGTAGCCCGCAGCCCCTCGAGATACCCCGCCTTGCCCAGGAGCAGCGCTCCCGTGCAGACGCTGGCCACCGGCCGCTCGCCGCCCCAGGTCCTCAGGTACTCGATACACCGGGGGTCGTCCATCAAGGTCCGGGTCCCGAAACCACCCGGGACGTAGAGCAGGTCGAACGGCGCCAGGTCCTCGTAGACCCCGTCGGGCCGGACGACGAGACCACTGTCATCTTCGATCTGGCTCGCCGTGCCGATCACCCGGTGGGTGACTTCCGGATCGATACTCATGCCGGCGATCCGGCGGAGCGCGTCGTAGCCGCCGACAAAGTCGAGGAAGGTCATGCGCGGGAAGATGAAGAAGGCAATGCGCTTGACCGGCGGGGCGTCGGGCGTCTCCTTCATGGGCGGGCGACGCCACCCGGCGCGGGCGAACGGTCCACCGGCGCGATGTCGGACATGTCGGGCTCGAGCTGGAGCGTGTCGGCGATCTTGGTGTAGCTCGAAAACATCTGGGTCACGCCGAGGATCTCCATGACGCCGCGTGGGCCCACGCCCAGCCGGCGCATTTCTCGCAGATGGAAGGCCGTTCCCCAGGGTGAGCGGGAGGTGAGCGACACGGCGAAGGCCAGAGCCTCCTTCAGCCGGCGGGCGAGCCGATGTTCCGAGAAGGCACGCTTGACCGCGCCCCAGACCTCGGCCGCGTAGCGGGGATCGTGCGCCATGAAGCGGAACGGCAGTGGCACCTCGGAGCTGGCGTAAAACGTCCGAATCTCGTCGAACAATTCACGCGCCTCTTCTGGTGGCGTCGCTTCGTCCACCGGCGCCAGCGCCGGCTCATCGCCCGGGACCGCGGCGAGCCCGTCCGCCGCGACGTTGAGCGCATTGGTCATCCCGACCACGTAGGCGGCCTCGTACCAGAAGGCGTCATCCATCATCCCCTGCAGCTTCCCGGCCGCAGTATGGGCATGGACTCAGTACGGGCAGGCGTTGACGCCGCTCACGACGGCGGCGACCATCTCCTTCTCTGAGCGGGCGAACTCGCCCGGCCCCATGGCCCGGCGCATCGCGCGCCCATGCGGGCCGCCGACCTCCAGATCCCAGGCCATCACCCGGCTCATGGCGGGCGGCTGCTCGAATTCGAAATTGAACCAGCCACGGCTGAGCTCGAACAGCTTCCGGGCGGGCTCAGGGTACTCCGAGGCGTCGCGAAGTCTCACGGTCGGCATCGAGTCCTCCTTGGCCGCGGCAGTGGCGACGGGGCCGCGCCAGGCTAGCGCCCGCCCGCCAAGGGCGGGAACACGGACAGGATATCGCCGTCGGCGAGCTCGTGCTCAGGGGAGGCATCGCGTCCGTTGACGACGGTGAGGCGCTCGAGGCCGGGCGGGAGCTTGAGCAACCGGACCACATGCTCCACGGTGGCGCCCGCGGGCACATCGAGCACCGCGCTGTCGCCCCGGGTGCCGGGGGGCAGGTAGACGGCGAGAGTCGCCGTCAGCTGCACCTCCACTTTCAACGGAAGCCGCCCTGCTCCGACTCCTCCGCGCGAGACGCGATCAACGCCACCCGGAGCCGGTCGCCGGGAAAAATGCGCGCCGTCTCGGTGAGGTCGTTCCACTGCAGCAGGTTCGCCACCGAGACGCCGTAGCGCTTGGCGATGGCAGAGAGCGTTTCGCGCGGCTGGACGATGTGGACGTCCTGGGCGCCGGCCCGCGCGGCGCGGGGTTTGCCCGCGGACTGCGCGGAGGCGAGATGGCGCGCCGCCGGGCGATCGAGCGCGGTCTGGATTCGATCCGCGCCGCCCGTCGGCACCTTGAGCGCGTAGGGTCCCGGCGGCGTCTGCTTGAGAAGTAGCTCGGGGTTGAGGCGCTCGAGGTCTTCGGCCGAGACGGCTGCCTGCACCGCGATGCGGCTCAACGGCGTGGCCCGGGAGACGGTGACGATCTCGTACCGCAGCGGATCATCGGGCGCGACCACGAAGCCGTAGCGCTCCGGCTCGCGCCCGATCAGGGTGGCGGCGTGAATGGCCGGCACGAAGTCCTTGGTCTCCTGGCGCAGCAGCCGGCTGCGCGTCAGCGCCCAGAAATCCGTCGTGCCCATGCCCTGAATGGCGCGGCTCACCTTCATCTCGCCGGCGTTGTACGCCGCCTTGGCGAGATCCCAGGAGCCGAAGAGCGCATGAAGATCGCGCAGGTAATTGGCCGCGGCCACTGTCGACTTCTCCGGGTCCAGCCGCTCGTCCACCCACCGGTCCACCCGCAGGCCGTAGCGGCGCGCGGTAGGCGCCATAAACTGCCAGAGCCCCTTGGCGCCGGCCCTCGATACGGCCACCGGATTGAAGCCGCTCTCAATCATGGCCGTGAAGACCAGCTCCTCGGGCAGCCCCTTTTCGCGGAACACGGTGAAGATCATGGGCAGGAAGCGGCCGGACCGCACCAGCCAGCGCTCCACGACGGCGCGCCGGTAGCCAGTCTGAAAGAGATCGAGGAACTGACGCACCTGGGCGTTGTTTTCGATCCGGTACGCGGACCGTGGCACGATCGTGATCTCGTCCGGCGCTGGCGGCAGAGTCACGGTTTCCGGCCAGGGATCGCGGGCGAACTGCCTGGCGGCCACCGTGCTGGAACTATCCTCGCGGGCGGGCTGCCTGGCCGCCACTGCGCTGGAACTATCCTCGCGGTCGGCCTGTTTCACCGATGGGACGGCGGGAGCGAGATCGCGCGAGGGTTCGATTGGACCGTCGTCAGTCGATCGGGAATGCTCGGCAGAGAGAGGGATCGACGGTGGTTCGGAGGCGGCCTGACCCGGGTAGCCCAGGAGGCCGATGCTCGAGAACAGGACCGCGATCTGAATTGCCCGAATTGGGCGGGACATTGACGAGCGTAAGCTCACGGAATTTAACCATAAGGGGCCGGTCGAGTCAACTCGGATGAGGAGATTATCCTTGACTCCCCGCGGCGCAGCCCCTATGCTAGGCAGCCGATAGAAAACACCTTTAATGGTAAGTAGTTACCCAAGATCGAAGGGAGGTGAAACCTCATGAAGAAGCTCATCGCACTTGTAGCTAGCATCATGTTCTCGCTCAGCATCGCTGGCTTCGCGGTGGCGCAGACCCCCGCCCCGAAGGCCGAAGACCAGAAGATGGACAAGATGGAGAAGAAGGAGACCAAGGCCAGCTGTCTGAAGGCGGCCAAGGACGACAAGGACAAGAAGGCGGAATGCGACAAGAAGTACGCGAAGAAGCCGGCCGATAAGACAGAGAAGAAGGACGAGAAGAAGTAACCGGTCGCCAGAAGGTCGACTTCAGCGAGCTGCTTAGGGCGCCACCTCTTACAGGGTGGCGCCCTAACGGCGTTTAGGGCCCGTCGGCGCCGGTTGGTCCGGGTACCGCCGCTCTTCCTTCAGCGCCGTGATCCAGACATTGCGGTCGGTGAGCGTGATCTCGCTGGCCTCCTTGGCTCGGACCGTGACGCGCAGCCGCCAGTAGGTCACCATCGAGTAACCCACGCTTGTCGGCACGTCCGGATACTTCCGCGTTTCCCCCTTCTGCAACCTGTAGCGCTTGGCCGAGTGGCCCAGATCCTTCCAGGCCACCAGCAGCCAGTCCCCCGCCGGCAGGCCGGTGAGCCGGATCCGTCCCTGGTCGTCCGTCACGTCGCCGCGGATCAATTCGCCCCCGCCGGCAAACCGGAGGGCGCTTTCGTAATTGGTGCGCGCCGCTTCGATGCGGCCGGCCGCGTCGGCGAAATCCTTGAGTGAGTCGCGCTGGCCGCTCTTGACGGCGTCGAGCTGCGCCTCGAGCTCGGCCGAGTAAGGCAGCAGCATGACGGATACCGAATGGTCCGGCGCCGGAGGAGCGCCTGGGCGCGAGGGCTCGGCCCAGGCCTGGCACCTGACCTCGCCCACGGCGCCCGCGTCGCGGGCGCGCAGAAGCGGCGTCACGAGCTCGCCCGGATCGCCGGCGCCGGCGGGTACCGGGCCGATCGCCGCGGCCAGCAGCAGGCCGATCACCTGGAGCCGGCGCCTCATCCGGCCACCGCGTCCGCGTCGGCGCGCGGGCGCGTCCTCCATCGCGCGTGCATCCAGAACCATTGCTCGGGCGCTCGCCGGATGGCGGTTTCGATGGCGCGGTTGAAGGCCGCCGTGTAGGCCGTGACATCGCCGCCCACCGGCGGCGGCAGCGCGGGCTCGACACGGACGGTGTGGCGGCCGTTCGCGTCACGGCAGATGAAGACGGGCGTCACGGGGGCGCGGGCACGGAGCGCCAGCACCGCGAGCGCCTTGGAGGTGGAGGCCGGCACGCCGAAGAACGGGACGAAGATGCCTTCGCTGCGGGCGGCGTTCTGATCGAGGAGGATCCCGACCATCCGCCGGCGGCGCAGGGCGTCCAGGACTTCGCGCAGCGCGCGGCGCTTGGCGATGAGCTCCACTCCGCAGCGCCGGCGAAAGCGGGCGACCACGCGATCGAGAACCGCGTTGTCCAGCGGGCGCACCACGACGGAGAGCGCGAAGCCGCTCAGGGCGTGAGAGGCCGCCAGCAGCTCCCAATTCCCGAGATGCGCGGTGAGCAGCAGGATGCCCCTGCCCGACGCGGCCGCTGCTTCGAGGTGCTCGACACCCTCGAGCGTCACCCGCGAGAGCATGACCGCCGGTGGCCGGAAGAAGAACACGCAGCCCTCCACGAGGTTCATACCCAGGTGTTCGAAGGAACGCCGGCCGAGCCGGTGCAGTTCCGCCGCGTCGCGAGCGCCGCCGAAGGCGCGCTGCAGGTTGTCGACGGTCAGCGTCCGCCGCCCGGGCAGCGCCGCCCAGGCCAGATCCCCGAGCCGCCGCCCGATCCAGAGGCCGAGCCGCGCGGGCAACCAGGCCAATAGCATGCCCGCAGGAGCCAATAGCGCCAAGACAACCGCCCCCAGAGCCGAGGCCGCGGCGCGGCCTTGTCGCCTCATCCGTGAGGCAGCAGCACCCTGGTGATCACGATCCAGCTCGCAGCCGCGATGAAGCCGGACAGCGGGATCGTGAGGATCCAGGCCCAGATGATCTGGCCGGCCACTCCCCAGCGTACGGCCGAAAAGCGCTGCGTGGCGCCCACGCCCAGGATGGAGCCCGTGATGGTATGGGTCGTGCTGACGGGGATGCCGCCGATGGCGGTGCCGAGCAGCATGATCGCGCCGGAGGTCTCGGCGCAAAAGCCGCCGACCGGGCGCAGCTTGGTCAGCCGCATGCCCATGGTCTTCACGATGCGCCAGCCTCCGGCGAAGGTGCCGAGCCCGATGGCGGCATGTGCGGCGAGGATGACCCATACGGGCACGTAGAACTCCGGCCCCAGATAGCCGGCGGAGAACAGCAGGATCGCGATGATCCCCATGGTCTTCTGCGCGTCATTGGTGCCATGTCCCAGACTGTAGAAGGCGGCAGAGACCAGCTGCAGGCGGCGGAAGAGGCCGTCCACTCGGCTCGGCCGGAAGCGGCGGAAGGTCCACTGGGTGGCGACCATCAAGCTGAAGCCCAGGGCCAGGCCGATGACCGGCGCCAGCACGATGAAGACGAGGATCTTCAGCAGTCCGGGCAGCAGCAGCGCGCCGAATCCGGCCTTGGCGACAGCGGCGCCCGCGAAGCCTCCGATGAGCGCATGCGAGGAGCTGGTGGGGATCCCGAAGTACCAGGTGATCAAGTTCCAGGTGATGGCGCCGATGAGCGCGCCCAGGATGACCCACTGGTCCACCACGGTCGCGTCCACCACACCCTTGCCCACGGTCCGGGCCACCTGGACGCCGAAACCGAAGGCGGCGACGAAGTTGAAGAACGCGGCCCAGACCACGGCCTGCATGGGCGTGAGGACGCGGGTTGAGACGACTGTGGCGATGGAGTTGGCGGCGTCGTGGAAGCCGTTGATGTAGTCGAAGACGAGCGCGACCAGAATGATGCCCGCGATCAGCAGCAGGGACCCACTCATGGGGAGGGACGCAAGCCCGGCTTCAGGCCATCTTCAGGATGATGCCCTCGATCACGTTGACGACGTCCTCGCACCGGTCGGTCACGGCCTCCATCGTCTCGTACAGCTCCTTCCACTTGATGACCTCGATGGCGTCCGAGCTGCCCTCGAAGAGCCCCGCGAGCTGATCGCGCAGGAGGCGGTCCGCCTCATTCTCGAGCCGATTCACCTCGACCGCGTGCTTGTGGTAGTAGGCCGAGAGGGTTCGCAGGCAGCGCACCGCGCGGTCCGTCTCTTCCGCCGTCTTCACGATGATCTTGGCCATCGCGACGCAGCCCTCGGTGGGGGCTGCGATCTTGTAGAGCGCGAGCCGGTCGGCGACGGCATCGATGAGGTCGAGCACGTCGTCCAGCCGGCCGGCCATCGCGTAGATGTCCTCCCGGTCGATGGGCGTGATGAAGGTGGTGTTCAGACGGCGCACGATCTCGTGGGTCAGGCTGTCGCCGGCGTGCTCCAGGTCCTTGATCTTCTGCGCCGCAGCCTTGGCGTCGGCGTAGTTGACGGTCAGCTCCTCGAGAACGCGCGCAGCCGAGACGATGTGGGAGGACTGCTGCTCGAAGAGGTCGAAAAACTTCTCTTCCCTCGGAAGGATCCGGAACACGGCTGTATCCTCTCGCGCCGCCCCTCCGATGTCAACGCCTGGGCTGGGCGGTTGACACGTCGAGAAGCGGCCGATACGATGGGCTCGTGAAATCCGCCGAGCCCGCGGCGGTCCGGCAAACGCGCTGTCCTCATTGCGGAAATCCCACGACCTGGCGCGGGAATCCCCACCGGCCGTTCTGCTCGCTCGCGTGCCGGCTCATCGACCTGGGCGTCTGGCTCGACGAGCGCTATCGCATCCCCGGCCCCGAGTTCCCCCGCGAGCCGGGGGCGGACGACGACGCCGACCCCGGGCGCGGATGAGCAATCTCTTCGGCGACCCGGCCGTCTTCCTCCAACGTCTCGTCCTTCAAATCCCGGCACTGCTCCTCGCGGTCACGGTGCACGAGCTCGCCCACGCCCTCGTTGCCGACCGCTTGGGCGATCACACCGCGCGCCTTCAGGGCCGCATCACGCTGAACCCGCTGCCCCATATCGACCCGCTAGGCGCGCTGGCATTCGTGATCGCCGGTTTCGGCTGGGCGAAGCCGGTGCCGGTCAATGCGTTCAACCTCCGGCATCCCGTCCGTGACATGGCCTTGGTGGCCGCGGCGGGGCCGCTCTCGAACTTCCTGATGGCGTTCCTCGGGCTGCTGACCTTGGGCCTGGTCGCGCCGCTCATCCAGTCGCCCTTCATCGGCGAGCCGGTGCGCGGGATGCTGCTCTACGTCTATCTGTTCAACCTCGGACTCGGGATCTTCAACCTGATCCCGCTGCCGCCGCTCGACGGCGGCCACTTCCTGCCCTACTTCCTACCTCGCGGATCCCGGTGGGAACTCCTCCACCAGGTGGAGCAGATGGGGCCGATCATCCTGATCCTGTTGATCGTGAGCGGTGCTACGCGCTACATCATGGGTCCGCTGATGGCGCTGATGAACGCCTTGTTCCTCTGGGTGCTCCGCCTCATCATCTAGCCGCCGCGCCCGCATTCGCGCCAAAGCAAAGCGCCCGGACCTTGCGGCCCGGGCGCCAGTGTTTCCGAGCGCCGGCTCCGCCGGCGCAATCGAACGGGGGATGCTCGAAGGGGGCCTCGATGGGCCCCCTTCGATGAAATTACCCCGGCAACGACCTACTCTCCCACGCCGTTACCAGCGCAGTACCATCGGCCCTGGAGGGCTTAACTTCCGTGTTCGGGATGGGAACGGGTGTGGCCCCTCCGGCAACGCCACCGGGAATCGGGTGGCAATCGAATACGTTGATTCTCGAGTGCAGCCAAGCGGTGTGTGTTTTGTAAGAGTGCAACGTGGTCAAGCCGCACGGCCGATTAGTACCGCTCGGCTGAACG
>Ga0207646_10002966_pt1 | contig 19640 bp, 16 predicted proteins | sample KBSK5502metaG_FD_184343 | JGI IMG/M metagenome (GOLD analysis project Ga0207646, IMG submission 184343) | Corn, switchgrass and miscanthus rhizosphere microbial communities from Kellogg Biological Station, Michigan, USA - KBS K5-50-2 metaG... | ecosystem: Host-associated > Plants > Roots >...
TGAACATCCAGGCCGATGTAATACATACTCTCCATCGAGGAGCCTCCTTGGTGGACTCTGAATCAGCGCGGTCGCTGAGTTCAGCTTTTGTACACCAAGCGCTCCTCCTGACTTATTCATTCAAACATTACGTCCACTGGTACGCCGATCGGGCTTCGGTAAGTCCGCGGGCGCGACCCCAGTCGCTTCTGTGAAGGGCTGTTCTCAACACCTATTCTTGATCGGAGTCAGGGTTTCAGCTCAAGTCACGATTCCTTCCAACTCCCGCCAGATCTATTTGTCGGCAGCCTTTTCCCATTCGGGTTCGGGCGGCGGTACGAGATCGTATTCATCCGTCTTCTTGCTCCGCAGATAAACATCAAACCAGCTAACAATGTGGTGCAATCGTTCGATGCGGTGCCATGGCTTTCCGGATCGTGACAGCTCATGTGATTCTCCTGGGAAACGAACCATCACCGTAGGAACTTTTCGAAACTTCAGTGCCCTGAACATCTCGTCGCCGCCGCTGTTTGGTGGAGTACGAAAATCCGCATCGCCCAGGATCAGCATGAGAGGTGTTTTGACATCTTTGACGTAGGTGATTGGGGAACGATTGCGATAATCCTCTGGGTCCTCAAACGGCGGTTTTTTAAACCAGTTCGGCTGGAACAATGTGAAATCGTCCGCGTACCACCAGGCAGCCCAGTCCGCAATATCGCGCTGGGAAACGGCGGCAGCAAAGCGGTCCGTATGAGTGATCGTCCAGTTGGTGAGCAACCCTCCGCCACTTCCACCAGTGACTCCCATGTGCTTCTCGTCTATGTACCCCCGCCGTATCAACTCATCGACGCCTGCCATCAGATCTCTGAAATCATCACCGGGATAATGATATTGGATGATGTTTCCAAAAGCCTCGCCATAGGAGGTGCTCCCGCGAGGATTGGGGTAGAGCACCACATAACCCTTGGCTGCCATCCACTGCATTTCGTGGAAGAACACGTAGCCATAGGCCGCGTGCGGTCCGCCATGGATGTTCAGGATGAGCGGGTACTTCTCATGCGGGTCGAAATCGGGCGGTTTTTGTACCCACGCTTGAATTCTGCGCCCGTCGAAGCTTTGGTACCAGATCTCCTCGGGTGGAGTCAGGTTGAGTTCTGGGAATAGCTTGTCATTAATGTTGGTGAGTCGCTTAGGCTGTGCTGCTTGCGAACTGACAAGAAAAAGGTCATTGACGACTGTGGGAGTCGAAATCTGGGCAACTATCTGCGACCCATTGGAGTTGTACTGCGTGACAGCTTGATCGCCGTTGGTAACGGGAGTCACCTGTCGAGTATCGGCATCGAAGCGCTCAAGATTGGCGCGGCCCTGTTTCGCAACCAAGACAACCACGGACTTGCCATCTGCGCTCCAGACTGGCTTAATCTCGCCGGCTCCGCGAGGGGGTCCTTGATCCCCGAGAATGCCCCTACCAATGTCCCAGTCGTAATTCGCTGTGAGATTGCGAGGCGTAGCAGCAGGTTTCAGATCCAAAACCCACAAATTGGCTCTGGTATACGACTGAACAGGAGTGTTGAGCGTGCCAAGGAAGGCAAGCCGACTGCCATCCTTATTTATGGAAATAGACTCTGCTATTCCGGTGATTCGGGCAACTTCAGTGATATCGCCACCCCCCGCCGGCACGGAATAGATCACGTCCTGCGGTAGCCGATAGTAGGGTTCGAGGTCGCGATCCGAGATGAAATAAATTTTGGAGCCGTCAGGAGCCCACTCGATTTCGTCTTCATCGAAGTCGCCCTTCGTGAGCTGCTTCGGGTGTGACGAGTCCTGCGGATCGGCCGGCAACGCAATGCTCCAGATGTGATTCGGGCGCGAGTAGTCGAGATAACCAGCTCCATTCCAGCGGTATTCAGCCCGTGTCACGACGTGGATGTCAGGTTCGTGTTCGGGCTTGTTGCACGTCCGTTTCTCAATTTCCCTGCCATCTTTGCATGCCTCCTTGGACAAATCTTCCGCATTCGTAGGGCTATTGAAGGCGATGGTCTTGCCGTCCGGCGACCAAGTCGGCCTCGACGCACCCTTAGGAAGTCGGGTCAGCTGCCATGCCTCGCCACCGCTCATCGGTAGAATGAATATCTGGGGAGGCTGCGGCTTCTCATCCTTTTCAGTTGTGCGGAGAAAAGCTAGAAACTTGCCGTCGGGCGACCACCGAGGCGAAGTGTCGTGCTTACCGGAAGTGAGCTTATGCAATTCCCCCGTACTGACCGAGACGCTCCATATCGAAGCCTCGTAATCACTCCGCTTTTCATCCACCACGACCCGGACGAAGGCGACTTGGGAACCGTCGGGAGAAAGCTGCGGGGCACCTATCCACTGAAAGTGAAAAAGATCTTTTTCCGTGACAGGGCGTTGTCCACCAAATGCAATGCCGAGGAAAAGCATTGTGCAGCAAAACAAGACAACTGCGCGCAGATAGACTTTCTTCATTGGCAAAGCTCCTGCAGAACAAGAGATGATTAGCCCCCGCCGGAAGTCTTTGTGCGGCACAGACTCGGCAATTGCACGAATTCTACTCTGTCGGCGAGGCATGCGTAGCCTACGGCAAAAGCACTCTCTCTGCAACGAAATGGTGCTTCCGACCACGGTCCAGCAGATAGCTGTTCCTAAATCCCCATCTCACGAGTGAGTCTCAATGAGCCGTATAACGCGCATCTCGGAAATTGATCCATTACCCGGCGCCAACTGCTTGGAAACCGCCAGGGAAAGTGCAATCATGCACGGCTTTCTTCAAGCATGGTGAGGAGAAGTGAAGCGGGCAAAAACACTTGATTGTCATTTTCGGTACGCTGGTGCGGCGGCCGCTTACACGGCGATGATTTTCTTCTGGAAGCGCTTGGCCGCGAGCAGGAGCAACCCCGTGCCCATGGCCAGGAGCACCACGGCGTCCAGCCACAGATGGGTGATGCCAGCGCCGCGCAGAATGATCCCGCGGGTGATGTTGATGTAGTAGGCCGCGGGGACCAGATAGCTAATCAAGTAGAAAATCAACGGCATGGTGTCGCGGGGGAAGATGTAGCCGGAAAAAAAGATGCTGGGAAGAATGGTGAGAAACGCAAGCTGCATGGCCTCGGATTGCGAGTTGGCTTTGCTGGAGATGAGCAGACCGAGGGCGAGCGACACGAACAGGTACGGCAGCGAAAACACCAGAAGCAACACCGTACTCCCGTGGACCGGGACGCGAAACACCGCGAACATCATCAGCAGGATCAGGCACAGCTCGCCAAACCCGATCACCAGATACGGCAGAATTTTTCCGAACATCAGCCCGAGCGGCTTCACCGGGGTCACGAAGAGCTGCTCGAGCGTGCCCTTCTCTTTTTCGCGGACGATGGCGAAGGCGGTGAGAAAGGTGGTCACGTTCAGCAGCAGCACGGACATCAGGCCCGGCAGAAAGAAATTGGGGGAGCGCGAGTCCGGGTTGAACAGTAACTGCGGGCGCATCTCGACCGGCAGCGCCTGGCGCTCGCCGAGCACGCGTGTGAGGGATTCATCGAGGCCGATGGCTGTGCTGACGTTGATGGCCTGGCCGGCGATGGACGAATCGGAGCCGTCGATCAACACTTCCACCTGCGCTGTGCCATGCTTGATCAGTTGATCGGAATAGTCCCAGGGTATTTTCACGGCCACCTTGGCCCTACCTCCAACGATCGCGTCGTTCAGTTCGCGGTCAGTTTGGACTGCGGCGATCACGCGGAAGGTGTCGGAATTACGAAAGCGATCAATCAACTCGCGGCTTTCCTCGCGATGATTCTCATCCAGCACGACGGTTTTCACCTGGCGCACATTGGTATCAATGCCGAAGCCGAGCAGGATCATCTGGAGCAGGGGAATGACCAGAGCGAAAAACAGGGCCATCTGATCGCGGCGGATGTGCAGGGCCTCTTTATACAAGACCGCGCCCAGTCCGCGAAACGCATCGCCGAAGGGGTTAGGCATTGACCGGCTCCTCCAATTCCGCTTTGTGCTTGTAGGTAAGTTCGACGAAGACATCCTCAAGACTTGGCTCAAGCCGCCGGATCTCGCTGATGACGATGCGGCCTGCGGTGAGCCGCGCCTTGAGATCGTCCACGTCGAACTCGTTTTCGACCAGCGCGTGGATGGATTGTCCGAAGATCGTGGCGCGGCGGACGCGAGGCATCTCGCGCACGATGCGCAGCGCCCGGGTGATTTCGGGCGCAGTGATCTCCATGCGCCGGGTGCCCGGAGGGCTCACGTCGGGCAGGGCTCGAAGCGCTTGCGGCGTGCCATCGGCAATCAGCTTCGAGTAATAGATGTAGGCGACGTGGCTGCAGCGCTCGGCCTCGTCCATGTAATGCGTGGTGACGAAAAACGTGATGCCTTGCCCGGAGAGGTCGAAGATCAGGTCCCAGAGTTGGCGTCGCGCCACCGGGTCGATGCCCGCAGTGGGCTCGTCGAGGAACATGATCTTCGGCTCGTGCAACATCGAGCAGCCCAGCGCCAGCCGCTGTTTCCAGCCGCCGGAGAGCCTGCCTGCCAGCCGGTCGAAGTAGGGCTCGAGGCGGTGAAGTGCCACAGTTTCCGCAATGCGTTTTCGCAGGCGCTCACCGGAGAGGCCGTAAATGCGGCCATAAAACTGCAAATTCTCGCCCACGGTCAGGTCATCGTATAGGCTGTAGCCTTGCGACATGTAACCGATGCGCTCGCGCACGACCTCGGAATCGGTGCGAACGTCGAGCCCGTCCACCGAAGCTTCGCCCCCGGACAGAGGCAGCAGCCCGGTGAGCATCTTGATCACCGTGGTCTTCCCGCTTCCGTTGGGGCCGAGGAAGCCGAAGACCTCGCCGAATTCGACGCGCAGATTGACGTTGTCCACCGCGGTGAATTCGCCGAAGCGCCGCGTCAGGTTTTGCGTGCGGATCGCGGCGCCGTTGGACACGGCTGGTGTGGTCATCCGTGCGCTCCTAAGGTTTCAACTTCACGTCGGCAGCCATGCCTGCGCGGATGCGGCCGCTGGGGTCATGGATCCGCAGCTTGACGCCGAAGACCTGATGCACGCGTTCCTCTTTTGTCTCCACATTGCGCGGTAGGAATTCGGCCTTTTGATTGATCTGCTCGACTTCGGCCTGAAAGATTTCCCTGGGAAACGAATCCACGCGGACTTCGGCTTGCTGGCCAACGCGCACCAGACCGATCTTGGTTTCGGGAATATAGATGCGCACATAAATTTGATCGCGCTCGAGCAACGTAGCGATCGGGGTGTTGGGCGGGATCAGGTCGCCCGGGCGAACGTCGAGCACCTCGACCGTCGCCGCCGAGGGCGCCAGGACCTGGCGCTCTCGGTAGCGCGCTTCGGCGTCGAGGAACTGGGCGCGGGCGTAGTCGATGTCTTCCCTCCGGTTTCCATGCACCGTTTTGGCGAGCGTTGCCTCGGTCTGGCGGTAGTGAGCCTCGGCGGAGGCAACTTCCTCCGGGCGATAGCCATGCTCCAGCCCCGCCAGTTTCTGTTCGGCATTGCGCTGGGCGGCCACGGCCATTTTGTAAGCGCCTTCAGCATCGTCCCGCTGCTGCTTGCTGAAAACAGCGGCATTCGCGAGATCGGCGGTGCGCCGGTACGTGATTTCGGTGCGGACAGCATCGGCGCGCGTGCGCTCAACGTCGGCCCGCGCGGCCTCGATGTCTTCCTGGCGATAACCGTTGCGGCGTTGCAGATAGTCTGCGTGCGCTTGCGCAGTGACAGCTCGCGCTTCGGCAATCTCCTCGGGCCGGGAGCCGCGTTCCATCTTTTCCAGATTGGCGCGCGCCTGTTCGAGAGCGGCCAGGAGTTCCTTCTCGTCGAACGTGACGAGCACCTGGCCCGCTTCCACCTTGTCCCCTTCGCGCACGCGCACTTCCAGGATGCGCCCACCCACTTCGGATCCAACGCGGATATTCCGCGCCTCCACCGTGCCCGAGCCCTGTAGCGTTTCCCCGCGGTGGAAAAGAATGAAGAAAAGCGCCAAGCCGGCCAGCCCTGCAGCGGCGATTCCAACGAGCCATACCGTGCGGTTGCTAGTCATGGCCGTTGCTCCTTCAGAGAACTTGCAGGCTTCGCGGCCATGCCGGACAGCAGCACATCGAAGGTGACCTCCAGCCGCTCCGCCAGCGGATCGGTTGGCCGGAGCGCCCAGAACAACATCGTGCCGAAGGCCGACCGTTGTAAGACCCGGGAAAGATCGCTCGCCGGGCGGTCGCTCCTGATTTCACCGCGCTGTTGCCCGATGGTGACCAACTCTTCTAGTCGCTGCCGGCCGAGTTCCAGGTTCTGCGCCACGGTTTCGCGAACAGATTCGTTTGAGAGCATGGCAATGAAGATGCTGCGGAGAAATGCAGGACTCCGGCCAGGCTCCTCCGCCGCAGCATGCACGAGTCGCTTGAGGACATTGCGCATGGTCTCCTGTCCCTCTCGCGCGGCGGCCACAGCTTGCTCAATCTTGCTGCGTTGCAACTCGCCAAACGCCGCCAGAACATGCTCTTTGCTTGGGAAGTAATTGAAAAAGGTACCCTTACCGACATCCGCGGCCTCAGTGATGTCTTCGATTGTGGTGGCTTGGAAACCATGGGCCGCAAACAACGAAAGCGCTGCGCGGAAGATTCTCTCGCGCGTTTCGGCGGATCGGCGTTCGCGGCGCCCGGGCCTCTGGGGCGATCCCTGGGTCGCGGAACTAAGGTCAGGCAGTCGCGGCTTCACGGGGCTCATAAATGACCAAAGCTCATATGTGACTATAGGTCATTTATGTTGCGCTGTCAACTAACTCCGGAGGATAGTAGTGGGTCCGTTTGATTTCCACTTCAGGTGGAAAGCTGATCGATACGCTTGTATGCTGCTCGACGACCATTCCCGGCCGGATAGCGATAAGGATACACCCATGACAAAGGCGAACTCAGGTGCCAGTACGCGAACCTCGAGAGTCATCAAGGCTCCGCGCGAAGTCCTCTATCGAGCGTTTACGGACCCTGCAGCCTTGGCTGTCTGGCTTTCGCCAGGAGAGATGACTGGAAAGGTCCATGAGTTCGACGCGCGAGTTGGCGGAGGATATCGGATGTCGCTGATGACATAACGAAGTCGGCCTCGCGACGGGCCGAGTAGACTGTTGCGGTATCCACCCGAACAGCGCTCGGGCCGAAGGAGGCCGAGATGCAAATTATAGGTTGCGACTTACACGCGCGACAACAAACGATCGCGATGTTGAATGTCGACACGGGGGAGGTGGTCGAAAAGACGCTAAAGCACGAAGCGGAGGAGGTGCGGGAGTTTTACTCTGCACTCCCGGGCCCAGTTCGTGTGGGGATTGAAGCTACCGGATCGATGCAGTGGTTTTTGCAGCTGATGGAGGAGCTGGGAATCGACTGCCAGGTCGGTCATCCGGCAAAGGTCCGCGCCTCAGAGCCACGTAAACAGAAACACGATCGGCGAGACGCGGCTCTGCTCCTGAAGCTGCTCGCAGAAAACCGCTTCCCCTCCATCTGGATACCTTCGATGGAGCAACGCGATGTGCGCGCGTTGTTGCTGCACCGTCATCAGTGGGTGCACATTCGGACGCGGGTGCAGAACGCGCTGCAAGCCATCGCGCTCAATCACGGTCTTCGGCGTGGATCCTCTCTCTGGAGCCTGGCAGGCCAACATGCCATCGAATCGTTGCCACTCGCTCCGAATGCCAGCCAACGACGAGCAGCACTGCTGGCGTTGTACGCTCAGTTGCAGGAGCAGATCGACGAACTCGATCGAAGGGTGGATGAACTGGCTTGGCAGCGACCACAGTCGCAGCGGTTGATGACGCATCCAGGTGTCGGGCCGATTACAGCGTTGGCTACCGAAGTCTTCTTGGGTGATCCGGCGCGGTTCGCCGATGGGAAAGCGGTGGCCAGCTACGTCGGAATGATCCCCAGCGAACATTCCAGCGGCGGCCGGCAGCGGCTCGGTGCGCTGAGCAAGCAAGGCAACCCACTGCTGCGCTTTCTCTGGTGCGAGGCGGTGGGCCATGCAGTGCGCCGCGATCCGGAGTTAAAACGCTTCTATCAGCACAAACTGGTGCAGAAAGGGCTGGGAAAGGCGAAGGTCGCCGCAGCTCGAAAACTTGGGATTCGACTCTGGATCATGCTGCGCGACCAGATCGACTACAAAGAGTTCTGTCGCCGCGGTCCAATGCGGCAGAAAAGCGGTGGTGCCCATGCGGGGATGCCTGAGTAGAACAGTGGTCCTGCGGTGCAGTGACCGGGTCGCTGAATAGGCAACCCGCCTCCCTGAGGCGCGGGGAGTTCGAATAAATCATCATGGTCCACAGTGACCGGAGAGATGTTTGGTGGGCGACACCGAATAGATGAAGTGAAGTGGGCTGAGCCACTAGGGTGGATATGAATTCAGAAGGAATCGGGAGCGACGGAGGCATCCGCCAAAGAGAAAGGCGCTTCTGCGCCGCTGCACGGGTGTGCTGAGGAGGAGCAAAAAGCAAACCTAGATTCTTGACACGGCCGGCTTCGTTAGAGATGTTCTATCCCTCATCCAAGCAGGTATACCGCGGCAAGACCTCGGAGCGAGAAGACCGTTTCACGGCACGGTTCGTGGAGCTCACGCCCCCAACAAGAATCGTCCAAGCGATATCCTTTGACTCGGTGGATCCGGCCTTCTCAGGAGAGATGACCATGGTAGTCACATTTGAGGATAGAGACGGCGGGACAGAAGTGACCATCTTGTTTGAGCACATACCGCCAGGCATACGACCCGAGGATAATGACGCTGGCACTCGTTCGTCACTGGAGAAGCTTGCTCGCTATATCGAGCAGGAAGGGGTGGATCCGGTTAGGACCGAAGGCAGAAATTGAAAGTGACCCACTACCCGGAGGATTCTGTGGTGTAAAAAGCGCGGCTTTGGCTATACTCGGCGCCAAATCCCCATGATGGAGACCCACCATGGCATTCGTTCCCGAGGTTCCCTACGAAAAAGCGGACCCGACACTGCGGGACAGCTACGACAAAATTTTGGAGGTGTTTGGTTTCCTTCCGCACTTCTGGCAGGCCCAAGGCACTCAACCCGAAACCGTGCGAGCCAGCCTTGGACTGTGGGCCCAAATTTACCGCAGTGGAGTGCTCCCATCCGCGTTAAAAGAGGAAATCGTTCTCGTGGTGTCAGCTGCGAACTCGAATTCGTACTGCATCATCGCACACCTGGAACTCTTAAACCGTTTGGGAATAGATAAGGCGGTCGGGCGTCAGATCGCGCGCGATTTCGAAGCCGCACATGTGCCAGAACAGGATAAAGCCTTGTTCCGGTTCGCCAAGAAACTTACGACCAGTCCGTTTGAAGTGAAGGAACCCGATATTGCGGAGCTGCGGCGGCAAGGTTGGGATGACGCTGCAATCTTGGAAACTTCCTTGGTCGTAAGCCACTCGAACTTCCTTAATCGCCTCGCGGCCGCCTTGGGCTTAATCCCCGAGGATGTTTTCTAGGGCAGGCAGGCGATCTCATGCTCGGCACCAGGGATGCGCCCTTGATCGTGTGCACCAATTCACCTCCACTTGGTCGAGTAACGCGCTTCTCGGAAATTGACCTGCTGCCTGGCGCGCCGGCCCCTTGGAAACAGCCGCGGAAAGTGCAATCATGCAGGGCTTTCGTTGAACCTCTGGAGGAGAAATGAAGGGGGCAAAACACTTGATTGTCATTCTCTTGGTGCTGGCGCTGGCCGCAACGGCTCCCTCGATTCTTGGACAGCCGAGCGGGCAGAGCGCCGCGAAGCGCGCCATCACCTTCGATGATTTGATTCGCCTCGAGCGCATCAGCGAGCCGCAGGTCTCGCCCGACGGCAAGTGGGTGGCCTACAAAGTGGCCACGCCGGACAAGGAGGCCAACCGCTCGGTGAGCAACATCTGGCTGGTGTCCACCGCCGGCGGCGAGCCGCGGCAGCTCACTCGCGGCGGGCACGACTCGCGGCCGCAGTGGTCACCCGACAGCAGCTGGGTCGCGTTCCTTTCGGTGCGCGATGGCGCGCAGCAGGTGTACGTCATCTCCACCAGCGGCGGCGAGGCCACGCAGCTCACGCACATCTCGACCGGCGCGGACAATGTGTTGTGGTCACCGGACGGGCAAACGCTGGCCTTCACCTCAGAGGTCTATCCCGATTGCCGCGACGACGCCTGCAACAACCAACGCGACGCCGCGCACGCAAAGAGCAAGGTCAAGGCGCGGATCTACGACCACCTGCTCTACCGCCACTGGGACCGCTGGAGCGAAGGCAAGCGCAGCCATCTGTTCGTGATTGCGAAGGAGGGCGGTACCTCGACTTCGCTCCCTTCGGCTCCGCTCAGGGCAAGCGGTACAAGCGTGGCTCGAGACCTCACGCCCGGCGCGAACTACGATGTGCCTCCCTTTTCGTTGGGCGGCCCGGATGGCATCACCTTCTCGCCCGACGGCAAGGAGCTGTGCTTCGCCGCCAATACCGACAAGGACGAAGCGCGCAGCACGAATGGGGACCTGTTCATCGTCCCGGCCACCGGCGCGGCGGAGCCCAAGCGCATCACTTCGAATCCAGCCGATGACGGCGGGCCGGTCTATTCCCGCGACGGCCGCTTCATCGCCTACCGCGCGCAAATGAAGGCGGGCTACGAAAGCGACCGCTGGCGGCTGATGCTGTACGACCGTGCGAGCGGCCGCCACATCAACCTGACCGAAAACTTCGACCACAGCCCCGATGGGTACGCCTGGTCGCCGGACAGCAAGAGGATCTACTTCCACTTCGAAGACCACGCGGAATCGCCCGTTTACTCGATCGCTGCCGCACCGGGGAGCGAGCCGAAGCCAGTCGTGAAGGAAGGATTCAACGACGAGCTCTCCGTGAGCGGGGGCACGCTCGTCTTCACCCGTTCGAGCTTCACGATGCCCACGGAAATCTTCGCCGCCAACGCCGACGGCAGTGGCGTCCGCCAGATCACGCACCACAACGCGGAGAAGCTCGCCGCGCTCGAGCTGAACCCGGCCGAATCATTCTGGTTTGAAGGCGCCGAGGGAACTCGCGTGCACGGCCTGCTGCTGCGCCCGCCGCATTTCGACCCCGCGCAGAAGTATCCGATGCTGCTGGCGGTCCACGGCGGGCCGCAGAACGCCTGGGGCGACGCGTGGGGCTATCGGTGGAACCCGCAAATGTTCGCGGCGCCGGGCTACGTGGTGGTGATGATCAACCCGCGCGGCTCAACCGGCTACGGGCAGAAATTCACCGACGAGATCAATGCCGACTGGGGCGGCAAGGTCTTCGCGGACTTGATGAAGGGAGTGGACTACGTGCTCGCCAAGTACCCGTTTGTGGACGGCTCGCGGATGGGCGCAGCGGGCGGCTCCTACGGCGGCTACATGATGAATTGGTTCGCCGGGCACACCCAGCGTTTCAAGTGCCTGATCAGCCACGCGGGCCCCTACAATAACGACAGCATGTACGGCGCCACCGAAGAGCTGTGGTTCCCCGAATGGGACCTGCGCGGCACGCCCTGGAACAACGCGGGCAGCTACGACAAGTGGTCGCCGCACAAGTACGCCGCCGAATTCGGCAAGTACAAGACGCCCACGCTGGTGATCGGCGGCGAGCTGGACTTCCGCGTGCCCTATACCGAGGACTTGCAGATGTTCACCGCACTCCAGCGGCAGGGCGTGCCGTCGAAGCTGCTGCTCTTCCCCGACGAGGGCCACTGGGTCCTCAAGCCGCAGAACAGCGCGCTGTGGTACAAAACGTTCCTCGACTGGCTGGCGACGTACCTGAAATAGGACGGCTGCCGATGTCCGCCAACCGGGCGCAAATCGAATTCCAGTAAAGCAGTCATGAGGCGGCACGCGTCCAGGCACGAGGGTGAAAGAATCACTTCCGAGGAGCGCGGCAATGAATACTTTTGGAGGATTGTTGGGGGCTGGCTTGATTTCACTGGCGATGTGCGCTCTGGCCGCCGCGACAACGGATTCGCGCGTACTGATGGAGGAGATGACCAGCACCGAGGTGCGCGACGCCATCCGGGCGGGCAAGACCACAGTGCTGATCTTCAACGCAAGCACGGAAGCCTCCGGGCCGCATCTGGCGCTCGACAAACACGTTTACCGCGCGCACTATTTGGCCGAGCGCATCGCACGCGAGCTGGGCAACGCGTTGGTGGCACCGGTCCTGCCGTTCGCGCCGACTACCGACGAGATGCGCTTCCCCGGCACAATCAACCTTTCGCCCGAGACTTTCTCCAGGGTCAACGAAGAAGTGGCTGACAGCATGGCGAAAGCGGGATTCAAGTACATCATCCTGATGGGCGATCACGACGGCAACCAGGAACCCCTCAAGGCCCTGGCCCCCAAGTTGAATGAGAAGTATCGCTCCCAGGGCGTGCGCGTCTTCTATTCCTCCGACGCCTATGCCAAGTCTAATGTCGAGATCGAAGTCTACCTCAAGGAACACGGTTTCCCGCCCAGCCGCCATGCGGGTGTGGCCGACACCTCCCTATTGTGGGCCGTGGACGCCAAGTATGTCCGGGCCGACAAAATTGCCGTGGGCGGGCCGGCGCCACCCGCCGGGAGTCCGCTGGCGCTGGGCACCGTGGGGGTGGAGGGCGATCCGCGCAAAGCTTCCCAGGAATTGGGGAGAATGTTTCTCGATTGGAAGGTCAAGAACGGGGTGGCTGAAATTCGCAAGCTGATCCAGAACTCCGCGGCGAAATAGCGAAAATAGGCAAACAGAGCTAGGAAAAATGGCGCAAGTTTTCCCAAGAGCCGCAGGCCATCCATCTTCAGGCTTGACACAATCCCCGCTCACGAGTAGCTTCCCGCCTACTGACCAGCCACTCCCGGAGGTGCACAGTGAAAGGAAAGCTAGCTGTACCCTTTCTGATTTGCCTGTTGGCGTGCCTGGCGCTGGAGATCAGCTGGGCGCAGAAGAAGGCGCCGGCAGCTACGGCCCCGGATTTTGAGGTGGAGGGCATCGCGTTCACCGAATGCCAGTGCACGGCCTATGCGTGTCCCTGCCGCTCGAACGGCCACCCCACGCACGGCTCATGCCACGCCGCGGACTTCGTTTTCATCCAGCGCGGCCATTACGGCAACGTCAAGCTCGACGGGCTGAAGGCCGTCCAAGCGGGCAATTTGGTGGACGTCAATCCGGACCAGACCAGTTCGGTGATGTACATCGACGAGAAAACCACGCCCGAGCAGCGTGCCGCCTTCGTCAGCATGTGGAACTTCATGCTGTCGCATTGGGGTGAGCACAAGATCGACAAGGTCAAGGTCGTGCCGATCCAGTTCGCCGAATCGCCCGATAAGACTCAGTACACCCTGACCATCCCCGGCATCCTGGAGGAGAAAGTAGTGCTCAAACGCGGCAAGGACGGCAAGCCGTTGCACACCGTGCCGGCCATGGACCAGTGGGGCAACTCCATCAACTACGCCGATAACGTCGTCTTCAAATACCACGATAAGGAGGTCGGGAAGTCCTGGGACCTCTCCGGCCACCAGGCTAACGTGAAGTATTTCCACACCACTAAAAAGACGTACGACGACAAAGAATTGCTCGTGCAGCATGGAGACATGTCCGGCACCTGGACCCCCAAGCAGAAAGAGATCATCCAGAAAGCGGGGATGAAGGTCGAATAGAGAGGATGACCATGCTGAAGCTGGATATCGTCGCTCCGGCTCCCGCGAAAAAGATGTAGCGCAGAGGCTGCCAGATAAAGCGAGAGGGGCCGGAGGTTAACTCCTCCGACCCCTTGCTTCGGGGGGGGGGCGTGCGTTAGCGGTTGCGCGTGGCCAAGTCGTAGATCAAGCCCGCGGCGCCACCCGTGAGGGCACCGATCGCCGCGCCCTTGCCACCTTTGGCGATGCCGCCGATCGCGGCGCCCGCGGCGGCGCTGCCGCCCACAATGAGCACCTCACGCTCCAAAGAGCGATGCCGGCGAGCCCGAACACGCTGGACCACGACCACGCGTCGCGGGGCCGGCTCCTGCGAGGTCACCTGCGTTGCTGCCGGAACCGTCGCAGAAGCATTGCCGAACTGCGGCAGAATGTACCCCGCGACAACAGAACCAGCGAGAAACGCGGCCAGAACACCAATGGCAACCAAGATATTTGCTCTCGGCATGTCCGCCTCCTCCCTCGAAACTGCGCGAGGAGTTGGTTTCCTCTGGGCTAAGCTAGTCATTAAGATGCATTTGATCAGCGACGAGTTACCTGCTTCGCCGGAGGGTTTACCCGCAAGTCGGCCGCTGACCCGACCCTCAGCCAAGGAATGGCGCGCCCCGCAGATGCATCCGGGACTCGCCGCGGCGAGCGCCCTAGGGGATGATTTCAGAACTCTTTGCGCTGCCAAACCGCAAACGGCGCAACCCCTCTTTCTGGGTCGCTAGAGCTTAAGAACCAAAATTGGTTTGCGAAGGAGCGCCAAATCGCCGGACCATCCAGACCAAAGGAGTGCCATTCCGGCAATGGAAACTGGCTTCTTGCAGGTAACAGCATTGGCCTCTCGTTCTCTCGGCACTCGCACTAAGGAGCATGAGATCCTCGCGATTCGCTCTAAGCTAGGGCGACTTCTCGGTCGAAATCCGGCTTCTTTTCGGCGTGCAGCTTAAGCGTGACGCCGCAGGCGGCGGCAATCCGTTCGAGCATCGAAAGCGAATGGCCCGTGTATTCAGCATCCTCCAGTCGAGCAATAACGGACTGCGTGGTGCCAACGCGCTTGGCAAGCTCTACCTGGGTCAACCCAGCGCCCTCACGCATCTCACGAACCAGAAGAGCCAAGTCAATTTGGTGCAGGGTGCGGGCAAAGGTCTTCCTGTAGGTTGCGCTCCGGCGGGACCGTTCCCTAACAAATTGAACATGGCGGTCCATCTTCATTGCTCTGCCTCCTTTTCAATTGCCTCGCGTTCCTCCGCGATTCGGGATAGCGATTCCTGTACTTCAGCCACGGCTTCCTGAGCCGCTCAGCCCGCGCAATCTCGGCGGCTGGGGTTCCCTGACTCTTCTTCTGAAAGCCGGAAGTAATCACAATCAGCATTCCGGGCTAGTAGAAGAACAGAATCCGAAAGATGCGGTCAAATTGCTTGACTCGTAGCTCGAAAATGTCCCCCGTCAGCTTTTTCACAAACTTGCCTTCCATGCGATTGCCGAAGATGCGCAACCGTTCAACAAACGCGTCCACTCGGGCAGCCGCCTTATCGTCCAGTGAATCAATCAAATCCCTTGCCGGTATCCGGCCATTGGGCAGCTCCACGTATTCAATCGTGAACCCATTCATTTAGCGGTGCCAGTATAGCAGGAATGCTATGTCGCGCCAAGCGTATTCCTGACTCAAGTGCGCTCCTCTCCTCTGGACCTAATTGAGACGTAATAGGCTCAAGTACGTTGGACTTTGGATGTGCTCTGGGTGACAGTGTGCCGTCAACTTCAACGGCTTGACTGACCTGGCATGCCTAGTTCTCTGCCAGACAAGAAGACCGTCTTGGATGCCATTCGGCGCGCCGCCCAAGCGCTCGGTCGGCCGCCATCGAAGTCGGAATTCAAGCCTCGAGTCGCGGATCGGGAATGGCGCGGCCGACCGCAAAGTGATAAATCACCTGTCGCGGGAGCGTACGGGGATCCCTGCGCGGCGCGGATTCCTCTTCGCTCTCCAGGACTTGCCTCAGGCCAGGAAGATGCTCTTCGCCGGATTCGGAAATTACTGGAGCGGGCTCGCTACGGTCCCGGTCCTGCGCCGCCGCACGGCTTGACGGTGAGCCCAGCATGACAAGCGCCGCTTGTTCCGCCAAGCGGAGCGACGCGCTCACGGGTGTCTCCCCTTCTTCCAGGAAGCCCAGATAGCGGTGCACATCGTCGTCGTAGAACGCACCTATGCCAGTGGCGTTCCAGCCCAGTGCTTCCGCCCCGACGTAGAGCCTCTGTCCAATTGCCCCGGCTTCGAAATGCACGTAGCGGTAGGCGCGGTTGCCGAACACGCGTGCCGCCTCAGCCAGGTCCGCAATCATTGAAACAGCGAAGCAGGCGTTTCCCGCGAGCGGCTGTTCGAGGCTCAGATAAGCCGCCACGCGCTCCACATTGCCGCGGTGGAGCTGCTCCAGCTTTCGGCTCGACTTGTCCCAGCAGTAGACGCCGGGCTCGGAGTCGCGCACGCGGTGAAAGTAGAAGTAAAGCGTCACAAAATCGGCGCCTCTCTCGGCCGGTGTCGTCTCACCGCCGAAATTTCCGCGCCAGTCCGCGGGCCAATCCCGCGTTGCGAAATCCAGGAGCTGTTCCCCTTCGTCACGCTCTATGGGCGGAGTCAGAGCATCGAAATCAAGCGCAGAGCGGCGTCGCCGCACGGTTGGTCCCAGAGGGGTATCGCGCGCCGGGTCGGGCAGGGGCGGCTGGTCGTGGGCGGTGCCAGCGTGCGCCGGCGAGATGCGCGGCAGCGGCTCCACGGGATCGGCCAGCATCGTCGAGCGATGCATCCCGAGAAGCAGGTCATAGGGAACTTCTTCCGCGGACAACTCGTTGGGGACTCCCGCAGGTTCTTTCTGCGGCGGGGCAGAGAGTCGCCCAGACGGGGTTTGCGACGGAAAGACCAGAAAGGTCATGGGCGCCTCGTCGCTTCCGGCCAGGCCGAGCGCGTGGGTCAGGCGAAGATCGCTGAAGTGGGTCACCACGCCGCCAGACAGTCCCAGTGCACGGGCGGCCAGAAGCAAGCTCATCGTCGCGTGGCCTAAATCGTGGCAGCAGTAGCGATAGGCGCGATCGCGGTACTTCCACGCCTCGCGCCAAAAGATCGAGGTTAGTCCGACGATCAACGGCGACTCCGCCGCCCAGGGCAGCACGAGGGCACGGGCGATCTGCTCCGTCCAGTTGCCACCGCTGCGAAGCTCGAGCGCGTGCCGATCCGCGCGGTAGTGATACAAGCCGTCGCCCACTCCCGTGAACCCGCGCAGCGCTAGATAAGTTTCCGTGGGGTGGAGATTTCCCGATGATGGATTCACGCGCAGGCTGTAGCGATAGCCTGTCCGGGGAACTTTCTTCCAAGCGCTGATGGCCATGGAATGCCAGAGCAGCTGGCTGAGCCGAGTTACGTCGAGCTGGACTTCTTCGCGGTATTCGGACTTGCTTCCCTTGGCCGTTTTCGCTCCTTCCGCCAGCGCTGCGATGGTGACGAACGTGCCGACTCTGGGGAAGCCGGGTTCGGCCGGAAGCGTGATCAGCGGCGCACCTTCATAGGTGCGGAAGGGATCGGGCTGAGCGTGCCAATCGAGAAAATGGGCATTCGCCCGAACGGAGTGATAGCTGTGCTTGGTGACGTGGTGGTAGGCGAAGAGGCGTTCCGTTTCTTCGTTGACGCCGCCACCTTCGAAATCGGCCAATGCGCGGGAGAGAAAACGCGTCATCTTTCTATTCGCCCAAACCTTCTAAGAATAATAGAATCGCTCGCTGAGAGATGTTCTACTCCGACATCCGTACGACATGCACGAACATTCTGATTTATTTTCAGGGCCTAGATCTTGGTTAGGAGGTTGTCTAGACGCGCGCAGCTTGTGACGTGAATTACGGAGCTGTCAGGGCAACGTGCAGTGGGTCCGCTGATCGCATTACAGCCAGCACCGTGCTGACTGTAACCGTGGCCTGGCTAGGTGTTTCGCACTTGCGGAGCCGGGTCAAGACATTCGGAGTCGAAATAGACGGTTAGTTTCTGCTGATTGTCGCGATGTTTTCCACACTGTCCACACTGTTCGGTGGGTCACAAGATTCCGAGGATTGGTTCGGGGGTTGGCCGGACTTTTGCGCGCGCATTTTCTGGTCAAGGATTTTCAGCAAGGCTGGAACGCTGAGATCATGCGCATGAGCCGCGATGCTGTACCTAAGAGATATCCTGGAGTTAGCATTCTCGTTTCCCCGGTTCCAGCGATCGGTTTGTGCAAGCAAACGCTCGGCCGCCTCTTGCGCTCTCGGCTCATTACAGCCGAGCAGCAAGAGCAGAAAAGAATTGTCACTGTAGCGGATGAGGGTGTCCGTACCGCGGAAGTGCGCTCGAAGCAATTTTCCAACTTCGACGAGCACGCGGTCGCTGGGAGCGCCCGCACGGTGACTCTTCGGCGAGCGGATTTCATACACTTCGATCATGACGAAGGTCAGACTGAGTCCGACGCGCTTGGCTACGCCTGTTTCCTTAACGGCGAACTTCTCGAGGTAGAGCCGATTGAGCAATCCTGTCAGAGGGTCAAGCAGGCGGAGGTTCTCGACTCCTTCGACTCCAAGGGCTGTGCGGACTAACTTCTCGCGTGCATTGTGCAAGGCCATCCGTCCTCTGCGGGCGAAGCGAGCAACAATAAGACCAAGTCCGATCGAGGAAACAAGAAGAATGAGGTAGAGGCGGGGATCAGCGATCCATTCCCTTGACAGCACTAGAGCAGACAACCCCACTCCCACAAGTAAGACGAAGAGCACAGAACCGATCAGGAGCAGATACTCCTGCGAATCTAAGCTAACAATACTTCTTCGAAGCTCTTCAGGCCGCAGATCTGGATTCAGCCTCATGGTCGCGCGTTCACTTTGCTTATAAGACTACCCAGGCCAAAGCGCGAGGTCTATCGGTCGAAGGTACAGTTTCAGTACAGTGTGCCAGCGGTGGCCGCATTACCCCACCTGGGTTTTCGGGTCGGGCAATCCCGTGCCCATTGCCGGGTTCAAAATAGGCAAATCAACCCGTTACTTCCGCTGGTTGGAGTGTGTGTGGTCGGGTCGGAAGCTAACGCTTGGCTGGACGATGCACCGCCAAGATAGAGTGCGATACCTAACTTTCCAACGCCACGGGGTTCTTGCCAGAGCTTTATATTGCTCGGGCGGTCCCGACGGCAGGCTTTCGAAGTGTAGCGTGCGAACGCCTGGGTCGAAAGGGTGTGGCTTGGTATTAGTACATTCCGCCCATGCCGCCGCCAGGGCCTGCGCCTGCCGCGGCCTTCATTCCCTCTTCCTTGATGTCGGCCACCAGGGCTTCGGTGGTCAGCATCAGGGCGGCGATGGACGCAGCGTTCTGGAGTGCCAAGCGGGTGACCTTGGCCGGGTCGATCACGCCGGCTTTGACCAGGTCACCGAACTGGCCGGTCTCCGCGTCGAAGCCGAAGTTCTCGTCCTTCGACTCGCGGATGCGACCCACGACCACGGCACCCTCGTGGCCGGCGTTCTGTGCGATCTGGCGGGTGGGTTCCTCGAGCGCCCGCTTCACGATGTTGACTCCGATGGCTTCGTCGTCGTGGACCCTTAGCTTGTCGAGCGCCGGGATGCAACGCAGCAGGGCCACGCCGCCGCCCGCCACGATGCCTTCCTCGACTGCAGCGCGGGTGGCGTGCATGGCGTCTTCGACGCGAGCCTTCTTCTCCTTCAGCTCGGTCTCGGTTGCCGCGCCCACCTTGATCACCGCGACGCCCCCGACCAGCTTCGCGAGCCGCTCCTGCAGCTTCTCCTTGTCGTAGTCCGAGGTGGTCTCTTCGACCTGCGCGCGGAGCTGCTTGATGCGGCCCTCGATCTCGCTGGCCTTGCCAGAGCCTTCGACGAGGGTGGTGTTGTCCTTGTCGATGGTCACCTTCTTGACGCGGCCGAGGTCCTCGACCTTCACGTTCTCGAGCTTGATGCCGAGATCCT
>Ga0207646_10002970_pt1 | contig 19625 bp, 11 predicted proteins | sample KBSK5502metaG_FD_184343 | JGI IMG/M metagenome (GOLD analysis project Ga0207646, IMG submission 184343) | Corn, switchgrass and miscanthus rhizosphere microbial communities from Kellogg Biological Station, Michigan, USA - KBS K5-50-2 metaG... | ecosystem: Host-associated > Plants > Roots >...
TACAGGAGTTTGGGCTGGAGTGCCTGGCTCGCGCAGGAGAAACGGAAGCAACCCGAGATGCGCATGCAGTATATTACCTGGCCCTGGCGGAAGAGGCCGCGCCGTACCTGGCAGGTGCCGGGCAGGCGAAATGGCACGATTCCCTCGAACGGGAGCATGAGAACCTGCATGCGGCGCTCGAGTGGATACTGAAGCGGGCAGAGATAGGAAAGGGACAGGTAGAGCGTGCCTTGCAGTTATGCGTGTCTCTGGTAGGGTTCTGGGAAATACGCGGTCACTTTAGAGAGGGGCGAGTCTTGCTGGAACAGGCTCTTGCGCTAAGCGGGCAAGTTATATCCTCCGTACGAGGAGAAGCGCTCTACGGCGAAGGATATATGGCTCTCCTCCAGGGCGACTATGATCAAGCAGAGGTGTTACAGCAAGAGAGCCTGGCGCTGTTCAGGGAACTGGGAGACAAACCTGGCATGACAAAGTCTCTTCGTATTCTGGGAAGTCTCGCCAGGGCGAGGAATACCTACCGGCTGGCAAGGTCACTGCTGGAGGAGGCTTTGGTTCTATCCAGGGAACTGGGAGACAAAAAAGGTATTGCCTCCACACGCGAAGTCTTGGCCCAGGTGTACACCGCTCAAGGCGACTATGCCAAAGCGCGGATGCTACTCGAGGAGAATCTCGCTCTCTATAGCGCCCTGGGCGAGTTCTATCGCACCGACTACGTGCTCTTTAACCTGGCCAATGTACTCTTTCTTTCCAAAGGCGATCAAGAGAAAGCCTATGCCCTGGCAGAGAAGAGCCTGGCGCTCTTCAGGGAGGTGGGACACAAACGGTTCATAGCCTACGCACTTGGCCTCCTGGGACAGGTGCTTCTGCAGCGTGGAGAGAGTGACAGGGCACGCATGCTTTCAGAGGAGAGCGTGACGACCTTCAAGGAATTGGAGTACCGTGTCGGCTTAACTGAGTCGCTCATTAACTTAGCGCGAGTGAAGGCTTATCAGGGCAATGTGGTGGCGGCACGAGCTCACTACGAAGAAAGCTGGGCGCTGCTGAAAGAGGGCGACGATAAGGAGCTAAACGCAGCATGCCTGGAAGGATTGGGGGAGGTCGTGGTAGTACAGGGAGCGCCGAGATGGGCAACACAGCTTTGGGGGAAAGCGGCGACACTTCGTGCTGCAATAGGCGCACCTATGCCGCCTGCTTACCGTGCTCCCTATGAAAAGGCGGTAGCTTCCGCTCGCGCCCAAATGGGACAGGATTCCTTTGCGGCGGCGTGGGCGAAAGGACGAACCGTGTCGCTAGAGCAAGCACTCACAGCACAATGATACTAGAGCCACCCGACTCGTACATAACTTTATCAAACCGGCATGGAAGACCCACCCCGTTCTAGGGGGCGGGATGAGAATGCCGTTCCTTGTTTCGGGGCTTGGGTCGGGGGATATATAGTCGCTTGGCATAGTTGCAACTTGATGCTACAATAGTTGCATGAAAGATGACGTAAAAACTCTCACCGTTCGGCTCCCCGCTCATCTATTGCAACAGATGAAAGAGGTTGCCAAACAGAACAATCGCTCTCTCAATGGCGAAGTGCTGACTGCTATGGAAGAGCACATCAAAAAGCAGCGAAAGGGCAAATAGGCCGTGAGCAAGAAGACGAAGCGCGCCTACAAATTCCGGTTCTATCCGACCGATGAACAGAAAAGCATGCTGGCTCAGACGTTCGGATGTATCCGCTTTGTCTACAATTGGGGACTCTCGACCCGTAAGACCGCCTATAAAGAGCATGGAAAGAGCCTCTACTATAACGATCTTGCGGCTCTGTTGCCTGCTCTCAAGAAACACTCCCCCTGGCTTGCAGGTGTCTCTTCTGTCCCCATCCAGCAAGCCTTGAGGCATTTGGATAGCGCATTCGTCAATTTCTTTGAGGGACGAACCGAATACCCGACGTTCAAGAAAAAGCAGCATGAGCAGTCGGCCACCTATGCTTCCAACGCCTTCAAGTGGGATGGACAGGCCCTCACGCTGGCTAAGATGAATGAGCCTCTGGATATTGTCTGGCATAGACCTCTGCCCAAAGGCAGTAAGCCCAGTTCGGTTACGGTCTCCAAAGATTGTGCCAACCGCTATTTTGTTTCGATCCTGGTTGAGGAGGACCTCGGGCCATTGCCAGTGGTGAACAAAATGGTTGGGCTCGATCTTGGTATCAAATCCATGGTGGCACTCTCGACCGGAGAAAGCGTAGGCAACCCGCGCTATTTTGCCAAGGATGAGAAGAGGCTGGCAAAAGCCCAACGTCGGCATGCCAGGAAAAAGAAGGGATCCAAGAACCGAAACAAAGCCCGTCTCAAAGTTGCCAAAATTCACGCTCGTATCTCTGACCGAAGAAGCGATTACCAGCACAAGCTCTCTACCCGCATTGTCCACGAAAACCAAGTGATTTGCGTAGAGAGCTTAGTTGTCAAGAATATGGTCAAAAACCCCAAGCTGGCTAAGGCTATCAGTGATGTGGGATGGGGCGAATTCATCCGTCAACTGGAGTACAAAGCCAAATGGTACGGACGAACCATGGTCAAGATCGATCAATGGTACCCATCTTCTAAGACCTGCCATGCCTGCAAGCATGTACTCGACTCCTTAACACTGGACATACGTGAATGGGTATGCCCTGAATGTGGTGTGGTTCACGATCGTGACACCAATGCCGCTCTGAACATTCTGGCCGAGGGGCTCTCGGCTGCTGCCTGTGGAGGCAATGTAAGACCTGTTCGAGCGAGGGCTCGCCAGGCGGTTGCCGTGGAAGCAGGAACCTCCCCTTCGTGAGGAGGAGAAGCCCGTCCCATCGAATGGGACGGGAGGATGTCACGGATCGATATAGAACCTGGATGCTCTATCGTACGATAGAAGAGGGCGATGAGGGAGCGATACTCCAGCCCATTACGAAGTTACAGGGCACTTGCGCTTTCAGGCTCTTCCTGGACGGGAGTTTCTTCTCTGACCTCACTCTTCTTGAAGAGCGAACGCAGAGTTCCGGGATCTTTACTTGTCAACCACCAAATTGCTCCCCCTGTTAACAATACCAGGAGTGGTTCGATAGGCGAACGAAAACGCATACTGCCGTAGAAGACGACGTTCTCCGCAATAGTCATCAAGATCACGAGATAGTCCAGCAGGAGCTGTTTCCATCGTCTCAAGGTAGCCACAAGTCCTAATCCAGCCAGGATGAAGATAGGAATGGGCATTATGTGCATCAAGGCATAGACTAACTGCGCCGCCCACCGATCAGGAAACTCCAGCATAGGGAGACCATGCACGAAAGTGGTCGGTTCCCACATGTTTTTAAGGTGAAGACTGAGTAGATAGGGCATAATACTTATATGCGTGCGCATCCAAGTGAATGCATGCTCAATATCAAGTGTCTCATTTGCCGGCGTATAAAGGGGATTATCATGGCCAATCGTGTGCCATGGCGGCCTCCACAGGCCGTATGCGTTTGGATCATTCTCAAAAACACGATCATTATACGCGCCTACAAGGACTTCGCCTATCCCTGTTGATATGAAGACGAATGCATGGCTCACCGTGTAATTCCGGTACGTCCAGGGCGCAATGATAACCAGGGCTATCAATGCGATAACCAGGGCAGCGCTGACAGCCTTTCGCCAGGGCATGATTTTGGCGACGATAACGATGAGAGCCCATAGGCACAGCAGGCCAAATAAACCGGGGCCATTTGGGCGCGTAAGTGCTGCCAGTGCAAGAAATATACCGCTCAGGATGATCCATCGATGTCGTGTTACCTGTCGCCACAAATGCTGCGACGAGTTCAGGGACTTATTACTTACGCTCAGGTCAGCTGGCGCTGCTGGGATGGCATGTTGTAGCCGGTAGAGCGTGGAGGTGAATGCTGTCAGGCAAAAGGTATACAAGGATTCGGCGAATAACCAGCCATCCCAAATGAAGAGACCAGTGTAAATGGCTGCTATCACACCGCTAATCAGAGCTATACGTTTGCCAAAGAGATCTTTCGCGAGGAGATAGACGAGCACGCACGTTCCTGAACCAAGGAGACAAAAAAATAGGCGCGCATAAGCGTTATGCTCTCCGAAAAAGAAGTAAATAATGGCAATGATGAACGGCCACAGTGGAGCACGACTAACTGTTGAATGGGAAACGTAGATACAATAGCAGTGCTTCTCAACAAGATTAATTGCTATGCTGTTATAGATGCTAGCGTCATATATTGGGACGTAGCCATGCACGGCTGTCTCGTTGTAAACGATGCGTACGAGCAGAGCAAGGAAGAAAACGATAATTAGAGGAAGGTATTCTTTTATATTTTTCATCTATATTCTTCATCCGCTTATGAAGTCAGTCCAATTAGTATAACATGTTGCTGGGTTTTGTGACAGCTTGTCGGGCTGGATAGTTCTCAGTTGTGGGCTGATGCTTTTAGCGCAATAACTCATCCAACGTTCGTAGTTGAGATGTGGTATCCTGAATTTCTGTACTGTTCATTTGGCTGGTAGTAGATCTCTCAGTAGTTCCCCCCAGGATCCACGAAATGAGGCACATCCGTCGCCTCTGATAGAAAGAGGTTAGTTGCATCATGGCAAGCTGGCAGAGCCATGTTATCAAGTTCGCACTACGGGTCATGCAAAACAGAAGATACTCTAGCTCGATCCAGCAGGAGCGTGCAAAGATGGAAGCAAGAGTAGCACACCTCCCCAAGAAGAGGGGTGTCAAATATGAATCTGTCAATGTAGATGGGCTGACTGCCGAGTGGGTTATGGCACCTGGCGCGTCAGCGGAGCGTGTGATGCTGTATCTCCACGGCGGTGCCTACATCGTTGGATCTGTTAACACGCACCGCACCCTGGCCGTCGATCTCTCGCGTGTGACGGGAGCCCGCATTCTGGTTGTCGAGTACCGCCTGGCTCCTGAACATACCTTTCCCGCGGCGGTCGATGATGTGTTGATCGCGTATCGCTGGCTGCTCTCCCAGGGAGTTTCTCCAAAGCGCCTGGTAGTCTGCGGGGATTCATCGGGGGGAGGATTGACCCTCGCGCTGCTTGTAGCTGTACGGGATGCGGGTGAGCCTATGCCCGCGGCTGCTGTCTGCCTCTCACCATTTGTTGACCTGGCTGCGACCGGGGCGTCGATGAAGACAAAGGTCAAGGCAGATGTGATGCTGCGAGCAGATCTGTTCGAACCTGTGATAAGAGCGTATCTTGGCGAAGCTGACCCGTGCTCCCCCCTGGCTTCTCCGCTCTACGCCGACTTGCACACTCTGCCCCCGCTGCTTATCCAGGTGGGAACAGATGAATTGCTGCTTGATGATGCCACACGGATTGCGGCTCGAGCTCGTGCAGCGGGGGTAGAGGTGAAGTTGGAGGTGTGGGATGGGATGTTCCACACCTGGCAGGCCTGGGGTAATATTTTCCCAGAGGCGTCACGGGCGAGGGCGCATATCGGTGAGTTTGTGCACGCGCACCTGGAATAGTGCCTGGAAGTGTAGATATCTGGACTGGGTCGCACTTGCAACGCTTGTAATTCTTGTAAAGCTTGCAACACTTGTAACGCTTGTAATTTATTAGAGAAAAGGCATGAGACCTTATCGGTCATCTCCTGCCGATATCAGGACGATTAGTAGGTCTGAGAAATCGAGTTAGCTGTCGTATAATATATGTATGTTGACTGAGCTGTAGATTTTCGCTTCACTGGGAAGCGCTGATGTAAGCGGGGAGGAGTAGAAAATATGGTCGCTTCTGCTCATCTTTACTGTGCAAAATGTGGCACAGACAACCCGACGCAAGCAGCGTTTTGCTTCGCCTGTGGGCACCCTTTGCAGGCTGCCGCGGGTGGGCTTGCCATCAGCTCTTTCACTGGATTGCTTGCTCAGCATCACCTGCTCAAGGAGCGTTATCATATTCTTGGCCAGGTCGGTAAGGGCGGCTTCGGAGCCGTCTACAAGGCCGCGGATACGCTGTTTGGCTACCGGCTCGTGGCTGTCAAGGAGATGAGTCAGAGCCACCTGAGCCCGCAGGAGATAGCCGAGGCCATCGAGGCCTTCAAATGCGAAGCGCATATGCTAGCGGGCCTTCAACATCCTAATATTCCCAGCATTTATGACTATTTTGGCGAGGCCGGGCACTGGTATCTCGTGATGGATTTCATCGAAGGCGAAACGCTCGAGGAACACCTGCGTAAATCCAAGGGGAGATATCTACCGGTTGAGAAGGTTCTCGAAATCGGTATTCAACTCTGTACGGTGCTTGGTTACTTGCATACGCGCCAACCATCCATCATCTTCCGCGATCTCAAACCTGCTAATATTTTGCTGACACCACATGGGCAAATCTACTTGATTGACTTTGGCATAGCCCGCCACTTTAAGCCAGGACAGTCCAGGGATACCATTGCTTTCGGCTCGCCAGGCTATGCTCCCCCGGAACAATATGGCAAAACACAGACAACTCCTCGTGCAGATATCTACGCCCTGGGTGCCACGCTGCATCAATTGCTGACAGGGGATGATCCCGCGCAAACACCTTTTCGCTTTGCGCCTCTCCAGTTACGCAGTCAGACAACTCCCGTTGGGCTCGATACCCTGATCATGCGCATGCTTGAGATTGATGAGCATAGAAGGCCTGCCAGTATGCATGCCATCAAACTAGAACTACAGCGCTTTGCAGCTCAGCGGACTACCAGGCAGGTGGGCATCTTACAACCGGGAACCATGTATGTGTATGCATCTCCAGTTGTTCCCAGGCAATCTTTTTCAACTTCACAATCAGCGGCAGGTGGTGCGACGCTGGGAAGCAGATTGTGTATCTATCATAGTCATTCTGATAAAGTGCGGTCTGTGGCGTGGTCGCCAAATGGTGCACATATCGTCTCTGGGAGCGACGATAAGACCGTTCAGGTGTGGGAAGCCATCACGGGAGATCATCTCTTCACCTATATGGAACACTCCGATGCAGTGAGCGCCGTGTCCTGGTCACCCGATGGTGCACATATCGTCTCCGCAGGAAATGATGCAACCGTACAAGTGTGGGAGGCTGATACCGGAAACCACATCTTCACCTGCCGAGGTCATACCGATAGAGTGAATAGCGTGTCCTGGTCGCCCGATAGCAAGCTGATTGCCTCGGCAAGCGATGATAAAACCGTAAGAGTATGGGATGCCACTACCGGTCAGCAACTTTATATCTATCGCGGTCACTCCGATTGGGTTCGTGCGCTGGCATGGTCACCGGACGGCAAACGCATCGCCTCGGCAGGCGATGATTTCACGGTGCAAATCTGGGATGCTACAACCTGGCGCAGTAACTTTTTCGGCAAAAATATTTATCGAGGTCATTCCCAATGGATACGTGCGGTCGCCTGGTCGCCCGATGGCAAGTACATCGCCTCAGCTAGCGATGACAGGACGGTACATGTCTGGAACGTCGCTACCAGGAAACCTGCCTTAATCTACCGGGGACATACAGATGGACTGCGTACAGTCGTGTGGTCACCCGATGGCAAGTACGTTGCTTCAGGGTCGGGAAGCAGCAATCATTACATGGCAGATAATTCAGTGCACGTATGGGATGCTGCCAGTGGAGATACTCTCTATATCTATCACGGTCATTTTGACCCTGTGCTTGCCCTGGCGTGGTCGCCTGATGGGCAACAAATCGCTTCAGCTTCCTGGGATGGCTCGGTATCGGTGTGGCATGCAAGGTGAATTTAACCAGGGCTCTGCCTGCCTTGGATCGTCACACCTTCCACGACTGCCATCGCCATATCCAATCCAAAGCGGACTCCACGCCCATTGACATCCGCTGCAGGATTGTAAACTGCAAGCGAGGCCACCTTCACGGACACAGTCTGAACTGCTGCCCTGGCAGCTTCTATAATATGCTGGCGCGGAGGCCAGTATGGAGCAGGCGTCAACCCACCGGGAGATTCTTCAGGGCCTGCTACATCCAGGTCCATATGCAAGTACCACGACTGTGCCTCCCGTGCTCGTGGCGATAGCGCTGCTTGAACCCGCTCTGCCACGCCGGGCTGCATCAACTCCACGGCATCCATACGCAAAATCGGGAGATGTTGCAACGCCTCGACTTCTGCAAGATCAAGATCGCTAGCCCCGATCAAAGCAGCCGCCTCCGGTCGCACGGGCTGCTCCAATCCAGCAGCCAACCGCCAATCCCCCAGATCCCAGCCCAGCGCCACGGCATAGGGCATGCCGCCCCAGAATCCGCTGGTCGTTGTTTCCATCGTGTTTAAGTCCCCGTGTGCATCAAACCAGGCCACTCCTGGCGATCCTTGCACCTGCGCAAGTCCCCCGATCGCGCCTACAGCATGGGTACAATCACCCTCAAGCACCAACACCAAATCAGTACTTTGTCGAAGAGCCGCGCTTACAGCGGCAGAGGTTCGTTCAGCAATATACCCTAAGTTCGTCACTGAATCGCGTGTACGCTCTGACTTCGGTAGTTCAATCCACACAGGGTGCGAGACAATGTGCCCTTTTGCCTCTAGCTGTTGCAATAAGCCATGGTCGAGGAAGGCTTGCGGGCCAAGAGCACAGCCCCAGTGGGCAACGTCGATTTGATAGGGAACGCAGATGGTGGCGATGTGCATAGCGGAGGCTCCTCTCGAGAACATGCTCATTAGTTCAAAGGTAAACCTTACTCGGCCAACTGGTGAGCGAAGCGGCCGAGCACTGCTGGCATCTCTCGCTGCTCAACTATAGCACAAGTAGAGAAATATGGGCAAGTGTTTTGATTGTGCATACAAGAATCATAGAGTTGTTACCTGTATCTTCTTGAGGTAAGCTATTACTGAGAGATAAAAGATGAGAGAAAAGTCTTGTGAGGATAGCAGAATGGAAGAAACACAGCAGATAACAACAACCACTAATAATATTAATACCCAGAGCACACCAAAAAGCCTTGAGTCTATACCTGGTAATGTCCCTGCTGTAATGCCGCGCGTGGTAATCGTCGGAGCCGGTTTCGGCGGTTTACAGGCTGCACGAGCTTTGAGCAACGCTCCTGTTCATGTAACTGTCATCGACCGCCAGAATCACCACCTGTTCCAACCACTGTTGTACTGGGTTGCCACCGCAGGGTTATCACCGGCGGACATCAGTTCCCCGATTCGCGGCATACTCAGGAAACAGAAAAATGCCGAAGTGCTGCTGGCTGAAGTGACGGGTGTGGACCTGCAGCAGCAGCGCGTACTCATGGGTGATCGTGCGCTGCCCTATGATTACCTGGTGCTGGCAACCGGCGCTCACGATAACTACTTTGGGCATCCCAAGTGGGAACGATACGCTCCTGGATTGAAATCAGTGGTGGATGCGACATCCATCCGGCGCAAAATATTGCTTGCCTTTGAATCTGCCGAGCTGGAGAACGACCCGGAGAAAGTCAAGAAATTATTAACCTTCGTGCTGGTTGGTGCCGGGCCAACGGGCGTCGAAATGGCGGGTGCGATTGCAGAACTAGCACACAAAGCCCTCGCGCCGGATTTCCGGCATATCGATACGACTTTGACACGCATCGTCCTACTCGAGGCCGCTCCAAGGATACTGGGAGCATTTCCAGAGTCGCTGGCGCGCAAAACGCAAAAGAAACTGGCCCGTATGGGTGTAGAAGTTCGCACAAATGCACCAGTTTCAGAGATAGACGAGCATGGCGTTGTGGTCGCGGGAGAGCGTATCCCGACAAAAACGATCATCTGGACCGCAGGAGTTTCAGCTTCTTCCGCCGGCAAATGGCTTGACGCCGAGGTGGATCGCGCAGGTCGCGTAAAGGTAACCAGCGACCTGTCCGTCCCCGGTCACCCAAACGTTTTTGTGATTGGTGATACTGCCAGCGCCACGCAGGACGGCAAACCGCTTCCCGGCGTTGCCCCGGTCGCTATGCAGGGCGGACGCTACGTAGCTTCTGTGATTGCCCACCAGGTTATGGGCAAGCAACCGGATAAGCCGTTTCATTATCGCGACAAAGGCAACCTGGCTACTGTAGGGCGCTCCTATGCAATTGTAGATGCCGGTAAAATCCGTCTCACGGGCTTCATTGCCTGGGTGATATGGCTCGTCGTGCATATCTATTACCTGATCGGGTTCCGCAACCGTTTGGTGGCGCTCTTCCAATGGGCCTGGACCTACCTCACATATTCGCGTAGCGCACGGCTCATCACGTTCGAGAACGAACACGAAACTTAGAAAATTGTAATACAGTATGTATGCAAGCTTAGCAATATCCCTGAGCTTGCTAATATATCTCTTCATTGCTCTATAATAAGATGATACGAAATAGCTTGTAAGTTGTTCGAGGTGTATTGTGCAAGAGGTACAGACAACTCTTCCCGTAGGGAGTATAGTAGGTGGTCGCTACCTGGTGGAGAAATTGCTCGGCAAGGGTGGTTTTGGGGCCGTCTACCTGGTCAGAGATCGGCGCGTTAAGCAGAATCTTTTTGCTCTCAAAGAAGTGATCGACCCCCATAAACTAGAGCGAAAGCGCTTCGTCTTCGAGGCTGAGTTACTCAGAAGGCTCGATCATCCTGCCCTGCCCAGGGTCTATCGAGTGTTCGAAGATGAGCAAAACGACCGGGCCTACATGCTCATGGACTTTGTCGATGGGCCAAACCTGGAAGTACTGCGGCGGCACCAGCCGGGCAAGCGCTTCTCGGTGCAGCAGGTGCTAAGCATTATGGGACCCATTATGGAGGCCATAACCTATCTGCATACTCAACAGCCTCCAATTATCCATCGCGATGTCAAGCCTTCCAACATTATCGTGCCAACTTCGGGTGATGAAGCGATGCTGGTTGACTTTGGTATCGCCAAGGAATTTGATCCGGAAGCTACCACGACGGCTGTGCGTCATGCTTCGCCGGGCTATGGAGCGCCTGAACAGTACGGAATGGGGACCAACACGCGTACCGACATCTATGGTCTGGGCGCAACTATCTATACCCTGTTGACAGGCGTTGTGCCTCCTGATGCGTTCTATCGCATAACTCAACTGGGGAGCAAGGGCACCGATCCTCTTGAACCAATACTACAGTACGCACCCGACGTTCCACAGCACATAGCTGATGCTATCTATCGTGCTATGGCCGTAGACGCCAATGGCCGCTTCCCCACGGCGCAGGAATTCTGGACGGCGCTCAATGCACAACCTTTAAGCCATCAGCCGCCTGCTGCACCCCTCGTTATTCCTGGGCCCGTAGTTCCCCAGTCTAACCCTGCCGTTGCCAGCAGGCCATTTGAGAATGCTACGACCCTGGCCGAGCGGACCCCGCCGGCAGGACGCCGCAGGAGAAATGGAGCACTTCTTCTCCTACTGCTTGCGCTACTGGTAGGTATAGCCTCCGTTTCACTACTAGTGTTTGCGCTAGTTGGCCATAGAGGTGCTAATCCTACAATCACCCCAACAGCGGGAGTCGTACATCACCCTGCGGCCACAGCTACTCATAAACCAACAGCAACGCCAGCTCCAAGCCACAGCCCGGCTTCATCAAATCCGAGCCCGGCTCCAACAACGGGTTCAAGTATACCGACTTTGAATGGAGCTTATAACGGCAGCGTACATAACACCCCTGCGAACGAGACTGCCAGCATGTCTCTCTCCTCGATTAAGCAAAATGGAGGGAATATCCAGGGCGTCTTCGTGGTAGGTCAGCCACTTGCCGGCAATGGCAATTTTAGCGGGACTATCAATGCATCAGGCTCTATGCAGTTTACGGTTCACAGCCAGGAGGTGGGAGCACCGCTCTTTTTCCAGGGGAATAGGAGTGCTAGCGGCAGTCTTTCAGGCACGTATTGTAGCCTTGACAATACAGGTCAGTGCAATCCGGCTGCCGGCGGCTATGGCACCTGGAATGTTTCCCCTGTTGCACTTGGGTCGGGGTCTTCGTCGATCATATTTCCTTCTCTGGCTGCAGCTCTGAATGAAACTCTGGTTTGGTGTCAATCGTGTTAATGCAGTAAGGTTGGAACCAATCGAGCAGACGAGCTAAAAGTTGTATTACGTACGATAGAAGGAGAAGAGCTATGTGGCCATTTGATCAAAATAATCAGCAAAATATCCTGCATCAAATCATGGGACCTGGAGGTCCGCTTGGCAGCACAGGTGCGAAATTGGCTGTTGCAGGTATCGCCGCACTCGCCGCAAAGCAGATTCTCGGCGGTGGTGGAACGGGTATACGGCTGTAGCTGGTTGGTGGTGGAATAATAAGAGAGGTCGGCAGATGTCTTTTGCTGACCTCTCTTATAGTTTTAGCAGCGCAGCCGCTTGCTTATAGCGCTCGATCCTACAATGTGATATACTCCAACTCACTGCACGCATACAGAAAATTCACATGTAATTATATTGGAACACGTTATGTTTTACGACCATACAAAAATTTTTGTTAAAGCTGGCGATGGTGGAAATGGCTCCATTCATTTCCGACGCGAGAAGTTTGTGCCGTTTGGAGGGCCCGATGGCGGTGATGGTGGGAGAGGAGGCAGTATCTATATGGAGGCTACATCTAATTTGAATACCCTCATTGACTATCGCTATCGTCAACATTTCAAGGCCGCGTCAGGTGTTGCCGGAGCAAGCCAGAAGAAGCATGGAGCCAAAGGGGAAGATGTAGTTCTGCCTGTCCCACGCGGAACGGTTATACGCGATGCCGAGAGCAACGAATTGATTGCAGACCTCGTGGATGAGGGCCAGCGTGTGATGGTAGCTCGAGGTGGCCGTGGCGGTCTGGGCAATGTACATTTTGCTACCGCGACACACCAGGCTCCGCGAGAGGCGCAGAAAGGCGAACCCGGCGAAGAGCGCTGGCTCTTGCTCGAATTGCGCCTGATAGCCGATGTCGGGCTGGTTGGTTACCCCAATGCGGGCAAATCGACTCTGCTTTCCGTCGTGACCGCCGCGCAGCCCAAAATTGCCGATTATCCTTTCACCACCCTATCACCAAATCTCGGCGTTGTTTCTGTTGGACAACCCGGAAGCGGAGATGAGTTCAGCTTCGTACTGGCAGATATTCCAGGGCTGATCGAGGGCGCGGCACAGGGTGTTGGCCTTGGGCATGAATTTTTGCGTCATATACAGCGTACCCGCTTGCTCATTCACATGCTTGATGGGGCATCACTTGAGCCTGATCTCTGGCAGAACTTTGAAGCCATCAACCAGGAACTGCGCGAGTATGATGAGCACCTGGCGACTCGCCCGCAAATCGTAGTGCTGAACAAAATGGATCTGCCCGAAGCGCAGGAGCGCTGGCCCGCGCTCAAAGCAAAGGCCGAAGCAGCAGGTTATCCAGCCTTTGCCATATCTGCCGTTACCCATCAAGGTACCGATGAACTCATGCAGTATACTGCCCGGCGCTTAATGGAGATCCAACAGGAGGAAGCAGAACGGGTTGCTGCCGAGGTGATCACCGGCAAGGAGGGACCTGTACTGCGCCCACAACCCGAGGATGCTTTTTCTATAACCAGGGAAAAAGGAGTCTATATTGTTAGAGGGAAACGCGTCGAGCGAACGGTAAACATGACCAACCTGGAGAGCGAAGAAAGCATGGATCGTTTGCAGGTAACGCTTGCCAGGATGGGAGTTACCAGGGCGCTCGAGGAAGCAGGGGTCAAGGTAGGCGATAAAGTACGGATCGGAAAAGTTGAGTTGTATTGGGGAGAATGAATTCCCTGTAACACAAGAAGTGTGTTATACTTGGGGTAGATGTTTTTGCCCGCAGTGTGCAAAAGCGCACATTGTGTCCCTCGGACATCCAATTGTGCGAGCATCTGACAAATTCCCATACCATCACAGAGTTTAAAACACAGAATGCGAGAGATGCCGGGCACATGGGAGAGACACTGAACCTGCTGTTTCGTAGCCGTGAGGATGGCACATTTGGGTTACAGGTAAGGGAGAGCTGGTCCGGGCATGCCGTCAGCGGCAGTTTTGTTCCGCCTTACACACCCAGGCAACTGAATGCCCTCTTAAGAAAACTCAATACCCTGGAGAGTGACGTTCAGGAATTACGCGAAATTGGCTATCGCCTCTTTCTCGCTTTGTGCGGAGCAGAAACTCCTGGAACGAGCCGGCGCGAGTCCGCAGAACAATCTGTGCAGGCTATGCTGCGCAGTGTCATTCAACGCACACTCAAGCGCCGTGGTACGGTTGCGCTGACGCTCGTCTTTGCACCAGGATGCGATGAGTTTGTACGTTATCCCTGGGAACTATTGCATAATGGTGAGCACTTTCTACTTGCAACCGGCGTCTTTACGCTTACGCGTGCTCTGCTGCAGCCGGATGCACCGGCGGGATGTGAATTACCGACTCATCCACCGATGCGCTTACTATATATTGGAGCCTCACCTATAGATTGTCCGCCATTGGAAACCGCGCGCAGCTTTGAAGCCTTGCAACGTGGGCTCTCACCCTTGATCGAGGAGGGGCACTTATTTCTGGACACGTTACCGGTAGCAACTTTTGATGAGCTGGTGCGCTATTTCCACTCGCTTGGGGGGGCGAGCACCTTTGACGACCTGGATACGACCATCCCCTGTTATGCTATTCATTTCGATGGACATGGGGCGTTTGGGCGTCTTTGCTCAGCGGAGGATTGCGACAAGCTGAACGATGCCAATGCTCGCACCTGTGACGCGTGTGGGACCTCCCTGGGCCGGGTCAAGCCACAGACCTATCTCTGTTTCTGCGATGAAGAAGGGCGCAGCAGGCTGATTGACACCGAATCGCTGCGCGACCTGCTTGTGAGCAGTGATGTCCGCCTGGCTGTCTTCTCTGCCTGCGAGACGGCCACGCTGGTGGGAGAGAGACCGCACCACCAGCAGCGCAAGGTAGCCGTCGATGCCACCTTAGCCACCGCCCTGGTTATGGCACAGGTTCCCGCTGTCGTAGCTATGCCTTTCTCTTTGCAGGATGATCTCAGCCCAACCTTCATGTATCACTTCTACGAAGCCCTGGCAAGCGGGCGTACCCTGGAAGAGGCACTTTCTCGCGCACGCCAGGCCCTGTTGCCGATTAAGCAGCATAGCTGGTTCGTGCCGGTCCTGTACCGGCAAGTGATTGAGGGGCAGGAAGGCCCCGTTGCTTTTCTAGCAACACGTGATGAACCTGAGGAACACGACCATCCCCTGGCACACCTGGGAGCCTCGACCACCTTTGTCGGGCGTGAAGAGGAGCTGCATGCATTGAGCGAACTCCTGACTGAAGCTGTTCAGGGCGAAGAGCAGCGGGGAACGTCAGGAATAGTAGGCAATGCGCGCAAGTTGCGGCCGGGAGTCCATCATTTAGCCCTGACCGGCCCTGCGGGCATCGGCAAAAGCGAACTGGCATTTGAGGTCGCAAAGCGCAACCGCGATAAGTTCCCTGGTGGGATCATCGGTATTTCATTAGAAGGAGGTAAATCGCTCGGCAACGCGCTCATCGAAATCGCGCATCACCTGCGTATCCTCAACAAAGAGATGCATACAGCTGATCTCAGCCATTGTGAACGCACCGTGCTGGGTGCGCTGCGTTCGTTAGCCAATCGCGATCTGCCCTGCCTGCTGCTGCTCGATGGTTTTGAGGAGGTACAAGAACATGCGGAGGTAGGAAGCTGGTATCGTTTTCTTTGTGCCTTACCCGAGCAAGTCGTCGTCTTACTGACCTCGCGTTCCAGCCCGGCATCGATCGCCGCCCTGGAGGGAGCGACATGCCGCTGGTATGAATATCCGGTCGGCAAAATGACGAGCGCGGATTTACTTAAGCTCTTTGCCGAACTCGCTTCAGATAGTGGCATAGATCAGCGTATTCACCTGGCTGATCCCAACCAGCAGGCCATCTTGCAAGAAATCTGCACCTTGTTGGATGGCTATCCGCTCGGCGCGCAATTGATCTTTGGCACATCCCACCGTGCGATTGCAGGAAGAGTCTACAGGCCGGAGGCTGCTACCCGTTCCCTGGAAGAGGTGCGTGACGAGCTGCGTGAAACGCTCCCCGAGGGCATGTGGGCCGTCCTGGATATTGCCTACCGCCGGCTCTCACTGTCGGCGCAGTTGCTGCTGCCGTACCTGGCTGCCTTTAAATTGCCTTTTAGTCGCGAGCAGATTATGATGCTGGTAGCTCCGCAAGCACCCGCAGCTGCGCGTGCTGCTGTACGCCTGGAGCATGAACACTACCTGCAAGACCTGAATTCCAATGGGAAGGAGGCGATACAGGGAGTGGAAATAGACATTCCCACGGAGCTTGCCAGGAACTGGCGTGCTGCGCGTGATGAACTGGTGGACGCCTCGTTTATCCAGTTCGATGGGCGAGTCTATACGATCCATGCGCAGGTGCGGCACTTTGCACTTTCGCACCTGCCACAGGACGAACGCCGCCGCGTGCATCGTGTCATGGCAACCTACTACAGCAGCCTGCCACAGCCTGGCCCGGATGAGTGGTTTGCAGCTTTTGAGCACCTGGAAGACGCTGGGGAGCCGCAGGACTTGCAAAAGGCGTTGCACCTGGCCGTGCGTGCTTCGTGGGCGCTGCATACCAGGGGTTACGCCTCGGAACTGCGGGCCATGCTGCGCCGGGCAGAGACCTACGCGCTCGATCTGGGCGATAAAACAGGCGAGGGCCAGGTACAATATTGCCTGGGCTCCATCTTGCGCCGCCTTGGGAAGTTTGCCGAGGCGCTCGGTTGCCTGACGCGTAGTTTAACCCTGCACCGCGAGCAGAATGAGCGTGATGAGGAAGCCTGGGCGCTCTATGAACTGGCGATGCTCTTCCGCGAAGAGGGACATTACCAGCAGGCTGGCCAGCATGCCAAGGAGGCCCTGAATCTCTTCCGCGAAGCTGGCGACAGCGAAGGCGAAGCCTGGATGCATACGGTGCTGGGTGAAGTCGGACGAGGACGTGGCTACTATTATGATGCCCTGGGGCATTTTGAACTTGCGCTGGCCAGTTTGCGTAACCTGCCCGGTGGAGAGGGCTATCCCTGGACACTACGCGACCGCGGCACGGTCCATGAGGCGCTGGGCAATTATGCGGAGGCGCTGGCAGATTATGAAGAGGCCTTGCGTCTCTTCAATACCATCGGGTCGCGCTTCGGACAGGCCTGGGTCTATGCCGACCAGAGCGCCGTGTATATCGACCAGGGCAAACTGGACCTTGCCGGACATACCTGCAACGATGCCATCGGCATCTTCCGTGAACAGGGTGCACGCCGTGGCGAAGGGTGGGCCTTGCTGGTCCTCGGAGATGTGGCCCGCAAGAAACGCAAGCTCAGTGATGCGCGTAGCTATTACAACGAAGCCACCGCTATTTTCAACAGCCTGGGCGACCGGGTAGATCTGGCGCGTGTACTCAATGCGTTGGGTGCTGTCTCATTGGGAGAAGACGAGTACCTGGAGGCAAAAGAACATTTTGAGCACGCCCTTGCGATCGCACACGAACAGGAGGCGCTCCAACTCGAAGGCCGAGCACTGCGTGGTCTAGGCGACGTGGCCCGTGCCATGCGTCAATTTTCCGAGGCTGACCGGTTTTACAACCAGGCAGTCACGATAATCACAAACCTGGATACACCCGCTGAACGCTGCGCGGTGCTGCATCACCAGGGTGAATTGCGCTACCTCCAGGGACAATACCGTGAAGCGCTCGCTGACTGGGTACAGGCCCTCAGCCAGGACAAGCGCCTGGGACATCCCGAACGCCAGACTCTCGAGGACAGGATTAACACGCTTGTGGCCGAGCGGCATCTCGAAGAGGCTTACGCGGAACTGCGCAAGCAGCTCGAGGTGTAGGGTCCTGTAAAACCCGCGCTTGCTGGTATTGCATTTCTAAAGAGATAAGGAAGGCGATATCATCGTTATCACTGGCGAGGCGCAGGTGAGTTCCGCTGATCCCCCCGCCGATCAGTTGCCCACCTACGTGGAAAAATATCGTGATTTCATCGCCAGGCGCTATACAACGCCAGAAAATTTCGCATCGATCTATGCGGTTGCCCTGCGCATCCTTCCCGTCGCCATTCGTGGTCATTGAACGAAGCCAGATGGTATATGGTTGAGCACCTCCTGTTCCGCGTGAAACAAGCGGTTCTCATAGGTGATGAGAGCAATGCTTTCTTTTTGCGCGCAGTCTCAAGTATATCTTTATCCTCAACACTGCGCATAACATATACTACCTTATAGCCTTCTTCTCTTGCAGCGTATTCTGTCCGCTATATCTTGCATTTGCCCAGTTTTTTGAGTATTCTATCTTGTGGAAACCAATGCTAGCTATTGCAGGCCATTGTGTTGTTTTCATGTCATGCATCCTCACGTGACATCTTATCTCAGATGTAGTGCAACCATTTACCGCTTAAAGGAGAGGAGGCAAATCTCTCGCGCAGCAAGAATGGTTGGGCTGTTTTTCCCGGTGTTCCTCATCGGGATCGATGCAGCATACCTTGTTGCTGTGTTTGACTCCCGTGGAGTGTACTCATAGTGTCAAACCTGTAACATCGTCACTTGCGGATATTGTTCACCCTTGCGTACAGAATTTGAATAGACATGCTTCAAGGAGGAACGACGATGTCTCTATTTTCTCACTTCAGAGGGCCAATCCGCGCACTTGTGGCCATTACCCTCGCCCTGGTCTTCGCACTCTCATCAACCATCCTGGCCTTTGCCAGTGTTACCCTCCTCCAACTCAGCAGCGATCCGTTTACCAATAGCACGAGCCAACACAAAACGGAAGTCGAACCTGATACCTTTGCCGCTGGCTCCACTCTGGTTTCCGTCTTCCAGGTAGGCCGCATCTTCGGTGGCGGCGCTGCCGATATCGGTTTCGCCACCTCCAGCAATAAAGGTAAGAGCTTTACCAATGGCTTCCTGCCTGGTACTACTGCAGCCGCAACACCGCCGGGCATCTATGCGGCTGTCAGTGATCCATCCGTTGCCTTTGATGCAAGGCACGGAGTCTGGCTGACCTCGTTCCTGGGCCTCTCCCCTCATGGGACGTCTGCAGTCGATGTGCTCGTCAGCCGCTCGACCGATGGACTGACCTGGAGCAACCCAGTCGTGGTGAATAATGACGGTCATTTTAACGACAAGAACTGGTCTGTCTGCGATAATACGGCCAGCAGCCCGTTCTACGGCAACTGCTATACCGAGTTTGATGACAATACGCTGGGCGATCTGATCCAGATGAGTACCTCCAGCGACGGCGGACTGACGTGGGGAGCAGCGCAGACAACCGCCAACAGGGCTCATGGCATCGGTGGGCAACCCCTCGTGCAGCCGAGCGGGACCGTGATTGTACCGATCAACGGCTTTGCAGGTGTCAATTTTCTCATGTTGTCCTTCACCTCCACTGATGGCGGGGCAAGCTGGAGCAAAACAAATATCATCGCCAGGGTAGGCTTCCATCATGCAGCCGGGGGTATTCGCGACAGTATCCCGCTGCCTTCCGCTGAAATGGACAGCTCAGGCAAAGTCTATGTCGTCTGGCAGGACTGTCATTTTGAACCTACTTGTAACGCCAGTGATCTCGTGCTGAGTATCTCTACCGACGGGAAGAGTTGGTCAAAGCTGACGCGTATCCCACTTGATCCGAGAGGGAGCGGGGTGGATCACTTCATCCCGGGTCTGGCCGTTGACAGGTCCACCTCTG
>Ga0207646_10002971_pt1 | contig 19621 bp, 19 predicted proteins | sample KBSK5502metaG_FD_184343 | JGI IMG/M metagenome (GOLD analysis project Ga0207646, IMG submission 184343) | Corn, switchgrass and miscanthus rhizosphere microbial communities from Kellogg Biological Station, Michigan, USA - KBS K5-50-2 metaG... | ecosystem: Host-associated > Plants > Roots >...
CGGACCAGGCCACACCGTGAGCGCGGCGTACGGCGAGGCGCCGGGCTGGACGCCCGAGCGGCCTCGCTTGCACGCAGGAGAGCTGCTGCTCGCTTGGTTTCTCGGAGCCGTCGCGCTTGCAGTTGCCACGAGGCTCGTCCCCGGGGCGTCCGATTCGACCATCGGCGCCTCCATCGTGGTCGCCGCGTTCATCGGCCTGCTCAACGCCGTGCTGCCGCCGCTCGTGGCCGCATTGCGGCTCCCGTTCACGGCCCTGCTCGGCTTCTTCCTCGTGCTCTTCGTCGACGCCGGGATGCTGCTCGTTGCCGACGCGCTGAGCGCAGACATGACGATCGACTCCTTCTGGGCGGCCCTCGCCGTTGCGCTCGTCGCGTCTGCTGTCGGTGTCGTGCTCTCGGTCGTGTTCGGGACCAACGACGACGACACGTACTCGTTCAGCGTCGTGCAGCGCATCGCGCGGCGCTCGGGTGAGCGGGTCGTGACCGATCAGCCGGGCGTCGTGTTCCTCGAGATCGACGGTCTGGCGCTGCCGGTGCTGCAGCGGGCCATGCGCGATGGTCATGCGCCGACGATGGCGCGGTGGCTCGAGGACGGCACACACCGGCTCGCGGAGTGGGAACCGGATCTCTCGTCCCAGACCGGTGCTTCCCAGGCAGGCATCCTGCTCGGCTCGAACGAGGACATCGTCGCCTTCCGCTGGGTCGAGAAAGAGCGCAAAGTGCTGATCGCCTGCTCGTCGCCGGAGGACTGCGCCGAGCTGGAGCGGCGGCACTCGACCGGAACGGGGCTGCTCGTGGACGGGGGAGCGAGCCGCGGCAACCTCTTCTCGGGGGGCGCCGACCACATGATCCTCACGGTCAGCCGAATGGAGGCCGAACGCTCGTCCAACCCGGGCTATCGCGCCTTCCTCGCCAACGGCTTCAACGTGGCTCGGTCATTCGTCCTCTTCGGGTGGGAGGTGATCATCGAGCTGGTGGCCGCTGCGAAGCAGCGCCGGCGTGACGTCCAGCCTCGCGGCTACCGCGGCGGCGTCTATCCGTTCCTGCGCGCGACGATGTGCGTCATCGTCCGTGACCTGATCGTGTACGGCGTCCTCACCGACATGATGAAGGGGAGGCCCGCGGTCTACGCGACCTTCTCGAGCTACGACGAGGTCGCGCACCACTCCGGCCTCGAACGCCAGGACACGCTCGAGGCGCTGCGGAAGCTCGACCAGCAGTTCGCCCGCATCGAGCGCGCCCGCCGCTACGCCGCGCGGCCCTACGAGCTCGTCGTCCTGTCCGATCACGGCCAGACGCAGGGAGCGACCTTCCGGCAGCGGAACGGCTACGGGCTCGACGATCTCGTGCAGCGGAACCTCGCCCACGGCGACGTAAGCGGGCTCGAGGGCGGCGACGAGCAGGAGGCGATGGTCGGCCACGCCACGGCCGAGGCGACGGGACGCAAAGCGAAGCCTGCGAAGAACGACGTCTCGGACCGGGACGTCGTCGTCCTCGGTTCGGGCAACCTCGGCCTCGTCTATCTGATGGAGGAGGACGGGCGTCTGACGCGCGAGGAGCTCGAGGCCCGCCACCCGAAGCTCCTGCCGGCTCTGTCCGCGCACCCGCACATCGGCTGGGTGCTCGTGAAGTCGGGTGAGCACGGGGCGGTCGTGCTCGGGGGCGGCGGCGCCCGTTACCTCGAAGAGGACCGCGTGGAGGGGGAGGATCCGCTCGTGCGCTTCCCTGCCACGGCGGCGCAGCACCTCCTTCGGACGCACGGCTTCGCGCACACACCGGACCTCTTGGTCGGCAGCTTCTACGCGGCCCTCGACGAGGGCTGCGCCTTCGAGGAGCTGATCTCGTTCCACGGCGGGCTCGGCGGCTCCCAAACACAGGCGTTCCTGCTCTACCCGGTCCGGCTGCCGGCGCCCCAGCAGCCGCTCATCGGCGCCGAGACGCTCCATCGCGTGCTCGCCGGGTGGCGGCACGGTCTCGAGGAGCGTGGGACGTCGTCGCCCCCGGCTCCGGCCGAGGCGCCCGTTGCGCAGCGATGATTCCACCGGCATGGCCGGCAATCGGACAGCGATCGTCGTTCCGGGCCACGGGTGGCTCGATCTGGCCGGCATGCACCGGGTCAGCAGCCGATGCCTGCGGCTCGTGGGCGAGGCCGAGCATCTCGTGAGCAGCACAGACGCCGATGTGGTCGTCTTCAGCGGCTGGTCACCGACGGGTAATCCATCCGAGGCGGAGCAGATGCGGGACGCATGGCGCGGCCCAGACGTCGAACTCGTCGTCGAGTCGACGGCGAGCTCTACCGCCGAGAACGCCGCGCGCACCTTGCCGCTCCTCCTGGAGCGGGGTGTCGCGCGCGCAGTCGTCGTCTGCGCACCGCCGCACTTTCTCCGGACGCAGCTGATCTTCCGCCGCCTCTATCGCGGCTCGGGTGTGGAGGTCGGGTTCCGCGTCGCCCGTCTCGCCCCGACCGTCCGCGCGGTCGCGTGGGAGCTCGCAGCGCTGCCGTTCCTGCCGCTGCAGCTCCACTCTGCACGCGCCGAACTCGCCCGGAGAGTGCCGTGAGCAGCACGGTCGTCTTCATCCCCGCGTGGAACGAGGAGGAGAACCTGCCCGCCGTGTTGGACGGCCTGCGCGAGCGGCTGCCGGACGCAGATGTGCTCGTCGTCGACGACGGTTCGACCGATCGAACGGCCGAGGTCGCGCGCCAGCATGGGGCAGAGGTGCTCTCGCTCGGGACGAATCGGGGCCTGCGCATCGGGATCGCAGCCGGGTACCGCTGGGCACTCGACCATGGGTATGCGTTCTGCGGGCGGGTCGACGCGGACGGCCAGCATCCCCCAGAGGAGCTCATGCGGCTGCTCGAACGCGTCCGCCGCGACGAGTGTGACGTCGCGGTCGGCTCGCGGTTCGTGTCGGGGGACGGCTACGAGCCGTACCGCTACCGGCCGAGCCCGGCTCGCCGGCTCGGCACGGGCCTACTGCGCCGCTCGGTGGGAGTCGTCCTCCGCCGGCCCTTCGGTGACGCGACGAGCGGCCTCTATGCGGTGAACGCGAAGGCGCTGCCGCTTCTGGCCGAGCCGTACACGAGTGGTGCGCCCGAGGTTGAGGCGCTGATCCGTCTCGTCGACGCCGGGCTGCGTGTCGAGGAGGTTCCGGTGGACATGGCCCCGCGCGCCGGGGGCGAGTCGAAGCTGCGCGGCGGCAAGGCGTTCAAGCTCGTGGTCACGGTCACAGGGACGCTGGCGCTGGCTCTGCTTGCGCGCCGGCGCGCCGGCCGCTGACGCAGAGAACTCAGGCCGCCGGCGGCGTCTTCTCGAGCAGCTCGCGGAGCCCCTGGAGCTGGGCGTCGATCTTGTCGAGCCGGGCGTCGACCGTGCGTTCCGCGCTTTCTGCCGTCGCTTCCTCGGCCGATTCCCGCTCCCGCTGCGCGCGGGCAACGAACACCGACGTGATCGCCGCGGTGGTGATCGCGAGGAAGGCCACACCCCACAACATCACGATCGACGTCAGGATCCTGCCGATGACCGAAGTGGGCGTCAGGTCGCCGTAGCCGACGGTCGTCACCGTCTGCAGCACCCACCACATACCGAGCCAGATCGAGCCGTACTCCTTGTGGTCGAGCACGCGCATCATCGTGCCGCCGATCACGACGATGAACAGCGTCGCCGTGACGATCACGTTCGCGGCGAGTCGCACGGACGGAGGCCTGGTCAGGAACGTCGACATGCGCCGCTCGATGACGTTCTGCGGGTGGGCTGCGCGGCCCGCCTTGCGGGCGATGCTGTCAGACCGGGTGTTTTCGGGTTCCGTCACTCAGCCCGAAGCCGCGTCGTGCGCGTTGCCGGCGGCGTAGACGACCACGGTGCCCGCGAGATAGTCCGGGAGCGCGCGACGCCGACGGTCGAACAGTGCGGGGACGAAGCCGAGGAAGCACGGGATGATGGCGAGGGCGAGCCCGATCGTCCGCAGGAGCGCCTGCCACGCGGTCAACCGGCCGTCGTTCCGCAGCGAGTGGACGCGCACACCCATCAGGCGCATCCCGGGTGTCTGTCCGGCGGTGTGCCAGAAGAGGCCGAAGTAGCCGATCGCGATCGCGAGGGTGGCGAGAGCGAGGAGCGCCTGGGCGAGCCACTCGGGTCGGAGGCCGCCGACCACCGAGGCCACGAGCGCGGCGACGCCGCCGAGAATTGCGGTGGCGGCCACCACCGCGAACGCATCGACGACGAGTGCGACGCCGCGACTTGCCACGCCTGCGAACGGCGACGCCGGCGATCTGCGCCCGCCGAACCAGAGCCGCGAGTCGAGACCGGTCGCTCCCTCACGTGCGCCACTCATGACCTCTCCGGCGAAGCTTGAGGTCTGCGACGTCAGCGCAGCACGTACCTCCGGTCCCGAAAGGACACGCTCGAGCGCCTGTCCCATCGCCGGGCTGGCAAGCACACGATCGACCAGCTCCTGCGACTGCGGACTTGCCAACGTGGTCTCGAGCATGCGCTCCAGCTCGCCGGACGCCACCAGTTCGTGGACGACCCGCTCCACGACGCGGTGCCGCACCAACAGTCGGCCCAGCTCCTCGGGCAAGGGGCTCGAGAGGGTGCGATCGAGAGCTCGCCTGACCTCGGGCGTTGCCAGAAGCTCCTCCGCAGCCGCCTCGATCGGGCGACTCCAGACCCGAGCCGCTACGCGTGCGGAATAAGCGGCGGCGCCTTCAATGGCATCGGCGACTGCTGATCGTTCCTCCGGCCGGACCTCGTCGGCTGCGTCCATCGGCAGCGCCCAGAGCGCGGGCGGTTAGTAGCTTCCCTCTTCGTGACTTGCGGTCCGGCGATCGTGGATCCAGCCGAGGGCGAGCGCCACCGCGGCGAGAAGGAGGAGCGCGCCGAGGAAGCTCCACGCGTAGACCACGCTCAGAAAGATCCAAGCGACGACGAACAGCCCGATGGCGCCGGCGACGAAGAGCCCGGCGATCTTAAGCCAGAACTTGAATCCGTAGTCGTCCATGGGTTCGCAGGCTTTATTCGACGCGCCTGCGCAACATCATCCGTTCGGGATGATCGACTTCCGTCAGCGGCCCGCGGCGTAGCCCTGCCGGCCGCGCGGGTTGGCTCCCGCCTTCAGAATCCCGCTGCGCTCGCGGCCGACCGCCGTGACGCGACCGAGCGTCCAGGCGCCGGACACTTCCACGTCGTGCCCGCGCTGCCGCAGGCCCTCGATCGTCTCGGCGCCGGCGCGCTCCTCGACTGCGACGTGCCGCGGGCGGGTCTCGCGGGGATAGAAGCTGGACGGGAACGCCTCAGTGTGGTGCCCCGGTGCATCGATCGCGGACTGGAGGTCCAGTCCGTGGTGGACGTGGGCAAGGAACGTATGCAGCGTCCACTGGTCCTGCTGGTCGCCGCCGGGTGTGCCGAGGGCGAGGGACGGATCTCCGCTGCGAGTGGCGATCGTGGGGGAGAGCGTCGTCCGAGGGCGCTTGCCGGGCTCGAGTGAGTTCGGCAGGCCTTCCTCGAGCCAGAACATCTGCGCGCGCGTGCCGAGGCAGAACCCGAGCGAGGGGATCACCGGGGCGCCCCAGAGCCAGCCGCCGCTCGGTGTCGCCGAGACCATGTTCCCGGAGCGGTCGACGACGTCGAGGTGGACGGTGTCACCGCGAGTGGGTTCGCCGACGCCGGGCGCGACAGGCGCGTCTGCCACCGGATCGGCCAACCGGGGCTCGCGACCGCCGGGCGAGCCCGGACGCAGCTCGGGCGAGGCCTCGTCGCCGAGCAACCGTCGCCGCTCCTCCGCATAGTCGCGCGAGAGCAGGTCGACGAGCGGCACCTCGGTGAAGTCCGGGTCCCCGTACCAGGCCTCGCGGTCGGCGAACGCGAGCTTCGCGCACTCCGTGACGATGTGAACCCACTCGCCGCCGGCCTGGCTCATCGCGCCGAGGTCGAATCCCTCGAGCAGCCGAAGCTGCTGCAGGAAGACGGGCGCCTGGCTCCACGGGCCTGCCTTGAAGACCTCGTAGCCGTGATAGGTGACGGAGAGCGGCTCCTCCCAGGTCGGCGTCCAGTCGCGCAGATCGTCCTCGGTGAGCAGGCCCGTGTGGCGCTCGCCGGAGCTGTCGAGCCACTCGCGCTCCTGGAAACGCACGAACTCCTCCGCGACGAAACTGCGGTACCAGCAGTCATGTGCCGCTTCGAGCTGGGCGTCTCGGTCTGTGGAAGCGGCCTCGGTCTCGGCGAGGATGCGGCGGTACGTTTCGGCGAGAGCACGGTTCCGGTGCAGCGTGCCCGGTTCGGGAGCGGGCAGATACGCCTCGACACTCGTCGTCCAGTCGTCGGTGAAGAGGGGTTCGACCTTGCGGATTGCGTCGCCGATCGCGGCGACGGCCGGGTAACCGTGCTCGGCGTATTCGATCGCGAAGCGGAGGACGTCGCGGAGCGGCAGCGTCCCGTGTTCGCGCAGCAATGCGATCCAGCCGCCGAAGGCGCCGGGCACGACTGCCGCGAGCGGACCGGTCCCGGGGATGAGCGCGAGTCCGAGTTCGTCGCGGTAGTGCTCGATCGTCGCCGCGCGCGGTGCGGGACCCTGCGCGCAGAGCACGCGTGGCCGCTCCTGCCCGGCGGGCCACACGAGCGCCGGCAGGTCTCCGCCCGGGCCGTTGAGGTGCGGCTCGACGACCTGGAGGGTGAAGCCGGTCGCGACCGCGGCGTCGAACGCGTTCCCGCCCTGCTCGAGCACGGCCATCCCGGCCGCCGACGCGAGCCAGTGCGTCGACGCCACCATCCCGAAGGTTCCCCGGAGCTCGGGCCGGGTCGAGAAGCTCATGTGTCAAACGTTAGTGTGCCGCGCCATGCTCTCCCGGCTGCACTCGCTCAGGCTCGACCCGAAGCTGCTCGCGATCGGGCTTGGCGGCGGGCTTCTGTCGGGGCTCCTGGGAGTCGGAGGAGGCATCGTCATGGTGCCGCTGCTCGTGCTTTGGGCCGCCTATCCGCAGCGCGACGCACATGCCATCTCGCTCGGCGCGATCATCCCGATCAGCATCGCCGGGATCGCGACCTACGGCGTGGCGGGCGAGGTGCGCTACGGGACGGCGATAGCGCTCGCCGCAGGATCGATCGTCGGAGCCCGGATCGGCGCGGGGTATCTCGCGCGGATCGACGAGCGGCTGCTCAAGGTCGTCTTCGGCACTTTTCTCATCGGCGTCGCGGCGCTGCTCGGAGTCCGCGGATGAGCGGGCCGACGCTCTACATCGTGCTCGTTGCGTTCGGCGTCGCCGTCGGCGTGGCCTCGGGGCTGCTGGGGGTCGGCGGCGGGACGCTCGTCGTTCCCTTCCTCACGCTGGCGGTCGGGTTCTCGCAGCACGCCGCAGAGGCGACCTCCCTGCTCGTGATCCTTCCGACGGCGATCGTGGGAAGCCTCGTCCTCAGGCGCCGCGGAGTCGGCGATCTCGGGCTGGCGCTTCGCTTCGGCGTCGTCGGTGCCGTCGGCAGTGTCCTCGGCGCGTTACTCGCCCTCGCGCTGCCGGCGGACACACTTCGCATCGTCTTCGCGGTCTTCGTCGGTGTGGTGGGCATCCGGCTCGCGCGTGACGGGATCCGGGGCGACCAGCCGCCGTCGCCCGGTTGACGTCCTACGACCCCACCCTGTTCGAGGGCGCTGCCGCCCACTACCGGTTCGGCCGGCCGCCGTACTCGCCGCAGCTCGAGTCCGTTCTCGCGCAGGAGCTGGGGCTCGACGGGAGGGGGAGGCTGCTCGACGGCGGCTGCGGGCCGGGCATCCTCACCGTCCGGCTCGCCCACCTGTTCGACGACGCGGTCGGCCTCGATCCCGACGCGGCGATGCTCGCCGAAGGCCGCCGGGTCGCCGACGAGCTAGGGATCACGAACATCCGCTGGGTGCACGCGCCGGCCGAGGATCTCCCTGAGGCCGCGCCGGGGCCGTACCGATTGGTGACCTTCGGCTCGTCCTTCCACTGGACGGACGAGGTTCCGGTGGCGGAAGCGCTCTACGACATGCTCGAGCCGGGCGGTGCCCTGGCCCTGATCGTCCATACGGTCGAAGACCGGCCGAGGCCGCCCAGCCTGGCCATCCGCCGATCCCGCATGCAGAGCTCGAGGCTCTGGTGCAGAAGTACCTCGGGCCGAAGCTGCGCGCGGGCCAGGGCTTCACGCCCGTTCGGAACCACCGCTTCGAGGACGTCCTGCTGCAGACCCGGTTCGGCCCGCCGCGGGCCATCTTCGTACCGGGCATCCCCGACCTGCTGCGCAGCAGCGAGAGCGTGCTGTCCGGTTATTTCTCGTTCTCCTCCTCGGCGCCGCACCTGTTCGGGGACCGTGCCGAGGACTTCGCCGGCGCGGTGCGGGAGTTGCTCGCCTCGCGCTCGCCGGACGGGATGTTCTGGGACTGGCCGGGGGACACCGAAGTCGTTCTGGCCCTCAAGCCCGGCTGAGCGGGGTCAGACGCTGAAGCCGGCGGGGTACGCGTAGGTGCTGAGGTACCAAATGTCGAGCCCGATCACGCCGCCGTAGGCCGCGAGCCAGAGCAGCCGGTATGCCGCGGATGGGTCACGCCGGATGTGGACGACGAGAACCCAGCCGATCACGACGAGCTGGAAGATCACGTAGAGGAGCGGTTTCACGGCAGCAGCCTAGAGCTGGCCCCAGCCGGTGATGTGCACAGGGGCTACGAGTGGCTTGCCGACCTCGAGCTGGATCTGGGCGTGTTCGCGCAGCGGAATGTCGCGCGGGTTGCCGAGCCAGACCTGGCCGTTATACAGCGCGGTCACCTTCCCCTTAGCCGGCCCGACCTGGGTCGGCGACAACGGCTGTCCCCAGAGGTCGAAGAAGTTGCCGAGCGTGAACTTACGTGCCACCGGCGATTCGATGTGGATGATCCCGTCGGACGCATGCGTGTGGAGCCAGGAGAAGCACGCGCCGTTGTCGACGAATGGGATCCCGATTCCTGCTTGGAGCTGCGGGTCGGCGATACCGACGCCCGGAGGCACTGCCTTCGGCTGTCCGTTGACGAAGACCGTCAGGCGCGAGTGGTGGTGGAAGGCGACCTGCTCGCCTCCGACCTGACACTGAATGCCGTCGATCTTTTGCCCGGGCTGCGGCGAGCCGGTGGCCGCGAGGTTCGACCCCTTCTCGAGCGGCGGCCCCTCGGGCCCGGGGGGTCCGAGCGGCCCGGGCGAGACGAGCTTCCCGAGCGTCGACAGCGGCGCGAACTGACTCGAGTTTCCGCCTCCGTTTCCGCTGCCGCTGCTGCTGAGGGCGAGAGGCAGCCCGACACCGAGGCCGATCAGCACCAGCAGAACGACCACCGCGATGAGGACAGCGCGCCGCGAAAAGCCGAACGGTTGGCGTCCTCCACCCTTGGAACGCACCGGCGGAGGCTTGCGACCCCCAGACCCCGACGCAGCATCCGCGCGGCGTTGCTGCTTTGCCCTCTTGCCGCTCGGCACGCGTCGAAGGGTAGCCGCGCCGTCGGGCGCCGCTACTCGTAGCCGAGATCGCGGAGACGCTCGACCATCTGCCGTTCCTCCTCCTCGGAGTACACCGGCTCGTCGCTCGCCGCCTGGGGTGTCTCAGGCTTGACCGCCTCCGTGGTCTCGCCCGCATCCTCCTCGAGGATCGCTGCGAGAGGCTTGCCGTCGAGGCCTTCCGCCGAGAGCCCGAGCAGGCTGAGGATGGTCGCCGGCAGCTGTACGATCTCGGACCCTTCGGGCACGTCGGCGGGCTGAATCCCCGGCCCGGTCGCCGCGAGGATACCCGTCACACCGTGGTGGCCCGAGTAGCCGTACGACACCTCGGGATCGAGCCGCTCGTGCCGCTCGAAGGGCTCCGCCCAGCGGCGGCGGGACGGGTCGACATTGATCCGCTCGTCGTACGGGATGAGCATGAGCTCGGGCGCCTTGTCGAGGAACGGGCCCGTGAACAGCTCCTCCTTCCGCAAGACCTGAAAGGCGGGCTCGCCTGTCTCCGGGTGCGGGATCTCCGCGAGCTCGGCTGCGAGCGCATCGATGTACGCCGGGTCGTTCCGCGCGCCGGTCAGCTCGCCGAGATAGAGCTGGCCCTGCGACGCGAAGCCGTACGCACGGGTCGAGCCGAAGTCGATGTCGGCGAACAGCCGGTCGGTCCCCGGCCGCGGCAGGAACGGGAGCAGGTCGAGGGCGCGCCCGTACCACGGCACCGTCCGCACGAGCTTCTGATCGACGCGCGCGAACCAGTCGAGCCGACCGCGCCGCCACGGCTGCAGCGAGCGCTTGCGGAAGCGGAGATGCCCGCGCTCCTCGAGCCAGCGGTCGACGTGGAACATCCAGTAGATCGGCTTCATCCCGTGATCGGAGAAGAGGAGGACGGTCGGTTCCTCGCCGTACTGCGCGGTCGCCGCATCGATCAGCTCGCCGCACAACGCGTCGACGCGCTCGTAGACCTGGAGGAGCTCGTCGCCGGAGCCGGTCGACTCGTGCGCGGGATGCTCGGGATCGAAGCGGGCGAAGCCGAGGTGGCCGACGTGGTCGGTGCTCATGAAGTCGACGCAGAGGAGTTGCAGATCGGGCTCCAGCTCGAAGACGAGCTTGCAGACGCCGGCCATCTGGTCGGCGTGTTCGAGCAGCCGGCCGGTGTACGCGGGGAAGTCCTCCCACCAGCGCTCCGCCATCGGGTGATGCGCCGTGACGAGGTCGGGATACGCGGCGAAGATCCGCTCCTCGGCGCTCGCCGGCAGAACCTGCGGCCGCTCCGGCCCGCCGTAGCCGGTGACGACGATCCCCTCGAGCGGCTCCGCCGGATACGTGAACGGGATGCCCACGTACGCCGAGCGAATCCCGGCCGGCCCGAGCATCCTCCAGAGCGGCGTCCCGGCGCGGCTCGCGGCGCTTTCGAGTTTCTGTGTGCCGCGGTTCGGGTTGGTCGAGAAGTTGAAGATGCCGTGGCCGGCGGGGTTCAGTCCCGTGAGAAAGCTCGACCAGGCGGTCGGAGTGAAGGCCGGAATCGTTGAGCGGAGCGGTCCGAACGCGCCTTCCCGCGCGAGCCGCGAGATGGTCGGGAGCTTGCCCTCGGCCATGAGGCGCCGGACGAGGTCGTAGTCGGCACCGTCGAACGCGAGCGCGAGCACGCGTCTCACCGGCCGAGCACCTCTAGATAGACCTGCTCGAGCTGGGCGCTGGGGTCGCCGAAGCGGGCGTGCACCTCGCGGAGGTTCCGCTCGCCGTAGCTCCGGCGAAGCTCCGCGTCGCGCGCGAGGCGGACCATCGCCTGCGCGACCTCGTCGACGTCATGTCGGTCGACGAGCTCGCCGCCCTCGCCCTGCTGGATCCACTCGTCCATGGACGGCGCGAGGCCGACGACGAGCGGGACGCCGCTGGCCATCGTCTCGAGCAGCGAGGCGGGGGAAGAGTCGACGTCGGCGAGCGTGACCGCGAAGTCGGCGGAGGCCGTCACCGCAGGGAGCTCCGCGGCCGGGACGTCTCGCACCGCCATGTACGGCTCGAGCCCGAGCTCTACCGCGAGCTGGTCGAACTCGGAACGGGTCCAGCCGCCGCCGGCGCTCGAGAAGAGCCGCAGCTCCGGCGCCTCTTCGCGCGCCCTGGCGAACGCTCGCAGGACGACGTCGAGATTGGAGTACGGGCGGAAGTTGCGCAGCGAGAGGCAGACAACCGCGTCGTCGGGCCAGCCGAGCGCGCGCCAGCGGCCACGGTCGGCGTGCTCGGGCGAGTAGCCGTCGATACGCGCGTGCCAGAAGACGCGGTGGAACTTGCCGCGGTCCGCGCCGAGCCGGACCGCCGCGTCCTCGAGCGCCTGCGAGTTGACGACGTACGCCCGGGCGCGTTCCGGCGCGATCGCGACCCGCGCCATCTTCTCCATCTCGGGTGACGCCCACGCGTCGACTATCGCGTCCTTTCCCCACGGGCTGACGACGAGCGGCTCGAGCCCCGCGCGCTCCGTCCAGTAGCCGTAGGGGAGCAGGTAATGGGAGTGGACGACGTCGGGCTGGACGCGCTTTGCGAGTCGGGTCAGGGCCGGCGCGAACCGGAAGCGCCGCACCCCGGGCACCCGCAGCAGCGGGTCGAGCTCCTGGAACTGATGGACGTGGAGTCCGTCGAGCTCGCCCTCGCGTGGGTTGACGCGGCCGGAGGCGACGTGGACCTCGTGCCCACGCTCCGCAAGGCGGGTTGCCCAGCGGGCGAAGTGCCGCGACTTCGCGTCGCCGACGCCGAGGATACGGAGCTGCTCAGCCACGCTGTGCCGCCCCCGTCAGCGTCCGCACCCCGCGCAGGGCATGTCGGCCGATCTGCACGAGGACGGGCTTCGGATCGTCTCGGGCGAAGACCGCATCGACGTAGGGCGGCCGCTCGAGTACGTGTCCCGACCCGGCCATGAGGGTGATCGCCCAGCGCTTGCCGTCGCTGTGCATCCGCACGGGCGGTGGCGGGTTGCCGATCAGGTCGCGGTACGCGATCCACGGGAGGTCGACTCCGCACGCCGCCGCGAGGCTGTGCCACTGCCAGAGGCGCGGGTTCACCTCCAGCAGCTTGTAGCGGCCGTCGCGCGGATCGCGCATCACCTCAACCTGCGAGATGCCGTGGAAGTCGAGCGCGCGCAGCAGTGCGAGCCCTTGCTCGACGACCTCCTCGACCCAGAGCGCCTCGCCCGCGCGCGCGCTGCCCATGTAGCCGCGTGTCTGGCTCAGCTTGTGGCCCGAGAAGAGGCCGAGCGCTTCGCCGCCCCGGTCGAGGTAGCTGCCGAGGGTGTACATCTCCTCCGGGCCGCTCGGGATCAGCTCCTGCACCATCGGCTCGTAGGGCGCGGCCAGCTCGTATGCGCGCTCCAGCTCGGCGGGCGTCTCGCAGCGAAACAGCTGGCGCTTGTGACTGCGCCGGAAGCCGACGTTCGCCGACGGCTTGACCACCAGCGGGAAGCCGATCTCGGCGCCGGCGGCCCTCGCTTCCTCGGCCGATTCCGGATAGAGCGTGCGCGGGATCGGGAAGCCGATCGCGTCGGCGGTCTCGAGCTGGTGGCGCTTGCTCTGGATCTTCTCCAGCACGTCCCAGCCCGGGAACGGGAAGCGGTAGCGCTCACCGAGCACGTCGGCGTGGCGGGCGATCGCGTTCAGGTGCTCGTCGTGCGTCGGGAAGACCGGAAGCACGTCGTCGGTCTCCTCGCCGATCGCGCGGAGCGCCTCGATGAAGCCGTCTTCGTCGTCCAGCGGGTCGGGAGCGATTCGCGCTTCGGCGTAGCGCGAGCGCAGGCCGAGCGCGCCGGCGCGGTGGTCGACCGCCAGCACTCGGAGCCCCTGTCGCCCGAGCGAGCGGATCGCCGCGAGGCCGTTCACCCATGCGACCTCGACGACCACGGCCGTGCCCCTCCCAGACATCCGCGCGAGTCTAGTTATGCGCCGGAAGCAGTCGGCGCAGGCGCCTCCGCTCGGCCGGCAGGTAGAAGCCGAACGCTGCGAGCACGAGCGGATAGACGGCGGTCAGCCCGCAGGCGACCGCGAGCGAATGCGGCATCGCCTTGCCGACGCCGGTCAATGCGCCGGCCACGAGAACCAGGACGACCACCCGTCGCCACTGGTATTGGACCGGGTACAGGCGCTGCGCGTTCCACGTGCGCAAGGCCATGATCAGGATGTAGCCGGCCAGGGTGGCGTAAGCGGCGCCGAGCATTCCGTAGGCCGGAATCAGCCAGATGTTTAGCGTGAAGTTGAGAATCGCGCCCGCCGTGGTGGCGATCCAGTTGAACTGCGTCTGGCGTGAGCGGCCGGTGGCGATCGTCACGACGATGAAGCCGGCGAAGAAGACGCTCGCGTACGCGAGAGCCGGGATCGCTTCCGCGGCCGGCCAGTAGTGCGGGTTGCGCGCGAGCAGGCGGACGATCCAGGGCGCAAAGAGGCTCAGGCCCACCGCAGCCCAGGCGGCGATGAACATCAAGTACGTGAGGACGAAGGAATAGGTGCGCTTGGCCTCACCCTCGTCCTCGATCGAATACGCGAACGCCGGCCAGGCGACCTGGAAGGCGGTGAAGAGGAGCACCATGGCCGAGCTGATCTTGATTGCCAGCGAGTACTGGCCGAGCTGGTCGAGCGCGTACGTTCCGTGCAGAAGCTTGGCCAGCATGAGGCGGTCGCCGAAGTTCAATACCCACGTTGCCAGCGCGGCGCCCATGAGGGGGAACCCGAAGCGGTTCATCGCGCGCAGGAGCTTGCGGTCGAACTGAAGGCCGAGTTGCTCGCGGCGGTAGCCCAGGAGCGCAATGAACACGACGAGCGTGCCGCTGAGGTTGCCGACGATGATTCCGAGAGGGCCTTGCTTGTAGACGACGACGAGGATCACCGTGAGCGGGACGGTGATGCCGATGTTCAAGAGCGTCGCAATCGTGAAGGCGACCGATCGCTGCTCGGCGCGGAACATGTTCGTCATCTGGGCGTAGTTGACGCTCACCCAGAGCAGGACGGCCGTGGCGATGACAAGGCTCGTCCCACTGCCCTGGAGGCCGGGCCGCCAGGTCACGTTCAGCACGCGCGCGATCTCCGGCGCGAAGAGGACACAGAGGACGAGCGCGAGCGTCGAATATCCCATCTGCGCCCAGAAGACGGTGCGAATCAGGCGGCGCCGGTAGTCAGGCTCCTTGTCGAGGAAGTAGAAGCGGATGAAACCGAAGTTGGCACCGCCCCGGATCACGACCACCGCAACGAACATCAACGACATGAGGAGCTCGATCCGGCCGTAGTCCCCGACGGAGACGTAGCTCGTGTAGAGCGGCAGCATGAGAACGGCGAGGAAGCGGGACGTGAGACCGCCGATGCCGTAGATCGCGGTGTGGCGGCTGAGCTCGAAGAGCCGGGAGCCCATGGGCCGCGGCCGGGTGTCGGCGGGCGGCTGCGCTTCCTCTGTCACGGGCCACGATGGTACGTAGAGTGGTGGCCGTGCTGGGCGCCGTTCCGATCTCTGAGCGGGACGAGCGGCGTGCCCGGTGGGTGCTCGACATGGTCGGCGCGCAGGGGTTGCGTTTCGGCGAGGACGTTCCTTACCGCCCCGAGGCGTGGGAGGCGGTCGAGCGCGGCGAGCTGCCGGAGGGCGACGAGCTGGCAGCGGGCTTCTTCCATCTCGCTCGCGTCGAGGAGCGCGGAGCGGAGCGGGACAAGCATGGGCGGTTCCTCGCCGCTTCCTCGTGCCTCGACCCGCTCGACCCACCGCTCGAGCGTCTGCGGCGGGAGCTCCGTGTCGAGCCGCCGCTTTACCGGGGAGCACGGTTCGCCGTCGCGCTCACACATGACGTCGACGTCCCGTGGCGCTGGACGAGAATCGGCATGCGCGGCGCGGCGGCGCGGGTGAAGAGTCACGCGCTCGCGGGACGTGCAGGCCCGGCCGCGCACGAGGCGCGGGGGCTTGCGCGTGTTCCGATCCACAAGCTGCGCGGGACGGATCCCAACTGGCGTTTCGCGGAGATCGCTGCCGAGGAGCGTGCGCACGACACCCGCTCGACCTTCTTCGTCATGGCCGGCCACGGCCATCGCGCCGACGGCGCTGCGCCCGAGGCATACGACCGGCTCCGGCCGCAGCTCGTGGAGACGCTGCTCGGGTGCGGGGCCGAGGTCGGGCTTCACGGCAGCTACCTCGCCGCGGACGATCTCGAGCGGCTGGCGCGGGAACGTGCGCTCCTGGCGCAGCTCGACGGGCCGCTGATCGGGCAGCGCTACCACTACCTTCGCGTCGATCCGCATCGAAACCTCGCACCGCTCGCCGGAATCGGTTTCCGCTACGACACGTCTCTGGGCTTTCCGGACGCGCTCGGCTTCCGCGCCGGAGTCGCCCATCCGTTCCGTCCCTGGGACTTCGAGGGCGACCGTCCCTCAAACCTCGTGGAGATCCCTCTTGCTGTGATGGATGCGACGCTCGCCGAGGAGCGGTATGCCGGACTCACAGCGGCCGAGGCGAAGCCGCGCGTGCTCGCGCTTCTCGACTGGGCGGCGGAGCACGGTGGCGGCTTCTCGGTCCTCTGGCATCCGGAGCGCTTCGACGGACCGAGCGCGCGCGGGTGGGACAGGCTCTATTTCGAGCTAGTCGCAGCCGTACGCGAGCGGGGCGGCATCTGTCTGGCCGCGGGGGAGCTCGCCGGTCTGGCTGCGGACCGCCTCGGGCTGCCTCGCGACTAACGTGGGCGCGATGGCGAAGCGCGTCCTCGTAATCGGGCTCGACTGCGCGGCTCCCCAGTTCGTCTTCGACCGCTGGCTGCCGGAGCTGCCGACCATTCGTTCGCTGACCGAACGCGGCGCGTTCGGTGTCCTCCGATCCTGCGATCCGCCGATCACCGTGCCGGCCTGGTCGGTAATGACGTCCTCGCGGAGTCCGGGCTCGCTTGGCTTCTACGGCTTCCGCAACCGCCGGGACCACTCGTACGACCAGCTCGAGTTCGCGGACTCGCGGGCGGTGCGGGTGCCGCGCGTCTGGGACATCCTCTCGGCGCGGGAGCGCGACGTCATCGTGCTCGGCGTGCCGCAGACCTATCCGCCGAGCCGCGTGAAGGGGGAGATGGTCTCGTGCTTCCTGACACCCGACACGCGGACGAGCCGCTACACGTATCCGCCCGAGCTGAAGGACGAGATCGAGCAGCTCGTAGGTCATTACATGGTCGACGTCGAGAACTTCCGCTCCGACGACAAGGACCGATTGCTCGACCAGATCGAGGAGATGACCGAGAAGCGGTTCCGGCTCGCGGAGCATCTGCTCGAGACGCGGCCCTGGGATCTGTTCTTCATGGTCGAGATGGGCACCGATCGCATCCACCACGGCTTCTGGCGTTTCACCGACTCCGAGCATCGGCTGTTCGAGCCCGGCAACCCCTACGAGCATGCGATGCTCGACTACTACCGGCGCCTCGATGCCAAGATGGCCCGGCTGCTTCGGTTCGCCGACGACGAGACGGCGGTGCTGGTCGTTTCCGATCACGGCGCGAAGCGCATGGACGGAGGTATCTGCGTCAACGAGTGGCTGCGGCGCGAGGGATATCTCGTGCTGCGCGAGGAGCCGAGCGAGCCGACCCGCCTCACGCCCGACCTCATCGATTGGTCGCGCACCGTCGCGTGGGGTGAGGGCGGCTACTACTGCCGCCTCTTTCTCAACGTCGAGGGGCGGGAGCCCGAGGGAGTCGTCTCGCCGGACGACTACGAGCGGGTGCGGAGCGAGCTGAAGGAGCGGCTCGAAGCGCTCGGCAACGACCAGGGGCGGCCGATCGGCACGATCGCGCACCGGCCCGAGGATCTGTACGCCGAAGCGCGCGGTGTCGCTCCCGATCTTCTCGTCTACTTCGGCGACCTCTACTGGAGGAGTGTCGGCCAGATCGGAACGGGGACCGTGCACGTGTTCGAGAACGACACGGGGCCGGACGACGCGAACCACGCGCACGAAGGGCTCTACGTGGTCGTTGCCGACGGAGTTCCCGCGGGTCGCGGCCCGCAGCGCGCGCTGCACGACGTGGCGCCGACGCTGCTCGAGCTCCTCGGCGAGCCCGTGCCGACCGAGATGGAAGGGCAGAGCATGCTCAGTCCGGCGCCCGAGGCAGCGGAATCGTCAGCCTCCAGCGACCATTCGGTCACGGACACGCCCACGCTTTCTCACTAGGCTCGAAGGTGGGTGGAGGCGCGGGGTGGCCCCAAGGCGAGCCAGCAAGTGACGCCCGACCGTACACTCCGGCCCGTGTCCGAGCTGGATGCGTTGCCAACGGAGCCGGTCCTCGAGTGGGACACGCCGCTGTTCCGGATGGCGCGCGCGCAGTACGAGCAGGCGCTGCCGCATGCGGGCGTCTCGGACATGGTCGCCGAGCGCCTCTGCTACCCCGAGCGCGCCGTCATCGTCAGTGTCCCGCTCCGCCGCGACGACGGCTCGGTCGAGATCTTTCCCGGCTACCGCGTGCAGCACTCGACCGTCCTCGGGCCGACGAAAGGCGGCATCCGGTACGACCCGGAAGTCTCGCTCGGCGAGTGCGCCGCCCTTGCGACCTGGATGACGTGGAAGTGCGCACTCCTTCGCCTCCCGTACGGCGGCGCCAAGGGTGGTATCCGTTGCCACCCTCAGGCACTCACGCAGCGCGAGCTCGAGAAGCTCACGCGCCGCTTCACGTCTGATCTGATCCGCGACTTCGGGCCTCAGACCGACATCCCCGCCCCGGACATGGCCACCAACGAGCAGACGATGGCGTGGATGATGGACACGTACTCGATGCAGACCGGCTATGCGGTGCCGGAGGTCGTGACCGGCAAGCCGATCTCGATCGGCGGCTCCGTCTTCCGGCGCGAGGCGACGGGTGCCGGCGTCGTCATGGTCGCCGAGCAGGCGGCCAGGCGGCTCGGCTTTGAGCTCGCCGGACGATCCTGTGTCGTGCAGGGATTCGGGAACGTCGGCGGTGTCGCCGCGTCTGAGCTCCACGAGCGCGGGGCGAGCGTCGTTGCGGTCTCCGACGTCTCGGGAGGCGTCTATTCCGAGCCGGGCCTCGACGTCCCCGCCCTCCACGTCTACGTCGCCGAGCACGGATCGCTCGCCGGCTACGACCGCTGCTTGCGGATCTCGAACGAGCAGCTCCTGGAGCTGCCGTGCGACGTCCTGGTCCTCGCCGCCCGCGAGGACCAGCTCACGAGCGCTAACGCCGACCGCGTCCACGCCACGCTCGTCATCGAGGGCGCAAACGGCCCGACGACGATCGAGGCCGACGAGATCCTCGGCGAACGCGGCATCCCGGTCGTGCCGGACATCCTCACGAATGCGGGCGGCGTCACCGTCTCGTACTTCGAGTGGGTGCAGGATCTCGGCCGCCTGTTCTGGGACCGCGACGAGATCCGGCGCAAACTCTCCGACAAGATGAGCGACGCCTTCGACCGCGTCTATTCGGTCGCCGAGGACAAGCAGATCACACTGCGCCAGGCGGCCATGGTGGCCGCCATCCGAGAGGTCGCCGCGGCTCTCGAGGCTCGCGGCATCTACCCGTAAAGCGCGACAATGCGCCCGATGAGTCCCGACATCGTTCGCGACGCGATGGTGCCCGAGCCCACGACGCTCGTCGCCGACGCGAGCGCACAGGAGGCGGGCCGCTGCTTCGCCGACAGCGGCGAGGTCCGCGCAATCTTCGTCACCGAGGAAGACGGACGCCTGCTCGGTGTCGTGACCCGCAAGACGCTCGTACGCGAGGTGGTGGCGGCGGGACTCGAGCCGAGCGCTGTGACCGTGCGGGAGATCGCCGAGCCGCCGAACTTCACCCTCGACGCCGGACTCGAGCTGGAGGGCGCTTTCCGCTTCCTCGAGGAGCATGACCTCGAGCGCGTGCCTGTCGTCGAGGAGGGCGGGCGCCTCGTGGGCGTTCTGTCGCGCGCAGTAGTGCAGCGGCGACTCGCCGAGGACGAGCCACCCGAAGGCGAGCCGGCACAGGACCCGCTCGTCCTCTAGCAGCAGGTGTAGGCGCCTGGGGGTGCGGCGCCTTCCTCGGGTTCGGGCAGCTCGGCCGCCGCGAGCGCGGCGCCGTCGAGAAGGTCTCGCTCGCTGACGCGGATCGCCCCGAGTTCGTACTTGTCGAGGATCGCCACAAGGATCGCACCGCCGGCCACGATGACCGGCGCGCGTTCCGGATCGAGCGCCGGCACACAACACC
>Ga0207646_10002973_pt1 | contig 19611 bp, 12 predicted proteins | sample KBSK5502metaG_FD_184343 | JGI IMG/M metagenome (GOLD analysis project Ga0207646, IMG submission 184343) | Corn, switchgrass and miscanthus rhizosphere microbial communities from Kellogg Biological Station, Michigan, USA - KBS K5-50-2 metaG... | ecosystem: Host-associated > Plants > Roots >...
CCTCAGCCATCTCCAGCAGCACCATCATCAACTCCTCAAGCAAAGTCATCAACCACCTCTCCTGGTGGTTTGTCAGTACGCGAGCTCGAGGTGTTACGCCTGCTCGCAACGGGGTTGACTGACGCGCAGATCGCTGAACAACTGGTGCTGAGTCTGCACACCATTCACGCGCACCTGCGTACCATCTACAGCAAGCTCGGTGTCACCTCGCGCAGCGCTGCCACGCGTTATGCCTTTGAGCACCAGTTGGTGTAAAGACCGTCTCCATAAACGGTTTCCAACTTCGCCTGCTGACATTCTATTCGCCGTTTGATTCACTTCCTTTTCCTACCCTCTCCAAACCGACTAGCTAATTCTAACTACCTACTGCTCAGAAGCCTCACTAAGTGCTGTTTGTACATTAGCCGATTGTAACGATGTGTTTTCGTCTCATCCCAGGTAGACTCAAAGTAGTAGTTCACATGCTGAACTGAGAGTACTGAGCACCGCCTGGAGGTGCATTGGAAGGAGAAACACCATGGTTCCCGATCCATATACTTTGGAGAAGATGGCACTTGCACATCGTCAGCAGTTACAGCGCGAGGCGGAACATGAGCAGATGCTAGGAGCGAGGCCCTCGCACTCTTCCCATCGAATGCGATACATGGCTGTAAGGCTGGGGACATTCTTGATAGCCCTTGGCACACGACTGAGACAGCTTGAGCAGCCTCGTACGTCGATTGCAGTTGACTAAGTGCGCTTGAAAGAAAGCCTCTACTGATGTCAAATTCTTGTGAAAACGTTGCATATGTCATGCCAACAATTGGCCTGGAAAGCCGATGGATTGAGCGCATCATACATGAATCAGCAGCAGTCGCTGTGAGAGGAGAATCACGATGGTCTATGATCTCATGGATACAGGCTATGCGGAGGACGGAGAGCCATCCAATGTTGCAGAGGGTATCCCTGCCGAGAAGAGATCTTCTGTCTCACTCCTGCCAAACGAGCCATGCAGTGAGTTGAGTCTCACCTTACTAGCAGCACAGTGTCTGAGGGAGCTTGACAACTATCGCCGGGGTGAGCCATGTACGGATGCATATGGCCTTGAGTTGTTACGTCGTGCCACTTTCCAAAACAACCAGGAAGCCTGGGCGTGGGTGCAACACTGCTTCGGTGGGATGGTGCGAGGGTGGCTGCGACGTCATCCTAAGAGAGAGGTGGCGTGTCGCCTGGAGAAGGAAGAGAACTATGTAGCACAGACCTTTGAGCGCTTCTGGCAGGCTACTGCCTTCAACCAGCGGGTGGAATTCAGCACGCTTGCTGCTGCGTTGCAGTATCTGCGTGCGAGTTTGCATGGGGCTATCCTGGATATGCTGCGGGCATATGCGCGACCACGAGAAATCTCGTTGCCGGGGCCAGGAGAGGCAGGGGAGCTACTCGTGGAAGATAGTACTGATAACAGTGAGGTCTGGGAAAGCCTACACATGATACTTTCCAATCCGCGTGAGCAGCGATTAGCCTACTTCCTCTTTCACTGCGGCCTCAAGCCCAGGGAGATTATACGTTTCTGTCCGCAAGAGTGGAGTGACGTTCAAGAAATCTATCGTCTGCGGCGCAATATTATGGAGCGATTACTCCGTAATGCGGATCACCTGCGCTGGCGGTTAAGCGAACGAGGTTGAGGCAGCGCGGGTAAAACAAGGATCAAGGTGAAGAGCAAGGCAAATAGGAGCAGGAGTGGATAGGCACTTTTCTATGTGCTTGTCTACAAACCATTCAGAAACCTGGGCTCTCTCTACTGTTCTGTCAAAGCCGTCCCTCCTGTATCAATGCGAAAAGAGCTTCACCAGGGAGTTTGCCTTTTGCAGGATTGCATATCTGGAATGAGACTCACCCTGTTCGCGCCAGTGGCGCGTTGAGGGCATGAGTACGAAGCCGCTCCCCAAGGGTCACCACTAGCCGTCTGCCATCCGGTAAACTCGCTCCACTTGCGTTGACTTTACGACACACTACCTCTAAATCACGCACCAGTGCCCGGTTGTTGAAGGCACACACTTCAAGCTGCACCTCCTTCGTCGTCGCGGTGATCCAGCCGCCCAACTTGAAAAAGGGTAACAAGCGATACCAGCCACAGTGCTGATAACTCTCGCCAAAATACTCATCTCTCACCCACATCCCCAGGTTGGCCAGTCCTACTTTTAACAGCGTCATAATTTGATCCTTTGCGTGATCAAGTTCGTACATCTCTCGCGCCTGCGTCTCCAGGTCCTCTTGTCGCCTGAGCACCTGTCGTAATTCTCGACAAGAGCCCTCACATTTGTTCAAGATGCGAAGGCTCTGCACGGCATGCTTCTCCAGCCTGGCTTTACGCTGACGTACCTCCCATTCCGTTGCCGCTTGCCGCGCTTTGAGGGGAAAGTAATCCCGCTCCTCGGTTTGGCCTGTGGCCTCGAAGAGCATCAGCTGCAACGAGAGCTCACGCCATCGTTGTTCGTAGGCCTGAACTTGCTCTTGCAGCTCCTGATCTTGCTCCTGCAGGTCGGTCAGGCGCCCTCGACAGGTCTGGGCTAAGCGTTGGAGACGAGGCTCGCTCCCCTGTGCCATGAGTTGGCGTTTCACGAGTTCTGAGTTGACCACATGCTCTTTGGCGTAGCCATGATTGGTATCCAGATTGAGCGGAATTAACCAGTCGCGCAGAGCATTTTCCTGGCAGCTCCAGCGTCTGAAGTAGGTCTGAGCGAGTTCCCCCGCTTCCATGCCATGCCCGGTTGTAATGACCGCAAGCAGTTTCGGAGTGACGGGAACAGGTGGCGCAGGCATCGCCTGCCATCCGTCAGCCCAGAAGGATCTTTGCTGCTCGGGAAGGTCAGCCTGCCAATCGCTGTCATCGGCTTCCTCAACTGGCTGCAACTTGCGCCAATCGCGGATCAGGGCTACCTCGACCTCTACAGCAGGATCAGCATCGCCTGGTCGCTTCAAAGCGAAACGGGCTGCTGCTACTTCGCAGATCACCTGGCCGCTCCGGTTGTAACGCCACGGCTTCCACTCTCCTACCTGTGCAAACGACTCTTCCGCCTGATATTGGTCGGCTCTGAGCAAGGTGACCACCTGGCGTCCTTCCTGGTGGAGTTGCGCGAGGAACCGAGCCGCAACGCCTTCCCGATCAACGACCACCCGCAGCACAGCAACCTGGCCTATCGCTTGCTCAAAGCAGTAGAGCATCTGCGGTAAGCCCATGGTCAAATGTTGATCACCCCGATGCGTGGTTGCCAACAGTGGATGGCCGTCGGCATCGTGTAACACGACCAATTCGCGGCAGCCCAGGATTTTCCCGCCCAGCTTGCCCACCGGCCCCCTCGGAACGAGCACATCTCTGTAGACAGCCTTGCGATGCCCGTCAATGTAGAACACATCAGTGCTAGCGGCCTGCTCTGCACCTGGTTGATCCTCCTGCCAGAGCGACCAGGTCCACCTGGCTATCACCTCTGTCAAGCGTTCGGCTGCTCCGGCGTGGGCCAGGCGTGCGAGAAACCGCTCGGCGTAGCGCTGACTGTAGGCCCGCTCACGGCCTGTCAGCATGGCCAACATCGTCCCGGTATAGCTGCGCAAATCCCAAGTCCGGGCCAGGCCGGCCACTGGGAGAAACAGCAAGGTGAGGACCAGACGGGCTACCACCGCTGGATTGGGTGGACTCACTCCCGGGATCGTCGGATCAGACACTTGCATGATGGCCGCAACCAGCGCCTCAAGGAGCCCCGTAGGCTTCGCTGCAGCCAACAGCAGCAAACTGCCCACCCCTTCTTGCCAGAAAGTTTGCGGCTCAGTCAGGTTTTTTTAACTGGTGTCTGAGCATGACTACGCCTTTGCCTGGTCACGCCATGTTGCGCCCGGACATGATTGATGTGACCGACACTGACTTGGATGCCAAAGCCAGTCTTCAACTCTGCTTGGATCCGGCTGGAAGGAATCTGTGGGTCTTTGCTGCACACATCCACGAGCCACGCTTGCACCGGCTCGGTCAATTTGTACGGATGACCATGGCGATCATCCAGGAAAGCCAAGCCGGCTTTCTCCTCGTCGCGGGCCAATTGGACGAGGCGGTAGGCAGTCGAGCGAGAAATCTTCAACTGACTCTGGGCAGCCGCGGCCTGCCACGAGTGACCTGCACACATCGACGCGATGAGCTGCAAGCGCGCGGCACGATCAGGGCGGTCTTTCATTCCTTTTCTCCATCCTTTTCAGGGTACTCCAGTACCCTTCTGGGCCGCATTGTACCATCCTGGCCTGTCCCAGTCTAGATATATAATGCTGCAAAAGGCTCACTCCCTGTCCTGAGCGTGAAGATGACCTCCAGTTCCATTCTAGAAATGCAGAAATCCGAGTGGCCCGAAACCCTGACTCGAGTTGCACTTGAAACAATGTGACCTGATAGCGCTGCTCAGAGAAGCCGTTACCCATCAGCAACGGTTAGCCCCTGAGCGTACGATCGTGCTGGATGTCATACCTATAGAGCAAGGGGTACCCATCATCGCCGATGCAGAGCGGATCACACAGGTCATCAACAGCTATCTGACGAATGCCCTCAGCTATGCGCCTGCTGATCAGCCTGTGATCGTGGAGTTGACGGTAGAGGATGCACTAGCTTGTGTCTCGGTCCACGACGAAGGGCCAGATATTCCCTTAGAGGAGCAAGAACGCATCTGGGAACGCTTCTATCATGCCAAAGAGATTACAGGACACCATGAGCTTGATCTGAGTTTAGGATTAGGCTTATATCTTTGCCAGGTGTTTATTGAGCGTCATCATGGGTGCGTTGGGGTGCAGAGTGATCCTGGTCATGGTACGACCTTCTGGTTTACCTTGCCCATTGAAGCATCTCCTGGTGGGTGAAAGGTGACCTAGGCAGAGAAGCGCTGGAAAGACGGTATCAGAGCACATCTGCGCGATCGCCTGATCCGCCTGGATCCACGCTGAACTCGGAGCAGGCACCTCATCCCTGAAAACCCAAGTGACAGAAGAACCGCTCGCGCCTACCACCCACCTGGGCCGCTAACGAATTAGGCAATCGCAGCAGCGTCGAATGCTTCTTCGGACGGGTCCTCCTCTGCTTCCCTTTCCAAGATACGCCGCTGCGCCGCGGGTCGGCCATCGTGTCACACGTCGCCTTGGCCTACACTGCTCCCATAATTGTCGCGTCTTCCTGCACACCAGGCAGGCTGCCCTGAGCTCATCCGCTCACCCAAGCGCGTTCTCGCTCATATTTTGGAGGGCATTTGAGTTATGAAATGCCCTCTAGTTCGTCTCAGTGGCCTGCGGCGCATGACGTTTCTTAGTAGGGTCGTACCAAATTTACTTATTTCAATCTATTTACCGCTTCTCGTGATTCTTAACCATTTTTCAACCAGCTCTCAAGTAGCACTATACAAAACGACGCTATAATCAATAGCGGAGACTTAGATGAGTTATTTGAGGTAATCCAAGACAACGAGGTCCACGAAGTAACTTTCCATTGTTGGGCTGCAAGAATGTAGGAGAAGGGTAGATCTCTCACAAGCTTGTACTGATCGTAGAGCACCTCTACCTGTATCTGCAAGCCGTCTCAACGCGGAGCCGATCAGAAATGAACATTTGGTCATCAACGACCGGGCATTTAAAGTTGTAGCAAACGACATCGGCAGCTAGAGATGGCTTTCTTGCGTCTATAAGGGCATTCTGTTTCGGCGTTGTAGTACTGGTTTGCTAGCAAGCCGTTGTCCTGTTATATACATCATCATTCTTCGTTGCGAAATACAGAAAGTATTAATAGATGAGTGCGATACATCGATATATACAAATACATCGATACGCGCGAGTTAATTTGCACTTGCGCTCTTTCGGGTTCATACCTAGGTTGAGGTGATTCAGGAATGAGGCCGTTATTTGTTCAGAAAAACAGCGTTCTCCTTTTGCTGGTACTGATCGTGATGGTGAGCGCTAGCCTGGTGTATCTGTTCACGGCAGGGAGAGCTTTGTTACAGCAGCCTGCCATGACTCCCACACCCTCGGCGGTATCATATACGCCCCTGGCGCAATTAGCAGAATCTCATCCAACAAAGCCGTGCCGCTCGAAGCAGCGCGATTTCCAGATGGGGATTGCTTTCCCACAATGGGGGACAACGGCTTACGGTGAGAGTGATGCAAAATGGCTCACCGAACTGCCGAACATCAATACACAGACTGCGGCGTGCTGGGTAGAGATGCCGGTACTATTCTATCAGTCCTCTCTTACCTCTACGACGGTAACGCAAGGTCCCAGCACTCTTTCGCTATCCTCGTTCAACTATGGCGTCCACCTTGCCCGTGCGCTGGGATTGCATGTCTTTGTCACGCCGTTGTTAACAGTGAATGGCCCGCAGCCCTGGTCAGGGTCGATTGAGTTTTCGACCTATCAGCAAGAGCAACAATGGTTCGAGCGCTACTGGCAGGCCCTCAAACCCTATGCGGTGACTGCCGCGCGGGCTGGCGTAGAGCAATTTGCGCTGGGTACTGAATACGAGTGGTTGCAAGAAAATGCGCCTGCTTCGTTGTGGAACGAATTGATCGCAAATCTACACAGCGTCTTTCCAGGTACGCTTACCTATGACATTAACTGGACATCACTGCAAAAACAGCCGCCTTCCTGGATGCACAATGCCTACTTGAAGATGATCGGTGTTTCAGCGTATTTGCCATTAATAGATACTCCTGAGCGAGTAGATCCAAATCAAATTTTCGCTTTGTGGAGACAGACGGTAAAAAGCGCACTTGATAACTTTGCCATTGAACTTGGGGAACCCATACTCATCTCAGAAATTGGCTATCGGAACAGCACGGATGCCTTATACCATTCATGGGAGCCAACAAGTTCTGCGCCTCCCGACCCGGCGGAGCAGGCGGCCGCGTGCGATGCGGCCCTGGCGAACATCATTCCAGATCAGCACATCCTCGGCAGCTTCTTCTGGGGATGGGATGATGCCGGGGCATTTGATCTAAATGGCATGCAAGCCGTGGCGGTAATACATTCACACTACAAAGCTTTACAAGCGTAGTGATGAAAGATGGGATCATGTCGAAGGATTTTACATCACAGAATAAGATAAAGCTGGCATCCCTGCGCGATCAAAATGCGTGGACTGGCGAGCAAGTAGAGCAGGATGCGTCCAACTCAATACCCGGTATATCTTCATCCGACGGAGTACCGCAATTTGAAGTGCCTCGCACACCCGGCATCGGCGGGCAGCCCACTGAGCAAATACAGCAAAATAGGTATTTTAGAGCGCCTGGTTCGTATACACTTGGTGCGTCGTCGCAATTTAAAGCACCGCCGCCACCTTTTCTCGGAGTACCGGTAACTCCTATGTCCGACATACCGACGAGGGCAACCCCTGCTATACCGGCGACTCCCCGGCCTTATTCATTACCTGTTATCGTTGATCCGCGCACCCAGGAGAAGGTGAGATACTATGCCGACTGGCTCGCGAAGCAGGCCAGGTTGGATGGCAACAATCATAATTTGCAAGAGATCAACGATTATATTGAAGAGGCGACCAAGATCGTGAAAGTTGGTAACCAAGAGGTCGCGATGTTTGCGCCTTTTCGACCAAAACTTTCCGCTCTGCAAACCTTCACTACCCGGCAGGTCGTGGCGATCTGTGTCATCGGACTGCTCTGGATAATCGGGTTACTGGTATTCCACCTGGGGATGCTTACGGCTATTGTCGCGGCGATCACTGTCCTGTATACCCTCAACCTGATGCTGAGCGTGAGTATGGCCGCCAGGTCATTGCGCGATTCACCCGAAGAACACATCACTGACGATATCGTCCATGCTTTAAAAAATGCCGAATGGCCCATGTACACCATTCTGTGTCCCCTCTACCGGGAAGCACAGGTGGTGCCACAGTTCGTCAAGGCCATGCTGTCATTGGACTATCCGCCGGAGAAACTGCAGATCCTTTTTCTCACAGAAGAGGACGATGCCGAGACACGCAACGCCATACATGAGTTGTTCCTGCCGCCGCACTTCAAGATTCAGGTTGTGCCCGACGGCAAACCGCGCACCAAGCCGCGCGCCTGCAATTACGGGTTGATGCTCACAGAGGGACCCTATGTCGTCATCTACGATGCGGAAGATATTCCTGACCCGCTGCAACTGAAGAAAGCCGTGCTCACCTTTGCCAGTCACTGGACAGATGTGGTCTGCGTGCAGGCCAAACTCAACTTCTATAACATTCGCCAGAACCTGCTCACGCGCTGGTTTACCGCCGAGTATTCCGCCTGGTTCGACCTGATTTTGCCGGGCTTGCAGCTCGCAAAGTTCTCGTTGCCCCTGGGAGGCACATCAAACCATTTTCGTACGTCAGCCTTGCGCGCCTTAGGAGGCTGGGACGCCTACAACGTGACCGAAGACTGCGACCTTGGTCTGCGCCTCAAACGTTATCGCATGAATACCGTCATCCTCGACTCGACCACGCTTGAAGAGGCCAACCCACAGTTGAAGAACTGGCTACGCCAGCGCTCGCGCTGGATCAAAGGCTACATGCAGACCTATCTTGTGCATATGCGGCATCCCCTGCAGGAACTGCGAAGAGGTCGCCTGTACGACCTGTTCTCCTTTCAGATGGTGATCGGCAGCGGCGTCGGCGTCATGTTCATCAACCCCTTGATGTGGGTGTTATTGGGCCTGTACATTGCCTTTGGTACCTCGGTGATAAACATCTATCAACTCCTCTTTCCTTGGCCTATTTTATACCTTGGTGCTTTCTGCCTTATCTTCGGAAATTTCTTTTACGTCTATCTCTATCTGCTGGCATGCGTGAAGCGCAAACAGTACCATCTCTTGCCGTGGACGCTGTTTATTCCGATCTACTGGCTGCTCATGAGCATAGCGGCTCTTTATGCGCTCTTTGAGCTGCTGGTGAAGCCGCATTACTGGCAAAAGACGGTACACGGACTGCATCTGAAGGGGAAACATGCATCTTCTGGAGCTTCAGCGTCGAAAACGAGGGTAGAAGAGCCGACGATGCCAGTGCCGATTATGCCTAGGAAGGTGAGCGAAGCTGGTACTATTCCTTCGGTAACGACGTCTCTCAAAGCTATGTCAACCCTGCTCATGCCAGCCGTTTCAGCTAAGCAGAAGCAGGCACAACGTGTAGCAATACAAAGTAAAGTGCGAGACCTCTGGCTCGTTGCCACTCTCATTACGGCTTGTCTCGCCAGCATTATTGCATGTTTATACTATTATCAGAATCACCAGCTTCTGATCTATGGTGACGCTCATTCCCATCTGGGTATTGCTCGCCGTCTCTATGATAGCTCCAATCCTTTAGACATCACTCAGTTAGGAGCAGTGTGGTTGCCGCTGCCCCATATCCTGATGTGGCCGTTCATCTGGAATGATTTTTTCTGGAGATCGGGGCTGGCTGGTAGTATTGTTTCGATGGGGTGCTTCGTTATTGCTTCTTATTACCTCTATCGATCTGCCTTCCGGCTCACCCGCAGCGGAATAGCCAGTTTTTTAGGATCGCTTGTCTTTTTGCTCAATCCGGACGTTCTCTACATACAGTCGACCCCCCTTTCAGAGATGGTTTGTGCAGCAACGTTTACAGGGGCTTGCTACTACTTTCTTTGCTGGGCGCAGGAAGGTCGAGCAAAATCCTTAGTCTTCTCAGCCCTTATGACATTTCTAGCGACATGGAGTCGGTATGATGGTTGGACCATCTTTGCCGGGCTCCTATGTCTTGTAGTAATCATAAGCTGTCAGAAGCGTTACTCGCCTTCTAAAACGATAGGCCTGCTGCTCGTCTATGGGATCCTGGCAGGGCTGGGGATTTTCCTCTGGCTATTATGGAATAAGGTCATCTTTGGAAATGCACTCTACTTCCAGAACGGGCAGTACTCTTCTCAGACCCAGATGTTGGCCTTTCTACACATGGGCAACCTTTATACCTACCACAACCTGTTTCTCTCGATAAAGTACTATGGAGCAGATGTTGTTGAAATACTTGGACCACTGGTTGCAGTACTGGCAGTCCTGGGCCTACTCTCCTTGCTGAGAACACGTCGTCTTTCTCCCGAGGGACTTGTAGGACTGGCCTTCGTTATCCCCTTTGCCCACTATATCCTCGCGCTCTATACTGGCCAGTCTGTCATTTATGTGCCAGGGATTGTCCCTAAAGACGCAATCAGCCAGGTCTTTAATGTGCGTTATGGACTTGCTATGGCCGCTCCCTGCAGCATCCTCGTTGCAGTACTTCTAGGAACAAAGCTCTTTTCAGGGAGATATCCCAGAAGGCTAGTTTCTCTAGCAAGAGCCGCCATACTAGTTCTCATCGTAGTCCAGGTGTTTCTAACCGCGCGAGGAGGAAACATTGTACTACAGGATGGGCAATATGGTATTTCCTGTGAAGTCCCCCTTGCTGCAAACATGTACCTGGCACAGTACTATAACGGAGGTAAGGTGCTAGAAGACAACTTCGCTTCGCGTGTCGATGGAGGAGATGCTGGGTTCGACTTTCGTGATGTAATCTATGAGGGATCGGGAAAACTCTGGGATCAGGCTCTACAGAACCCAGCAAAATATGTCACATGGATCGTGGCCTATCTATCAAATCCATATGATATGGTCAGTCAGCTGATACCTATTCACAGCCAGACATTCTTATCACAGTTTACCCTTGTTGCATCAGATAAGACTGGCATCGTGCTCTATCATCGAAATAGCGTTCCTCTTGTGAAGGTGCACAATGTTACTTCCGGCTTTCTCTCGCAATATGCGCTCTGTGCACCACACTAGAACCAGCCGCTTTACACGGAGTTAGTCTAAACGTCAATTACAAGAAGGCGTGTATTTATTGCCTTCAACGCGGACCAGTTCCCAGGAGGCGTTCTTATGATACCCGTTTTACTACGAAAAACAACAAAAAGGCCACAATCAAACATGCGTTGGCTGAGGCTTCTGGCCTTGCTGCTACTCATGGTAACCTTATTAGTGGCAGCAGCAGAAAAAATTCATGAACTGTTACCTGCACGTGCAGCGGGAGGTGACTGGCCGATGTACTTGCACGACCCGCAGCGTACTGGCGCAGGCAGCGATACAATCCTCTCACCGGCCGATGCAGGACAACTTACCAAAAGCTGGTCATTCAAAACGGGCGGGGTCATTGCAGCTTCTCCCACCGTCGTTGGGGGAGTTGTTTATGTCGGCTCCTGGGATGGTTATGAGTACGCCCTCGACGCGGCAACGGGCGCGCTGAAATGGAAAACTTACCTCGGTGTAACCAATATTCCCACCTGTAATCCTCCATCGATAGGTATAAGTTCAGGAGCAGCGGTAGTTAACGGCGTAGTTTATGTGGGTGGCGGCGACTCCTATTGGTATGCCCTTGATGCAACATCAGGCGCTATATTATGGAAAGTGTTCACTGGTGACACCTCCAAGGGGTATTACAACTGGTCCAGCTCTCTCATCTATAACGGTTATGCCTATATCGGCGTCGCGAGTCTGGGTGATTGCCCACTGATACCAGGCCAGTTGCTACAAGTGAGTTTGAGCACCCACCTGGTGGTGAACACCTTCAATGCCGTCCCATCGGGTCAGATCGGCGGCGGCATCTGGGTCAGTCCGAGCATTGATCTGGCGACCAACACCGTCTATGTTTCCACGGGTACAGAGGATAGTCCCTATCAACCGCTTGCGCAGGCTGTAGCCGCTCTGGATGCTTCAACGCTCGCTGTTAAGTCATCATGGAAATTGCCGGAGACCCAGGCGGTCGATAATGCCGACTTTAGTACCACCCCAACACTCTTCAGTGATTCATCGGGCAATCCACTAGTGGCGACGATGAACAATAACGGAACGCTCTATGTGTTCAATCGCAACAATATCAGCGCCGGTCCAGTATGGCAGAAGCAGCTCGTGAACAGTGCGGCCGATGCTGGCACCGTCTCTTCTGGCGCTTTTAGCAACGGTAGGCTTTATGAAGCCGGAGGATATACAAGTATCAACGGCTTAGGCTATAAAGGATCAGTGCGTGCGTTAGATCCAGCCACGGGGCATCCTCTATGGGAGCATGGTGCGCCCGGTGTTGTCATTCCAGCGTTGGCATACTCGAATGGCCTTATCATTGACGGTGCAGGTCCCGTGCTAGAGGTACTCGACGCCTCGAACGGAACTCGCCTCTACAGCTATACAACGGGCGATAAGCTCTATGCAGCGCCAAGTGTCTCAAACGGCCAGATCTTCACGGGAGGTGTTGATGGCGATGTGTATGCATTCGGGCTTCCTAGCAACCCTCCGCCTACGCCTGTCCCCGATTCCAACTGCCCTGGCGGTTGGTCCTGCCAGGATATCGGTAACCCCGCCCCTTCTGGATCGGAAATCGTCTCGGGTAGTTCCTGGAGTGTCCAGGCTGGTGGCCCAGGCATTGGAGGAACTTCCGACCAGTTTCGCTTCATCACGCAAAATGTGAGTGGGGATACACAGATCAGCGCTAAAGTTGTGTCGCAGCAAACGACGAGTGGCTCAGCCCGGGCGGGACTCATGGTACGCCAGTCTAACGATCCCGCCTCACCTTACTACGGAGTGTTCTTCACGCCAACCGGTGGGCTGATAGTACAGTATCGCCTGGCTTTCGGCGGCACAACAACTACGGCGGCACAGATGACTACAGTGTCGCCTCCGCGCTATCTTGAGATACAGCGAGTTGGCGATCAGTTCCAGGCAGCGATCTCGAACGATGGCCTTACCTATACCCTGGTACCTGGCAGCACGATGAATGTACCCATGCCGTCCTCCCTCCTGGAAGGAATAGCCCTCAGTTCAGGCACTCAGGGGACGTCGGACACAGCTACATATAACGCAGTGAATATTGGGTCACCAGGTACTCCTCCTAATCCTCCGGCCCCCGCAACCCCCTGTCCTAATGGCTGGAGTTGCAGAGACGTAGGAAATCCTGCTATTGTAGGGGACCAATCCCTCAGCGGAGGAATCTGGACTCTGAAAGGCGCGGGTGCAGAGATCAATGGCTTTTCAGACCAGTTCCACTACGTGTGGCAGCAGCTTTCGGCTGATGGCACTATCTCAGCGCACGTGCTCTCGCAGACGAATACGGATCCCTGGGCCAAAGCGGGGGTCATGCTGCGGCAAAGCAGCACTGATGGAGCATCGGTCTACTACGCAGCCTTCGTGACACCGGGCAACGGGATTAACGTGCAGTACCGGCTGAACGAGGGCCTGGACAGCACGGTAGTACCTGGAACCACTGCTACAGTGCCAGCGTACCTGATGGTGGCCCGTTCAGGTAACACCTACAGTACCTATACCTCCAGCGATGGGCAAACCTGGAACTACGTTATTGGTTCAAGCGTTGATCTAAGCCCGAGCGGGCCAATGCTAGCGGGTCTGGCCATTACGTCGCACAACGCGGGGACTCTGGGAACGTCCACCTTTGACACCATCAAGTTGAGCACAACAGCGCCCCCACCACCGAGTGCCTGCCCGAGTGGCTGGAGTTGTGAAGATATTGGAGACTACACACCTGCCGGGAGCCAATCCTACAGTGGTGGACTTTGGGGGGTGCAGGGCTCAGGTCGCGATATCTGGTTTACGGCAGACCAGTTCCACTACGTGTGGCAGCAGCTTTCGGCTGATGGCACTATCTCAGCGCACGTGCTCTCGCAGACGAATACGAGCGACTGGGCCAAGGCAGGGGTGATGTTGCGGCAGAGCACCGATGCAGGCTCGCCTTACTACTTTGCCTTCGTAACGCCGGGTAATGGCATCGATGTGCAATATAGGGCGACTCCGGGGCCAAATGGCACGAGCGCGCAACTGGTTCAGATTGCAGGCACAGCGCCAGCGTACCTGATGGTCGCCCGCTCAGGCAACACCTACACCACCTACACCTCCACTGATGGGGTCACCTGGAGAGCTGTTGCCGGGTCGAGTATCACGCTGAACCTGAGCGGCCCGATCCTGGCAGGACTGGCCGTCACAAGTCGCAGTCCGGGTAATCTGGGCACCGCTACCTTTGACACCGTCCACGTTAGCACAACGGCGCCACCGCCACCCACGGCCTGCCCAAGTGGCTGGAGCTGCGCGGATATCGGCAATCCTGCCCTTGCGGGAAGCCAGACCTACAATAATGGATCCTGGACGATCCAGGGAGGAGGCAACGACATCTGGGGCACATCCGACCAGTTCCGCTACGTCTGGCAGTCGCTGCCTGGCGATGGCAGTGTGAGCGCCCATGTCATCTCGCAGACGCATACGAGCGACTGGGCCAAGGCAGGGGTGATGTTGCGGCAGAGCACCGATGCAGGCTCGCCGTTCTACGCGGTCTATGTCACGCCGGCCAACGGCATCGTCGTGCAGTACCGCGCGGCCCAGGGTGCTTCTGCGATACACCTGATCGGTCTGGCGGGCACAGCGCCAACTTATCTCATGGTGACCCGCTCGGGCAGCACCTACACCACCTACACCTCTCCCGACGGCACCACCTGGAGAGCTGTTGCCGGGTCGAGTATCACGCTGAACCTGAGCGGCTCGATCCTGGCAGGACTGGCCGTTACGTCTCACAACGCAGGAGCCCTGAGCACGGCCTCCTTTGATTCGGTCAACATCGTCGCTACCTCGCCCACGGCCTGCCCAAGTGGCTGGAGCTGCGCGGATATCGGCAATCCTGCCCTTGCGGGAAGCCAGACCTACAATAATGGATCCTGGACGATCCAGGGAGGAGGCAACGACATCTGGGGCACATCCGACCAGTTCCGCTACGTCTGGCAGTCGCTGCCTGGCGATGGCAGTGTGAGCGCCCATGTCATCTCGCAGACGCATACGAGCGACTGGGCCAAGGCAGGGGTGATGTTGCGGCAGAGCACCGATGCAGGCTCGCCGTTCTACGCGGTCTATGTCACGCCGGCCAACGGCATCGTCGTGCAGTACCGCGCGGCCCAGGGTGCTTCTGCGATACACCTGATCGGTCTGGCGGGCACAGCGCCAACTTATCTCATGGTGACCCGCTCGGGCAGCACCTACACCACCTACACCTCTCCCGACGGCACCACCTGGAGAGCTGTTGCCGGGTCGAGTATCACGCTGAACCTGAGCGGCTCGATCCTGGCAGGACTGGCCGTTACGTCTCACAACGCAGGAGCCCTGAGCACGGCCTCCTTTGATACCGTCACTAGGACATAGTCACGAAAGGTAATTGATAATGCGGTATGAACAAGGGCGTGAAAGCTCCCCTCCTTATCCAACCATTAACCGAAAACGAACATCGCCAAGTTCAGGCAGGGTTGCGCTCATCCGGTGCCTTTGTGTTGCACCGCCGAATTTGGCTGGCATCCGATTGCGGCGAACGACCTCCGGCCATAGCCAAGCAGTTGGGGTGCCACAAACAGGTGGTGCTCAGCTCACGGTGCTTTTGATGCCAAACGCCGCCTCGAGCGCGCAACATGGTACTATCAATGACTACAGCTCCCCCGCCAGTGGCCCAATGCTGGATCAGGTCGATCAGATGGCGACCTAAACAGCCAATTTGGGCCGGTAGGGTGTCAGGAATGGCTTTCAAGCTTCGTTTCCAGGGGCGACGCGCGGCAAAACGACCTTGCTCGTAGAGCAAGCAGGTCGCGCCGTCGCCGCATTCTGGGCACTGGGTTGGGTCTGCATGCCGAGCACCCCCTGCACATGGTGTATGTGACGCACAATCGTGATCACTAATGCCTTTAAAAACAGCCGATCCGAGTATACTTGGGGATTTCCGGGGCATCCCCGTTTCACTGCAAGCGCGGGCTTCGGCAGGCGATCAACCAGGTCGACTACCAGGACAAGGAACGAGTCGTGGGATACCATAGGGGTGCCTCTTCTCTTTGCAGGGTATGATTACCACAAGGATAGAGGCACGGCACCGGTGGGGCAAGCCTCCTGTTTGATTTGACCTTAATATTTGTTAGGTTAAGAAATTGTATTACATCTAAGTAATAAATTAACCAAATCGCAATCCGATTGATATTCGTATTTACCAGCTAAAAGAGTACCCTATCTGTGGAGTAGTATGCTGAATTGTGTGTACAAAGGGACGGTGAGGGACTTCTGGATTGATACATCCAACTGTATGCGGACTATGAAAGGCTAAGTAGGATTTTGGGCATTGTAATCATGCACTTGCATTCTCTTTGCTCATAAAACCTCTGAGGAGTTTTAGGCATGAAATCTTTCTTCATTCAAAAAAACGTCTCCTCCTCTTGCTGTGGGGTATCGTGATAATTGGTGTTAGCATGCTCTATCTGTATCCAGATTTCCTTAGCGAGCATCGCTTTTGTATTGGTACTTGAGAAAAAACACCGTCTAAGGAGGTAGGTTCACATGGAAGTAGCATTTTCTGCTCGCGGTCGTTCAAGACGCTCTTGGACGCTAATCGTAGGCCAATTGATACGCTTTAGCCTTGTAGGAGGTCTCAATACCTTTATTGATGTGATGGCATTTAATGTACTTTTGTGGTCGTTCCCAACACAAGAAGTACTCCTGCTTATTTTCTACAATTCTCTAGCCTACCTGTTGGGCGCAATCAACCGTTTCTATTGGACCAAGCTTTGGACATTTGAACAACGCTCCTCTTTGACCGGGAATCAGGCAATCCGCTTCGCACTTGTAACCAGTCTAGGAATCATGTGCAATGATGCATTTATCTGGCTGGCGACAACCATACTCACTTCTCTCTCGCTCCATGATATCCTGTGGGCAAATGTCGCCAAGGTCAGTGCGATTGCTGGCTCAGTTGGGGTCTCCTATCTAGGGATGCGCTTTAGCGTATTTACTAGAGATGATGAGCAGGTAGAGATTCCACCACCATCCAATCGGCGACTCTTTATCACGCCGCGCAGCTTATCTGTGATATTGCCCGCCTATAACGAGGAAGCTTTAATCGCAAGCACAATCTCTACCGTTATGTCGACGCTTATCACGTGGATGCGGGATTTTGAGGTGATCGTGGTCAACGACGGGAGCAAGGATCACACGGGGGCCATTGTGGCACAGTTGGCCGCCTATGACCGACGCATCCGCCTCATCAATCACCCTGTCAACCGGGGATATGGCGCAGCTTTAGTAACCGGCTTTGAGGCGGTCACCAAGGAGCTTGCCTTCTTCATGGACTCAGATGGGCAGTTCGACATTCGTGACCTGGCCCGTTTTTTCCCCCTGATCGACGAGTACGGTGCCGTGTTGGGGTATCGGATAGATCGCCAGGATACCTGGATGCGCAAACTCAATGCCTGGGGCTGGAAAAAATTGGTTGGCTTCGTCTTCGGTGTACACGCACAGGATATCGATTGCGCATTTAAGCTTTTCCGGGCCGAATTTTTTCGTACGCATCGGCTAGAAACGCGTGGGGCCATGATCAATGCGGAGATATTATACAAACTTGCTCGTGCTGGTTACACTTATACCGAGGTAGGCGTGCAACATTTACCCCGGCTGGCCGGAAAAGCAACTGGTGCCAAACCCATGGTTATTCTCAGGGCTTTACGCGAGTTGTTTGTTTTTGCTGAAAAGTGGCGGCAAGAAGAATAGCAATCCTTGCATAGCCAGGTGAACCTTATGCGGGCCGATCTTAGCGGGAATGGCCGTTACCTCTCATAATCCGAGTCGCGGTGACCTTTAATACTGCCAGTGTCGGATAGTATTCAGCTTAACCTTAGGAGGCAAGAATAGAACGAGAACACCAGATATGAGTCGTCCCAAATGGTGAGCTGCCAGGGTTATACAGAGACCCCGGCGGCAAGCTCTGCGTTTACGAATTCAGAGGGAGAAAAAATGGATAAGCAGTTACTATGGCGACCGCAACAACCAGGATTGCCTACAGCCGGGGATCTTTCAAATCAAGATCCCTCATCTCAATCAGCGACTATGCGACCACGACACCAGTTTCAACAGTCACTAGCGCAGTCGCTAGCTTATGGAGGACAGCCTTACACTCCACCACCCGCACAATCTGTTCCACGTCGTTCTGGTGGGCGCCTCTGGCTTATTCTCGGTATCATTGCTCTCATGCTCTTTGCTGGCGGTGGCCTAGCTGTGCTCGCATCTCAGGCGCTATCCCACAACTGGACAACGGTTCAAACCTTCAAGGGCAATGGAAACCAGAAAACTCTCACTTTTACCACGCCCACTGATTGGAAAATTGTCGGGACCTGTTAGGGCTTCAATGATGGTTCTGGCATTAATAGATCACTCGTCGTCGCGGTGTACAGTTCTACTGGCACTGTTGCCAACCGTAGCGCTATCGATACGACGTGCAAGGCTGGAAGCGAGCCCACGACCGCTAGCGCCGAAGAGCACTACGGTGGCTCTGCGTATCTTGAAGTGATCGCTACAGGGGCATGGACAATCCAGGTGCAGAAAATGCAGTAATACAATCAGCGATCCTCCCGAAAACGAGAAAGTGGCTACTCACCTTAAATCTTACCTAAATCAATTCTGTGAATTTCCTGTGACAGGAAATTCACAGTACCTGGAGGGGAATATATGTGGACATATCAATTAAGTCACTGGCGTAAGATCGTACTGGCTCTGGTCTGCGTCTGTTCATGCGTATTTGCCTCAGCCTGCCAGGACAATAAGAGCGCTCCTGTCAATAGCGTGCAGAAAACTCCATTAGCCAATGGTGCCAGGCAAAGTGATCCTACTACTCAAGGCCTTGTCATCCAGCGGCAAAACGAGACTACTCCAACTCCAACCCCAACTACGAAATTCAATTCCAGTTCACCATTTTACTTTGCCACGGGATCAGAGGCTGATGCCGCTGTGAGTTACCCATTGGTGCAGCAAGCTCCCGTCAAAATGCTTACCAGTTGGTTCAACGGCCACAGAGACCTCACCTGGATAACCGATTGGCATAAATCTTTAATCCCCAGTCTTTATGCGCGGGGATACACACTGCAACTCATGGTCTGGAACGGAGGCCCGCTAGTTCACTTCAACACTGCTTACGGCCCGGCTTGTGGGTTACCGTATCCCGTTTCGTCCCAATTTCTCCAGGATATGGTACCCCTGGCTAAAACCTTTAGTGGCAATGGTCCGCTGTATGTCTCCCTCTTCGCAGAATTTTCAACCTATACCTGCCAGAACAATAATTGGGTGGGCAACGAAAATTATTACATGGCGCTGAAAGACCAGTACCGGGCTGCGCTTCAAATATTCCATAGATACGCTCCGAACTCCCGTGTCTCCATCTGCTGGGGAAGCTGGATTGGTCGTTATGATATTCCCAGCGTTATTGGTGGTAGATCGTTCATCAATAAATTTAGCGACATCATGTCGATTTCCGATTTTCAAAGCTTTCAATCAGGGCAAATTGATAGCAATGTAGCCGATGTGCTAAACATGACAAAAATCTTGCACCGCTGGGGTAAGGTTCTGCTTTCCTACTACCAGTGTCCCCAGGCTACCTTTGACGCTGATGTTCATGCAATGTTCACAGATAGCTATATGGCGAGTGTAATGGCCAATGGTCTGTTCGGATTTGGCTTCATGACGAACAAAAACTTATCCGCCCCCAACAGCCCTCTTCCATTCGTTATAAATGCAGTCAGGCGTTACGCCAGTGGCTAATT
>Ga0207646_10002977_pt1 | contig 19577 bp, 20 predicted proteins | sample KBSK5502metaG_FD_184343 | JGI IMG/M metagenome (GOLD analysis project Ga0207646, IMG submission 184343) | Corn, switchgrass and miscanthus rhizosphere microbial communities from Kellogg Biological Station, Michigan, USA - KBS K5-50-2 metaG... | ecosystem: Host-associated > Plants > Roots >...
CAGCGATGTTTCGATGTTGGCCTCTCTGCGGATCAGAGGGCGCCAGCCCCAAACCAAAGAGCGGTGGTCATTCATCTACCAGGCAATACTTGCTAGTGAGTCCATGGACGAACGACCCAGCGCATACGAGCGAGCCAAGAGGAACTCACGGGGTGCGTGATATGAATCAGCAGCGCATGCGGCGCATAGCCGAATTTGTTGACCAGCGGATAACACTGCCAAGGCAGACCGGGCCTTACTTTTCTGGATTCGGTGGATACGGCTGGAATCCTTACTACGGCATTCAGCGACCGTCGGTCGAAGAGCTTGCGAGCGAACTTATCCATGATGCTGAGTTTCGCTCGCTTCAACTTGGACACTGGCTCGGCACAACTGAGGGAGAGGTCATAGCGACGGCCGTAGAGACTGTTACTCCGCCCTTCTTTCGACAAGACGTTGAATTACTTGTAGAGGGATTGAAATTGGCCGCACAAATGCAGCAACGTGAGGGCGAGGTATTTGCCGGGAGAGTTGCACTCGGCACCTTGGTCGTCGCTGGTATATTCGCGCTTGCTTATAAAGAAGGAGGCTCGATTGCAAAGGCATAGCGATTCTTCGCGGCGAGCCAATACCCGCTACATGCAGTCGCGGGATCATCATCGACGATCAGCTGAGTTGTCATCTCTGGCGATTCCGGCGTTTGCTCGAGAGGCCGTCGATCAGCAAGAAACGTACGAGCGTAACTTGGCGGACGCCAGTCGAGCGATTCTCGAAGTCGTAGGCACGGGCAAGGTCCCCTTCGATGAGGTGATCAACGGGGTCGCCGCCAGGCTGGGGATTGATAAGGTCGTCGTTCATACCGCGATTACGCGTCTTCTTCGCGCGCGTGACTTGCGTTCCGTGAATGGTGACCAAGTGACGAGAATTAGCGCACCTTAGCCGTCAGGTGGCTGCTGCGAACGTTAATAAGGGGTTGGTCGCACAACGCCAAGAGCGCCGCCAGGCAGGGGCACCAGCGGGGTCTAACGATTACCGGACTCCTGGCCAACGCGACCGCGACCGGATCCTCTACTCGCTTGCTATCAGACGTTTAGGCAGTGTCACTCAGGTCGCTGCGGCTGGCGAGATCCAACTGTTCCACACACGCCTGACCCATTCTCTGAAGGTCGCTCAATTGGGTCGAAGAATGGCCGAGAAGATTCTGAAAGAGCTACCCGCGGATGTCGGCGAGAGGCCCGCTCGGCGAATCATCAGCACCTTGGGCGGATTAGACCCAGACGTTGTTGAGGCGGCGGGGCTGGCTCATGACCTGGGCCATCCTCCCTTCGGGCACATCGCTGAAAGGAAGCTTTCCGGACTTCTTGGCTCAGGCCCACTCGGGCGCTTTGAAGGCAATGCACAGAGCTTCCGAATCATTACGAAGCTATCAACAGGCTATGCGGACAGAACGGGACTTGACTTGACTAGGGCGGTTCTTCGCGCGGTTCTTAAGTATCCAACTATCCAAGGGGCGAGCGGCGTAGTCGAGGATCCCAACGCACGTCGCCGGCCGACGGACATCAAGTGGGGAGTTTATTCGACAGAGGGAGTTGACCACGCCTTTGCGATGCAAATTGGAAAGCCGGGCGAGGTCACGCTTGAAGCGCAGATCATGGACTGGGCTGATGACATTTCTTATGCAGTTCATGACTTGGAGGACTTCGTCCGCGCTGGGCTAATCCCGGTGGACCGTCTCAAAACATCGGACGTCGAATGGAGACGATTTCTGGGCACAATCCGGGCACGCCTGGATGACCGCGGGTTTACTCCAATCATTACTGAAGAGGCAGGGCGCTACATAAGGTCAAGACTTCCGTTCGAGGCGCCCTATACGCACTCCTTAGTAGATCGAAACGCCCTCCATGAGCTCGCCTCGGAGTTAATAAGTCGTTACGTCGACCAGGCCAATCTCAAAGGAAAGCGGTGGGCGTTGGACCATACAAGGCGCTGCGAAGTCGAGCTGCTGAAACAAATGACGTGGCACTACGTGATTAACAGTTCTGCTCTTGCCAGTCTCCAGCGAGGTCAGGAGCGCGTAATCAGTGACCTGTTCGGTGAACTGACTAACTGGTGCATGGAGCCAGCCGATGAGCGCCGACGTCTGCCCTCCCAGCTTGACTACTATCGCCGGTTTGCACTTCGAGATCGAGAGGGATGGCGCTTGTTGAGAAGGAAGAAGGGCAAAGACGCTGAGCAGCCGTTGGTACAGCGCGCAGTAGCGGACTACATCTCGCACCTAACGGAGGTGCAGGCATTGCAACTTCATCGACGTCTAACTGGGCGCTCCGAAGGATCGGCCATGGAGGGTTGGTTACGCGTATAGCATCCTAATGTCCAACTCTCCCGTCGACAGATTGGGCACCCCGATCCTAACTGGGCAAAATGCTATCGATAAGAGACGACTATCGCGCCCGCGCCCTCGTTAACCCCTCTATCAAGGATCCTCGATGGCCCCACCCGACGATGCCCTCGTAGCGTCGATCTCCGTTTGGCTGCGAAGCCGGCGTAGCGATATTGCCACTCGCGTTGCAGTCCATCAGTTGCCGCTGACCGTAGTTGAGAATACACAGGTCGCGGAAGATCTCCCCACCGGTGGAATGGCCGGCAATGTCGAGCCGCGTACCGTATCTGCATTCCAATACGTCTCGCTGCAGTATCCGTCCTTGGCTGGCGTTATCGGTCCATTAATCGACGGCGCGGGCGAGCGGCTGGCTCGCACTCTCGTTGAGGTTTTTGGTCCGCGGTTGCGCTACCTGGCTCGATCCGGGCCACGTAGCCTGGAACAAGATCTCGAGCACCCAGACTTGGTCGCAGCCGTAACGGAAGACACCCAACCCGTAACCAATCCGGTGATGTCCATGCTTTCGTTCAAGCCGATCTTCTACGCCCTGATGCTATTGCGCCAATGTTTGGTCGAGTACCTGACCAGCATCGCTAGTCTTGGTGTTGATGATTCGGCGGCAGCTGACACGCTCGCCCGTGAGTTGGTGGAGGTGTGTGCATCAACCGATGTGGTTCATGTTGCGCGCGTCCCATTAGCCGGCCTTGACGTTACGTCCGGATCTGTGACCGTGCGCGAACTGACAATCCGCCGGCTATCGCGAGAGGAGCTCGGCTACTTGTTCTGGCGTCGAGATCCAGTCTTTTTCACTTCCAGAACTGCTCGATCAATGCCCGGCGTTTGGAGGCTTGAGGAGACCCTTATGGAACGCGTCGCGCTTGAGGTTCGCGAACGACGACCCAAGACCGAGTACTACACACCGGCGATCGACTGTCAAAGGGTCCTTCTAGCGCTGCATCTCCTCGGCTTCAAGATCGCAGGATCTGGATTTGGTGCCATGCTGGAAGAGCCGTTGTGGGTGGATGGAGGTATTGGGCAGAGTGCTTATCCGGTCTTGATGCCAAGGGCGCACGTCGACGGCGCGTTGGATATCAGCGCAGCAGACGCATTGACCGTCGCTAACCTCGCCGACCGAATTCCGCTTGCGGCGCTCACCGCGCCTGCATCGCCACAGGATCTGACGATCAGCCGCTTGGCTTTCGCTATGTGGCGCACTGATCCTCGGGAGGCTCTTGTGGACTACACGATTGCGTTGGAGGGCCTTCTTCTGGCCGGCACGGATGTCACCGAAGCGCGAAGACGCTTCGCCCTTAACGGCGCGGTGTTCATAGGCTCGACGCAGCCGCAACGCCGCGCTCTTTACAAGCAGTTGTACGAAATCTATGGCGCCCGCTCGGTTCTAGTCCACGGCGTCAATCCCGCCGAGCCTCGCGCAAAGAAAGTGCAGGAGAACATCATCGCGCTGCGCGACCAGGCGAGCACCATAGCGTCCATGGGCACGGTCAAGGCCCTGAATACAGGTTGGCCCGCCGACCAGGATTTTGTCGAAGCCCTTCTCGATGAGGCGACCAACCCCCTTCTCAATTAGCTCGGCTGCACCCATCAGTTGGGTTCTTGCGCTCGCAGTTTGAGGGGTGCGTGGGATTGCTTGCGGTAAACGATTGATCTCGCGACCTTCGCAGCAAAGGGTCTCGGGCGCGGCGGCAGCATCAGCAAGCGCGGCTGTTGTCGACTCGAGGAGTCGCTGTCGACCCCGTAGGCGCGCAGTCATTACATCGCTCGTAGAGCGAGTTCGGTCCTTAGCTCTTCGTCGACAAACTCCAGGGCCCATGTCTCGCCACTGTAATAGTCGAATAGGCGCACCAAGTTGCTGGCCACTCTCAATGCCGCCCGGGTGGCATCCTCGCCCGGCTCGGTAGCCCCTTTGTGAACAATTGCGTTGCGTAAGTTCACGGCATGTTCCAGAGCGGTGAGGGTCTTCTTGGGTATGTGCACGAGCCTAGGTGCCGAGCGCACCGGTAACTTGGGCAGATAGTGCTTCAGAAGTGTCACTAGCGGCGGCGTTTGAAGTTCCTGCACCAAGTACTCGGCATTAGGAACCAGATCTGCAACCAAGCGCCGGAAGGCCGCCTCTGCTGCAGCAACGGCTAGCACGACCGCAGCCCGGGGATCCGAGCTTCGGAGCGCGAATGCCTCTCGGATGATGTCATCCGACACCGGTGCCGCACGGCCGATCTGGCCGAGCTTCCGAAGGATTTCAAGGGCCGCCTGACTCGGAACTGTCGGGGGTGGCAGCGTGGCGATCGTGAGCTGCATGCGGGGAACGATTGCGGAGTAGGGGCTCCCGTTTAGAGACCACATTGGAACCGACAGCGCTGGTGAATAGATGCGACCGTCAATCTCGTGCTCAGCAATAATCCACCGGAATAGTTCCGCGGTTCGCCGGGCGTAGTCCAGTACTCTTGCATGCTGCCGCTCGGTATAACTGGAGACAAGAGGCGGCATCCAGTAGTCAGAGACATCGTGCGAGCGGGTTAACGGTTCACCCGGCTTGATGTCACCGAAAAAGTGGCGCACCTCGGGCGTGTCGGGGACTCCTTCTGGAAACCTCCCGTCAAGCACCGATTGGAAGAACGACAAGATCGGGGCCGGCGGCGCCGTTTCAATCGAAGCCTCCAGAATTGGGTCCTGATTGGTGCCGTTCGGCTCCCCTGGGCTGCTTTCCGATCGAAAGACTGCTATGCGTATGAACGAAGGCCCCTCAGGTCCAGGCTGAACGAATTCGCCAGACTCGCCGAACGGCTCGTGAAACCTGATATCGAGCCCTGGAGCGTCGGCAGGAAGGCCGAGCCGGAAGTCCTTCAGCCGAAAGCGCCTGGAGATCGACAGCACTTGTCAATTCTCGTCCTTCCATGCATCCCCGATCCGGCAATGCTTGCGATAAGACTTCGATATCCCGAGCGTCGCGACAGCACGTCAGTCACCCCGTTGGCGGTGCCCTGTCGCCGTTGTTAGCCGTGCCAACATCGGTCGCGGGAAACAGGAGCGCGTCCCAATCGACGGTCCAGCGTCGGGACTTCGCCGATGCCTCTTGGAACGCCTGTTTCAACGCCGCACGAAGTAAGTTCTCTACGACCTCGACCATTTGCTCAGCAGTAAATTGCTCGCCGTCGACTTTGACGGGCTTTGCGTCGCCGCCGTGCACGAGCCTGCTCCTAAGACGGTACGCGGCCATCAGCAGCCGGAAGATCGATCGGTTGCTGCGCACGGGGTCGTGGACATATGCGGCAGCGCGTGACGAGAGCCGGAACCTAAGCTCGCCTCGGGCGTCCTCGTCAGCGTCACCTAGAAACAGCGCTTCGGCAGCAACGATGAGGTCGACCAGTTGGTCATCAACCCGCGTCCTATCGCCCTTGTAGGAAAAGCGTCGTGCAGCGAGGATGAGATGTTTGGTGTTCCGAGCGCCCACGCTGTGTAGACGCAGCCACAGCTCAAGAAGGTTGTCCACATCAGACGGGTCGAACGAATAAGTAGGCATGTGAAATGGCCACGGCGCGCGACCCGGGGACATGTTGTATCCGGAGCCGAGGTAACTGCTGAACGTACCTGTCACCCTGCCACTGAGGCCGACAAGGCCGGGTTTGAGGAGGCGTAGGCTGACGACAAGATCAGCGATCGACTCCTCCATCATTCTTTGGTTATCGAGGAATTGCGCCTGCAACTCCTCCGATAGTTCGCGCTCACCCACCACTTTCGGGGTCGAATAGCTTGCCCGGACCATATGTGATGGCGCGTGTATGAAAGGAAAGGTAGGCATCGTCGGCATGAGAAGGCCGACCGAAAAGAGGCGTTCAGCCTCGACCTCGGTAATCGGCTCGATTGAGACGTTCGAATCGATCTGGATACGGCCCACATTGGGGGCACTGAAACCGAGTAGCGGGCTGAGACTCTCAATGCTCAAATGACTTGCATCGAGAAAGGCTTCGATACTCTCTGCTCGATTCTGAACCGCCTCCGCGGGATCGCGACCCTCGACCCTCGCGCTCAATGCATCAGCTAAGCACCTGTCGAGCAGAGACGACTTCTCGAGGCGCGTTCTAGATTGCCAAGTGCCCACGAGGGTATCAAGCTGCTGGCGCCACGCCTCGTTGGACTCCACAAATGCCACTGCCTCGTGAAACTCGCGCAATGCGTGAAGCTGTGCAGCCCTCCTATCTAGGGCAACAACCCACGAGAGCTGCACCACGTCTTCTCGCTGGAACTGGCTTGGGCCCACAGATCTCCAGCGTCCAGATGGGAGCCCAATCAATTCCTGTTGCTGCAGGTTGCTCATCGCAATAGGCATCGCTGCGTCGACGTAACGGGCGATGAGGGTGACCAGAGTAGATCGTCGGCCTTGATCCATTACAGCAGATCATCCATCAGACAAGCAGCCGGTGACGGTGGAGATCAACTAACCAAGAGGACATAAGGCGGTCAACCGTGAGAACCCTCAAGACGCCTGGATGCCAGTTTCGCACGCAAAGCGGCTCGAGTAGCGTCCGGCGGACACGTGGGCCCGGTAGGGAACGGTTGGTCAGTTGCTACTCATAAGAGGCAACTATCGATAGCATCGCAAGTAGGCTGCCCGTCGCATGGGCCCTGACCGGGACTGAGTCGCAAGAAAGAGCTTGTAAGCATTCACTTAACCGCATAAACTCACGGGGAGTTCGCTCGCTTAAACGCTGAACTCAGGCTGCGGGTTTACCCCCGGGGGCGGGCAATTCGGAGGGTCTAAGAATGGAGCGGGGTATTCAACGTGTCTTCGGGCCTTGGCGCGCTCGCGTCTTGCTTCGTACGGCGGCGGTGGTTTTCGTTGTATTGCTTAGCGGAACTTCGTGGCAGCTACACAGCAGCACTCCAGTACACGCCTCAGGGAACGTATTGCCGTACTACTGGTTGCCCTGGGAAAACGGATACAACCATCAGGTCACGCAGGGAAACGGAGGATCCTACAGCCACACGGGATTCGACTATTACGCGTGGGATTTTGCCGGCGATGGTATGAGCTTCAAGGTCTTTTCTGCGCGAGCGGGAAAAGTGATTGCGGCCTACGACAGCTATGGTCCGGGCGGGTGTACTGCGGATCCGAACACAGCAAATTACGTCGTCATACGCTCGACTGAGACCGACGGCACTTATCACGACGCACTTTATTTGCACTTACTCCAAGGGTCCGTCACTGCCCGCCAATTGGGCATCGGTAGTTGGTACGACAAGGGAACCTGGATCGGGAATGCTGGCATGAGTGGCGAGGCTTGCGGTATCCACCTACACTTCATGGTCATGGCCCCCCCGTGTACTGCGGTGTGGTACTGCCAGAGCGTGCCCGCTAGCTTCCAAGATGGGACGGTGCTTTACCAAGACTCGGACGGCGTGCCGACTGTCAATCAGTGGTTCTGGTCAGTGGGAGCCCAGGGTTATGGGTGCCCGAGTGGGACGGCCCAACCTCGGCTTGACTTGAAGTCGATTCCAGTGGTCACGCCTGCGGGATACACGACGTACCTCGACTTTGAAGTGTGGCAATTCGTAAGCGGCGGTTACTGGTGCTGGCAGACCGATGTGTTCGTGCAAGACAGCTCGACTTTCACGATGACCGCCATGAACGCAAGCTATTGGTGCGGCACGGGTCCACGTCACACCCAATTCGCGTCGGGGCCGACGGCAACCTACTACTACGCGATGTCGAGTGGGTTGGTGTATCCGTGCACGCAGCCGTCACACGCAGACGACGCAGATGGAGCATTCGGGACGCGAATCCAGATCTATGGCCAGACGTTCGATTACTTCACGTCTCCCTCGACGTACGTTCATTACTACTGAGTTCCGTTAGCACGCTAAAACCTGGGGTGGGCGGCCTGAACCGCCCACCCCAAGGGCAATCTTGGCCAATCGGCGATCTAGGGCTGACACGAATGCATGATGTCTTGACTACACCCTCCCGTGAGTGGGCGATCCGCTGCCGAAAGACCGCCAGCCCTCATCCGAAGCCTTGATCATCTGGTCCGTTCCTTCGCGCGCCTCTGATTTCGTTCAATAGTTTGCGCAGTCCTTCCCATGCCGCTCGGGCAGTCTTCTCGCCGAGCGTCTTCGTTGCGGCTGCAACAAAGGCAGCAAGCCGGCGGTGACGCTATGGCGGCTGGGGGCTGTCTCCGGGCGTGTCCCCAGTCGGCGTTTCCACGGAAGCCGCTCCATGACTTTCGGTCGGCGTCTCTTTCCCGAACTCAGCAACCTTGGCGACGGCTGTCTGTACCGAGGCCGGAACGCGCGACCAAAGCTGCCGCCAGAAAGATGGGCTGCTGGGGTAGTCGCGCAGGTGATTGTGTGCCGCGCGGAGAAATCGACCTTGGTTTTGGCCGAGCTTACCCGCCATCCCCAAGAAACTCTGGAGGTCCAGTGGTCTCTTTCGTCCTTCCACGGCAAGCTCCATGGCCGCTTTCGTAAAGGCGTACGCGATATCTCCGAGTTCTTCACTCAGGAGCATTACGCGCGATCGTGCCAGGCGCACGTGATTGAACGCCTCCCTTGGATAGGGCACGTCTTCGCCTCCAGCCGCCGTTCGAGCAACATCTTCGAGTTCTGCGCCAGCCGCAAGAAGGTCGGCACAGAACTGGAGCAGGCGGTCGCGTCGCCACTGTGCGAGTTCGTTACGAGCCTGCAACCGGGAGCCAAGGTAACCGCCTGCGAAGGCAGTTCCTGCGCTAATAAATGCGATGAGGATCGCAACCGCGGCTGTTCCCACGTTGCGGATCGTACCTGCGAGTCGGGCCGCGTATGCGGTTCGGACGCCGTCCCTCTGGTCGCATCGTGGAGTTCGTCGCACGCGAACTTGGCCTCACCTGGACCCCGCGGCTCCAGCACTTTCAGCCGCGCGACCGATTCTGGACGTTTCAGGCGATCGAGTCGGCGATCCTGGTCGGGCTGGCGCTGGCCCTGGATCGGGTTTGCGACCTGCTGGGTCACGCGCCGGGTGAGTTGATTCAGCAGGTTTCGGAGAACCAGTCAGTGAAATCGACCACTAGGTCGTTCGCGTGCTAAACCAGGGCGCGATTCAGCCGCTGAACGGGTCCGCGTCCCGGTGGAGGCCCGGAAGCAATCACAACATTTCGCGACCGTGAGGCCCAACGTCCGACTTGGCACAGATGTTTGCTGGCGATAAGGCGGGCTTATCTCTAGCGTCCGGCCCGGACCACCCTTCTTGCGGATGACTGGTAGTCGCAGTCCGAGTCGCCCAGTTGCATTCGACTTCTGGCATTTGGAGTGGGTGTGGTGGTCTCTATCGACAAGTGGCGTGCTTTTGGAATGGGGGCCGGCCGGCGCCCCTAGGAGGGCTTTTACCCCGAGCGGTGCGCAACCGCCACCGCAAGTTGCGCCCTGAGTCCTCAACCCACCACCCGTAGCAGTCCCCGCCTTATCCGTGATGCGCATCTCTGAACTAGATCGAGTGGCGCTCTACCGAGCGGTGTCAGTCGAGCGTACCCCAAGGGTCTCGGCTGAAGCGCCTTCGTGACCGTTAAATATGTCACTTGACAGCTGCGACTTAATAAGCTTTAGTTCAAGTGGTTTGGACTCGTCTCGTTGACGAGGGCGAGTGACTTGGGCGTAGGAGGACGGGATGACCATAAAGGCGTATGCGACAGCTATCCAGGAAGCGATCGCGCGAGGTGAGCTTGCGCAAATGCATGAGGTGGCGGAATTGGCTGAAGAGCATATGCGCGAGTACGGGAACGTGCCGCTCGCCTACGAACTCTTGAAGATTGAAATCGCCAAATTGGAGTTGCGCCAGAAAGGATCGCGCTGATCAGAGCGACCATTTCTCCCTGGAACTGCTTGTCTTTCGGCCCTAGGTCGCGTCAGTGAAGCTACTCCCGGTGATCCAGTCAGGTGCGCAGCCAAAAGTTCCCGTGCGCTTTTCAACGAGCGCGGAGCGGCACAACCGGCAGTTGGTTCATGTCGTTTGGGAGCTCACGCTTGCCTGTGACCTGAAGTGTGTCCATTGCGGGTCTCGAGCAGGGAGAAGGAGGCCAAACGAGCTCAACACTGCAGAATGCGTCGAGGTCGTCGACCAGCTCGCCCGCTTGGGCACGCGCGAAATCAGCCTAATTGGAGGCGAGGCGTACCTCCGTCGTGACCTTCCGGAAATCATTCGAGCGATCCGCGGCCATGGAATCTACTGCGGCATCCAAACCGGGGGCCGAAATTTCACAGATAAGCGTCTTGATGCTGTCGTCGGAGCCGGCCTGAACGGTCTGGGCGTCTCGCTCGACGGGCTGGAGGATCTTCACGATTCTCTCCGCGGCGTGAGAGGCTCCTTTGCGGCGGCTGTGTCGACCTTGCGCCGGGCCAAGGAACGGGGATTGAAGACAAGCGTCAATACCCAGATCGGATCGCGAACAATGCCCGACCTTCCGGACTTGTTCGAATTGCTGATTGACTCCGGAGTCACTCATTGGCAGGTCCAACTGACCGTCGCAATGGGAAACGCAGTGGATCACGCAGAAGAACTTCTTCAGCCATATGAGCTGAAACGGTTAATGCCGACCCTTGTCGACCTGTATCAAAAGGGCCTCGGGCGAGGTCTATTGCTGGAGCCCGGAAACAATATTGGCTATTTCGGTCCGTACGAGCACATCTGGCGCGAAGGAACCGAGGGCAAGCAACACTGGTCGGGCTGTCAGGCTGGCGAAACTGGACTCGGCCTAGAAGCAGACGGAACCATCAAGGGTTGCCCATCACTGTCGACCGCTCGCTACGGCGCGGGAAACATTCGCGACATGGCGATCGAGCAGACGTGGAGACAGAACGCGGAGCTTCGGAGCGTCCGACCAAAGTCTCATGAAATGTGGGGATTCTGTGGAACTTGCTACTACGCGCCGGTTTGTAGCGCCGGGTGCACGTGGACTGCCCACTCGTTGCTGGGTCGTCCCGGAAACAACCCGTATTGCCACCATCGGGTACTTGAGCTGGATCGACAGGGGCTTCGTGAGCGCGTCGCAAAAGTCGAGGATGCTCCCGTTCGTCCCTTCGCGACCGGTCGCTTCCAGATCGTTGTTGAAGATGACGCAGGCAACCCCGTCGATCAAGCTACTATCGCCGAAGGCCAGCGATCGAACCTCAAGGACGGAGATGCGCTCGTTCTGTGTGGGCACTGCCTGCGCTTCATTGCCCCCGACGAAACGTCGTGTCCTTTCTGTGGGATCGGAGTCAATGAGGCAAGCGCCGAGTTGCGCGCCGAGCGCATCAAACGCCAGGAGGCAATCGCGTCGCTCGAAGCGGTCTTGATGAAATCGTAGGCCTCAGGTCTTCTGTGCTGGCTAGTGCATTCTCGCCACGGCGCGTTGAGTCGGAGCTGCGCAGGCTTCAAGCCGGCACCGAAGTTCCGGACCAGATTGTCGATGCGGCTATCGGTCTTCGGATACGCGCTATAGAGGACAGACTTGATCTGTCGTCTCTGCTGCAACGCTACGGGCCGCGCTTCTTCGAAGAGGGTGACCTTCACTGGAGATACATGGCGGAGCTTTGGCGCGAGATCGAAAGATTACCCATCAGCAGAGTGCTCGATCTAGGTAGCGGTTATGGACGCCTAGTGTTCTTTGGGGCCATCTGCGTCCGGCTCGAGGTCATGGGAATCGAATTGGTCGAGGAGAGGGTTCGAGAAGCTACACGAGTGCGCGATAACCTCGGACTCCACAACGCCACCTTCTCTCAGGGTGACGTCGTGGACGCAGCTTGGCCGGATGCTGATTGCATTTGTTTGATGAACAGTCTCACCCATCGCGAGCGTGATGCCGTCCTGAATCGAATTGAAGCATTAAGCCGCAGCACGCCTCTCTTCGTCGCATCATGCTCGAACACCAACATTGCACTAGCGCGGAAAGAATGGTTCGAGGTGCTGTACTCGACGTCCGGTACTCTGCTCGGGATCCAGATCGGCAGGACTCTCTCGTTTAGAGGTCAACGAGTCTGAGGACAGCCGCGCAAGCGATCGAAGCGCTTGCTAGCGATATCTCTTCGCTGTCGGTTCCTTACTAGGCCGATAGGCCCGACCACTTAGGCCAAGCGATGCCTAGCCATCGGCCCTTGAGGGTACTCGGTAACCCGCGGGTACGATCCACGGCGATGCCGCTCGCCTCCAACGGTTCGCAGTTATGCGTACAGCGCGACCTGGCCCGTAAACTTCCCCGCACGCACTAGGATCGGGCTTGAAGCACGACGCTCATAGGACCGGGCACCCGTCCAGACCAGACCGACTCCGGCAACGTATCGGGCGGTCCGACGGTCACGACCCATTCGCCCGCAACGAGATGACGAACTTGAGTGGTGATGGAGACAGGTCCACATCCTTCGACGAGTCCGTCGATGCTCTCGTCGCGCGTGAAACTGTCGCCCGGCCCCCGGACACCGGTCCCGTCGATGCGACGACCCGAGAACCTGACCGAGGTCGACGATCCTCTGGCATGCGACCCAGCCACAAACCAATAAGTGAGTAGCAGCATCGCCTGAGCGCTAGTTCCCGAGCACTTCTTGCAGTCAAACTGCTTGCAAAGCTCGTAGCAAAGGCCTCCTTGACTTTGGCAGTCGCCGCAGGTCTTGCAAGTGCCGTACCACAGCGGTGCCCCAGAAGGTTGCGAAGGGTCTGGTGGCATTGTTGGCGGACTGTACGGCGGTTCATCACTCACTCTCTCTAGCCTCCTGATTCATTGCTTGCGAAGGAATACCTGCTCTAGCCGCTGGCTGACCTAAGGACGGTCGAAATAGCCAATGTCGCGATCAATACAATCGCGGCGCCCCCTATCGTCAGCGGCAAGCCGATAGGCGTTTTACGGGGTTCGACCCGCAATGGGAGGATTAGCTGTCGGCACAACGTGTAGGCTGCCAGGCTCGCGACGAAGAGCGCCCCCGGCGGCATCAATACGTGCTGAAGCTGCAGAACCAGTCCCACGCAACCGACCGCCAACCCGGCGCTAGACTCCAAGATCTGAGTGGGTATCCGACGTGTCCCGACCCTACCATCAGACGCCCAGATACCCCATCGTGATGCGGTAGGTCGCCCCGCGCAACAGCCGCCAAAGAAACATCCCAGGCGTCCAACGCCCATGCCAAAAAACATGGCTGGAGCGGCAGCGTCGGCAAATGGTCCAAGCGGCAAGTGAACAAGACTGAGGGTAACTATCGCGGCACAGGCGGCCCCAGACACGAATCCTTGAATGCACATTCCCGAGCTAATGAAATGGGTCCAGGGACGATGGTGGAGAACTAGAAACCAGATCTTCGCACCAACGGACCCCAGCGCTATCGCCACCAAGGTCACTGCAAGACCAGCCAGCTGGCTCAAATGCTCGCGTTCGACCAACGCCATTTGAATCGCTAGCCCAATCACGCATCCCAAGGTCACTAGCGCCGGCCAAGCGAACGGAACTATGCCAGGGGGAGCGCTCCAGCGAAAGCGAGGCGCAGCCAGTCTGGACAGCCGCGGCCTGTCAATGCTTCCCAAGGCCGCGCCAGGTGCGGCGATGATGGCGCCAAACGGCGATTGAGAAACCCGGACCGTAGTCTGTCTCTGACCCGAGCCCGATATCCGGGGCAGGCGGCTGTTGCCGCTCACCCTTCGACGCCTTGCGATATCGGGGCCATCGGAGCGATCTTCAATGCATTGAGGGCACGGTTGAAGGATGTGCCGTGCGCCAATATCGTGTGGACGATGGCCTGATCCGCCTCCTGCGTACCCAACAAGGCGAGGCCGCGAATGAACCGTTGAAGCTGGTCCGGGCTCGGGTAGTTAACCGGGGGCGGCAACTCTGGCCCAATTACGCCAAACGTCCCGAACTGGAGGCTGTGCAACCGGTCCATCAACTCTTTCACGCATACCGCCCAGGCCTGCTGGAAGCCTCCGCTAATGTCCGCGGTGTCGCCGTTAAACGCAACGTCAGCGCTTGCATTTAGCTGGACCTGAAGGCAGTCCGTGACCGCGACTTCAAGTTGGAACGCGTAGTTCCCGTCCGAGGGCCGGTTAGTCAGGACTATGCCGTTGTTGTTCAGCTTCTGAAAACTGATCTCCACTGGCTGGGTGACAGCAGTGCCCCCAGAGGCAAGTGGTTGGGGATAGAGGCACAACAGCGTGAGAGTGACCTTACCTTGGTCGCCAACCAGCTGCTTCGTGTCGCCATATGTACTCACCGACCATTCGGACTTGTAGTCCGCCAGCAAGTGGGCGCTTGTCGAAAACGTGCCTGCCTCCTGATTCGCGTGCTCTACATACGGCCAATCGCCGCTTGGGCAGCTGTCGCTGTGATAGATACCGCTGCTGAGTACCGTTTCCGACGACTCAACAACGGAGCCCGTCAGAATCAAACCCGGCGTTGCCAGCGGCGGCGGTGCGTTTAGCGCGATCGTTCCACCGATAGTCAGCCCTTGCGTCGTGGGTGTCACTCGACCGATGGTGGCGGGCCCGAACCCCCCGACTCCAATGCCAGCGCTGAACGATCCGAGTTTCTTCGCGGCATTGGCCACGTCGTCTGCTATGCCTTGGGCAACGCCATCGGCTATCCCCACCGTGATGAGCCCAATCGGTCCCAGCCCCAGAGCTGCCCCAAGCCAGCAAGCGAAAGGGATATCAACCGACATTGAAGGTTGCGCAACATTCACGGCTGAAGTTAGCGAGTTCACGCCTGCAGCGAACTTGACGCTGGCCGACAACGTTGCATGCGCGTCATAGCAGAATCCTGATTTGTCGAGTGTGCCGTCGATCAGAAGGCTGCCATCGGTGAAGCTGTCAGCGCATTTGATCAAGTTCAGACCGTTTCCGCCTGGCACAGAGATGCTGCCACCTGTGCCGCAGGTGGTGGGGAGGTTGTCAGGGTTAGTGGCGAATGTGGTTGCCAAGGCCGGGCAAAAAACCAGCTCGTGAAAGGCACCCGGTGCGATGCTCACCGCGAAGTCTTCACCGATTCCCAGCGCGGTTACATCTTTCTGACCGTGATTACCCGCTCCGTCATTCTTGTTGAGCAGGATCGCGAACGCGCCCAGCGCCTGGTGCGCGCGGTCTGCACCAGTTATGCAATGCACCTCCAACTTCTCAACCTGTGGAGGATTGATGCTTCCGTTTGAGCCAGGTACAACGTTGAACACCACCTGACTGAACTTCTGCCAACGCGGAGTAGGGTTAGGAAGCTTCGAACCTGTGATGTAATCGGTGAGAGCTTGGCTCGCGTCGTCTACAAGTTGCTGTACAGCTTGCTGGCCGGCGCCGAACAACAGAGCACCAATCAGGCCCATTGAGGCCTCCGAGGGCTTGATCTTGGCGTCAGCTCCACTGAGATAAATGGCAAGAACTTTCTGGTTACCAGCCACACCGTCTTTCAAGTCTGTCAAGAGAATCGGGGCCGTGATCGTCATTGACCCATCTAACGGACACACCGCATTCAAGGCGGTCGTGACGCTGGCGCTGTCGAAGACCAGCGTCAGGGTGACCGTGTCGTCGGCGTTGAGGTCGAGTTGAAGGTCCCTCACCACAACATGTGCGTTGCCGATGCCGAAAGGCATGTTGAAGTCAAACGGAGGGTTGACTAGAACGGAGCCGACCTTCATGTATGACTTGATCAAATCGAGTAGAGCTCGATTCGAGATCTCGAGTACTAGATCAAAGCCCGCCATGAGGCTCATGGGGTCTTCCTCTCGAGAAGACCGCGCAAGTTGATACGCAGATTCTGTTGCTCCTTGGCGCTTCTGAGAGCTCGGTAGGCAACCTGCGATTCGAGCCCGATCCGCGGCTCAAGCCGGATCAGGTCCTCTCGAGCGCGCTTCGACAAGACCACGCCAATATCTGCAAAGAGCATCAACGGGTTGGTCATGAAGAGGTAACCGCCATTCATCGTCTGGTTAATCCGGTCCACGATTGCCGCCTCATGTTTGAAAAGATCGTCTAGTGAGTTGACCTCGAGCCATGGCCGCTCGGGCCCTTCCAAATGAACCGACTCACCGGCTATCCGCGTGGTGGCGTGTGTCGATCGCCGCTTCGTCATTCCGAGTCCGCTCGACGAAGTGCTGAGTATCGTCTACGGCTATCCATTGGAGATATAGGTGACGGCTGCGATAGCGGCGGTATGATCCTGCCCCAGCTCAGGATTTGGGTCGTACCGCATATCCAACCTATTCGCCAAGCGGCATAAAAGGCCCTCACCGTGACGGTCCCCCCTCCACCAAGTGGGTCGACGGCTCGCCACAAATGCAAGCCCACCCGACTGGTCGATTATGGGCGGATTGGAGCCTTTGTCAAGGGAACCGCTTAACACCAATCGAGGCGCAGAGGCGGGCTACTTGACAAAGGGTATATCCGGAGTAGTGTGGGCTGTCGTTAAAGGCCGCCTATCGATACCGAGGCGTGGGCGAGTCGTTTCTCACGGTTAAGCCGGGGAGTGGGCAATGGCACCAGTTGACACAGGACTGTGGGCGGTCGGTGTTGGGCTTCCTCCCGGGAAGGAGGACTGGTGGTTTCAGGATGGGCAACCCTATGGACAGGTCCGATGGTTCGTTGCTCATCCCTTGTACCTGGTCGGGGGCGGAATCGAGCGACGGGCTGAGATCGTGGAGGTGTTCAATCTTGTGAAAGTAGACGGAGGCAGGCAAATCAACGTTCATGTACGGAACGTAGGCGATAGCGATTTAACGTATGGGGTCTTCTATGCCCAGACTGGGCCATAGGGAGTCATATGAAAATTCTGGTTGTACACGACAATGCCGGCAATATCCGATCGATTGGCGTGCCAGCCAGTCAGTTCAGCGGTCAGGTGCGCTTGCATGCTCCGGTTGGGCACGTGGTAAGTGAGGTGGAGGTCGCTGAGCTCAAAGATGAGCAGGATCACGCGCTCCTCGAGCAGCTTAGGTCGCACTTCCGAGTCGAGCGCGGGAGCGCCCAGGCGCCGCATCTGGTCAAGAAGTAGGCCCATGCCGATTCTCATCGCGCAGGAGCGGTGAGATCATCGTTTCGTCGGCACCTTCTGTGGTGTAGCGACCGATCGGGCTATGTTCGGTAACCAAGAGTATCGTTTCGCTGGCGTCGGCTCCCTGCTTGACAATCGAATTATTGCTTCACTCGACGAGCCGATTGCATCATTCTCTTAGCCGGACTTCGCGGCAAGAAGCGCGACCTGAAGCTGTGCCATCTTCTGACACTGACTCCGGGTCGGAGCCCGCCAGCCCTCTGACGGCTAGCTGGACGGTGGAACACTTGGGGTGCTCTGTGAGCTGCCCTGCAAGTTAGCCGGCCTGTTGAACGAGACTCCCCGTACGTTCGATGCTGGAGTTCGTGCGCCATTTTCAGGGCAAAGCTTCGAACTCGAATCGGTGCTTTAACGCCGCAAGCTTCATTCGCGGCCTAGAGAACATGATTCAACTGGCCCAGTGCACCTCACGACGTGGTCGCGATCGTGCCTCGGCCTATACGTGAGCACAGCTAACCGTGCCCATCGCCATCAAGTCAGTCGTGCCAAAAACGGTTCGCCATAGACGCCTGCCTCCTTTACCGTCACGGGCAGGGTAGCCATTAAACATCACATGCTCGCCCCGGTTGCGCTTGGTCCTACGCAGCGCATGTGCGCGGCGAAGATATCGGCATTGAAAGCGCAGCCAGCGGCCAGAATCGTCGGCGCGCTCGCGTCACGACTCTGCGCTTTAGGCCGTACGACTCCGAGACATGGTGCTGCTCAGTTCTCCAGTCTTTCCCGAAATGGCTCCATTCGATCCCAATGCAGCACCGACCTTACAGATTTCAGCTGCCACTTTCCAATGGCGCGCTGCAGCTGGGATGTCCTGGCGAGCTTCGAGCAATTCGGCGTATGCCATGTGGGCATCGCGCAACGCTTCGGGCGTACCGAGTTGCTCCAGAATTCGAATCGCCGTCTTGAATTGTTCGTCGGCAGTCGTCGCGTGCCCACACCACTCTTCGGCTTGTCCCACCAGCATGTGGACTTCGGCTTGTACGCTCGGCTCACGGTTTGCCTGGCCAGCGGCCAATGCCTTGGCGAGATAACTCCTCGCCTTTTGTAAGTCCATCAAATCTGAAAAAAGTTCGGAACGTTCCTCAGCGCGGTGAAGGAAGAAGCTCATCGGTTTGCCGGTCTTGTGGGCGATGTGCTTGAGTGTCTCCATCGACGGCCGCGCCATACCCTTTTCTATGAGATGAATCGCCGTGCGGCTCAGTTCGCCTCCGGCCACCTGAGCGAGGCTTAAGCCGGCTTCCGTTCGGGCTTGTGCAACCGATCCCTCTCTAACTTCGATTCCCTTCCTGCGACCCGTGCGCTTTGTGCCGAGCATTTGCCGTGAGCATAGCTCCGAGCTCCAGTGGTGTGCACGTGTCAAGTACAAATCCTCGGCGTGTCGAACTCCCCGTGAAGTCAAGGGTCCGTACCGGGGCCAAACTTGACAAGGTTGTGAAGTGAGAGAGATTCGAAGGGGAACCGAAGGCTGATCGTCACCGATCAAGCAGGTGGCAGACGACGCTAAGCTTTCGATAAGTGCTCATTAGCGAGATCAACCGATCCGCGCGCGCGTCATCTAAGTGGGACCTGGTCAGCGTGACCAAACGTAGTCGGCGTTGCGTGCTCTACCAACTAGTACGTTGATGCCCAATGTTCAGTCGTTTCGGCCCGTGAATACCTTAAGAGCCTTCGGCACCTTTCACCGCTTCGAGCCACGCAATTGCCGCTTCGGTTCGATTGGCGAATCTATTGTCCCTGTACACGCGGGCCAAATAGGTCCGAACTGTAGCAACGGAGATCCGCAGTTCCACGGCGATTTGAGAGTCAGTGCACCCCCGGGCCACCAGGGACAACACCTCACGTTGGCGCGGGCCGGCACGCAAGGATCGCTTCGCAGCCACGAGCATCCCCTCCATCTGCCGAATGAGCCCCCTCAGTTACGGATCGGTAGATGTTAAGTATAAATTAACGGCATCACAAATGATGACTTGACAGTCATGCGCCCGGAGACCAAAGCTGGTAGGGCTCCACTTAGGGCTGGAGACTCACTGGCACGGGGGGTTTATCGCCATGAATCCGCGAATTCACAATCGGTTCGTCGATCTCACTCGCAGGTCCTTGAGGCTACTCGTTGTCGCGTTGCTTCTCCTGCCTCTGGGAGCGGTCGCTCCCATGCAGGCTGCAGCCTCCAGTAGCCACGAGCC
>Ga0207646_10002981_pt1 | contig 19564 bp, 13 predicted proteins | sample KBSK5502metaG_FD_184343 | JGI IMG/M metagenome (GOLD analysis project Ga0207646, IMG submission 184343) | Corn, switchgrass and miscanthus rhizosphere microbial communities from Kellogg Biological Station, Michigan, USA - KBS K5-50-2 metaG... | ecosystem: Host-associated > Plants > Roots >...
AGATCGAAGCCCTCTCGGGCAGCTCGCAGTTCGGCCACTCGTTCGACGAGTGGGGCCACCACTTCACCCTCGACAACTCCAACCACCTGCGCCACGAGGTCGTGGCCGCGGCCTACCTGAAGCGCAACCCGGACCTGCCCGTGCGCTCGGCGATGCAGAACGTCTCGGACCACGGCAGCAACGCCAAGGTCTTCGCGATCACCCGCCGCCCCCGCTTCGAGCTGCTGACCGAGCCGGGCGAGTTCACCTCGGCCTGCAGCCTGACCTTCTACCTGGGCGGCGCCTTCCCGCCGGAGATCGGCCGCACCTCGTTCGTGGCCGAGCCCGCCCAGAACCTGGTGCACCGCGACGTGTGGTCGGAGAAGGGATCCACCTTCACCGCCCGCCGCGCCCGGGAGGGCGTCGAGTTCCTGGCCTCGACCGACAGCTGGTTCCGCCCGGTCAACATGACGGTGGGACCGGACGGCGCACTCTACGTGGTCGACTACTACCGCCAGATGATCGAGCACCCCGAGTGGGCGTCCACCCACGTGCACCACCACTCCCAGGACATGTACGCGGGCCAGGACCGCGGCCGCATCTACCGCATCCAGCCGACCGCCCATCCGCTCGCCCCGCCCCGAGGCCTCCGTCTGGGCGAAGCGTCGGACGAGGAGCTGGTGTCCCAGCTCGCGAACCCGAACCTGTGGTGGCGCCGCACCGCCCAGCGCCTGCTCGTCGAGCGACGGAGCCCGTCGGCGGTGGCCTCGCTCGTCCGTCTGTTCCAGCAGAGCCCGTCGCCGGTCGGCCGGCTGCACGCCCTGTGGACGCTGGAAGGCGTGGGCAGGCTCGAGGATGCGCTCGTCGAGCGGGCGCTCGGCGACGCGGAGGCGGGAGTCAGGGAGAACGCCGTCCGCCTCGCCGAGCCGCGCCTGGGCCGCTCGCCTTCCCTCGTGGGGCGGCTCCTCGCTCTCGCGGGGGACCCGAGCCCCAAGGTCCGCTTCCAGCTCCTCTGCACGCTGGGCAACGTCGACTCCGCCGCATCGCGCGCGGTGCAGGACAAGCTCCTCATCCAAGACATCGAGGACGAGTGGGTGCCGCGGGCCGCCCTCAGCGCTTCCCCGCAACGCGCCGCGGAATACTTCGAGGCCGCGCTGTCCCCCCGGTGGCGGCTGACCGACACGGAAACGACAGGACGCGCCGCCTTCCTGCGGCTGGCCAGCTCAGTGATCGGCGCGCGGCCCGTCCCCGAGGAAGTGAGGCGGGTCCTCCTCGCCGTGAGGAGCGCCCCGAAGGGCGCGGCCGAGTGGTGGCGGGCGGCCGTCCTCGAAGGTCTGGCCCAGGGGGCGCGGGGGCGCGGCAAGCTCGCGACGAGCGCGGACACCCAGGCGACGCTGCTCACGCTCTTCGAGAGCTCGGCGGCTTCGATCCGTCGCGCCGCCTTGACCCTTCTCGAGGTCGCGCGTCTCTCTCCCGGACCGCGACTGGACCCCGTCCTCCGGCGCGCGGGGGACCTGGCCGCGGATCCGAAGGCGCCCGCCGAGCGGCGAGCGGACGCGGTTCGCCTGCTCACGCTGGCCGGCGCCGCCTCTCGTAAGGAGCTGTTCATCGGGCTCGTCGATCCCCGGGAACCCGAGGAGGTCCAGGCCGCCGCCGTGCGGGCCCTGGGCCGGGTCGGAGGAGAGGAGACGGGAAGGTTCCTGCTCGCCCACTGGCGCAACATGACGGCGCCCGTGCGCAACGAGGCCGCGGATGCTCTTCTCCGGGAGCCCGGGCCGACCCGGCTCCTCATCGCGGCGCTGCAGAGGGGCGAGGTCCAGACCTGGAGCCTGGACTTCGGCCAGAGACGCCGGCTGATCATGCACGACGATCCCGCGATCCGCGCCCTGGCGCGCCCGTTGCTGGAAGAGCCGCCGGGGGGCCGCGAGGCGGTCCTGAAGCGCTACGAAGCCGCCCTCGACCTCGCGGGTGACGCGGGCCGCGGCGGGCAGACCTTCGAACGGGTCTGCGCAAAATGCCACCGGTTGAACGGCCGGGGCGCGGACGTCGGCCCCGACCTGGGCTCGGTGCGCAACCGCGCGCCCGCCCTGCTGTTGCAGGATATCCTCGTCCCCAGCCGCTCCATCGCCCAGAACTACGAGTCCTACGTCGTGGAGACGGCCGCGGGCGACACCCTCGACGGCGTGCTGGGAGCACAGAGCCCGACCGCGATCGTCCTGCGCCGCGAAGGGGGCAAGGAGACGGTCGTGCCCCGCGCGAGCATCCGGAAGATGTACGCCTCCAACCTCTCGGCCATGCCCGCGGATCTCGAGCAGCAGGTCGACGTGCAGCAGATGGCGGACCTGCTCAAGTACATCACGACCGTCCGGTAGCGCCCGTCACCTCGCCCGGTCCCCCTCGTGCCGCGTCTGGTCGAGAGCCGCCCGGAGCCCCCGGGCGAGGACGTCCGTGGGGCCCACGCCCCAGTAGTGCAGGAAGACGATCCGGGGTTCCTCGCCCGCCATGTGTTGATGGATCGCCACGACGTCGATGCCGGCGTGGCGGAGCGCCTTCAATACGCTCTGCAGCTCCGACTCGAGCATCGCGAAGTCTCCATCCACGACCGCGCGCTGGTCCGATCCCGCGAAGGCCGCCCAGGTGTTCACGCCCATGGTGGCGGCGACCTCCTGACCGTGCATGCGGGCGGTCCGGCCGATGGTCACCTTGTAGACGCCCGCGCCGAGGCTCCCCTTGTTCCCCAGGATCGCTTCGATCTTGCTCGTGTCCAGCGTCGTCTGCGCGGGATTGATCTCGGCATGGGGAACGTCTCCCTTTCCTCCGGCGGTCTCCTTGATCTTCGCGAGCACCTTTCCGACGGCCGACGCCAGCACGGCTTCCTCGCCGGTGCCGCCGACGTGCATGAACATCACCTTCGGCGTGTCCCAGAAGAAGTGGTTGTGCAGGGCCGTGACCTCCAACCCCTGGTCGAGGGCCACACTCATCACCGGGTTCACCTGGTCCTCCAGGAGGACGAGGTCCCCCATCACCATCACGTGGTCGCCCGCGCGCTTGAAGGCGGCCCAGGAGGTCAGACCCAGGGGCGGCGTCATCCGGACCCCGGCCGCGGTTACGGAGAGGTCGGCCCGGGGCGAAGACACCTTGAAGGCGCCCTCCTTTTCGTCGAGAGCCCCCTTCGCCCCCGTGAGCGTCTCGATCCGGCTCGTGTCGAGCCCGGACGGGGACGGTGCTTGCGCGCTGACGGCAGTAGCGATGAGTCCGAGCATGCCCGCGAATATGACGACCGTACGCATGACTTCACCTCTTTCTGTTGGACGTTGGTGGGGCACGGGTTCACTTGCCAATCCCGGTTTCCAAGCGTGCTCAGCGACCCTCTCGAGCCTCCTTTTCCAGCCGTCGGAGAAGGGCGTCTATCCGCGACCGGATGACCTTGCGCGCCCTGGGGTAGCTCTCGGCAAACGGAGGTATGTCGTCCCAACGCTCGAGTCGAGTCCCGGCCGTTGCCTTCACCTCGCCGATGTCGACCCCGATGGCCACGACACGAGCGGCGGCCGATGCGTCTGCCTTCTCGAGGAGCCGGGGCTTGAAGGCCGCCACGTCGAACCCATCCTCGCGAAGCGCCTGGACCACCGCCGGAGGCACCGACGCATCGGGGGACGTCCCGCGCGAGACGGCGCGCACCGCCATTCCCCGCTCCTTCGCCATCCGTTCGAAGAACGACGCGGCCACGAGACTCTTGGCCGACCCGTGCTCGCAGACGAATACGATCAGCCGCGGCTCAGCCTGGTCCGGTGTCACACCTCCTCCTCCTCCATTGGATGGCGCTGTCATCAGGATACCGAGGACTCCGGACGCCGCGATCAGGAGCGGCTCGGGCACCCGTCGGAAGCGCGTCAGGACGAGCAGAGCCCCGAGGGCGATCGTCACCGTCGTCATGTCCACCAGCGCGCGCCTTCCGAGGACGAAGGCCGCTCCCGCGATCGCACCCGTGGCGGCGGCGGTGACGCCATCCACGAACGCCTTGAGCGCCCGGTTCCGGGAAAGGCGCCGGAAGTGTGGGGCCGGGATCACGGTGAAGAGATAGCACGGAAGGAACGTGGCCAGCGCCGCGACCACCGCCCCCGCGAAGCCCGCGACCAGGTAGCCGATGAACCCCACGGTGATCACGACCGGGCCGGGCGTGATCATCGCCACCGCCACCGCGTCCAGGAACTGCCGCTCGTCGAGCCAACGGAACTGCTGCACCACCCCCGCATGGAGAAAGGGCACGATGGCGAGACCGCTGCCGAAGACGAACGCGCCCGCCTCGGCAAAGTACCACCCGATCCGCCACAACGTTGCTGCGGAGGCCGGCTCCCCGGCCAGGCCGACGAGCAACCCCGAGGGCAGGGCGCCGATTGCCAGGGCCGCGCGCGACCCCGGAGCAAAGGGCTTCGCGCGCACCAGAAGGACGATGACTCCCGCGCCGACGAAGACCCAGATGACCTCCGATTCGGTCCAGGCCGTCACCAGCGCGGCAACCGCGAAGAGTGCCCAGAGCAAGCGGTCGCGGGCGAGGGTGAGCCGCGTCAGCTTCACCGCGCTCCGCGCGATGATGGCGATGACCGCGGCGCCGATGCCGTAGAAGGCGCCCTGCATCCAGGGCAAGCCGCCGAAGCGCAGATAAGCCAGGGCGATCGCGATCACCATGAGGAAGGACGGTGCGACGAACGCGAGCCCGACCAGGGCGGCGCCGATCGCCTTCCCCTTCGCCCAGCCCAGGTACATGGCGAGCTGGGCGGCGAGGGGTCCGGGCGCGAGCTGGGCCAGCGCCAGGCCCTCGCGGTACTCCTCCGGAGTGAACCAGCCGCGCTCCTCCACCAGGTCGCGCTGCATGTATCCCACGAGCGCGACGGGTCCCCCGAAACCGGTGGTGCCGAGCCGGAGGAAGTAGAGGAGCAGCTCGCGGAGCGTGAACGGCCGCCGCTCGTGGGCGCCCGCGCCGGGTGGGCTCATCCGCCCAGCCGCGAGAGCTCGTCGTAGAGGTGCACGGCCGCCCGCATGCACTTCTTCCAGTCTCCCAGGTGCAGGCTCTCGTTCTCCGAATGGGCGCCGCAAGCCGGATCCTCCACGCCCGTCAGCAGGCACGGCGCGCCTTTGAGAAGGTCGGAGAAGGGCCGGACGAAGCCGATGGAGCCACCGGCACCGATCATGGCGGCCTCTCTCTTGAAACCCGCCTTGAGCGCGAGGATGGGCTGTGATTCGAAGGCGATCACCGTGAGAGAGGGCCGGGTCCACATCCTCTCGAAGACCGAGTAGGCCTTCTCCCCCACCAGCTCCACGCCCTCGAGGAGGCCCGCACTGCGCGCGAACTTCCGCGCGTCGAAGGGCAGGCGGCGGAGGCGGGCGCGCTGCGGGGCGGTCGTCTTCGCGACCCGCCGGTAGAGCCCGGGGACGCTCAGCGAACCGTCCTCGGCCCTCAGGTCGGCGATGAGGCGGCAGAGGATCTGGACCGGATCGGGGATGGGGCCGCCCTTCTGGCCGCTATGCACGGGCCGCTCGAGGCACCGGACCTCGACGTCGACCTGGCACAGCCCCCGGAGCCGGTAGGTCAGCGCCGGAATCCCGGTATCGAAGTTCGACGTGTCCGAGAGCACGACCGCGTCGGCCGACATCATCCCCTTGTGCCGCTCAAGGAACGTCCCCAGGTTCCCGGATCCGATCTCCTCTTCGCCCTCGATCAGGAACTTGACGTTGCAGGGAGGGCCGCCGGCTTTGCGCAGGTAGGCGGCCACCGCGGCGACGTGGACGAGGATGCCACCCTTGTCGTCCGCCGTGCCTCGGCCGTAGAGGCGACCCTGTCGCTCGACCGGCTCGAACGCGGGCGAGCGCCACTGCTCCGGCCGACCGGGAGGCACGACGTCGTGATGGCCGTAGAGAAGCAGCGTCCGAGCTCGCGGCCGTCCGAGCCAGTCGCCGTACACGTAGGGATGGACGCCGGGGACTTCGAGGACCTGGACGTTCTGCAGGCCCACCCGCCGGAGAAGGTCGGCGAATGCTTCGGCGGAGCGGCGCACCTCTTCCCGAGGGAAGCCCTCGGCCGAGACGCCGGGTATCCGGGCCAGCCCGACGAGGTTCTGCTTGAACTCGTCGTACTGCTCATCGACGCCGCGCAGCACGTCCTCGAGCCGCCCAACGGAAGCGCGCATTTCGCGCCTCTCCATCGAATCACTCCCCCAGCGCCACGCTGAGGCCCACGCCGGCGGCAACGGCGTTCTCGTAGACCACCGCGGCGGCGGCGACGTCCTCGAGGGCGGTGCCGGTGGAGTCGAAGATCGTGATTTCTTCCGCTGTCCGGCGGCCGGGCTTGCGGCGGGCGACGAGATCGGCCAGGTCCGCATGGACGCTCTCCCGCGCCATGGCGCCGGCGTCGAGCGCATGATGGAGGTCGCCGATCGCAGCGCACTGCTCCAGGACGTCCGTCACCACCACGCTTGCGGCCATCAGCCCCGCGTCGATCTCGTGCTTGTCCGCGCTGTCCGCGCCAACCGCCGCGATGAACGTCCCGGCCTTGACGTGTTCGCGGAAGAGGAGCGGCTGCCGGGAAGGCGTACACGTCACGCAAACGTCGCTGCTCCGGACGGCTTCCACGTGGTCCGCGACCGCCTTCACGTCGAGGCCGAGCTCGGCCGAAAGGTCCCGGGAGTATGCGCGGGCAGTGGCCGCGTCCGCATCGAAGGCATAGACGCGCTCCAGAGGCAGAACGCGCGTCAAGGCCCGGAGCTGCGCCCGGCCCTGGTTGCCGCAGCCGCAGATGGTGACCACCCTGGCATCGGGCCGCGCGAGCGATTTCGCGGCGACGGCGGTCGCGGCGGCCGTGCGGCGGATCGTCACCTCTATCGAATCCATCACCGCGAGCGGTCGGCCGTCATCGCCGTCGCAGAGGACGATGACGCCCTGGATGGCCGGCAAGCCATGCCGGCGAGGGTTGCCGGAGAAGTTGGCGTTCGTCTTGGCCGCAAAGTAGAGCCGCCCCCGCTCGAGACCGGCGGCCTTGATGTGGAAGCCTCCTTCCCGTGAACGGACGCCAAGGACCCCCGGCGCCAGGCTTCGCCCTTCGGCGTGGAGACGAAAGGCCGTTTCCACCGCCGCGATACATTCGTCAAAGCCGAGCAGCGCCTGGACGTCGTGTCGAGTCAGGATGAGGGTTTCCCGCCCGGGGCCACGTCGCGGGTCGGCTGCCGTCATCGCTTCTTCCTGAAGTATTCGTAGAGCGAATCGAACACGGCCGCGCCTTCCGAGAGCCTGGCCTCGTCTTCCTTGTGTCGCATCGCGATACCCGCGATCAGGCCGTCGAGACCGACGACCTCGGGCCGCGCGAACTTTGCGTCCTTCAGGTCGATGTCATGGACGATCTGGCCCAGGTTCCGAAGGGCGGCCTCTTTCAGGCCGAAGTGACGGAGGAGCACCTCGAAGGTGCAGAGGTCACCGTCGTGGGTGAACTCCGCCTGGAACATGTCGAAGCGCAGCTCACCGTCCTCGGGCGCGTACTCATGCCCGGAAACGAACTTGAACCGTGCTTCGGGGTCGATGAAGCGGCGGATGAGCCACGCGCTGGCGATGCGGTCGACGTGGATCCCGCGCCGCGTAACCCAGGTGCGACCGCGAATGCCGTGTGTCGAGACGGTCTCCTGGACGTCCGTCCGGGCCGGCACGGGCCGCAGACGGGCCTCGATTTCCGCCAGCACCCCTTCGACGGCCTCGCGCCCCGAGCCACCGAAGAAATCGACGGCCACGACGTCCGCGAGCTGCTTGCGCAGGCGCGAGAGCGCCTGCTTTGCCTGCTCGGCCCCGATCGGAGCGCGCTTCCGGGAGCCGACGAGCGCACGCTCCAGCCGGCGGGCATCTTCTGACAGCGATGCATACTCGGCGTCTCGCGCGCCGGTGAACAAGGCCTCGACGTCCGCATCGGAGTGTCCCTCCAGGAAGCGCGCTTCACACACCGTGGCGTCGCCGTGTCCCGCCACGATCTCCCGCCTGACCCATTGGAAGTCCTCGAGGGCCTGCTCGCTGCGCGGCAGCACGTAGACGGAGTTCTTGATGGGGACCGCGCCAAGGCCCTGGAGGCGCCGGCCGACCTTCACGCGCAGGTACGCCGGCTTCGGCGGGATCTGGTGGATGAGGAGGAGCCACCGGGAAGGGGTCGCCTCGGGCACTCGCCTACGATATCACAACTGAATCTTATGGTGCTACAGTTGGCCTACTGGCCCTTGGGCGAGCTGGGCGGCCAGAACGCTGGATCGGAGGCGATCCGCCGATGGAGTCGATCGGCATGGCGAGCCCAAGGCACACGGCGCAGCACGCTCCGGTGAGGTCTTAGAGGGGCGCCAGCGTCACGGGCTCGAGCTCGTGGCCACAGCGAACACAGATCCCGCAGTGGCGATGGACGAAGACCTCCATCGGGTCTCCCAAGGACATGTCCTTGCAGGCCGAGCAGCGCATGATCAGGCTCCCAGACGGGCTGTAGACATACTCCGGAAACTCTTTCTTCGCCACGAACCGACCCCTGGTCAGGGCCTCTGCGACACGCGCTTTCGATGGTAATCCGCTCATCGATGCCGCCTCGAATGCTGGACCTTTGCCAGAAGCTATCTGCCTGGGCGGCCTACGTCAACTGGGGCATCAGTGGGCGCCGACGCCGACGCTTCTTCTCGGTAACGTCGTATGAGCGCGGCATCGCCGCTCACTCTATTCCGGGCTGGGATAGACTCACTACCACCCTGCCCTGCCAGAGGGAGTGGCTGGCCGACATCATCGCCGGCGACAAGCGGGTCGAGTATCGTCGGATGAAACCGTACTGGCGTCGACGGCTCTGGGATAGGCGTCGTCGTGAGCCTCGCATCTCCGCGAAGCGCCGCCCAACAATGCGTATCTGGGCTCCTCCGTTCAAGTGAGTCGTCGTCGTTCGAAGCGCTAGGCTAGCGCGAAATCGAGGAGACGATGGCCAAGACCGACTTCAAGTCCGTAGACGAGTACATCACGACGCACCCCGAAGACGTGCAGTCGACCCTGCAGCGCGTCCGCAGCATCATCCGCAAGGCCGTGCCTGGCGCCGAGGAAGTGATCAGTTACCAGATCCCCGCGTACAAACTGCCCGCGGGTCCCGTGCTCTATTTCGCCGGGTGGAAGCAGCACTACTCGCTCTATCCCGCCTCCGATCACCTCGTCGCGGCGTTCAAGGACGACCTTGCACCGTACAAGGTCAACAAGGGCACGATCCGCTTCCCGCTCTCCCAGCCCGTCCCCGTGAAGTTGATCGAGGGCATCGCCAAGTTCCGAGCGAAGGAAGTTGCCACACGCGCGAGGGCGAAGCTCGCAGGGCCGAAGAGGCGCAGATGAGCCGTGTTGACCGCCGCGGGGGGAACCGCCGGGCTTGCAAGGGCTACGTGCACTGGAATGAAAACGTAGTTACGCGACCTGTCGGCAACATCTCGTCATGCTGATCACCCTCGCGGACCTGCGGCGCTTTGCCGTCGCCCACAGCCTCTTCGCGCCCACCACGCTAGAAAGGGCCCTCCGCAGGCTGGGCTTCGTGCAGGCCGACCCGATCCGCGCGCCGGCGCGCGCCCAGGACCTGACGCTGCGCCATCGCGTCAAGGACTACCGTGCCGGCGACCTCGAACGCCGCTACGCGAAGCTCGGCGTCGAGGAGGACTTCTTCATCTCCTACGGCTTCGTGACGAGCTCCATACAGGCGCTGATGCATCCGCGCTCGGATACCTGCGTCCCTGCCGAAGGGCGTGGGCCATGGCCCGCTGCACGCAGGAAGCAGGCACAGCTCCTGCTGAAGTTTGTAACCGAACGCGGTGCAGTGCACCCGCGCGAGGTAGACGACCATTTCTCGCGCGGCAAGGTGAGGAACTACTGGGGCGGCTCGTCGAGCGCCACGACCCAACTGCTGGAGGCCATGCATTACCGCGGCCTGCTGCGTGTGGTGCGGCGCGAGGGCGGCATCCGCATCTACACCGCACACCGGCACGGCCTCGGGCCGGCCGATGCCGCCGAGCGCCGCGCGCGGATCGACGCGCTGGTCGATGTGGTCGTCCGCGTCTACGGGCCGCTGCCCGGTGCGAGCCTGTCGTCCTTTGTGCGCGAGCTGCGCTTCGCCGTGCCGCAGTGGCCCGAAGAGCTGAAGAGTGCCTTGCTGCGGGCCAAACAGCGACTCTCGCATGCGCGCGTCGATGGCGTCGACTGGTATTGGCCCGCCGAGGAGGATGCGGCGCGCCGCTCACCGCCAGACACGGTGCGCTTGCTGGCGCCCTTCGACCCGGTGGTGCGGGACCGCCGCCGCTTCGAGTTGTTGTGGGGCTGGGCGTACCGTTTCGAAGCCTACACACCGCCGCCCAAGCGCAAGCTCGGCTATTACGCTCTTCCGCTGCTTTGGCGCGACCGCGTGATTGGCTGGGGCAACCTCTCGGTGAAGCACGGTGAGCTCGAGTCTGAGTTCGGCTATGTCGAATCGCAGCCACCGCACGATCGCGCCTTCAAGCGCGAGCTCGAGGCGGAGCGGGATCGCATGCGGGCCTTTCTGGGCCTCGAATCCTGAGCGTCTGTTCACAGCGCCGGGCGCGGCCCGCGCGTTCGTGCCCACTCGTCGGCTCCACGACTTGACCGCACGGTTAAACTATCCGCCGGGCCGTTACGTGCCTGCGGAACGGGGACGGCAATCGTGCGGAGCCTCCGATGTACGGATTCCAGCCTAGCGAAGACCAAAAGACCCTGGTAGAGGCCGTACATCGCTTCGCCGTGCGGGAGCTGCGGCCCCATCTGCGGGCGGCGGACGACGCCGGCGCGCTGCCGGAATCGACCACGCGCTCAGGCTGGGAACTGGGGTTGCTCCCGGCGAGCCTGCCCGAGGCCTTCGGCGGCTTTGGGGAGCGTTCAGCGGTGACCGGCGCGCTCGCCGCGGAGGAGCTGGGCTGGGGTGGCCTGGCGGGGGCGCTGGCCCTCATGGCGCCGAACCTCGTGGCGCTGCCGGTCCTGCTCAAGGGAAGCGCGCAGCAGAAGCAAGAGCTGCTGCCCACCTTCGCGGCGGATGCCTACCAGCCGGGCTCGGCCGCGCTGATGGAGCCGCGTTACGACTTCGATGCCGGTGCGCTCGAGACGCGCGCCCTGCGCCGGGATGGAAACTACGTGCTCGCCGGCTCGAAGTGCAACGTCCCCTACGCTGCGGAGTCGAGCTGGCTGCTCGTCTATGCCTCTCTCGACGGAAAGACGCGGGCCTTCCTGGTCAAGCAGGGCGCAGCGGGCTTGGTGATAGGCGAGCGCGAGCGCAACATGGGCGTAAAGGCCCTCCCGCTGTACGCGGTCGAGCTGCGGGACTGCGTGGTGCCGGCGAGCCAAAGGCTGGGCGGCGAAGACCACACCGATGTCTCTGCGCTGATCGACGCCTCGCGCGTGGCCTGGGCTGCGCTGGCGGTCGGCGTGGGACGAGCCGCGTACGAGTACGCCCTCGACTACGCCAGGAACCGCAAGGCCTTCGGCGAGGCGATCGCCCAGCGCCAGGCGATCGCCTTCATGCTGGCCGAGATGGCCACCGAGATCGAAGCCGCGCGCCTTCTGGTCTGGGAAGCGGCGTGGCTGCTGGACCAGGGGAGAGAGGCCACCCGCGAGGCCTACCTGGCCCGCAACCTGGCCGACGACATGGCCCTGATGGTCGCGGACCGCGCGGTGCAGGTCCTCGGCGGCCACGGCTACATCCGTGACCACCCGGTCGAGCTGTGGCTGCGCGACGCGCGCGCTTTCGCGGTCCTGGAGGGCTTGGCCATCGTATGAACCCGGAGCGACCACGATGATCTCGTTCGAACGGCCGCGCGAGATGGACGAGCGTCTGGAATTCGTGCGTCAAGTGGCCAGCGGCCTGATGCGCGAGAAGGCCCGCTACTACGACGAGTACGAGCACGAGATCCCCTGGGAGTTCGTGAACCTCATGTGGGAGAGGCAGCTCAAGACCGGCGAGAGCTTCCGCGCGGGCGCGCGGCCGCCGAGCGACGGGACGAGCGTCGTAGCCCAGACGCTCGTCCACGTCATCGAGGTGCAATCCTGGGGCGACGCGGGGATCTACCTGTGCGGCCCCGGCGCCGGCCTGGGCGGGGCCGCGGTCGAGGTCACGGGCACGCCTGAGCAGAAGACGCGCTTCCTCGCTCGTTACCGGGAAGGCAAGCCGAAGTGGGCCAGCATGGCGATGACCGAGTCCCATTGCGGGTCGGACACCGCGGCCATCCGCACCACGGCCGTGCGCGACGGCGACTGCTGGGTCCTGAACGGCGAGAAGATCTTCGTCACCGCTGGACACAAGTCGATGGTCGACTCCGACGGTTTCATGGTGGTCTGGGCCACGGTGGATCGCGCGGCCGGCCGCGCCGGGATCAAGCCCTTCATCGTGGAGGCGGGCGCGCCCGGGCTCAAGATCACCAAGCTCGAGCACAAGCTCGGGATCCGGGCCAGCGATACGGCCGCCGCGGTCCTCGACAACTGCCGCATCCCTCTCGACAACCTGCTCGGCAGCCCCGACGTGGTGGACCCCACCAAGAGCTTCAAGGGCGCCATGGCCACCTTCGATGCCACCCGGCCGAACGTCGCCGCCAGCGCCCTCGGGATCGCCCGCGCCACGCTGGAGCTGCTCAAGGAGAAGCTGGCGGAGCGAGGCGTGAAGATCCGTTACGGCACACCGCGCCACCTCCTCACCGCCCTCGAGCGCGACATCGTCGAGATGGAGGCCCAGCTCCGGGCGGGCTGGCTCATGACGGTGAAGGCCGCCTGGCTGATGGACCAGCGCCAACCGAACACCGTGGAAGCCTCGATGTGCAAGGTCAAGGCGGGCGACGTGGTTACCCGGACCACCCAGAAGGGCGTGGAGCTGATGGGGCCGCTGGGCTACTCGCGCCGCCTGCTCTTCGAGAAGTGGATGCGCGACGCCAGGATCAACGACCTGTTCGAGGGCACCGGCCAGATCAACCGGCTCATCATCGCCCGCCGCATCCTCGGCTACAGCAGCAAGGAGCTGAAGTAGGACGCGAGTCGAGAAGCGGTGCCCTTCTCGGCCAGGCGTAGCGCCATTGCCGGCCGCAGGGATGACCTGGCGGTCAGGCCCCGTCCGTGACCAGCGCGGCCAGCGCCATGTCCGCGATCTGCCCCGCCACCTCCTCGGCGCTCACTCGCCCGGATGGCTCGTACCACTTCGTCAGCCACATGACCATGCCGAGGATCGTGAACGTCGCCACCGCTGGGTCGAGGCTCTTGCGCAGCCTGCCCTCCTTCTTCAACTGGGTAACCGTCGCCCGGACCAGCTCGAAGTAGGCCCGCTTGCGCTGGGTGATGACGCGTCGGTCCTCGGACCGGAGGAAGCTCACGTCGTCGACGATCAACGTCGTCAGCGCCCCTTTTCGCTCGCTGACGGCGACCCGCAGCGCGTGCTGGTAGACGATCTCCCGCAGTCGTTCCTCGTTGTCGCGCGCGCCCATCGTCGCCTGCAGCGACATCTTCTCGATGAAGTCCATGCTGTGATTCATGCTGGCGTAGAGCAGCTCCTGTTTGTCCTTGAAGTGGTAGTAGAGGCCCGGCTTCGTGAGGTGGAGCTGGCGGGCCAGCTCGTTCATCGAGATCCCTTTGTAGCCTTCCCTCATCAGGATCGGCGCGGCCCGATCGATGATGTCCCTGCGCCGCTCGCTCTCCTTCGCGACACCCGAACCGTATCTTTGGGCCCCGGGCGAGCGCCTTGGCCGGGGCGCGTCCGAACGCAGCCGAAGCCGGGAGGACGACGACTTGCGCATCCGCTTCACGTGCAGACTCTACCATGGGCCGGGCGCCAGGGGACGAACCAGCCCTTGACTTCGCGGTAAAGTACCTCTAGGCTCCGAGGCAAAACAGTCTCACGAATCACCGCGCTCCCCGGGGATGCCGGGGCGCAGTGTCTGGAGGCTCTATGAGGCGAATCGCTGCGCTGCCGCTTCTGCTCATCCCGTTCGTCCTTCCCCCTGGGGCCCTCGCCCAGGCGCGCCTCACGGGGGCCGACCTGCAAGGGACGATCAAGGACGAATCCGGCGCGGTCGTTCCCGGGGCCACGGTCAGGGCCACGAACCTGGCGACCAATATCTCCCGCACCGTCGTCAGCGACGGCAGAGGGACCTACTACATCGGCGCCCTTCCGCCCGGGACGTACAGGATCACGGTCAACCTCTCCGGCTTCGCCACCCAGACCAAGGAGGGCCTCGCGCTGCGCCTCGGCCAGGAGGTGGAGATCGACTTCACGCTGAAGGTGGCCGGGGGCCAGGAGGAGACCACGGTCACCGCCGAGGCGCCCGTCGTGGACCCAAGCCAGACGGCAGTCCAGTCGGTCCTGGGGCAGCAGCAAATCGACAACCTGCCGATCAACGGGCGGAACTTCATCAGCTTCTCCGTGATCACTCCGGGCGTTGCCCCCGACCGAACGCCCCAGCAGGGGGCCTCGGCCACATCGGGGCTGTCCTTCACGGGACAGCGGGCCCGATCCAACAACATCATGGTGGATGGCCTCGACAACAATGATTCCGCCGTCGGCGCCGTACGGGCCGTCTTCAGCCAGGAAGCCATCCGGGAGTTCCAGGTGCTCACGGACTCCTATTCGGCGGAGTTCGGCAAGGCCTCGGGAGGCGTCGTCAACATCGTGACCAAGAGTGGGACCAACGAGTTCCACGGCAACGCCTTCTTCTACTTCCGCGACAAGTCCCTGAACTCCAAGAACTACTTCGACAAGTTCGACGTCTTCGGAAATCCCATCGACGCGCAGAAGGCCCCTTACAACCAGAAGCAGGAAGGGGCCACGCTGGGCGGGCCCCTCAAGAAGGACAAGACGTTCTTCTTCCTGTCCTTCGAGCGGACCGACATCAAGGACGCCAGGCTCGTGCTGATCGACCCGCAGGCCGCCGCGGTCCTCGGCACCGCCGGCTTCCCCGTGGACCTGGGCAACGTCCCCGTGAGCCTCAGGAACACCGAAGCCCTCGCGAAGATCGACCACCACTGGACCCCCGAGCACACCCTGACCCTGCGCGGGAGCTTCGCGCACATCAACCGGGAGGGGATCGACGACTTTGGCGGCATCGTGGCCAAGAGCCGCTCCACGGTGCAGCTCCGCACCGACTGGTCAGTGTCCGCTTCCGAGACCGACATCTTGTCGAACAAGTGGATCAACGAGCTTCGCGCGCAGTACGCCTACGAAAAGCAGGACATCAACGCCCTCGACCCTCGCTGCGGGGGAGAGTGCATTGGAGACAATCTGGGTGGACCTACCCTGGAGATCACGGGCTTCGCCACCGTCGGACGCCAGCGCTTCACGCCGCAGCTCCGCTTGAACAAGCGCATTCAATTGCTGGAGACGCTCAGCTACGTCAGCGGCAGCCACCGGTTCAAGGTCGGGGGCGAGTACAACCGAATCACCAACCCCGGCGACCACAACGCGCTGCCCCTGCACTTCGGCGGGCGGTACATCTTCAGCGCGATACCGGGCCTGTTTCCCACGGCGCTGGCCGCGCTCCAGGCGGGCCGCCCCGCTGCCTACATCCAAGGCTACGGGACCTCGCACTATCCCGACGCGACCTACACGGACTTCTCCCTCTTCGCGCAAGACGAGTGGAAGCTAGGGCGTCTGATCGTGAAGCCGGGCGTGCGCTACCAGCGGAAGTACCTGCCCGACTACACGTACAACGTCTCTGACGTGGGGGGCACGAGGTTCACCTATCCGGTCGCGAGCGACGGCGACAACGTCGCTCCGCGCCTGGCCCTGGCCTACGACCTCACGGGGGACGGGAAGACCTCGCTCCACGCGTCCTACGGGATGTTCTACGACGACATCATCCAGGCCATCCCTTCCGTGGCCAGCCTCATCAACGGGCAGTCCAACGGCGTCCGGACCCTGGTCCTTCCCTTTGCCCTGGCTCAAAGAGCCTGGAATGCTCCCGGCCACGTCCTCAGCGAGGATCAGGCCAAGACGCTCCTGGGAGGCTCCTATGCGAGTACCGTGATCAGCCTGGACCCGGCTCTCAAGACATCGTACGCTCACCAGGCGGCCGTGGGCTTTGACCGAGCCCTGGGGACGGACTTCTCGCTCGCGGTCAATGGTGTCTATGTGCGCGGTTTCAACCAGGTGGGGACCATCGACTACAACCCCGTCCTGCCCGCCAAGCTGGGCGCGGGTCGGCGTCCCAATGACCTTCCGTGCTCCGCGATCCCGTCGCGGCCGTGCGTCAACGGAGGCATCGCGGGGACCTCGGCGTCTGTGCTCCAGTACACGGCCTTCGGCGAGACCTGGTACAAGGGCGTGACGGTGTCGCTCTCCAAGCGCTTCAGCCACAACTACCAGTTCCTGGCTTCGTACACGCTGGGCAAGGCCGAGGACAGCTCCACCGACTTCCAGAGCAACTTCATTCCCCAGAACAACGGTGAGGGCCGGAATCCCGACGACAGGTTCGGTCTGCCGCTGAACTTCCACCCGGGCCTCGAGCGCGGGCCCGCGACCCACGACCAGCGCCACCGCCTCGTCTTCTCCGGGGTCTACCAGTTCCCGTGGGACTTCCAGTTCTCCACGATCTTCACCGCCGCGTCCGGACGCCCCTTCACGCCTCTGGCGGGCACCGACCTGAACGGGGATGGAAACGGCGGGGCCTTCCCATCCGACCGAGCACGCACGAACCCGCTGGACGAGTCCACGGCCGTCGGGCGGAACAGCGGGACGACGGAGAAGCAAATCAACCTGGACGTGCGCCTCAGCAAGAGATTCAAGTTCGGGAAGAGCGGGGCGATCGAGGCGATCCTGGACGTGTTCAACGTCTTCGACCGCGCCAACTTCATCGAGGACACCAACCAATCGTCGTTCGTGATCTTTGGTCCGCGGGACTTCCCGACGAACCCGGCGCCCGCGTATGGCCACTACACCTTGACCCTGCCCCCGCGGCAGATCCAGCTCGCGGCGAAGCTGAGCTTCTAGGACGATACGCGCGAGGCCCCGCGCGGATATGAGGCCATGAGAGAAGCGGTGATCGTCGCGAGCAGCCGGACGCCGCTGGCGAAGTCACATCGCGGGTCCTTCAACATGACGCGGCCGGACGATCTGGCCGCGCACTGCATCCGCCACGCCCTGGCCAAGGTCCCGCAGCTCGGCAAGGAAGAGATCGAGGACGTCATCCTCGGCTGCGGTCAGCCTCACGGGCCGGCCGGGCACAACGTCGCGCGCGTCGCCGCGCTGCGCGCCGGCCTGCCCGTGACGACGCCCGGCGTCACCGTGAACCGCTTCTGCAACTCCGGCCTCCAGGCCATCGTCCAGGCCGCGCACATGGTGCTTCAGGAGGGAGTCGAGGCCGCGATCGGCGGCGGCGTCGAGTCGATCACGATGATGGAGCGAGACGCCTCGCCCAACCCGTGGGTCGAGGAGCGCCATCCCGGCCTCTACATCGCGATGGGCGAGACCGCCGAGGTGGTGGCCAAGCGCTACCAGATCAGCCGCCGGGCGCAGGACGAGCTGGCTCTCGCCAGCCAGCAGCGCACGGCCCGCGCCCAACAGCAAGGCCTCTGGAGCGACGAGCTGGCGCCGATCCAGGTCCGCCGCGCGGTGCTCGACAAGAGGTCCGGGGAGAAGATCGGCGAGGAGGACCACCTGGTGGAGCGCGACGAGTGCAACCGGCCGGACACCACGCTCGAAGGCCTGTCGAGGCTGCCGCCGGCGTTCGACACGACGAGCGGGCAGGGCACCGTCACGGCGGGCAATTCCTCGCAGCTCTCCGACGGCGCGTCCGCGACCGTGGTCATGTCGATGGACCGCGCGCAGGCGCTCGGCATCCGGCCCAAGTTGGTCTTTCGCGGGTACGCGGTGGCCGCGTGCGAGCCCGACGAGATGGGCATCGGCCCGATCTTCGCCGTGCCCAAGCTGCTGAAGAAGCATTCCCTGCGCGTCGAGGATGTCGACCTCTGGGAGCTGAACGAGGCGTTCGCTTCGCAGGTGGTGTATTGCCGCGACCGGCTCGGCATAGAAATGGACAAGCTCAACGTCAACGGGGGCTCGATCGCGATCGGCCACCCGTTCGGGATGACGGGCTCGCGCCTGGTCGGAACGATCGCAAACGAGATGCTTCGCCGAAAGGCGCGCTACGGCGTGGTGACCATGTGCGTGGGTGGCGGGCAGGGCGCCGCGGCCCTCTTCGAGGCCTGTAGCTGAGTCGTCAGGAGGCGTCGCTGTAGAAGCCGCGACCGGCCGCCGCCAGCCGCTCGAGCAGCGGCGCGGGCGCCCAGTGGTCGCCGAGGCGGCCGCGGTATTCCCGGACCCTGGCCAAGACGGTCGTCAGGCCGACGGTGTCGGCGTAGAACATCGGCCCTCCGCGGTGCCTCGGGAAGCCGAAGCCATAGCAGTAGATGACGTCGATGTCGCCGGCGCGGATCGCGTACCCGTCTTCCAGAACTCGCGCGCCTTCGTTGGCGAGCGCGGTCATGATACGCGCGATGATCTCCTCGTCCGAGATGCGGCGGCGCGTGATCCCGCGCCGCCGCGCGGCTTCTTCGGCCAACTGATCGGCCAGCGGGTCCGGAATCCGGGTGCGGCTGCCCGGCTCGTACCGGTACCAGCCGGCGCCGGTCTTCTGTCCGTACCGGCCCATCTCGTACAGCCGGTCCGGCACCTCCGATTGCGGGCCCTCCGCCCGCGTCTTGCCGATGGATTTCAAGTACTGGCGGATCCGCGCCCCCACGTCGATGCCCGCGATGTCCTGCATGCCATAGGGGCCGACCGGCATCCCGAACTCGGTGAGGGCGCCGTCGATCTGAGGCACGCTCGCCCCTTCCTCGAGCAGCAGGTACGCCTCGCGCATGTAGTAGGCCAGCATCCGATTGGCGACGAAGCCGAAACAGTTGCCGACCACCACGCCGACCTTGCTCAGGCGCTTCGCCAGCTTCAGCGACGTGGCGATCGTCTCCCGGCTCGTCTCGTGCCCCCGCACGATCTCGAGCAGCTTCATCACGTTGGCGGGGCTGAAGAAGTGGTGGCCGATCACCTGCGCCGGCCTTCCGCTCGCGCGGGCCAGCTCGTCGATGTCGAGCGTCGAGGTGTTGGATGCCAGCACGCAATCGTCCCGCGTGACGCGGCCGAGATCGGCGAACGTCGACTTCTTCAGGTCCATATTCTCGAAGACCGCCTCGACCACGATGTCGGCGCCGTCGAAACCGTCGTAGCTCGTCGTCGGCGTGATGAGCGCCAGCGTGCGGTCGATCTCGTTGGCGCTCACCTTCCCCTTTGCGACCGAGGCCTCGTAGTTCCTGCGGATCGTGGCGAGGCCGCGCTGCAGCGCGTCGGCGTCGACCTCCTTCAGCAGCACGGGGATTCCGGCGTTCGCGTACGTCATCGCGATCCCGCCGCCCATGGTGCCCGCGCCGACGACGGCGGCCCGTTGGATCTCGCGAGCCCTCGTGTCTTTGGGCACGTCGGGGACCTTGGCCGCTTCTCGCTCGGCGAAGAAGAGATGCACCAGCGCGCGCGATTCGGTGGACACGACGCAGTCAGCGAACAGCTCCCGCTCGCGGGCCGAGCCGG
>Ga0207646_10002982_pt1 | contig 19556 bp, 24 predicted proteins | sample KBSK5502metaG_FD_184343 | JGI IMG/M metagenome (GOLD analysis project Ga0207646, IMG submission 184343) | Corn, switchgrass and miscanthus rhizosphere microbial communities from Kellogg Biological Station, Michigan, USA - KBS K5-50-2 metaG... | ecosystem: Host-associated > Plants > Roots >...
AAGCTCGGACACGGCGAGGGCTACATCTATCCCCACTCCGATCCGGCGGGGTTCGACGTCGACTACCTCCCGGACGAGCTGAAGGGCACGACGTACTACGAGCCGGCGGGAAGCGGCGAGGAGAAACCGGACTAGATGGACGAGACGACCGCACCCACGGGCCAGGCGGCGGCTCAGCTGGACGTGGATCGTCTCGCCGCGGCGGTGCGCGACGCACGGGACGACGCAGCCCCCTTTGCGCTCGCAGCGGCGGTGATCCTCGTCGCGCTCGGCATCGTCAGCATGCACGCCCACTGGGACCTGCTCGGGCACCGGCTCTGGTGGCTGTGGCTCGTTGTTGCCGTTCCGTACCTCCTCCTTTCCGGGACGCTGCTCCTGGGACTCGGCCGCCTCATCCGTCACGACCGCAGGCGGGAGATCGCGATCGCGCTGCTCGCTCTCGTCTGGGTCTTCAACGTCCTCGGTGTCCTCCTGCTCGTCGTCTCGCTGGTGGCTCACTCAGGCACGCAGATGACGGGACGCCAGCTGCTGCTCAGCGGCGTCGCACTGTGGATCACCGACACGATCGCATTCGGGCTTGCCTTCTGGGAGCTGGACTCGGGCGGTCCAGTTGCCCGAGCGCTCTCGGATGCGCGCCGCAACCCGGACTTCCAGTTCCCCCAGGACGAAAACCCGAAACTGGCGCCGAAAGACTGGGCGCCGCGCCTCTGGGATTACCTCTACGTGTCACAGACCAACTCGATCGCGTTCAGTCCGACCGACGTGATGCCGCTCACACGATTGGCCAAGATCTTGATGGCGGCCGAGTCCTCTCTCTCGGCGGTCACTGTTCTGCTCGTCGCAGCACGCGCCGTCAACATCCTCTCGTAGCAGGGGCTAGTCGGAACCGCGTCGAACCCGCTGCGCCGCGAACACGCCGAACGTTCCGCCGACCTTCTCCCAGGCCTGCGCAACACGCTCGAGGTCGTAGTCGACCCGGCGGAACTCGAGCTCCCCGTCGTCTCTGCGCAGCGCGTACGCCGCACGCACGTCGCCGTCCAGCGGCATGCCGGCGCTACCGGGGTTGATCAGCGTCGTGCCGTTCGGCCCCGGCCGGCGGAACTGCAGGTGGCTGTGGCCGAAGACGACGATCTTGTCGCGGACACCGTTCAGCACCCGCTCGTCGTCCTCGCCGGGCTCGGGCGCGAAGCTCTCGACGTCCGAAAGCGGCGAGCCGTGGACGTAGAGGACACCGTCCTGTTCGAACTGCGACTGCAACGAGTAGAGCCAGCCCTCGTCAGTTCCCAAGCCGGAGTCGCGCTCCGAGAGTGACTCCATCACTTCGGGCCGATCCGTCGGAGGCTCACGCAGCCAGCGCTCTCCGTTACCGCGAACCCAGGTGGCGTTCGGCAGTCCGCGCAGCCGCTCGATCGTCTCACGCGGCCATGGCGACCACGACGCGAAGTCGCCGCCGAGGAGATAGGCGTCAGCGCCGGCGGCCTCCGCATCCCTCAGCACCTCCTCGAGCGCGACCAGGTTGCCGTGGATGTCGTAGAGGACGGCGAGCACGGCTGATTAGGCTCCCACACGTGAAGGTCATGTGTCGTGCGGACGAACCGAACCTAGGGCGCTGATGGAGCTCAACCTGCACGAGTGGGGCGATCCAGCCGCGCGCCCGGTCGTCTGCCTGCACGGCGTGAACGCTCACGGACGACGATTCCGCAAGCTCGCCGAGGAGCGGCTCGCGCGGCGCTACCGCGTACTCGCTCCGGATCTGCGCGGACACGGGACGTCCGGCTGGGAGCCGCCGTGGACGTTCGCCACCCATGCGCACGACGTGCTCGAAACGCTCGACGCCGCCGGCGTGCAGCGCGCGCTTTGGGTCGGGCACTCGTTCGGAGGCCGGCTCATTCTCGAACTCGCTGTCCTCGCACCGGACCGCATCGAGCGGGCCGCGCTGCTCGACCCCGCGATCCAGCTCCTTCCCCACGTCGGCTACGACTTCGCCGAACGCGAGCGCGCCGACCGCGCCTTCGGATCGGAGGAGGAGGCGATCGCGGAACGGGTCGAGTCCGGCTCACCGGCGCCACTCGAGTTCCTGCAAGAGGAGATGCGCGAGCACCTCGTGCAGCACCCGGACGGCCTCTGGCGTTTTCGGTACTGCCAGAGCGCGGTTGTATCGATGTACGGCGAGCTCACGACTCCGCCGCCGCCGCCGGAAACGTTGCGCGTACCGACGTTGCTCGTCCACGCAGGCGAGTTCGGCCTCGTGCGCGAGGATCAGATCGATGCGTATGGAGTCGCGCTCGGCGACAAGATCGACGTCGTCGAGGTTCCCGGAGGGCACATGGTCTACTGGGACGCGTACGAGCAGACCGCTGGAGCGGTCGAGCGGTTTCTACAAGATTCGCGCCCCTAGAGCAGATGCGATCAGCTCGACTGCGAGCTTCCCGGTCTCGTTCTCGCGATCGAGCACAGGGTTGACCTCGACGACGTCGAGCGACGACGCGAGCCCGGTCTCCGCGACGAGCTCCATGGCGAGGTGCGCCTCGCGGTAGGACAGCCCGCCGCGCACCGGCGTCCCGACGCCGGGCGCAACGTCTGGATCGATCGCGTCCATGTCCAGGCTCACGTGGACGAAGCCGGGGCCCGCGACGTGTGCAAGGGCCTCGCGGACCGAGTGTTCGACGCCGAGGCGATCGAGATCGCTCATCGTGAGCACCTTGACGGCATTGTCTCGCAGCAGCTCGCGCTCACCGTCGTCCAGGGAGCGCACGCCGACGAGCGCGACACGTCCCGGCTCGACGGCGGGCAGGCCCCAGCCCTCGTCGCGAAACCGCTCGCCGGCGAGCCCGAGCGCGGCGGCGAGCACCATTCCGTGGACGTTCCCGCTGGGGCTCGTCTCTGGACTGTTCAGATCCCCGTGCGCGTCGATCCAGATGACACCTCCCGGACCGTGGATGTCACGCAGGCCCGCCAGCGTTCCCAGGGCAACCGAATGGTCACCGCCGAGCACGATCGGGAAGAACCCGTCACTCGCCGTGTGCGAGACGAGCCGCGCGATCCGCTGGGACGTCTCCTTGATCTGAGGAAGAAAGCGGGCCTTCTCGTCCCCGGCTTCCGTCGCCTCGGGCACGGCCGTTTCGACGTTTCCGAGATCCACGTACTCGTAGCCGAGCTCGTCGAGACGGGAAGCCAGGCCCGCATAGCGGATGGCGGAAGGACCCATGTCAACGCCACGCCGCCCGGCTCCAAGGTCGAGGGTCGCCCCGATTACGGCGACTTTGCGACGAAATGGTTGCGTAGACACGACGAACAAGGCTAACTTGCGGACCCATGGGAACAGCCGAGGCGGCGGGGACGATCCGAGTTCTCCTTGCCGACGACGACGCTCCTTTCCTGGAAGCGCTCTCACCGCTGATCGAGCGCCAACCCGAGCTCGCAGTGGTCGGCACCGCCCACGACGGTCTCGCTGCAATCGAGCTCGCGGACGAGCTGTCACCCGACGCGGTCGTCATCGACCTGCACATGCCCCGACTCGACGGAGTGTCCGCGGTCACGCGTCTCCGGCACGACCATCCGAACATGTGCGTGATCGCATTGACGGCAGACGAGCACCGTGCGATCCACGACGCGGTCACGGAAGCCGGAGCAGATGCGGTCCTCATGAAGGACGAGTTCGTCGACTTGCTCATCGAGAGGCTCGCAGCCGCCAGAGCACCCGGCTAGTCGCGGCTAGACTGCCGCCGCCGGGCGAGGTAGCTCAGTTGGTAGAGCACACGGCTGAAAACCGTGGTGTCGCCGGTTCGATTCCGGCCCTCGCCATCACCCGGCGAAATCCGGCCGGCGCTTTGCGCCGACCATGATGATTTCGCCGGGTTTCTCGTTTCGATCCGCTGCGTAAGCGGCCGCGCCGGGCAAAGCCCGCCGCGGCGACGAATGGATCTAAAGGATTCGTTAAGAGTCCGGCTGCCCTCCGTGGGGTCTGGTACGACTGTGCGCCGTGAGGGTCGCACGATTCCTGGCGCTGGCGTGCCTGGTGGGCGGGGTTGCGGGCTTGGTGCCGTCTCTTGGGCTTTCGGGCTCGGCGCCTGGCTCCGCGAAGTCCCAGCAGGAATGCGGACGCATCGAGTTCATCAGCGGCCTCGAGGCCGTCTTCGGCCGCCGCAAGACCCACCAGCAAGCCCTCGCCTTTCGCACCCAGGTGACCGGACGCGGATTCGTCAACGCCAACATCATCGAGGGCTGCGACGGCTTCCGGGTCGTCGTTCGCGGGATCGACACCTTCGACGTCGGAGTCGACCTTCAAAACGAGGCACGCCGCGAGGGCTTCGCCGTTACGCTCGAGTGCATCCAGGCGAAGCCGCTCGGCCGGCTCGAGGCCATCTTCGGCCACGGGCGCGACCGACCCACCGCGACCACGATCGTGAGCCGCGCCGATGCCGCGGGCTTTCCGGGGGTCAAGCTGCGCAACGATCCGTGCGGCGGGTTCGAGGCCTACCTCGCCGGATTCGAGGATCAGCGCGAAGCCGAAGCATTCGTCGCCCAGGCGAACGCCCGCGGCTTCGACGTCGTGCTCGAGCGCAACTAGAGCACGAGCGCAACTAGAGTAAGCACCGCAGAAAGAAAGGCCGTCCGGACCGGTGATACCGCGCCGCGAACGACCTTGTGCACCCGAGCTTAGGCGCGCGCTCCCTTGCGGGCAAGCAGCGCCGAGCCCCTGCCTGCCTCGAAGCTCGCAAACTCCGTGAATCCACGGCGCCGGAGCTCCTCCTGCAAGCGCTCCGTCGCGACATAGATCGGCGTTCCCGGGCCGAGCGAGAAAGCAAACAGCGCCTGGCCGCCGGGAACCAGCACACGCTCGAGCTCATCGAAGAACGGAATCATGTTCGCGTGGGCGACGACGTCGAACGAGGCGTCCGCAAACGGAAGCGCAGACGCGTCGCCCCTCTCGAAGCGGACTCGTTCGGCCAGCTCGGCCGGCGTCTTGCTTCGCGCTTCCGCGAGCATCCCCTCGGCGAGATCGACGCCGACGACCTGCGCGTGTGGAAAGCGTCGCGCGATCGCGAAGGCGCCCAGGCCTGTGCCCGTGCCGAGATCGAGCGCATTGGACGGGGCCGGATCGACCGCGGCGAGAGCCGCCTCGTACGGCGCGAGATGCGTGGGGTCGCGCATCGTGTCCCAGCTTCCGGCGATCGCGTCGAATTGCTTCCGCACGAGCGGCCGAAAGAAGCGCCAGAGCCGCGGGTTCCGCAGCACTGCGTTCGTCGCCAGTCGCGCAAACCTCTGGCCGAGCTCTCGCCGGTTCAAAGCACGTCCAGGTGAATGCGGATGTCCTGGCCGTCTTTGATCCCGAACATCGCCGCGGCGTTGCCGCCGTTGATCGCGATCGAGATGTTCCTGTAGGCGTCCTCGTAGAGGATGATGTCGCCCGGCCTGGCGTCCGCGAAAGTGCGTGCGGCCACCGCGTAGTAGCGCTCGGGACCGATCTGGAGCTCGACGCGCGTTCCCGGCACGACGCCGGCCTCGTCGAGGTGGGAGCGATCGAGGTTGAGGCCGACGTTCCCGAACCGATCGATCGACAGGACCGTCGAATGGATGCGCGTCGTTCCGAATTCCGGCTGCGGGATGTCGAGCCGGGCGAGTGCGTCGGGGTCGATCGGCGGCCCGAGCGCGCTGAGCGGAACCCCGAGCGCGAGGTGCGCGGCCGCGGGAGAGAAGAGGTCGCGGCCGTGGAACGTCCGCGAGACGGACTCGAGCGCGTACTCGGGATTGGCGAGCTCGTGCGCCTCGGCGATTCCGCCGAGCTTCTCGGCGGCCGGGATCAAGAGCCCGTTGTCGGGTCCGACGTAGATGCGACCCTGCGCGTCGCGCAGGGCGAGGGCGCGTCGCGAGCCGCCGACGCCCGGGTCGACGACGGCGAGGTGGACGCCCTCGGGCATGAACGGCAAGGTGTTGGCAAGGGTGAGCGCTCCCTGCAAGACGGCCTGCGGCGCGATGCCGTGGGTGATGTCGATGATCTCGACCTCCGGCGCGATCCGCTTGATCACGCCGTGGCACGTGCCGACGAAGTCGTCCTGCAGGCCGAAGTCCGTCAGGAACGTGATGAAGCGCGCCACCGCGCGGCGGAGTCTACGAGGCCCGCGACATCCTGCGTGCCGGCTTCCGCCACCACCGTCACGCCGGCGGCCCGCGCGGCGGCCGTCGTTTGCGGCCCGATCGTGATCGCCGGCACGGTCGAGCCGAGCCTCGCCCAGACCTGAGCGGCCGAGGGTGAAGCGAGCACGACGAGGTCGCCCTCGGGCGGCGACGGCGACAGCTCGACCGTGCGGTAGACCGCGCGGAAATCCGCGGGCAGCTCGTCGGCGAGCAGCTGCCGGGCCCGCTCTGCGCCCACGAACAGCGCGCGGCCCACCGGGCGCGGAAGCTCCGCCACGAGCCCCTCTTGCGACGCGAGCGAAGGGACGAAGTCGACCTCGATCCCATGGGCCGTGAGGACGGCGGCGGTCGACTCGCCGACGGCCGCGATGCGGGGAAGCTCGCCGCGGCGCCGCGCAACGAGCTCGGCAGCGCCGTTCGCACTCGTCACGATCACCCAGTCGTAACCGCTCACCTCGATCGGCCCGTCGTCGATCGATTCGGTCTCGATCACCGGGCACGCGACTGCCTCGAATCCCTGCTCGCGTAGAGCGGTGACGAGCGGCTCGGCCTGCACTCGCGGCCGCGTGACGATCACGCGCATGTCAGGCGGCGACGAAGGGCATCAACGCGGCTGCGACCTCCTCGGGATCGTCGCCGCTACGGCGCTCGATCCAGCTGCCGTCGTCGGCCGCGACGAGTGCCGTGAGCCGCACACCGTCGTGATAGGCGGCGATGGGAGCGAGGCAGCCCCCGCCGATCACCGCGACGCAGGCTCGCTCGGCCTCGACGCGCCGCCGTGTTTCGGTGTGATCGGCCGCACCGGCAAGGTGCTCCTCGCCTTCCCGCACCTGAAGCGCGACCGCACCCTGCCCGGCCTCGGGGACCATCTCCTCCGGATCGAAGCGGTGTCCGATCTCGCCGGCGAGGTTCAGGCGGTCGAGGCCGCACGCCGCAAGGACGATCGCATCGAGCCCCCGCTCGCCGCGCTTCCGCAGCCGCGTATCGATGTTGCCGCGCAAGGGCTCGATCGAGAGCGTCGGCTCAAGCGCTAGCAGCTGCGCTCTACGCCGGACCGAGGCTGTGCCGACCCGCATCTCCGGGTGCAGCCGACGACTGCCGCAGAGGGCGTCACGAGCGTCTTCGCGCTCGAGATAAGCGCCGACTGCAAGACCTTCCGTGTCGGTGGACGTCATGTCCTTCGCTGAGTGCACGGCGACGTCGATGCGTCCATCGAGCAGAGCCTCCTCGAGCTCCTTCACGAAGACGCCGCGCGCACCGATCTCACCGAACGGGCGTGTGCGATCGCGGTCGCCGGCCGTCGTGATGGGAACGAGGGCGATCTCGACGCCCGGCCCGCGCAGCCTGCCCGCCGCCAGCTCGGCCTGCGTGAGCGCGAGCCTACTGCCGCGGGAACCGACGCGGATCAGCACTGCACCAGGTGCGCTTGACGCGCGTTTGGCCGCAGGGCCTGCGCCTGCGTACACGCACGAACGCGGTCGGCGCCTGCACGGGGAGCGGCCGACCGATCAGATTCGCCGACTTCAGCGCTCGTCCTCGAGACCGAAGAGGTGACGCACCGCATCAGCATAAATCACGCCGTCGGCTGCCGCGGCTGCCTGCTTCATCCGGATCGTGGGGAGATGCAGGAGTTTGTTCAGGACAGCCGCGGTAACGGACTCCGCAGCGCGCCGCTCCGCATCGTTGAGCTTGGCGCGGCTCAGCTCGGCGTCGCGAATCTCTTCGGCTCGCGCGCGGAGCGACGTGATCGCCGGGACGACGTCGAGCGACGCCTGCCAGGCGCGAAAGCGGTCCGCTTCTTGCGCGACGATGGTCTCCGCTCGATCCGCCTCACGCTGCCGCCCAGCGAGCGTCTCGGCCACCACCGCCTCGAGATCGTCGATGTCGTACAGGTAGCAGCCATCGAGCTCGTGAATGGCGGGATCGAGATCGCGCGGGACCGCGAGATCGATCAGGAACAGCTGGCGTCCCTTGCGCGCGGGCAGCGCTCGCTCGACTTGTTCACGGGTGAGAACCCAACCTTGCGCGCTCGTCGACGACAGCACGACGTCCGCGCGCACGAGCTCCTCCTCGATGCGCTCGAGCGGGAGGGCCTCGCCGCCGAAACGGTCCGTGAGCGCCTCGGCTCGCTGCCCGGTGCGGTTCGCGACGAACGCGATCGTCGCACCGCGCGAGACGAGGCTCCGAATCGCAAGCTCGCCGACCTTGCCGGCGCCGACGACGAGAACGCTGCGGTCCTTCAGATCGCCGAACACCTGCTCGGCGAGAGCAGCTGCTGCCGAGGACACCGACGCCGGGTTCTCCCCGATCGCAGTCTGACTGCGCGCCTTGCGACCGGCCTGAACGGCCTGGCGGAAGAGGCGGTCGAGCAGCGGCCCGGTTGCACCGGACTCGTACGCGGCGCGCACCTGCCCGAGGATCTCGCCTTCCCCGGGAATCATCGAGTCGAGACCGGCCGCGACACGAAAGAGATGGAGGGCCGCGTCCTCGTCCCGCAGGCGATAGAGGGCCGGACCGAGCTTCGACTCGAGAGCGAGGAGCGCAGCCTCGGCCTTTTCCTCCGCCGCGTCGGCGGACTCGTCCGCGAGGTAGAGCTCGGTGCGGTTGCAGGTCGAGAGGCAGACCGCTTCGCTCCGACCCCCCGCGAGCGTCGCCGCCAGCTCCGCCGCGCGTTCCCGGTCGAGCGCGGCGCGCTCGCGCAATTCGACGGGCGCCTGGTGATGCGAGATGCCGACGAGGACGATGCTCATGGGCCGCCCTTTTTCATGTCGCGAAGTGGGTGACAGGGAGAGCAAGGCGGACGACGGCGACGAGCACGAAGCCCGCGAGGACGAGATACGCCGCACGGCGGCCGCGCCAGCCGGCGAAGTGCCGGAGCGCGAGATAGCCGCTGTAGACCGTCCACGTGAGCAGAGTGACGGCCATCAACGCGTCGAAGCCGCCGCCACGATCGCGCAGGCGTGCGATGCCAACCGCGATCCCGAGGGTGAGCGCGGGCAGGGCGATCGCGATCGTCCGTGCCGCCACTTCGTCCAGTCGTGACAGCGCCGGTGCGCGCAGGCGGAGGATCGAGCTCTCGCGTCGTTTCAGTCGTCGTTCCTGCCAGAGGTAGAGGGCTGAAAGAGCGGCCGCGAGCGTGAACCCCGCGAAGGCCGCGAGCACGAGCCCGACGTGTAGCACGAGGAACAGATTCGAGTAGTGACTCCGGGCCCCGACGCCTGTTCCGCCACCGACACGCGCGAGGACGAAGAGCAGCACGGCGAGGGGAAGAACCGCGAGACCGAGCAAGCGGTAGCGCGGTTGGCAGCCCCAGATCAGGTACGCCCCGACCACGAACCAGACGAAGAGGTTGAGCGAGCCGGCCCAGGTCGACCAGGGGAAGCCGTCCGCGCGGGCAGCCTGAGCGCCGAGCAAGGCCGTCTGGACGAGCCAGCCCACCCGGACGCCCCAGGTCGCGAGCCGGCCCGCGAGTCCAGGGTGGCGAACGTCGTTCAGGTATGCGACGGCGGCCTCGCTGTAGGCGAGCAGCGCGGGCCAGAACAGCAGCTCAGCCAACTGCGACTGCCTTTCGTTCCTCCTGCTTCGTACGCGCAAGCTCGGTCAATTCGGTCAGCTCACGCTCGAGGCGCTGGAGCTTCAACGCGATGATCACGACGTAGGCGAGCACTACGGCGAAGATGACGAGGTAGGCGGCGGCGACGTACTTCTCCTCCGTGCTCATCGCAGCGCTTCCCGCAACTCGCGCAGACGCACGTCGATCCGCTTCCCGGCAAGCTCGACGTGGTAGAGGGTCGCTGCGAGAGTCAGCATCGCCGCCAGCGAGACGCAGAACGTGAAGAACTGGGATCCGGCCATCTCGGGCCCGTGTCGGTCGAACGCGACTGGATGGATGAAACGTTCCGACAGGCGAATCGCGAGGATGCTGACCGGCACGAGCGCGACACCGAAGAGCGCGTAGACGGCGCTGAGATTCGCGCGTCGAGGACCAGCCGGGACGGAGAAGCGCAGCATGAAGTACGCGGCGTAGAACAGGAACAGCACGAGGAAGAGAACGAGCTGGTCTTCATGCCATTCCCACCAGTGACCCCAGCGGTAGCGCGCCCAGATCGAACCCGTCACCAGGGTCAGCGCGCCGAAGATGACGCCCTGGTGAATCGCGACGTAGCTCTCGAGGTCGGCGCTTTCGTCGCCCTTCCAGAGCACGCGCAGCGCCTTCCAGCCGCCCCAGGCGAAGCAGGCGTACGCCGTGAAGGCGATGCCGACGTGGAAGTAGAAGATCTTCTGGTTCAGTCCGTCCGCGTCCACGGGCGCGTAGAAGAAGATCAGCGCTATGGAGGCGGTGATCAGGGCGAAGGCGAGCGCGGCGAGCGCGGCCAAGCGGTTATTCCGTAACCACGTACTCAAAGGAAGCCCAGCAAATGATCGCAAAGAGGGCGTCGTAGAGGCCGAGGAACCAGAGGTAGCGAGCTGGATCGCCCGTGACGCTCGCGCCGACGCCGCCGACGATGATCGGGATCGCGAGTGGCAGGAAGAGCAAGGGCAGGAGAAGCTCGCGGGCCCTGCTGGCCGCGGCCATCGCCGCGAGCAGCGTCCCGACCGCGGCGATGCCGACATCGGCCAGAACGATGCCGCCGATCATCGGGCCGTCCACTCCACCGAAGAAGAGGGCGAATGCGGGCAATGCGACGACCTCGGCGAGCACGAGGAAGGCGAGAACCGACAACGCCTTCCCCAGCCAGATCGCACTGCGGTCGCTCGGTGCGAGCACGAGCCCGTCGATGACGCCTTGCTCCCGCTCGGCAGCAAATGCGCGCGAGAGGCCGAGCAGCGCAGTGAAGACGATCGCGACCCAGAGCAATCCCTTCGTCGCGAGCTCGGACGAATCGCCCGGCAGCACGAAGTGGAACACGACGAGCGTTGAGAGCACGAAGAGCAACATCGCCGGCAGGGTGTCGCGTGCACGCAGCTCGAGTCGAAGATCCTTGCGCGCCAGCGCACCGACGTCCGCGAGGTACATCATGCGAGCGAGAGCTTCGACGTTGCGAGGTGGCCGATGCGCGCGGGATCGTGAGTCGCAACGACGAACGCGCGGCTCGGGCGCCGTTCTTCAAGCTCGCGGCCGAGGAGCAAGGCTCCTGCCTCGTCGAGACCGCTGTACGGCTCGTCGAGGACGAGCAGATCCGGATCGTGCAAGAGCGCGCGGCAGAGAGCCAGCCGTTGCAGCATGCCGCGCGAGTAGGAGTCCGCGCGATCGTGGCGCGCGTCCCAGAGTCCGAAGCGCTCGAGCAGCATCCCGATCCGTTCGCGTCGTTCCGCGACCCGGTAGAGCCGACCGTACAGGTCGAGGTTCTCGAGCGCGGTGAGCTCGCGGTACACGAGCGGCTCGTGCGCGAGGTAGCCGATCCGCCCACGTTGTGGCGCGACGTCGAGGTCGCCGGCCGTTGGGACGGCGAGCCCGGCGCACAGGCGTAGGAGCGTCGTCTTCCCGGATCCGTTCGGTCCGGTGACGAGCAGGAATCCGTCGCGCCCGACGTCGAACCCGACGCCGCGCAGGACGCGCTTGTCGCCGTAGCGCTTCTCCACCCCCCGGGCCCGAATCATCATGCCACTGTAGTCGCGCCCGGCGAGAGCCACATCACGGTCCGCGTCTCTTTCGGACGAGGCGGAGCTTCACACGGCGGGGACTGTCCCAGACACGGATGCCAGCGACATGACCGGGACTCGCTCGCAGGGACAGGTAGTTCGTGCCGGAAGTGTGACTTCTCGTCAACAGGTCGCCCCTCCGGGCATGGGAACCGCGATCTCGCCTCCTAGGTTTGGGGTGATGCCAAGGATTCCGCGATTCCTTTTTCCGACGGGCTCTTTCACGTCGCCACCCGCGGGGTCGCGAAGATGCCGATCTACGCAGACGACAACGACCGGCGGAACTTTCTCAGCCTGCTGGCTTTTGTGGTCGACCGCTACGAGTGGACGTGTCAGGCGTTTTGCCTGATGACGAATCACTACCACCTGGTGCTCGACACGACGCGGGAGAACCTCTCCGACGGCATGCAGGTACTGAACGGCGACTACGCCCAGGGATACAACGGCAGATACGGACGCTGGGGCCACCTCTTCGGCGACCGCTTCTGGTGCAGGTCGCTACAGGAGGACGAGCTGGAGCAGGTCTGTCTCTACGTGATGGAAAACCCCGTTCGCGCGGGCCTCTGCAAAGACATCGGCGACTGGCCGTGGAGTGCCTGCCGGTTCGAGCTCGGCTAGAGCGCCGCCTCCGCCAGGACGAACGCGAAGAACACGACGCTGATCACGCCGTTCACCGTGAAGAACGCTGCGTCGAGGCGCCTCAGGTCGCCTGGTCTCACCAGCGAATGCTCGTAGGCGAGCAGGGCTGCAACCGCCCCGACGCCGATCCAGTACAGCCAGCCGAGATGGAGACCGAGGCCCACGGCGCCGAGCAGCACGACCGTCGACACGTGCAGCAGGCGCGCACCCCAGAACGCGCCCCCCACACCGAAGCGCACCGCGATGGAGTGCAGTCCCTGGTCGACGTCGAACTCGCGGTCGAACAACGAATAGAAGACGTCGAACCCCGCGATCCAGACCGCGACTGCGCCGCCGAGCGCCCACGCTTCCCACGGCAGCCGGCCGGTGATCGCCACCCACGCGCCGACCGGCGCGAGCCCGTCGACCATCCCGAGCCAAAGATGGCTGAGCCATGTGAAGCGCTTCAGGTACGGATAGACGACGAAGCCGACGAGCGGGATCGGCCAGAGCCACCGCACGATCGGATTGAGCTGAAAGCACGACACGAGATAGAGCGCAAGCGCGAGCGCGCAAAAGGCCGTGACGTGCGCAAGCGAGAGCCTTCCGGCCGGAAGCTCGCGATCGGCGGTGCGCGGATTCCGCGCGTCGATCTCCGCGTCGATCACACGGTTCAGGCCCATTGCGAGCGAGCGTGCACCCACCATGGCGAGCGTGATCCAGACGAGATCGTGCGCGGAGGGAATCCGGTGCACACAGAGCAACGCACCGATGTACGCAAACGGCAAGGCGAAAACGGTGTGCTCGATTTTCACGAGCGACGCGAAGCGCCGCGGCAGAGCGGCCACTACCGTCATGTCTGCTGGTGCTCGGAGCGGCCGCCGGCGATCAGGTCGACCGCATGCGGCAGCGCAGGCTTGATCAGCTCGAAGCCGTCGCGACAGCCGCCCGGCGATCCGGGAAGGTTCACGATCAGGGTCCGTCCGCGCACACCAGCAAGACCACGGCCGAGCAGTCCGTGCGGCGTCTTCCGGATCGCGTCTGCACGGAGCGCTTCGGCGATGCCGGGGACGTTCCTGTCGATCACGGCCTCGGTCGCCTCAGGCGTGAAGTCACGAGGGGACACCCCCGTGCCGCCGGTCGTCAGGATGACCCGAGCGTTGGTCGACAACGCGCGCAGCGCAGATGCGATCTGCGGCCGCTCGTCGGGAACGACGCGATGCTCGACTTCGTACTGCTCGCCCTCGAGCAACCGGACGAGGAGCACACCGCTCTCGTCCTCGCGCTCGCCGGCCGCAACACCGTCGGAGATCGTGAGCACGGCCGCCCTCATACGGGCTCTTTCGTCTTCTCGACCAGCGCGACCTCCGTCACGACCATCCCTTTGTCGATCGCTTTCGCCATGTCGTAGACCGTCAAGGCAGCGACGGAGACGGCCGCCAGCGCTTCCATCTCGACGCCGGTCTGAGCGGTCGTCTCGACGACACTCGTGATCTCGACGCTCTCCGCGCCGACCTCGAGGGACACTTCGACTTTCGATAGCGGCAGCGGATGACACAACGGAATCAGGTCGCTCGTGCGCTTGGCGGCCATGATGCCGGCCACCTGTGCCGTCGCCAGTGCGTCGCCCTTGGGCAACTCGCGCAGCCGCCGAGCCGTCTCCGGAGCCATGCGCAGGACGCCCCGCGCAACGGCACGACGCCGCGAGAGCGGCTTGCTGCCGACATCGACCATGCGAACGTCACCCGCCCCGGTGACGTGGCTCAACTCGCCCATCCCGAGCGCGATCCTAGTGCCACTAGCGACGAGCCGGCGCTGCCACGCGATCGAGCGCGGCCAACAGCGTGTCCGTCCACCGGTTCAGATCGTGCTCACGCACGTGTCCGCGAATCGCCTCGAGCCGCCGACGACGGTCACCGGCTTCCATGGCCAGGGCAACCTCGATCGCCTGGGCCTGACCCTCGACGTCGAAGGGGTTGACCGTCAGCGCCCACTCGCCGAGTTCCGCATGCGCACCTGCGTTTTCAGATAGGACAACAACACCGTCCTGCTCGTTGACGAGTGGCGCTTCCTTGGCCACGAGGTTCATGCCGTCGAAGATGGCGTTCACCAACAGGACGTCGAACTGCTTGTACGCCGCCACCGACCGTGGGAAATCGTCCGCGATCTCGAGCTCGATCGGCCGCCAGCCGCTCTGCTGGAAGCGGTCATTCACCCGGCGCGCCTCGCGCTGGATCGCGCCGAGGTACTCGGCATACTCGGGGATCTCCTGCCGTGACGGGTCGAGCAACGCGAGCATCCCGACCCGACGGTGCATCTCCGGATGCGCGTCGAGGTAGAGCTCGAAGGCTCGAAAACCGCGCACGATGTTCTTGGACGGATCGGTCCGGTCGACGCGCACGACCAGCCGTTCGGGCCGGCCCGCGAGGATCTCTCGTTCTGCACCCAGCACCGCTTCGCTCTGCGCGAGCTCGACGAACTCCGCCGAGTCAACCGAGATCGGGGCGGTGACGGTCTTCGCAGTTGCGTCCTCCCCGAGCAGGTCGAGCACGCTGTAGATGAAGTTTCTGCGCCAACGCTCGGTGTGGAAGCCGACGACGTCGTTGGCCATCAGCCCGTCGTGAATCGCACGCCTCGCGTCCTTCGGAAGGATGCGCCAGTAGTCGGGCTGAGGCCATGGGACGTGGACGAAATGCATCAGCGCCGCGTCTGGCCGGCGCTCCCGCACCAGGCGCGGCGCGAGATACAGGTGGTAGTCGTGGAAGAACACCGCCGCGTCGGGCGTGCGCGCAAGCTCCGCATCGACCGCCGCCGCAAAGCTCTCGTTCACCGCGACGTACCCTTCGACCCAGGCATGGTGAAACGCGGCGTCGACCTTCGGCGTGTACGGCAGGTCCCAGAGAGAATGCTGGACGAACCAGAGCATGGGATTCGCGACGACGTTGTAGTACCAGTCGTATGCCTGCCGGTCGTGCGCGACAAGGCGCAATTTGTAGGGCGAACCGTCGCGCGCCGTCTCGTCGAGCGTCTCGCCTGCGGCGGACCGGTCCTCCTCGGTGATCGCACTTGCGATCCAGGTCACCTCGTGGTATTGCACGAGGCTGCGGAGTGCCGTGACGAGCCCGCCGCCTCCGCGTTTCGCCGTGCGCGTGCCGTCGAGCGTGCGCCCGTACGACACAGGGCCTCTGTTCGAAACGACGATCAGCTTGCGACGCACGGGAAGCTCAGACGGCAGCGACGACCGAGACCTCGGCGCCGGATGTGTCGTTGCCGAGCAGCCGGTTCATGAGCACCAGCCAGTCACGCAGCAAACGCGGCGTCAGAAAGTGCTTCCGGACGTATTCCTTCCCGCGCAAGGCCCGTTGCCGCGCCTCCTGCGGATCACGGAGGATGTCGATGCAGGCCTCGGCGCACTCCGTCGCCGAATCTACGAGCCAACCGGTCTCGCCGTCCTGGATCTGCGCGACGATGCCGCCGACCCGACCGGCGACAGTGGGTCGCGTCTTCCAGAGCGACTCGGTCACGGTGAGACCGAAGCCTTCCTTGATCGACTTCTGGATCACGGCCGCCGAATGGACCTGGAAAGCATTCACCTCCACGGAGCCGACGTTGTTCAGGTTGGAGAGGATGTAGATGTCCGGGTCACCGCCTGCGTAGGCGACCGTTTGGTTGTAGAAGTCCCAGCCTTCGGGGTCGTCGTGCGCCATCGAACCGACCAGCGCGAGCTGCACGCCCGGAAACTCCTCCTTCACGAGGCGGTACGCGTCGATCACGCCGAGCGGGTCCTTCCAGGGATCGAAGCGGGAGACCTGCGTCAGCAACGGCCGCTCCACGTCGATCCCGAACTGGTCGACGATGTACGCGGCGTCCTCGGGCGACAGTGCCATGTTCTTCGGCGCCAGCGGATCGATCGCAGGCGGCCAGATGTAACACGGCGGCAGCCCTTCCGCCTTCGGCACGTACTCGCGCATGTGGAAGATCGCGGCGTCGTAGCGGCGGATCGACGGCAGGATGAAGTCGAAGACATCCTTGTTCGGCGTCGAGAAGTCGATGTGCCCCCGCCAGATCCAGTTGGCGCCCGAATCCTCGAAGTAGTCGATCATCCCGACCGGTTGAGGGTCGTGGACGATGACGAAGTCGTAGTCGTCTTCGAACTCCCGCGCATTCAGCTCCTGGTAGCGGCGGAAGATCTCCTGCTGCTCCTCGGTGAGACCCTGCGGGTTTCCCTGTAATGCGTTGTGGATCGTCTTCGTGACGTTCCAGAACTCCTCCGCGCCTTTGATGATCCGCCACTCCGTCTGGAGCCCGGCGTCCTGCATCAGCGGAATCAGCGTGTAGTTGATCTCCGCGACGCCGCCGCCGAACGCCGTCGCCGAGAGATGGACGACGCGCTTGCCGGCGAGCGGCTCTGCCAGCCGCTTGATCTCGTCCATGAGCCCACGCGTCGCGATGGTCGCGTAGTCGGCGAGGGACTTGTGTCCGGCGTTGACGAGTTGGAGCATTGTCTGGGGGCGTTCCTGGGGCGAACGGTCGCGAGAATACAGCCCGCGGGCGCTGTTTCAGCCTAGCTCAGGGCTTTCTCGAACCGCAGGCGCGATCCTCTGCCCCCGGGCTGAGCGCCGATCTCGACCTCGTCCGCGATCGCGCGGATGATCGCGATGCCCAGACCCCCCTCGGACAGTTCTCCCGAAGCACCGGCGTCCGCGGGATCGAAACCCTCACCCTCATCGGTGACTTCGATGACGAGGCGGTCGGGGTGGAGCTCGTAGGAGATCTCGACGACGCCCGCGTCCTCGCGTTCTCCGTACGCGTGCCGGACCGAGTTGGACGCAGCCTCCGTCAGCGCCAGCTTGAGGTCCGCGAGGAGCTCGTCGGAAAGCTCACGCAGGCGACCGATGCCGGTGAGTGCGAGCCGGCAGAGGGTGATGTACTCGGCCCGCGCAGGGATCGTGAGCCGAACCGTCGGGGCATCGGCGTTGGCCTTCGTGGTCATCGAGGGGCGCCCATAGAGCAGCCTTGAGCAGAAAGACTCAGAATAACCTACCGAAAGTTGATGAAGCTCTTACTCGCTCTCAGAGGGCTTATGCCCCGAGGGCGCCGGGGACTAACCCGTCGGCAGCCGCCGCTCCGCCAGCGTCACGGCGACCTTCTTGCGGGCTCCCCCCGGCGTCAGGATCGTGAACACGGCGACGTCTCTCGGCCGCAGCGAGAGCGAGACGAAACGCACAACGTCATCGGCCCCGTTGACGGGCCTGCCGTCGATGGCCAGGATCACGTCGCCGCCGGTCTCGAGGGTGCGGCCGAGCGCATAGGCCTCATGGGTGCCGCCGCGCAGACCTGCCGCCTCGGCCGGGCTACCGCTGTTGACGCCGACGATCAGCGCGCCGTGCTCGGCCTTGTACCCGAGCACGCGGGCGAGTGAGGGCGTGAGGTCCTCGGTGCTGATCCCCACGTAGGCGTACGTCACCTTGCCCTTGGCGAGCAACTGCGCGACGGAATTCTTCGCCGCGTCGATCGGGATGGCGAATCCGATCCCGCTGTCGTTGATGCCCGTTCCGTTCGTGCTCCGGATCTGCGCGTTGATGCCGATCACCCGGCCGCGCGCGTCGAGGAGAGGCCCGCCCGAGTTTCCATGCGTGATCGGCGCGTCGGTCTGGATCGCGTCGACCACCTTGTACTTGCGGACAGTGATCGCGTCGATCGAGCGATGGATCGCGGAGACGACTCCGACGGTCAGCGTGTTGACACCGATGTCCGAGCCAAGTGGGCTCCCGATCGCTGCGACCGGCTCGCCCACGGCAACTGTCGCCGAGTCCCCGAGCGGCACGGGGGTGAGCGAGTGCGCACGCGACTGAAGGCGGAGCAGGCCGACGTCGTCGTAGAGGTCCCAGCCGACGACCTTCGCTTCCTCCCGATCGCCGTCGGCGAACTCGACGAAAAGATGGTCGGCGGCACGAACGCTCGACCCGTCGCCGGCATTGGTGATCACGTGCGAGTTCGTGAGGACGTAGCCCTTGGGAGAGATGACGAAGCCCGAGCCCTGGGACACGGCGGTCACGCTCGAGCTGGGATCTCCGAAGTAGGCGAAGATCGTGACGACGCCCGGCGAGCGCTCGGCGAAGATCCGCTCGGGATCGAAACCCTTGCCCGGCAGCGGAGCGGCGTTCGACGTGGCAGAGGCCGGCAGTGCCGCCGTCCGGGGCGTTGCCGCACGCACGACGACGGTCTTCGTGCCCTGGTCGAGCCAGCCCGTCCCTTTCCCGATTCCCAATGCAGCGCCGCCGCCTAGAGCGGCGGCGGCGACGGTCACGACGGCAAGAGCCGGTAGCCGCATTCGACTCACTGTAGCGACGGTTCTTCCAGGCGTTCGTTTTCCGGTGAAAACGGCGGCGCGGGCGACGCGGCGGGCAGAACGAGGGAGAATCTCGTTCGGCCGTCACCCGTGTTGAGCTCGACCGACCCGCCCATCAGCTCCGCCAGCTCCCGTGCGATCGCCAGGCCGAGGCCGCTGCCGGACGCCATCGAGCCCTCGATGCGATAGAAGCGGTCGAAGACCTGTCCCGCATGCTCCGCCGGGATTCCCGGGCCCTCGTCCTCGACGGTCAAGAGCGCCGAGCCGTTCCTGTGACCCGCGCCGAGGCGCACGGCCGTACCCGAAGGTGTGTGAACGATGGCGTTCTCAAGGAGGATCCGCCCGATCTGCAGCGCACGCTCCTCGTCGCCCAGTCCCTCGGCGGCCCCGTCGGCGCGCACGGAGAGCTGATGCCCGGTCGAGTGGGCGACGGCACGGAACTCGTCTGCCAGCGTCTCGGCAAGAGCCGTCAGATCGATTGGCTCCCGCTCCAGGCTGAGGCGTCCGGCGTCGAGACGCGACAGGTCGAGAAGCTCGGTCGCCAGCTTCGTCAGTCGCTCGACCTGCTCCCGCATCGTGCTCATGAACTCGGCTCTCGTCTGCGGGTCGAGATCTTCTTCGGTCATCAGCTCGAGGAAGCCTCCGAGTGAGAAGAGAGGCGTTCGCAGCTCGTGGGATGCGTTGGCGATGAACTCCCGCCGGGCGTGGTCCAGCTTCGCGAGCCGCTGGCGCATCCGCTCGAAGGCGGCGGCGAGCTGGCCGAGCTCGTCCCGGCCCGAGTCCACGACGGGCTCGCTGAAATCTC
>Ga0207646_10002983_pt1 | contig 19550 bp, 18 predicted proteins | sample KBSK5502metaG_FD_184343 | JGI IMG/M metagenome (GOLD analysis project Ga0207646, IMG submission 184343) | Corn, switchgrass and miscanthus rhizosphere microbial communities from Kellogg Biological Station, Michigan, USA - KBS K5-50-2 metaG... | ecosystem: Host-associated > Plants > Roots >...
GCCCGCGAGTTTCGCGAGGCGCTCCTGGAGTTTCTCTTTGTCGTAATCGCTGGTCGTCTCTTCAATCTGACGACGGATCTGAGCGACACGCCCCTGAATGTCGGCACTTTTGCCCGACCCTTCGACGATGGTGGTGTTCTCTTTGTCGATGGTAACGCGTTTGGCTTTGCCGAGATCTTCAATCTTGATGTTCTCGAGCTTGATGCCGAGGTCTTCGCTGATCAGTTTGCCGCCGGTCAGCACCGCGATGTCTTCCAGCATCGCCTTGCGACGATCGCCGAAGCCCGGAGCTTTGACCGCGCAGACTTGGAGCGTGCCGCGCAATTTGTTCACGACCAAAGTCGCGAGCGCTTCGCCTTCCACATCTTCTGAGATGATGAGCAACGGACGTCCGGCTTTCGCGACTTTCTCGAGCAACGGGAGCAGGTCCTTGAGGCTCGAGATTTTCTTCTCGTAAATCAGGATGTAAGGATTTTCGAGCGCGGCTTCCATGTCTTCCGCGTTCGTGACGAAATACGGAGAGAGATAGCCTTTATCGAATTGCATTCCCTCGACCACTTCGAGAGTGGTGTCGATGGAACGCGCTTCCTCGACTGTGATCGTGCCGTCCTTGCCGACCTTGTCCATGGCGTCGGCGATGATCTCGCCGATCGTCTTGTCCCAGTTGGCCGAAACGGTCGCGACCTGCGCGATCTCGGTGCGATCGCTTACTTTCTTGGAGATTTTCTTCAGCTCCTCGGTGATCGCTTCGACGGCTTTCATGATGCCGCGTTGCAACGACGTCGGGTTCGCGCCGGCGGTGACGTTACGGAGACCTTCGCGGTAAATGGATTCCGCGAGCACAGTCGCCGTGGTGGTGCCGTCGCCCGCGACGTCCGAAGTTTTGGAAGCGACTTCGCGAACGAGCTGCGCGCCCATATTTTCATACGGATCTTCGAGCTCGATTTCTTTCGCGACCGTCACACCATCCTTGGTGATCGTCGGGCTGCCGAATTTCTTATCGAGAATCACGTTGCGACCGCTCGGTCCGAGTGTGGCCTTGACGGCCCGTGCCAGTTTCTCGACTCCGCGCAGCAAGGTGTGCCGCGCGGCTTCATCAAATTGTAATTGTTTAGCTGCCATAATTTTTTATTTCTTAATTGGTTAAATTGTTAATTCGTTAGTTGGCGATCAGCCGATGATGCCGAGGATGTCGTCCTCGCGCATGATCAGGAATTGTTCGCCGTCGATTTTGATTTCGGTGCCGCCGTATTTGGAAATGAGAACTTTGTCCCCTTTCTTCACGGTGAAATCCACCTTCTTGCCCTCTTCGTTCACCTTACCGGTGCCGAGAGCGACCACTTTGCCTTCCTGCGGCTTTTCTTTCGCAGTGTCGGGAATGATGATCCCGCCTTTTTTTGTTTCCTGCTCTTCGAGCGGCTGCACCAGCACCCGATCGCCGAGCGGTTTTACGTTAACGCTTGCCATAAGTTAGTTTGGTTTCTGTTTTTGGTTTTTGGTTGAGCCGGCGGTTGTCGATCTTGCGACACCCACCGGCAAATTTTTTGGTTACTTCTTCTTGTCTTCGTCGACGACTTCGAACTCAGCATCGACAACGTCGCCATTGCCGCGTTTCGGTTGCTCCTGCGGTTCGGGACGACCGCCGGCTTGAGGGCCGGGCTGCGGACCGGCTTGTGCACCTGCACTTTGGCCCGCGGAGGCTTGTTTGTAAAGTTCGGCACTGATGTCCTGGAACTTGCTTTGCAAGTCGTCGTAGGCGCGCTTGATCGCGTCGGTGTCGTTCTTGTTGATTGCTTCCCGCACCGCGGCGATTGCGTCCTCGACCGGTTTGCGTTTGTCGGCCGGGATTTTGTCGCCCAGCTCCTTGAGTTGTTTCTCGGACTGATACGCGAGCGTGTCGGCGTTGTTCTTGATCTCGATCGCTTCCTTCGCCTTTTTGTCTTCGTCGGCGTGCGCTTCCGCTTCGCTGCGCATCTTCTCTATCTCGTCCTTGCTCAAACCGCTCGAACCCGTGATGGAGATTTTTTGCTCCTTACCGGTGCCGAGATCTTTGGCCGAAACGTGGAGAATGCCGTTCGCGTCGATGTCGAATGTGACTTCGATCTGCGGAACGCCGCGCGGGGCCGGCGGAATTCCATCGAGATGGAACGTGCCGAGATTTTTGTTGTCGCGGGAAAGCGGGCGTTCGCCTTGTAGAACTTTGATTTCCACGCCTGGCTGATTGTCGCTGTAAGTCGAAAAGATCTGCGACTTCCGGGTCGGGATGGTGGTGTTGCGCGGAATCATCGGAGTGGCCACGCCACCCGCGGTTTCAATCGCGAGTGTGAGCGGCGTCACGTCGAGCAACAGCACGTCTTTAACATCGCCGCGCAGAACGCCGCCTTGAATGGCTGCGCCAACCGCGACGACTTCGTCCGGGTTAACACCTTTGTGCGGCTCCTTGCCGATCAAACCGCGCGAGGTCTCAATGACTTTCGGCATGCGCGTCATCCCGCCGACGAGGACGAGCTCGTTCACGTCGCGCTCGGAAATTTTCGCGTCTTTCAAACACGCCTTGACCGGCGGAATCGTTCGCTGAATCAAATCGTCGGTGAGCTGCTCGAGTTTCGAGCGAGTCAATTTCTTCTGAATGTGTTTCGGACCGCTCGCGTCCGCCGTGACGAACGGCAGATTGATTTCGTATTCCTGCGAGCTCGAGAGCGCGATCTTCGCTTTCTCGGCTTCCTCTTTGATCCGCTGGACCGCGTCCGGTTGTTTGGTCAGATCGATGCCGCTGTCTTTTTTGAATTCAGCGATGATCCAATCCATCACTTTCGCGTCCCAATCGTCACCGCCGAGGTGGGTGTCGCCGTTGGTCGCTTTCACTTCGAAGACGCCGTCGCCGATTTCGAGAACAGAAATGTCGAACGTGCCGCCGCCCAAATCGTAAACGGCGATCTTCTCGTCCTTTTTCTTGTCGAGACCGTAAGCGAGCGAGGCCGCGGTCGGCTCATTGATGATTCGCAAAACTTCCAGGCCGGCGATCTTGCCCGCGTCCTTGGTCGCGTTGCGCTGCGAGTCGTTGAAATACGCCGGCACGGTGATGACGGCCTGCGTGATTTTTTCGCCGAGCTTCGCTTCCGCATCGGCCTTCAACTTCGACAAAATCATCGCCGAAATTTCCGGCGGCGAAAAAGTTTTGCGTTCGCCGGCGACTTCCACTTGCACGTGGGCGTCGCCGTTCGCGGCCTTCACGATTTTGTACGGAACGCGATGCTCTTCCTCATGCACCTCATCGAACTTGCGGCCCATGAACCGCTTGATTGAAAAAACTGTGTTCTGCGGATTGGTCACCGCCTGACGTTTGGCGGCCTGGCCGACCAATCGCTCGCCGCTTTTCGTAAACGCGACGACCGACGGCGTGGTGCGCGCGCCTTCAGAATTTTCCAAAACTACCGGGTCGCCACCTTCCATCACGGACATGCAGGAATTGGTGGTGCCCAAATCGATACCTAAAACTTTTGCCATAAAATTTTTCCTTTCACGGTCGGGATTCCGACCGAGCAGGTCTTTAGCAAACCATAAGCCGCGGGCGCCGATGTCGATCTAACCCACTGTTTGAGAGGGGCTAGCGCGGATTAGGGGCGAGTTTCGGAAGACCCGAAACGAGACAAGGCGTCGCTAAATGAAGTTTTCCGACTGCGAGATGTGTGACAGCGCGGCATAACCTCTGCTCGTTTCTTCGGCGTGAATTCAGTCCGCAAAGTCGAATCGAATCCCGATATCTTCTTTCATTGCCAACATTGCAAAGCGGCGCTGGTGGCGAATCGATCGGCCGCGGGAATGAATTTGGCGTGTCAAAAATGCGGACAGCAAACTGCGGTGCCGTTGCCGGAGAGTCCGAATGCGAGCACTCTCGCTTACGCAGACGAGCTGCGCGGAAAACTGAAAGAAAACGAATCGCAGCGCGCCGAAGTGACCGGTTACATCAACCAGCTCACGATCCAATTGCATCGCTGGCAACTGCGCCTGCAAACGTTGAACGATCGCAAAGCGCAATTGGAAAAAGAACTCGGCGCGAAATAGATGGAGGGACGACCTCCGTGTCGTCCCATTATTCGTCGGACGGGACAGAGCCCGTCCCTCCATTTTTCTAGCGCGCGTTTCGCGCGCGGGTAAGATCAAACGTGCGGCAATATCACGACCTTCTCCGATTGGTTCTTGAAGAAGGTCAGCCGCGCGCGGATCGCACCGGCACCGGCACGTTGTCGATCTTCGGTGCGCAAGCCCGGTTCGATTTGCGACCGAGCGGTCCCGGATTTCCGCTGCTCACGACCAAAAAGCTCCACATCAAATCGATCATCTACGAGCTGCTCTGGTTTTTGCGCGGCGACACCAACGTGAAGTATCTGCACGAGCACGGCGTCACGATTTGGGACGAGTGGGCCGACGAGAAAGGAAATCTCGGCCGCGTTTACGGCGCGCAATGGCGCGACTGGCACGGTGAGAACGGCGTGCGCGTCGATCAGATCGACAACGTGATAAAGGAAATCAAAGAAAATCCGAACAGCCGCCGATTAATCGTGAGCGCGTGGAACCCAGCCGAGATCGACGAGATGGCACTGCCACCGTGTCATGTGCTGTTCCAATTTTATGTGCAAGACGGCGAACTGAGCTGCCAACTTTATCAACGGAGCTGCGATTTATTTTTGGGAGTGCCGTTCAACATCGCGAGCTACGCGCTGCTCACCATGATGATGGCGCAAGCTGTCGATCTTATGCCCGGCGACTTCGTCCACACTTTCGGCGACCTGCACCTTTACAACAATCATCTCGAGCAGGCCCGCGAACAGCTCGCTCGCGAATGCCGGCCTTTGCCGCGGATGAATTTGAATCCGGCGGTCAAAAACATCGGCGACTTCAAATTCGAAGATTTCGAACTGATCGATTACAACCCGCACCCATCGATCAAAGCGCCGATCGCGGTATGAAAACATTTTTGATCGGAGCGTTGTTAGTTTTCGCAGGAACAAGCCGGGCAATCGCCGCACCGATGCGCGTTGTCGCGTTTGGCGATAGCGGCGTGTACGGCAAAGGCGTGGCCAGAAACGAAACCTATCCGGCGCAACTGGAAGCGATGCTTCGACAAAAAGGTTACGACGTCACCGTCACCAACGACGGAGTTAACGGCCTGACGTCGAACAATGCGGTTGCCCGCGTAGGCAGTGTCGGAAAAGCAGACGTGGTGATCGTGCACGTTGGAGTCAATGACGCGAAGCAAGGCGTGCCACCGGGAACGATTCGTCAAAATGTCGCATGGGTAATCGACAAACTGAAGGCGAACGGCGCGCGGGTGTTAGTGGTCAGCAATCCATTGGCCGACGTCTGCGACGTTGCGTCATCGAAAGGTGCGCCGTGCGTCAAGTGGGGCGGCCGTCCACCAGATACACAGTATGTCGTGCCGGGTGATCGGGGGCAGCATTTGAACGCGGCCGGTCTTCACGTGTTGGCGTTGAAAATCTTGCCAGTGCTGGAGAAGTTGCTCGGCCAGAAACATTAGTTCTAACGGCAGACGATACTGAGACTTTTTCCCGCCAAATGGGTTGAACAAAGTGTGAGGGTATTGTGGGGGCGGCTAATTCCATTTTTCATCGCGACATCTGCGTTCGCGCAAACTGAAAATCCGTACCAGGTCGAGATCGATTTGAGCAGGCAGACTGCATTTTTGATCAGCGGACGGCGGGTCGTGATGCAATCGCCAATTTCAAGCGGCCGCTACGGACATCTGACTTCTACCGGCTCGTTCAAAGTGATCGAGAAAGAGCGGAGCCATCACTCGAGCATTTACGGCAAGATTGTGGATTCGTACGGACGAACAGTGGTCGCCGATGCCGATGTAGACATGCACGTGCCGAGCGGCTGCAGATTTGTTCCGGCGCCGATGCCGTATTTCATGCGATTCCACGGCGCCGATGGATTGCACGCCGGTTATTTGCCGGGTTATCCGGCGTCGCACGGATGTGTCCGAATGCCGGAAGAATTGGCGGTCGCTTTTTACAACGCGGTCGACGTTGGAACACCGGTCACAGTTTTCGGCAGAACGCCGCGAACGAATCAAGATTTTCGATTTGGTCCGCAGCAACAACGCGCGCCGTGGCCGTGGTTTCAGCGACCGATTGCTCCACAATGCCAGCCGCGGGAACGAATTTACGAATCGCGCCCGGCTTATCCGTAATCACGATCGACGATGTCGAGTCCGAGAGCCGGACCGGCCTTTACGGCCGTCGCTCGGCCTCTTTCTTGACGTTGGTGCTCGCGGTCTTCGGGCCGCGTGAAAGATCGACAAGGTCGGCGAGAATGTTCAGCGTTTCGTCGCGTTCCGGATCGATCGCCGGCTCTTTCGTGTCGTCGGCGGTGCCGATTGTGTCGGTGTCGTCATCGGGAGCTGCTTCGGGAGAGACTTTTGCGGTGCCATTCTTCTTCGCCTCCGCCAATTTCCCCGGATACATGATCAACTGGAGATTCGGTTTGTCGACATTGTCGAGCGTGACCCGGTAAATATTTGGTTCCTCTTCGTGGCGGGCAAGACGCTCTTTCGTCCGAGCGTCCTTACGAAGTTTGTCGTCCTGAATTTCTTTGCGGCGCGCATCCTCATTCAAACTGACGCGATTTTCGTCCAACTTGTGACGAAGCCGCTCCATGTCTTCCATTACAAAATGGAATTCCGGATTGTGTTGAACACGCTCACCCGAACGGCGTTTCAATTCTTCGATGAAGAGTGGGCCCGACCATTTTGTAAACCGCGCCTTCGGCACCTCGTCATAGGGCAAACAATTCTTCAGAGCGCCTTCGCCGAACTCGGGCAAATCGGTCAACGTCGGCAGCACAATGTCCGAAGCGACGCCGTGCAACTGCGTCGAGCCGCCGGCGACGCGATAAAATTTCTGAATGGTGAGCTTGAGCTCGCCATCTTCATCGGAGCGGCTGCCGAGCAAGGAAGTGAATCGCCCGATCGGCAAAATCGTTTGCACCGTGCCTTTGCCGAAAGTGTTTTTGTCGCCAACGATGACGGCACGTCCGTAATCCTGAAGTGCGGCCGCAAAAATTTCGCTGGCTGACGCGCTTTGCCGGCTGGTTAAAACGATGAGCGGACCATTATAAGCGATGCCAGGATCGGGATCGCTCGAGATGACGATGTTTCCATTGGAACCTTTCGTCTGCACGACCGGTCCTGATTTCAAAAATAATCCGGTGAGCGAGATCGCTTCTTCAAGCGAGCCGCCGCCATTACGGCGAAGGTCGACAATCAACCCCGCGATGTTTTCTTTTTTGAGCCGTCGCAAGAGCGCGAGCACGTCGCGCGTTGTGCTTTTCGAATGCCGATCCATGTCGGCGTAGAACGACGGAAGCGTCAGCCAACCGAGTTTCACTGGGTTCCCGTTTTCGTCCTTCTTAATAATAATGTCGGCGCGAGCTTCCTGGTCTTTGAGTTTAATCTCGTCGCGCACGAGGTCGACGTTCTTGCGTTGCGACGGATCGGAAGCATTCGCCGGAATCGCGAGCAAACGCACCTTTGTTCCTTTTTTGCCGCGAATCATTTCGACCACTTTGTCGAGTCGCATGTCGCGAACATCGACAAACTCGCCGCTTCCCTGTCCAACGGCGGTGATGCGGTCGCCGACTTTTAATCGGCCGTCGGTTTGCGCGGGCCCGCCCGGAACGAGGCTTTCGATTTTTGCGTAACCGTCTTCAGTTCGCAGCATGGCCCCGATGCCAACGAGCGAGAGTCCCATCTGAATGTTGAAATTTTTGAAATCGGCCTTGCTCAAATACTCCGAGTGCGGGTCGTAGCTTTGCGCGAGCGCGTCGAGATAGAGCTTCACCTGTTCGTCCCGATCTTCTTCGTGAACATTGCGCGCAATTCGATCGTAGCGGCGGGCGACCAGCTGCGGTCCGGGCTCGATCGGGTGCTCGCTCAATTTCTCCTGAAGCAACTCGCTCGCGATGCGGCCGCGCCAGAGCTCGTCGGCTTCGGCGTCATCTTTTGGCCACGGCGCTTTTTCCCGACGCAGTTCGACCGTCTCATTCGTCTTGAAATCCGTCGGCTGCTTGAGCAGCTCCTTCACTTTCGCGACCCGCTCATCGACGCGTTTCTGATAAAGATCGTAAATCTCGTAAGCCGGTTTGAGGTTTCCGAGCAAAACGTCATCCGCGAGCGCAGTGCCATATTTTGCAGTCAACGCATCGATATCTTTCTGGGTGAAGAAGAGATGGCTGAAATCGAGCAGCTCGACGTAATTGCGGAGAAATTTCTGCGACATTTCCGTATTCAGCTGCTGGTGGGTGTAGTGTCCTTCCTCGAGAAGCCGGCCGACTGAGACGCAAATCTGATCGGCGTCGGACTTGGCCTGCGCGAGCGGGGTTGCAACAAAAACCGCGGACGCAAGAAGGGCCAGCATGAGCTGAAGGCGTGGTTTCATGGAAAAGGCGCGGTCTCCACGTTCGCAGACTTCGTGCCCAAAAGCAAACTTAAGGCCCTGGATCGACATGTAAGCAGTTGAGACAATTATACGGTTAGAACATTCAAAATCTTTCAGGCGCTCGCCACCTGAGGTTCCTATCCGTTTAATCCCGAGCAGCCTGGCGGCATTCAGACTGGTCGAGTAACATGCGGTTGAAATGAAATACGAAGCCTTTTGCGGCGGGGTTTTCGAAACGAATTGCTACCTGGTTTCGGCGCCCGAGGGCTCGATATTGTTCGACGCCCCGCAAGGCGCCTGCGATTGGCTCGACTCGCGGAAAGTCGATCTAAAGATGCTCCTGCTAACTCACGGCCACATCGATCACGTTCAGGACGTCGCCAAAATCAAAGCCCGCTTCAATTGTCCGATCGGCTGCCACCCGTTGACTGGGCCGATGATTTCAGACCGGGAGTTTTTTCGGAACTTTGGATTCGAACTGGAGATCGAGCCGGCCAAGCCGGATTTTTTTATCGAGGAAACGTCGGTGCGAAATTTTCTGGGCGCGGAATTTCAAGTGCTCGAAGTTCCGGGACATTGTCCGGGCAGCCTTTGTTTTTTCTCGCGCAACGACAATCTGCTCATCGGCGGTGACGTTCTTTTCGCCGGCGGGGTTGGGCGTTGGGATCTGCCCGGCGGCGATGTCGATCTTCTATTTAGCGGAATCCGCGAGAAACTTTTTCCCCTCGGCGACGGCGTGACCGTATTACCCGGCCATGGGCCGCCGACCAAAATAGGGACCGAGCGCCTGACGAATCCGTTTGTGAGCGAAGAACGCTAGACGCTCGATCGAATTTTAATCCCAGCGATAGTAATCGCCGCCGCGAGCGTGCAATCGCACTTCGATTTGATGCAGTTCGGCGCGCAGACTGTCGATCTCGCGACGTAACCGCCAGCTATCGTAACCACGACGATAGCGCCAGTTCACCCGATTCACTTCGGCCGAGATGCGATCCACTTCACGACGCAACCGCCAATCCCCGCGATAGCGGCTGACTTCCCAGCGAACATGCACGAGCATTCGATTCAGGCGATTAACGCGCCAATCGAGCCCGTTTCGTTCAAAATTGACGTAGGCCGTCCGATTGTCGTTGCGATAATCGTAAGCGAAAGCCGAAACGCCACTCAGAGCGACGAGCGCGATCAGAAATAATGTCAGTTTTTTCATAGTGCCTCCCGTTGTTGCCGATTTCGACGTAACTGGCCGGGGCAAATTCGACCGCGGCGGAGAATATTATTGGAGCTCCGCCAATGATTTTTCGAATAAATCGAGGCCGTCGATTTTTTCTACGACTTCGCGGAGCGAGCGGATCGCTTTGGGAATGTGCTGCAGAAAATGCTTGTGATCTTTGACCAGACCAAGAAATCCATAAGCGCCGAGCGCCTGCATCAAGCGCTGCATCGCGCAAAGCCGCAAGGTATCTAGAAATTTCGCGCTCGGTTTTTCACCGCAATAATGCTCAAGCAACTCGTCGCATTCAGCCGGCGTTAGATCGACATACGGATCGTAAAGAAGCGAAGCCAGGTCGTATTGAATAAGTCCCGGACGCATTCCCTGAAAATCGATCAGGTAAGCCTGACCGTTCCGCACCAAAATGTTTTGCGATTGAAAATCGCGATGGACCAGGACGCGCGGCAGACTCGCCAATTGGTCAGCGATTTCGTGAAACGCCGGAAGCGCGCTTAACTTCTCGATCTTCGACAGTTCGACTTTGAAACAACGGCCGAGACAATTTTCGAAAAAGTAATTCTGTTCCCAAAGATAAAGCGCGCTGTTGAATTCGGCGGGCAAATGTTCGCGCATCTCAACGCAGACTGACTCTGGCAATTGGTGGAGCTTGCGGATTTCGTCCAAGGCGGATTCGTAAAACGCGCGCCGCACCAGCCAAGGTTCATTACGATTGCCGAACAAATCGCGCTCGCCCAAATCTTCCAGCCAGATCAGACCTTCCTCGGCGTCGTGATGATAAATTCGCGGCGCATGAATTCCGTGCGTCTCCAGAAATTGAGCAATCTCGACGTAGTGACGATTCTCTTCGCGCTCGAGATTATACTTAACCAGGATGAGCGATTGCTCGGCCGAGCAACGCACGCGGTAAAATTTCCGGTCGGAGCCGCCTTTCTCGATCGGTAAAATTTTGACTTCATCGACATTGAATCGCGGAAAGTGGCGCCGGGTCTGGCGGAGAAGGGTCTCAGTTCTCATGAATCAGATGTCGATGTTGCGATGAGTGCCGGTGACGGATTTTCGGGCGCGGACAATACAACCAACCAGCTCACTTTTGGAAGCAATTTGTGCACCGGGCCACAAAATTGTGTCTTCGAGAATTGCACCGGGGCCGACGCGGCAATCCTTCCCGACCACCGAACCGCCGCGAATCTGCGCACTTGGATCGACAACCGCAGCCGGATGGACTGGCGCGAACCAGTCCGGCGTTTTCACATAATCGGGTCGCCAGCCGTCGGCGATGACGCGATGCACTTCGAAATATTCGGCCCGCGAGCCAAGATTGAACCATTTTCCTTCTTCGAGAACCACGCCGCCGACCTTTCCGCCGTGTCCAATCCAATCACCAAGAACTGGAATGAACGACACTTTTTCCTTTGCCGGGATCCGTCCAAAGACGGACGGGTTCCAAACCGCGATGTTGGCGAAATCAAATTCGCCGGGAACGCCATAGCGATTCGAAATATCAACGACGCGACGTTCGCGAAAAGCGATCGCCGATCCCAAGCCGGTGTGGCGAAGGGCGAGGGTGACATCGTTCCCACGAGCAAAATGTTCGTCGATGATCGGCTGCAACGGGACGTCGGTTAAAACATCACCGCTATAAGTAAGGAAAGGCTCGCCGCCGAGACCCGGCTCGACGTTTTTAACTCCGCCGCCGGTCTCGAGAAGGATTGGTTCGTTGACGAACTTAATCCTGATTCCGGCGTAGCGATTTTCTGGAAACGCTTCGGCGAACGTTTCCGGCAACCGGTGGGTGTTGACGAAGAATCTTTCAATTCCGATGTCGATCAAATGGTCGAGAGCGAACGTGATCAACGGTTTTTGAAAAATCGGCACGAGCGGTTTTGGCAGTTCTTCGGTCAGAGGTCGCAGTCTTGTTCCGAGCCCGGCGCCAAGGACGAAAGCTTGTTTGATTCCGGCCATGGCGTTAGAAATTCGGAATGGCCGAGGAAAGCGTTTGGCGTGGCAGCGTTTCGCAATGGAAAAACTTCGGGTTCTTCCTCATCCAGGTTTTGGGCGCCATTGCGATCATTATCGTTTCGGTCTTGGTCGCACGGGCCTCATCACCCGAGATTAGGAAATTAAGCCCGTACATCTTGATCCTTCTTGTCGTGCCAATCTTTATCGCTGCGAAGCGTTATCTCCAAACCAAATGCACGATCTACGAAGTGACGACTGAACGTTTAAAAACCACCGAGGGAATCTTTAGCAAGGTGACCGACACGCTTGAGTTCTATCGGATCAAAGACATCGAGCGCAGGCAGCCATTCCTCTATCGGCTTTGCGGAATAGAGAATGTTCAGCTTAACACCTCGGACACGTCGTCGCCGTTGGTAATTGTCGAAGCGATTCCGCACGACATCGGCTTGGCAGACAAAATTCGCAACCAGGTCGAAACTATTCGGCAGCAAAAAGGCGTTCGCGAGATTGATGTCGAATAATGCCGATGCGCCGCCGGATTTCGGCAATCATTTTCTGTTGCGCGTTCTCGATTATTGCCCGAGCGGCCGCGGCCGACTGTTGCGCTCCACCAAACTATCCCCTACCGCAATTCAAGTCGGCCGCGTTCAACGTGCGCGATTTCGGCGCCACGGGAAACGGCAGAGACAACGACACGGCAGCGATTAATCGCGCGATTGCAAAGTGTAGCGCGGAAGGCGGCGGCGATATCACGTTCCCTGCCGGCACGTATCTTGGGGCCTCAATCCGTTTGCAAAGCAACGTTCGCCTGGTGCTCGACAAGGACGCGATCATCACCGGGGCGCAGCAAGGCTATGATCCGCCCGAGCCTAACGAATTCGAAAAATATCAGGACTTCGGTCACAGTCATTTTCATAACGCGCTCATGTGGGGCGAAAAAATCGAGAACTTCGCCATCATCGGCGGCCGCATTAACGGCGGCTACATCATCGAGGGCGACGATCCGCAAGGGGGCGGCGTTGGCGACAAAGTGATCTCGATCAAGTCGGGTCGAAATCTGCTTTTCGATGGCGTCACTCATCAGAGCGGCGGTCACTTTGTTTATCTGCTGAACGATTGCGAGAACGTGACGCTATCGAACATCGTGATCAAAAAGTCGCGCGATGGCGTAAACCTGGTCAGTTGCCGCAATGTTCAAATGCGCGATTGCAGCTTCACGGGCTGCGGGGATGACACGCTGGCCTTGAAGAGTGATTACGCGCTGGGGCGGAAAATCGAGAGCGCGAATATTTACGTTTGGAACTGCTATTTCGAAAGCGTGGCCAATGCACTGGAGTTCGGCGCGGAATCGGTCGGCGATTTTCGGAACGTAAACTTCTGGAGCGTCCGCATCGGCCGCGCCTGGAAAGCCGGAATCGGAATTCGTTCGACTGACGGTTCGGTCATCGATGGCGTCACTTATCGCAACATCTCCATGAAGAGCGTCGACACGCCAATATCGATTGTCCTCGGTAAACGATTGTCGAGCGGGGATCCGAATCGATCAATTGGCACGATCAGAAACATCACGCTTTCCAATATCACTGCGGTGGAACCGCGGCCGCGAAAACGAGATGTTGTTCGCCCTTCATTGATCCGCGGTCTTCCGGAACACAGAATCGAAAATATTTTGCTCGAGCACGTTGGAATTGTGAGCAAAGGCAGCCCTTCAAAACAAACGAAGGAAAGTTCAAGTGATGGAACCAGGTCCCGCCAATCCGAGGCGGCATTTCCGGCGGCAGGGTTCTTCGTTGAGAATGTTCGCGGACTGCGAATGAATGACGTGACCCTAAATTACGAATCGCCTGACTCGCGCGCATCAATCGTTGCGCGCGACGTAGCGGACCTCGAATTGAATGATGTTAAGATCCAAAAATTTCCGGGCATTCACCTGATGCGTTTGGAGAAGATCGACAACCTCCTCGTGCATCATTCAGCGGGATTAGCTGACCGACAAGACAGGCACATTGATCAGGAAGAGCAATGATCCTCTAAGGCTTCCTCAGTCAGTTGGCGGCTGGCTAAGTTGCTCCAGCCCTTTAGTAAGATCGTTCAGGGCCCGGAGACAAGCCCCCTTGTGTTTGTCGATCCAGCGCTCGGAGATTTGTTTGAGGGGCGCCGGGTTCAGATAATGCAATTTTTCGCGGCCACGCCAAAGCGGGACGATCAGGTTCGCTTTGATGAGCAAGCCAAGATGTTTGGTAATGCCCTGACGAGTCATTCGGAGATGACGGCAAAGCTGATTTAGAGTTTGGCCATTCTCTTGATGAAGTTGATCGAGAAGGGCGCGTCGGCTGGGATCGGCGAGGGCCTTAAAAACGGCGTCATCCATTGCGGTACATTATGCAACCAGATGGTTGCATAATCCTCGCCCCATTGCAAATCTACCCAAGTAAGAGCACTCTTTTCAAGCCTCGACGGCAGCAGCCGCAAGCGTTGCGCTACTCTTTCAGATAAAGCGTTCGCGTCCCGAAGTCGATGATCGCGTGATGACTTTTGAGCACCTCGGCCCCAAGAAGTCCCACCACTGGCGGCGAGGCCAAAGAAGAACGCCGTTTACCATCGAACAACCACTTTAGATCCGCTACGCCGATCGCTTCGCCAGACATATTAACGGACCCTACCGAGAGGCGCTTTATCTCCGCGACGTTCACCGCGTCCTCCTTCCGATTTACTCCAGAAGAGGTAAACGGCGTCTCGTAATACGGAATGCGCAGCTGGCGAACGAAAGGAAGATGGAGCGTTGTCATCACCGCACCCGTATCCACCAGTAATCTGGCCCGGGTGCCGTTAACAGAGCTGTTCACGAAAAGATTGAATCCATCGTTTACATAGATCGGCATCTTGTGAAATCCGCGCAGAGCCAATTGCGGATCGCGGGCGCCGCCTTCTGGAAACATATTCAAAATAAGAACCTGATCCTGACAATCCATCACGGCCTTCGTGCCGAAGAGGACATCGACTCCAAGGATCCCGTCGATCTGTTGTTCGCGAAGCATACGCGCGACACGATGGGGCGAGCTGACATTGGCGACCACTACCGGAATGTCCACGACCTCCAGAGCTCCAAGACGCAGGCTGTGGACGATGGCTAACTTATCGGCCACGCCATTAATCAAAACGCTTGTCGGAAGCTCAGGATTATTTCCGACGCCCGCGAGTTTGAAATCGGACCGGCGTCTTGAATCGATCAAGGTGGCGGGCGCGCCCGAATCGACTAACAAGACCGCGGACCGGCCGTTCACTTGCGCGCGAACGAGCAGATGATTTTGGCGTGAACGCATCAAGGACAGCGCTTCGAACTGCGGATGGGATTTCGGCTTTGACGCCGCCGACAAAATTTCTGCGAATGCAAAAACGGCGACGGCGAAGATCGACAATCGTTTGGGGAACGAAAACCGTGGAACCGATTTCACGCGGCGGAGAATAGCATGGTTCTTTTTGCACGAAAGCGGTTTCGCGATTTTGTGCGACCGCCAATAAAAAAAACGCAACCCGGGCCGATGTTTTGGCGTTGCTTGATTTTGACGGGATTGCTTAACTCTGCGCCAGCCGAGCGACTCAGATGTCCGCCATAGACACAACTCCGCCGCCAGTGGCAGATCAAAAATTCGTTCGAGGACTCGGTCTGCTCGATTCCACAATGCTCGTGGCCGGATCGATGATCGGGTCCGGTATTTTCATTGTCTCGTCGATCATCGCACGACAGGTCGGCGCGCCGGGATGGCTGTTGGTCGTCTGGATCGTTACCGGAGTGCTGACGCTAATGGCGGCGCTGTCTTACGGCGAGCTTGCGGCAATGATGCCGAAAGCAGGAGGCCAATACGTTTATTTGCGGGAAGCATTTTCTCCGCTCTGGGGTTTTCTTTACGGCTGGACGCTGTTCCTGGTGATTCAAACCGGCACGATCGCGGCCGTGGCGGTCGGCTTTGCTCGCTACACCGGAGTGTTAGTGCCGTGGTTTTCGGAATCAAATTATCTCATCCCGCCGGTTCGCTTTGGCGGCTGGTTTAGCGGATACGCCGTCTCGCTTTCAACCGCGCAGGCTCTGGGATTGGCAATGATTGCGCTCCTGACCTTCATGAACACGCGCGGGCTGAATCTCGGCAAGATGGTGCAGAATGTTTTTACAACCGCGAAAACGGGCGCGCTGATCGCATTGATCTTGCTGGGAATTATCGTTGGCGTGAAGTCTGGCGCGGGCGCGGAAAACTTCCGGGATCTCTGGACGATTCGTGGGAATCTTCAAGAGGTGGGCGCAGGATTAACGGCGGCCGCGGCGTTCGGACTTTTTGTTGGAATTTGCGTCGCTCAAACCAATTCGCTCTTCTCCGCCGACGCGTGGAACAACATCACATTCACAGCCGGAGAAGTGAAAGATCCGCGCCGAAATATTCCGCTCTCTCTCGCGTTCGGCACTTTTCTCGTGATCGGATTGTATTTGCTCGCGAACGTCGCATATCTGGCAACGCTTTCCTTCAACGCAATCCAGAACGCGCCGAGCGATCGCGTCGCGGTGGCAACAGCGAACGTAATTTTCCCAGGTGCAGGCGCGACCATCATGGCAGTCGCGATCATGATCTCGACATTTGGCTGCAACAACGGACTCATCCTCGCCGGCGCGCGCGTTTATTATGCGATGGCGCAGGACGGGTTGGGATTTAAGTGGATCGGTCGTCTTAACAGCCGCCATGTTCCGGGCTGGGGTCTCATCGTTCAGGGAATCTGGGCTGGCATTCTTGTTTTGCCGCGCACGGTCAAAGCCGATGGAACCTACGGCAATCTCTACGGCAACTTGCTGGATTACGTGATTTCGGCCGCGCTGATCTTCTACATCCTCACAATCGGGGGCGTATTTTTGCTGCGTTGGAGACGACCGGATGCCGAGAGGCCATACAAAGCGTTCGGTTACCCGATCGTTCCGGTTCTCTACATCATTGGCGCAACGGTGATTCTTTTCGTTCTCTTCATTTATCAACCGGCCACAACTGTGCCGGGCCTTTATATCGTGCTCACCGGCGTTCCAATTTATTTTCTGTGGAAATTTTTCGGACAAAAACCGGCGTCGACAACCGGCGCTGATCAGACCTGAAGAGACAGGAGATCAACATGGGAAATCTATTTAAAAGAAAACCGCTTGGCCGTCTCATGGCCGAGGCCGAAGAAGTCGGCGAGCACACTCTCAAGCGTTCGTTAGGCTGGGTGAACCTAGTTGCGCTCGGCATCGGAGGAATCATCGGGGCCGGTTTGTTCGTTCGCACCGCTGCGGCCATCGCTGATCGCGCAGGTCCGTCGGTCGTTCTCGCCTTTGTCGTCGCGGGAATTGGTTGCGCGTTCGCCGGGCTTTGTTATGCCGAGTTTGCCTCGATGATTCCGGTCGCGGGCAGCGCCTACACGTATTCGTACGCGACAATGGGTGAGCTCGTCGCGTGGATCATTGGTTGGGACTTGATTCTCGAATACGCGGTGGCGGCGGCAACCGTTTCCGACGCGTGGAGTGAATACGCCAATCGAGTTCTCAGTTGGTTTAACTGGCAACTTCCTTACCAGTGGACACATTCGCCATTCGAACACGACCCCGGCGGCACCTACGGCGTCATGAATGTGCCGGCGCTTTTCATTTTGTTCCTTCTCACTGCATTGCTTATCCGGGGGACGAAAGAATCAGCGTTCGTGAACGGGTTCATTGTCATTTTGAAAGTGTCGATCGTACTCATCTTCATCGGTGTCGGCTGGAAGTTCATTAACTCTGCGAATCACACGCCATTTATTCCGGCGGCGACAACACATACAACCGCGCAAGGCGTGACACACCCGTTCGGCGGAATACATGGAATCTTCGGCGCGGCTGGCGTTGTGTTCTTCGCTTACATCGGGTTCGATGCGGTCTCGACCGCCGCCCAGGAAGCGAGAAATCCGAAACGCGATATGCCGATCGGAATTCTCGGTTCCTTATTCTTCTGCACGATTCTTTACATACTATTCTCGTTCGTGCTGAGTGGCGTCGCGACAGTCGAAGACTTTCGGGCCGCCGGTCGCGAAGCGTCGGTTGCGTTCGCGATCAGTAAATACATGATCGGCTATGAGTGGCTTTCCAAAGCTGTGACCGTCGCGATTCTGCTCGGATTTTCGTCCGTAATTCTCGTAATGTTGTTGGGCCAATCTCGCGTGTTTTTTTCGATGAGCCGCGATGGACTCGTGCCGCCGATTTTCTCCGACGTCCACCCGCGCTACCGGACGCCGTGGAAATCAAACATGTTGTTTTTTGTCTTCACAGGCCTGATGGCCGCGTTTGTTCCAGCAGATATCACCGGCGAAATGACCAGTATCGGAACGTTATTCGCCTTTATCCTCGTTTGCGCCGGGGTCTGGATCATGCGCCGGACGAATCCCGAACTCGAACGAGGCTTCCGGGTTCCAGCGCCGCCGCTTGTCGCCATTCTCGGCATCATTACGTGTGGGTGGATGATATTCGACCTCGGCTGGACGAACTGGGCGCGGTTGATCGGGTGGCTGGTGATCGGCTTTGTTTTGTACTTCAGTTATGGCAAGAGCCATAGCCGGATCGATGCGCCGCATCCGACAGAGATGCCGGAAGGAATTAAAATGACGCGGGACGGGCTGCTCTAGCGAATCGCCGACGAGTTAACTCCAGCTACTTTCGCAAAACGGACGCGATGGACTGCTCGAGCCAAATCCGAGTAACGCTTCGGCCCGGCGCCGCAAAGCTGCGCCATTCGAGCGTTCTCGAAATGCCCGCCGCGCGGCGCCGATTTCGTCGATCGAAAAATTCATCGCGCGCAGTATTTCCCATTCCTCCGGACTGAGGAGGGCGCGGTCTTCGTCACTGACAGCGCGCTTTTGCAAACGCGAAACGATTTCGCTGAGCGCTTCGGTCTTCGACGCGCGAAAAAGATCGATCAGCCGTTGGAAGCTCAGATGAAAAGGGATTGTCACAAGATCGACATCCGCCGCTTCGGTTGGGCGATCCGCCGGCATGGCCACTTCCTCGGAAATCGCAACTGAGTTCCAAATTTCTTCCGGCTGATAATACCCGATCTCCACGCGATACTTTTCGCGCGGTTCTGAAACGGTGAGATAACAATTGCCGGCCATTGGCTCAACCGCCGTGGTTGTTTCTTCGCTGCCGTCACTGCGATAAATGCGCAGATGCACTTGTCGATCTACCGGCGCGCTATTTTCGAAGATCGAAGGCCAATCGATGTTCCAATAGACGAAGAGCGTGCGGGGATCGCGCGCGATCGCGAATAATAACGACCCTCCGTAAACGCGCGGCAGTTCTATTGCATCAGGAAGATCTGCCGGCAATTTGGAATCGCTTTTGGCCAAACGCACAACCGGTCCATTGGAAATCCGGTAACCAGCTCGTGGACGAACAGTGACATCGTTATTGGTTTCTTCGGGCATGGACTCGAAACAACATTCCCGGAAATCCGAAAAAGGGCAAAGCAGAATCTTGCGCGTCTAACGTCAAGATCGACAGTCGATCTACCGACGCGAGCTCATCTATGAGACCTTTCGTAATTTTCAATCCCGGTGCCGGCTCGGTGAGCGACCGTGAAAAAATTGTTTCGCAATTAAAACGACTTAAGCCGATCGCGCTCAAAATGACGCGCCGATCAGGCGATGCGGAAAGATGGGCGCGCGCGGCGGTTCGGACGAAATGCGATTGTGTCGTCGCGGCGGGCGGAGACGGTACTTTAAATGGAGTGGTAAATGGAATCACCGGCTCAGCTCGCCGCCTGCGTATCGGGATTGTGCCGCTGGGAACTGGAAACGACTTTGCGCGAACGCTTGGATTGCCGCTCGGCCTTGAAGAAAACATCGACATCCTGCGCAGC
>Ga0207646_10002984_pt1 | contig 19545 bp, 21 predicted proteins | sample KBSK5502metaG_FD_184343 | JGI IMG/M metagenome (GOLD analysis project Ga0207646, IMG submission 184343) | Corn, switchgrass and miscanthus rhizosphere microbial communities from Kellogg Biological Station, Michigan, USA - KBS K5-50-2 metaG... | ecosystem: Host-associated > Plants > Roots >...
TTGTGCAGCACATTCGTCGTGGGTCCGTTGGTGATCGCGGACTCGAGATCGAGCGTCCAGTGGCCGGACGGGGCGTAGGGGTCAACCCCGAACTGCGGGGTCCGATTCACGACAGGCGGTGTGCTGAAGACGATCGCGACAAGCTTCTGGCCGTCTGGGCTCACCGCGAATGACAGGAACTGGTCCCGCGTGATGGCGAAATTCGCCACGGCCGAGCTCGAGCCGCTGGGGTCCAGCCGGTGGATGACGCCCGTGCTGTCGGCGAAGAAAACCGCACCGGCCGCGACGCGCACCGCAGGCGGTGTGATGGGGACACAGCCCAGGATGAACGGGTTTGCCGGGGCCGAGAAATCGGCGCTTGCCGCGACCTTTCCGTTGGCGTCGATGAGCTCGACGGTCGCCTGCGGTGGGTTCGAGTTCTTCTTGCGAACGTAAACCACCATCAGCGCTGCGGTCGGCGTTGGCGATCCCGTCGCCGAGGCCGACGATGAAGTGACAGGGCTCGGCGAGGACCTGCTCGCAACCGACGAGCCGCAGGCCGGGAGCACGACCGCCATCACAACCGCGACGCAAACGGCCCTGCTCATCGCAGTGCGGTTATAAGCGCTTTCAGGCCCGGACGACCGCCAGCTTGTTCATGTCGGCCCAGTTGGGTCCGGCCTTGGCCTCGACCTCGATCCCGGTCTCCAGCTCGTACGCGCCGGTCATGATGCGAGGCACAGTCTCCGCGAACCGTTCGACTTCCCCCTCCGGCACCTCGAACAGCAGCTCGTCATGCACCTGCAGCAGCATGCGGCCCTCCACATGGTCCGCCTCGAACTCGCGGTGCAGGCGGACCATCGCGATCTTGATGATGTCCGCGGCCAGCGACTGCATCGGAAAGTTGATCGCCATGCGCTCGGCAGCGCTGCGCAGCTGGAAGTTGGGCGAACGCAGGTCGGGGATGGCGCGCCTGCGACCTGTGGCGCTGATGACCAGGCCTTCCTCGCGAGCCTTCTGCTTCACAGCGTCGAGGTACTCACGCAGCTTCGAGTAGGTCGACCAGTACTCCTTGAGGAAGTCGCGGGCGATCTCGCCGCTGATTCCCAGCTGCTGCGACAGCCCGTACTCGCCCTGCCCGTATATGGATCCGAAGTTCGCGACCTTCGCAAGGCGGCGCTGGTTGGGATCGACCGACTCAATCGGAACCTTGAACACCGCCGCGGCCGTCGCGGTGTGAATGTCCTGACCTGCCGCGAACGCGCCCAGCATCTTGGGGTCGCCGCTAAGGTGTGCAGCGATGCGCAGCTCGATCTGCGAGTAGTCGGCGGAGATCAGCACGTGTCCGGGACGGCCGGCCCGAAACGCGCGACGGATGCGCTGGCCGAGGTCGGTCCGGATCGGAATGTTCATGAGGTTCGGGTTGGAAGACGAGAGCCGGCCGGTCGCCGTGCTCGCCTGCCCGAAAGACGTGTGCACGCGCCCCGTCAGGGGATCCACCAACTGCGGCAGCGAGTCGACATACGTCGACTTGAGTTTCGAAAGCTGCCTGTGCTCGAGGATCTCCGCGACGATCTCGTGCTTCTCGCGCAGCGACTCGAGCGTGTCGGCGTCGGTTGAGTAGCCGGTCTTCGTGCGCTTTCCGACAGGGAGGCGCAGATCCTCGAACAGAACCTTCGCCAGCTGCTGCGGCGCGTTCACGTTGAACTTCTGACCGGCAAGCTCCTCGATGCGCGACTCGATGGTCGCCAGCTGGAGACCCAGCTCGTCCTGCATCTGCTTGAGGTACGGCACGTCGACGGCGACGCCTTCGGACTCCATGTCGGCAAGCACGCCCGCCAGCGGCAGCTCGATCTCGTGAAACAGGTAGTCGACGCCGAGGTTGCGCATCTCCGCCTCGAGGCGCGGCCGCAGGTTGAGGATGGCCTCCGCACGGCGCGCCGCATAATCCGCGGCCTCTTCGACAGGGACGGCCGACGCCTTGCGCGCGGCGCGACCGACGCCCAGCAGCTTTTCGGTGCTGACGAGCGTCACCTCGAGGAACTCCCGCGCGAGGTCCTCGAGCCGAGGGTCGCGCGATCCCGCGCCGAGGAGGTAAGCGGCGAGGAATGTGCTGAAGTCAAAGCGCCGCTTGCCGCCGCCCAGGGAGCGCAGCGCGAGCTCGGTTTCCTTGGCGTCGTGGCCGCTGACCGTGCGGTCGTCAAGGGTGCTGGCGACCGCGTCCATCGCGTCCTGCTTCGCCACGTAGAAGGTCTGCGCGCCAGTCGAGACTCCGAGCCCGAGCACCCGCACCGAGCGACCCGTGCCTTCGGTGAAGGTGAAGACGCCCGCGTGCTCCGCGCCGTCGAGCAGACTCGCCGCTTCGGCCGCCTCTTCGACGATCCTCAAGCCCGCCGGGCTGGGCGCGGGCTCGAACGCAAGGCTCGGCTGCACGGGCACCTGGTCCGGCGGCGGGAAACGGCTGAGCAACTGCCGGAACTCCAGGCGGTCGAAGACGTCGCGCGCGTGTTCGTAGTCGTAGCGGGTCCAGCGCGCACCCTCGAGCTCGAGCTCCACGGGCACGTCGCGGACGATGGTGACCATCCGCTTGCCCAAACGGCTCTGGTCGGCGTTCGCCTTGATCGACGTCTTCAGCCGGCCCTCAGGCAGCTCCTCGACACGTTCCAGCAGCGCCTCCACCGATCCGAAGTCCTGGACGAGCTTGGCCGCGGTCTTGTCCCCCACCCCGGGCACGCCTGGGATGTTGTCGGAAGTGTCGCCGCGTAGGGCCTTGAAGTCGATGAGCTGCGGCGGCTCGAAGCCGTAGCGCTGCCGGACCTGGTCCGGGCCGTAGACGAACGTATCGGTGATGCCGCGCCGGGGCACAAGCGCCTCCACCGAGTCGGAGACGAGCTGGAGGCAGTCGAGGTCGCCCGACACGATCGTCACCGAGTGCCCCCTTTCCTCGGCGAGGCGCGCGAACGTGCCGATGACGTCGTCTGCCTCGAAGCCGGGCACACCGTAGATGGGGATCGTGAAGGCGGTGAGCACGTCGCGCACCTTCTCGATCTGCGGGCGCAGGTCGTCAGGCATGGCCCGCCGACCGGCCTTGTACTCCACATACTCCTTGGACCGGAAGGTGGGCGCGCCGACGTCGAAAGCCGCCACGGCGAACTCCGGCCGCGAAGCCAGGACGATGGCCAGCATCGAGGTGAATCCGTAGACGGCGTTGGTCACCTGGCCGTCAGTTGTGCTCATCGGCGGCAGGGCGAAAAACGCCCGGTAGATGAGGCTGTGGGCGTCGATCAGGACGACCCTTCCGCGCCTTCCTTTCGGCACGTCCAAATGTTACGTAGGACCGGTTCAACACCCTTTACAGGGCCGCGCGTTCAAATAGGGGAGGGCGTCGGACCGAAGGCTAGAATGACCCGAGGATGAAGAACCTCATCGAGGTCTCCGTCGACAGCATCCGGATCCACATGCCGACGGCTCAGCACCTGGTGATCCTCAAGGAGAAGGAGGCCGACCGCTACCTCCCCATCTGGATTGGTTCCTTCGAAGCCCAGGCGATCGCGTCCAAGATCTCGGGCAACTCAGTCGGCCGCCCGCTGACCCACGACCTCATTGCCAACGCGTTCGGCGACCTCGGCGTGAGCATCAAGCGCATCGTGGTCACGCGGCTCGCGGACCAGGTGTTCTACGCGCGCCTCTACGTCAAGCAGGATGGGCGCGACCTCGACTTCGACGCCCGCCCATCCGACGCCATCGCGCTCGCCGTGCGCGCGGAGTGCCCCATCTTCGTCGCCTCAGAGGTGATGGAGTCGGCCGGCATCATCCCCGACGCGGACGAGGCCGAGGACAAGGACAAGGGCGAGGTCCCGGTCGACGACGAGCGCCTCGCCGTGTTCAGAGATTTCGTGAACAGCCTCGACCTACCGGAGCTGCCCGATGAGCCCGGCAGCAAAGACGAGCCCGGCGGCAAGCGCGGCCGAGGCTGAGGCCGGCACCTGCCACTACACGGCGACTTCGACTTCGGCCTACGTGTCCTCGTAGCTCTGGCGGTTGGAATTTTTCTCGGCAGCGAGCGCGAGTGGCGCGGTCATCCGGCCGGCATTCGCACCATGGCCCTGATCTGCGTGGGGTCCTGCATGTTCACGGCGCTCGGCCTCGAGGAGGCCTTCGGGACCCGCGTGGACCCCACTCGCATCGCGGCTCAGATCGTGACCGGAGTCGGTTTTCTTGGCGCCGGATCGATACTTCGTCAGGGCGAATTGGTCCGCGGGCTAACGACGGCCGCGTCAATCTGGGTGGTCGCATCGCTTGGCATGGCGATTGGATTCGGCTACTACGCGATCGCTGTCTTCACAGCCGTGATCGTGCTGGTGACGTTGGTGGCCATCAAGCCGATTGAAGACCGGTTCTTCAAGAACCGCCACAACCGCCGCCGCGACGATCCGCCAAGTGATGAGCCAGGCTGATGGCTAGCGTCGCCATCGTCACGGACTCGACAGCCGACCTGCCGCTCGCGCTCGCGTCCTCGCGGTCCATATCCGTCGTGCCGCTGACGCTCAACTTCGACGGACGCAGCCTCCTCGACGGCGTGGACATCACCCCGAGCGAGTTCTACCGCAAGCTGCCGTCGGCCACGACCCATCCGACCACGTCGCAGCCGTCGCCCGGTCGTTTCGCCGAGACATACAGCGAGCTGCTCGCGAATCACGACGCGATCGTCTCCATCCACATCTCCGAGAAGCTGAGCGGGACCTATGACTCGGCCAAGCAGGCCGCGGACATGACCGACCCGCAGCGCGTGCACGTGGTCGACTCGCAGGTTGTCTCGATGTCGCTCGGCCTCGTCGTGCTCGGCGCCGCGTTGCTCGCGTCGAGTGGCGCCGACGCTGAAGCGATCGTCGAAAAGGTCGAGGCAATCCGGCCGCACGTGCACACGTACTTCTCGGTGGCAACGCTGGAATTTCTGCGCCGCGGCGGTCGCATCGGCCGCGCGAGCGCGATGCTCGGCTCGGTCCTGCAGGTCAAGCCGGTGCTGTGCATCCGCGATGGGGTGGTCGAGCCGCTCGAGCGAGTGCGAACTTTCGAACGCGCCCTCAACCGCATCATCGAGCTCGCGAAAGCTGTCGACCGGGGCAAAGGCGTCTGCGCAGTGGTGGGCCACGCCGACGCGGAGAAGGACGCGGAGAAGGTCCGCAAGGCGCTCGAGCCGATCGCCGAGACGCTGATGATCCAGCCGCTCGGGCCCGTCGTGGGTGCTCACGGTGGGCCCGGAGTCGTCGGAGTCGGCTGCTACCCGGCAGACCTGCTGCCGCTCGGCATCAAGACCTCACGCGCGGGAGCGTCCGCGAGCTAAGCGCGCCGCCACCGGACGGATTCCGGCGACACCAGCTTCTCGAGCTTGCCCTCCACCGCCAGCGCCTGCAGGTGCGCGAGTCCCTCCTGCAGGGCGAGGCGCTTCTCATAGAGCTGCTCGCGCGGCCCCCAGAGCTCGAGCGCTACCTGCCAGCCGGTGAGCTCGCCATCGGTCACGATGCCCATCACCCGCTCCATGCGCTTGCGGTGATGGGCCGCCAGCACCTGGACACGCCCTGCTGCGTCGGTGAACGGCCGGCCGTGCGCGGGCAGGACCAATCGCGGCGCGTAGGCGGCGAGTCTCGTCAAACCTTCGAGGTACTCGTGTAGAGGATCCGGCGTGCTCTGCGGATGCAGGCCGATGTTCGGCGACAGGTCGGGCAGCATGTGGTCGCCTGCGAAAAGAAGCCCCGATGCCGCCGAGTAAAGACAGATGTGTCCGGGCGAATGCCCTGGGGTCCACTCGACGCGCAGCTCCAAGCGACCCATCGTCAACGTCTCCGCGCCGTCGAGCTGGACCGCAGGCTCCGCGGGAGCGACCACCTGGCTCAGCGCGCGCTGCGAGTTGCTGACCACGTCGGCCTCCTCAGGTGGTACGCCGTTGACCAGCAGGTACTTGCGGACCTCGAGCACCAGGTGCTCGAGCTCGACATAGCGCGGATTGACGAGCGGCACTTCGAGACGGTGCAGATAGAGGTCTGCGCCGTCGGGCCCGGCGAGGATGCCCGCGGCTCCGTAGTGGTCGGGATGGATATGCGTGACGACCAGCCTGCGCAGGCGCTTGCCGCCGAGCGATGTGATCGATGAACGAATGAGGTCGAGCGACTCGCCAGAGTTCATGCCACAGTCGAGCAGGTCGATGTCGTCGCCGTCGACGAAAAGGAAAACGTTGACGAGGCCGTCCTCGAAAGGGATCGGCAGGCGGAGCTCGAAGATCCCTTCGGCTATCTCGTTCGGAGAGGCCACTGAGCTCAATTGTCGCGAAGCCCGCGCACCGGTACCCGGCGGTACTCGGTCGTTCTAAGATGAAAACCGGGCGCGATCGCGCCGTCGCGGTATCTTCGCTAGGAGGACTCGATGTCTGAAGTCCAGGTTACCCCCCAGCAGATCTTCGACAGCATGCCGCAGGCGCTCGTGCCTGAGAAGGCGGGCAGCACCAAGGCAATGATCCAGTTCGACCTATCGGGCGACCAGGGCGGCAAGTGGTGGGTGAAGATCCACGACGGGCAGGCCGAGTCAGGCCATGGTGACGCGCCCGAGGCGCCGCAGCTGACTCTCATGGCCGACGCAATGGATTACGTGAAGATCTCCCTTGGACAGCTGGACGGCACAGCCGCCTTCATGCAGGGTAAGCTCAAGATCAAGGGCGACATGGGCCTCGCCATCAAGATGGCAAGCCTCTTCCGGCGCCCGAGCTAAACACCCCCACCCCGACCCTCCCCCAGAGCGGGGGAGGATACATAGTGCCTCTCACCCCACCGTTTCCCTCCCGCTAACCCGGGAGGGAGACGGGCCGATTACCCGCCAGCGCATGCAAGCATGCATGACGCCCCCACCTAACCTCCCCACTGCGTGGGGAGGGACTTCTAGGTCAGGAACTTCCAGGTGTCGAGGCGCGGCGCCATGGCGGCCTCGAGATCGAGGTTGCCGGCCCCGGAGCGCAGCTCGAGGATCACGACGTGGGTTGCGGTGAGCGCGATCCGGCGGCCGTTCTCCAGCTTCATCGCCTCTTTGGCGTTGCCCCACGAGATCGTTTCGCCGGGCGACGGCAGAGGGTTCAGGTTGGAGTGCATCCAGTCCGACAGGCTGGTGGCGCCGCCCCGCTCGTACGTGTAGACGACCATCAAGCCGAACAGGCCGGCGTTCGAGGCGCAGACCGGCCTCGGCGTCTGGCCAGCCGGAGCCGACGGAGTCGTGCAGGGAACGTCGGTGATGTCGAAAACCAGGTCGAGCTCGGGCGGGCTCACCACGGACTGCGCCCGGAGGTTGTACTTCCAGGTGGCGGGATAGCAGAACCCCCACCCGGCCACGTTGTCCTCGAACGCATGGTCTCCGTTCTGGCACTTGAGATCTGCGCCGATCTGCGGCACACTCGGGGTTGCGCGGTTGACGGGGGAGCCCAACTGGCAGGCAGCCAGGAGGATCGGCAGCAGGGGAATGGCGAGAAATCGCAGGCTACGAAGCACCGTTTCGGACCCGAGTATGGCGGTACTGGCGCGCGTTCTGTCCAAGAATCGGACCGTCACTCCGGTCGGTATTAACGGCAAAAGGGGGGAAACCATGGGTTCTCGGAAGCGTCCTGATGAGGAGCCGGAAGCAAAGCTGGAGGCCAGCAAGCTACAGCTGGAGCGGCTCGCCATGGCGTTCGGGGAGGAAGCCGGGCTGCACAAGCCGCTGGCCGACAGCGTCGGCGGAGTGATCGCTTCGATTCCCGAGGACGTCGACCTGGCGCAGGCTCTGTCAGACCGCGAGACGACCGACATCCTCGTGCACCTGCTCGACCAGAACCGCGAGCAGGTCGAGCGGGCTCTCGCCCGCGTGCGCGAGGGCGGGTACGGGCTGTGCGAAGAGTGCAGTCACCGGATCCCGGCGGAGCGTCTTCGCTACCAGCCGGCGGCCACGCGGTGCGTGGACTGCCAGGGGCGCTGGGACAGGATCAACGGCCGAACCGCCTAGCCCCGGGTATCCCTCTCCCGCTTGCGGGAGAGGGTCAGGGTGAGGGCGTCCGCGGCCTGTAGATGAGGGCAGCTGCGCCCAGTAACAGCGCGGCTGCCACCAGGCCGATACCGATCCAGAACCAGTGGATGTCGCCGGTCATGAAGCTGCCCCTGATGTAGCCGAGCCCCTGTCCGATCCACACGCCGCCGACGAGCAGCATGATCACGGCGAGGACGATGGCCCCGGCTTTCATTGCTTCGTCGTACGCGGCTGGGTTACCTCACGTCCCCACCGGCTGCCCTTAAGGGCAGCCACCTCCCCGCCAGCGGGGAGGCCCCACCGGCTGCCCTGACGGGCAGCCACCTCCCCGCCAGCGGGGAGGCTACACGCCGCCGTAGACGACCGACTTCTCCTCGGTGTACTGCAGGAACGCCTCAACGCCGTGCTCCTTGCCGAAGCCTGACTGCTTCGTGCCGCCGAAGGGGAGCTCGTCGTGCGCGATTTGTAGTGCGTTGACCCACGTGTAGCCCGCTTCGAGCTCGCTGACCGCCCGGTGGGCGGCGGCCATGTTCCCGGTCCAGATCGAGGAGCCCAGGCCGAACTGCGAGTCGTTGGCGAGGCGCAGGCCCTCGTCCAGGTCCTTGATCTTGCGCACCGGCAGCGCCGGCCCGAACACCTCCTCGGTCCACATGCGAGCGCCGTCGGGCACGTTCTCGAGGATGGTCGGCTCGATGAACCAGCCCTTGTCGTACGCGTCCCCCTTCGGCCTTCCGCCGCCGTACAGCACCTTCGCTCCGCGGTCGACGGCGTCCTTCACCTGGGCCTCGACCTCTGCCCTCTGCGTCTCGGTGTGCATCGGGCCCATGCGGCTGTCCTTGTCGAGGCCGTTGCCTGGCTTGAGCTTGGACGCGCGCGCGACGAGCTTCTCCATCAGCGGCGCGTACGCAGCCTCCTGCACGTAGAGCCGCTTCACCGCGAGGCACGCCTGCCCGCAGTTGAAGAATCGACCCACGGAGATGGCCCGCGCGGCGGCCTCCAGGTCGGCGTCGTCCAGGACGATGCAGGGGTCGCTGCCGCCGAGCTCTAGCGTGACCTTCTTCAAGCCTTCGGCCGCCCGGGCCATGACCTTGCGACCGGTCGGAGTGGAGCCCGTGAGGGCGATCTTGCGGATGAGCGGGTGGCCGACGATCGCGTCGCCGGTCGCTGGTCCGAGCACCACGTTGACGACGCCCTCGGGCAGCCCGCCCTCGATGAGCGCCTCGATGCACGCGAGCGTGGCCAGAGGCGTCGTGCTGGCCGGCTTGAGGACGACGGTGTTCCCAGCCGCGATCGCCGGCGCGACCTTGTTGGCCGCGAGCGTCAACGGAAAGTTCCAGGGCACGATGGCGCCGCACACGCCGATGGGCCTGCGGACGACGAGCCCGTACGTCGTTGTGTCGGGCAGCGACACGTGCTCGCCGTGGACCTTGTCCGCGAGGTCGGCGAACCACGCGATGTTCTCGCCGAACCGCTGCGCCTCGATGCGCGACTCGAGCAGGGTCTTGCCCTGCTCCTTGGTCAGGATCGGTGCGATCTCCTCGACCTTGGCCAGCACGTTGCGCGCGGCCTTGTGCAGGATCTCGGCGCGCTTGTTGGGCGCCAGCTTCGACCAGGTGCTGAATGCCTTCGCCGCCGCCTGCGCCGCGCGGTCGACGTCCGCGACGTCGCCGAATGGAACCTCGTCGACCACCTCGCCGGTGGCCGGGTTGCGGACCTCGTAGGTCTTGCCGGACGCCGCCTTCGTCCTCTCGCTTTCGATGATCATCGTCGCCATAGGAATAATGGTGGCATGACTGTGAGACTCGAGAAGGAAGGCAGGGTCGGCGTCATCGTCCTGGACCGCCCGCCGGCCAACAGCTATGACTACGCGTTCCTAAGGGAATTTGCGGGCGCGATCGACGACGCACGCGCGGACGGCGACGTTCGCAACGTCGTCGTCACCAGCGCTTCCGAGAAGTTCTTCTCGGCCGGCGCCGACGTGGCCCAGTTCGCGGCCGGGACCGCGCGACAGCGCTTCATGACGGCTCTGCTCGCCCACGAGGCGTTCCGCAAGATGGAGACTTCGCCGCTCGTCTTCGTCGCCGCCATCTCCGGACACTGCCTCGGCGGCGGCTTCGAGCTGGCGCTGGCATGCGACCTGCGCTTTGCCGCCGAAGGCGGCTACCAGATCGGGTTGCCCGAGGTGAACCTCGGGCTCTTCCCAGGCTCCGGCGGCACGCAGCGCCTGCCCCGGCGGATCGGGCTGGCGAAAGCGATCGACTTCATCGCCAACGCCACCACGCTCAAGCCGGCCGAGGCGAAAGAGGCCGGCCTCGTCGACCGGCTGTTCCCAGACGCGGCCGCTTGCCGCGCGGGCGCGATCGAGTACGCGGCCAGGCTCGGCGAGGGCCCCAGCGTGGCGATCGGCCACGCCAAGCTCGCGGCGACGCTCGGTTACGGCGGCCCGATCGACCTGGGGCTGGCGCTCGAGCGGGAGGCGATCGGGCGCGTTTTCGTCAGCGATGACGCGGACGAGGGGATCAAGGCCTTCACGGAGAAGCGGAAGGCGACGTTCAAAGGGCACTGATCCCCCCACCTAACCTCCCCACAAGTGGGGAGGGACTTGGCGCCCCCACCTGACCTCCCCCACAAGTGGGGAGGGACCTGTTTAGAATTGCGCGCATCAAAACAAGGAGGCATTGCCACATGGCTGAGCTTGTCGTGACGTCGATCTCCCGGCCGTCGGCCGCCTCCGGAGGCGCCTTCTAGAGCTCCTCGTCTGGCGGACCGACAGTGTCCGCCCGTCTTTCCGAGGAGTTCTGCGTTGTCCACGCATTTCAATTCCCGGCTCGCATCGCTGGGCTGGGACACATGGTTCGAACAGCGCTTCGAGTCACTCGCCGCCGAGGGCTTGCACCCCGCGCGCATCGCGGCCGACTACGGAGCCGAATACCTCGTCCACAGCGCGTCGGAGACCACAAGAGCCGTCCTGGGCCGGCGACTGCGCGCCGAGAGCACGGTCCTGCCGTCTGTCGGTGACTGGGTCGGAGTGCTCCCGCGCGCCTGGGAAACTCCGGCGGTCATCCACGGCGTCGTCGAGCGCCGCACGTCTTTCTCGCGCAAGGTCGTGCACCGCGAGGCGCGTGAGCAGGTGCTCGCCGCCAACGTCGATGTGGCGTTCGTCGTCGCGTCGGCGCAGGACGTGAACGTCAGGCGCATCGAGCGCTACCTGGCCATGGCCTGGCAGAGCGGCGCCGTGCCGGCGGTCGTGCTGACCAAGTCGGACCTCACTGATTCAATCGAGGCGACTCGCTTCGAGATCGAGGAGGTGGCCGCGGGTACGCCTGTCGTTGCCACCAGTGCGGTCACAGGCGAGGGCGTGGACGAGATGCACGCACAGCTCGCTGGGTCGCGCACCGGCGTCCTGCTGGGCCCGTCAGGCACCGGCAAGTCCACGCTCATCAACCGCATGGCCGGCGCAGAGGTGATGCAGACGCGCGAGGTCTTCCGCACTGGCGAAGGCCGGCATATGACCTCGCATCGAGAGCTGATCGAGCTGCCGGGCGGCGGAATGATCATCGACACGCCCGGGCTGCGCGAAGCTCAGCTCTGGGCCGGAGACGGCGCGCTCGACAGCCTGTTTGAGGACATCGAAGCGCTGGAGCTGCTGTGCCGCTTCCCCGATTGCGAGCACCGCACGGAACCGGGCTGCGCGATAAAGGCCGCGCTCGCCGGCGGATCTCTCGATCCCGGACGGCTCGCCAGCTACCGCAAGCTCCAGCGCGAGCTGCGATCCATCGCAGCGCGAAGCGACGCTCGCCTACGTGCTGACGAGCGTCGCAAATGGAAACAGATAACGATCAACAATCGCGCGCGGGAGCGCTACTTGCGGCGGTGAAGCCCGTCCCAGAACGGGATCCTGCCCTTCGAGATCCGGTCGAGGACCCGATCGGCCTGCGCCTGCGTGATCTGCTTGTGATCCACGAGCTGCTCGAGCCGCGGCTTCAGGTTGGCCGCGAGCCTCTTGGCGAACTCGTCCTTGCTCATGTGCCTGTCGTTGGCCAGGTCGGAAACCTTCTGACCTTTCTTCAGGTCGGCGATGAGCGTCCCCTCGGGGATGCCGAGCACGTCCGCCTCTGACTCTAGGACGGCCTGGCGGACGAGCTTGCGGTCGGCGTGACGGTCGGAGGTCGAGGTTGACGCTGCGGGGCTCGGGCTTGGAGTCGCGGCCTGGGCGAGCGTGCCTGCAACTCCTACGCTGAGCAGGGCGGCGGCTGCGCCACTGCCCAGCAACTTGACGGCGGCTGCTGTAAACGGGGTCATCGTGCACATCTCCTCATCGGTTGCTTTGGCCCTTGTCGGGCGAGCATCACGATGAGGAGCGGCTGTCAGACGGTCGTGAGCCGGCTTTCAGCCTTTTGTAATGGCCATCGGGTGCTTTGGCTCGTAGACGCCCAGCTCACCGCCGCCGGGCAGCTGGATGCTCACGAGCCGGCCGAACCTGAGGTCAGCGACAGGTTTTTTGATCTGCACGCCCTTCTGTTTCAGCTCGGACACAGTGGTCTCAATGTCATCGCACATGAGATAGAGCTCGTGCCGGCCGCCCACGTCGTCGGGATGCACGGCGACCTCTGACGGCGGCAGCGCGAAGATCAACCAGCCCCCGCCGGCGTCGACAGAGTCAAAGCCGAACTTGTCGCGGATGAAGGTGCGGTCGGCCTCCGCGTCGCGGCTGTAAATGATGGCGTGAGCGCCGATGATCATCGCGAGCCGACCGCCGACCGCAGGCGAATCTCGCGCAGCTCGGGCTCGGTCGGCGGCGGCGTCTCGCCGACGGCCGCGCCGAAGCTCACGTCCCATGCGGTCGCCTCACGCACCTCAGCCAGCGTACGCCCGGGATGCACCGTATCGACGTAAGCCTCGCCGCCGTCGAGCGGAAACCGGAAGACACACAGGGTCGTGATGATGGCCGCCGGTCCGCCGCCGAGCAGGCCGTGGCGCCGGCGCCAGCCAGGAGAACCATCACCGTGACCAGGCGATGTGATGAATGAGACCCGCTCGACCAGGCGGCGTCGCTCGTGCGTCATGAGCGTCACCCAGCGCCGGCTGAGGATCGCGATGTCCGCGCCTCCCCCGCTCCCCGGCAGCTTGACCCGCGGCCGCTCCGGCAGCCCGACGTAAGACGTGTTGAGGTTGCCGTAGCGGTCGACCTCCGCGCCGCCGATGAATCCGAGGTCGACCATGCCCTGAGCCATGAGCGCCATCACGTTCGACATGCGCGTGGCCCAAAGTGCACCGGCGACGTTGGGCGGGTCGCCCATGGTGCCGAGGTAGGTGCTCGCTGGTTGATCGCGCATGAGGCCGACCTCGAACAGACCGCGCGCGTTCGGTGCGTGGGTGTTGCGGGCGACCGCGTACGCAACGATCGGCAGCCGCATGCCGACGAAAACGAGCTCGCGGTCGCGGATCTCGCGCGCTGCGACCGCGATCATCAGCTCCTGATCTGTGTAGTCACTCATCCGCGAAGTTCACCGGCTCCGACGGCCTGTTGCCCGTGATGCGAATCGACTCGATGTCGACCATCGTCATGTACGTCTGGCGATCGGGCACGTCGAGCACCCAGCGCTTGAGCCACGCCTCGTAGCCCTCGCGCGTCCGCGATTCGTCCGCGTAGGCGTTGTCGAGAGCGTGGTCGCGTTTCCAGAAGCCCTGCACCGGCGAGGGATGCGAGCCGCCCGGCTCGTGTACGACCGCGACCACCTTCGTTTCGGGCAGCAGGACGCGATTGGGATCGCTCAGCGTCACGGCCGCATCCACGACCTCCTCGCACGAGATGATCACGCGCTCGGCGGCCAGCCCTGCCTCCTCGCTGATGCCCAGAGGGCCCCAGACGTGCGCGCGGCCCTGCGCGTCGCAGCGCTGGACGTGAAGGATGGTGACGTCCGGGCGCACGGCGGTGATGTGCACGAGCCCGTCGACCTCTTTGATGTTCGGATTCGTGCGCAGGATGTCGCTGCCGAGCAGCGTCCGCGCGGGCAGGTAAGGCACGTTCCACGCCGCCGCCCAGAGCGCCATCGAGATCGAGAAGTTGGTGTGGTCGTGGATCTCGATCGCCCGAGGGATTCCCTGCTCGGCCGCGCGCCGGTAGCAGTGGCCAAGGCCTTCGGACACGTTGCCCACCCAGGCAGCGGTGATCCGGCGCACGCAGCCGGCTCCGATGAGCTCGTCAAACAGCGAGTCGGAGATGGGTCCGACAAGCTCGAGGTCCTGGCGGCGCTGCCGGATGAGCTCGTGGCCTGCGGCGAATGGGATGAGCGGCTCGAGAGAGGTGCCGAGGGCGACGGTCGCTCCGTCGGGGACGAACCGATCGATGGCCTCGGCCATCGTCATGACCTTCGTCAGCGGCCCAACGCCTCAATGAAACCGCGGTAGTTGCGGTCGATCTCCTTCATCGAGTCGCCGCCGAATTTCTCGAGGAACGCGCCGGCGAGCGTGATCGCGACCATCGCCTCACCGATCACGCCTGCCGCGGGCACGACGCATACATCGCTCCGCTCGTAGTGCGCCTCGACCTTCTCCTTCGTCTTCAGGTCGACCGACTGCATCGGCTTCTTCATCGTCGAGATGGGCTTGATGGCGACGCGCAGGTCGATGGGCTCGCCGTTGGTCACGCCGCCCGTCAGTCCGCCCGCGCGGTTCGTGAGGTGCCGGAACGCCCCGCCCGTGAAGTCGATCTCGTCGTGAAACTGCGATCCCGGCCGTGACGCGCCTTCGAAGCCGGCGCCGATCTCCATGCCTTTGATGGCGTTGATCGACAGCATCGCCTGGGCCAGGAGCCCGTCGAGCTTGCGGTCCCAGTGCACGTAGCTGCCGAGGCCCGGCGGCACGCCGCGCGCGATTACGCGGAACGTCCCGCCCAGCGTGTCGCCGCGCTCAGCGACCGCGTCGATGTCCGCCACCATCCGGGCTGACATCTCGGGGTCGGGGCAGCGCACCGGCGACGCTTCGATCTCTTCCACCGTCACCGTGTCGGGATTCACGCCCTCGTAGCCGATGTCGTTGGCGCCGATGGACTGCGTGAAGCTGAAGATCTCCACGCCGAAATGCGCGAGCAGCTTGCGCGCGATGCCGCCAGCTGCGACGCGCGTCGCGGTCTCGCGGGCCGACGACCGCTCGAGCACGTTGCGCACGTCGTCGTGGCCGTACTTGAGCACGCCCGCCAGGTCGGCGTGGCCCGGGCGCAGCCGCGTGACCGGTTTGGGGGCGAAGCCCTCCTTCGAAGCGGTCATCTCCGCCGTCCAGTTGACGTGGTCCTTGTTCTCCAGCACGAGCGTGACGGGGCTGCCGATGGTGAATCCGCCGCGGACACCGCTGACGATGCGAGCGAAATCCGTCTCGATCTTCTGACGGCCGCCCCGGCCGTGGCCGCCCTGCCGGCGCGCAAGGTCGCGTCGCAGGTCGTCCTCGGAGATCTCCAGGCCGGCGGGCAGGCCCTCGACTATGACCGTCAGCTGCGGCCCGTGCGACTCGCCGGCGGTGAGGAATCGGAGCATTGACGCGATGATAGGGCGGCGGATGCACCCTCACCCCGGCCCCCTCCCGCAGGCGGGAGAGGGGAAGCTTAAAGCTGCGCTTGTCGACATCGGCGGCACGCTGTGGCCCAACTCATGGCCGGTGCGCGCGACCGACGGCGAGGGCCGGCTGTCCAGGCTGCGTGCGGTGCTGCCAGAGCTGCCGCTCGAACGAGCCACCGGGCTCGCCGACGACATCATCACGAGGTCGCGCGACCTGAACGGCGGCACGGTCATGGTGCCGGAGCTGATCCGGATCGACGCCGACGAGCTGATCACCCTGTGCCTGAACGATCACCACGTGCCGCTGCGACCTTCGTTGGTGACGCAGGTGCGGCGCGCGATGGCGATCCCCATCGACGCCCAGTTCCAGCCCCTGCCAGGCGCGCTGGAGCTCCTGGCCACTATTCGCGAGCTCGGGCTGCGCTGCGTGGTCGCGAGCAACACCTACTGGCGTGACGCCGACAGCTACTGGGACGACTTCCGCCTGCTCGGCTGGGCGGACACCATCGACGCGGTGGTCACCTCGGTCGACGCCGGCCACCTGAAGCCGCACCCGGCCGTTTTCGAGCTGGCGGTCAAAGCCGCGGGCGTGCCGGCGGAGCTGTGCGTCGTCATCGGCAACAAGGAGGCCAATGACGTGGAGCCTGCGCTCGCGCTGGGCATGCAGGCGATCCTCGTCTACCCTGACGACCCGCCGCGGCCTCCACGCATTGCTCAGGCGGTGGCCGCCGACCTCTGGGAATGCGCCAGAGCCTTGAGGGTTATGCTCGGCCGGTAGTGAAAAACGAGCTGCAGCGCGACGTCGAGCGCATGTCGCTGACGCTCGACGTCAACGGCGAACGCTCGCAGGTGCTGGTGCCCGTGCACAAGACGCTGCTCGAGGTTCTGCGCGAGGACATGGGCCTCACCGGCACCAAGCATGGGTGCGAGCTTGGCGAGTGCGGCACCTGCACGGTGCTCATCGACGGGCGGCCGCAGCTGAGCTGCCTGGTGCTTCCGGTGCAGGTCGAGGGCCGCGCGATCACCACGGTCGAGGGACTTGCGGTCGGCTCGGAGCTGCATCCGCTGCAGCAGGCGTTCGCGGAGCTCGGCGCGGCGCAGTGCGGCTACTGCACGCCGGGAATCCTGCTCGCGTCGCGTGCGCTGCTCGATGTGAACCCAACGCCGACGCGCGATGAGATTCGCGAGGCGCTCGCGGGCAATCTCTGCCGCTGCACCGGCTACGTGAAGATCCTGGAGGCGGTCGAGTTGGCGGCAACGAGGATGGCTGATTGAACGCCCCCTCCCGTCCTCCCCGCAGCGGCGGGGAGGTGAAGTTCTCCGTCATCGGCAAGCCCTTCGCCCGCGTCGATGGTGGGGCCAAGGTCACCGGGCAGGCCGTCTACGCCGACGACGTCGTGCTGCCGCGGACGCTGCACTGCAAGTTTCTGCGCAGCCCGCACCCGCACGCGCGGATCGTCTCGATCGACACGTCGGCCGCGCGCCGCATCCCCGGCGTGAAGGCCGTGATCACGGGCGCCGACCTGCCCGTGAAATTCGGCATCCTGCCAGTCACGCAGGACGAGCGCGCGCTCGAGCACGAGAAGGTGCGCTACGTCGGCGACCCGATCGCCGCCGTGGCCGCGACGGACGAGGAGACCGCCGCCGCCGCGTGCGATGCGATCGCCGTCGAGTACGACGTCTTCGAGCCGGTGATGTCCATCGAAGACGCGCTGCGTGCACCGAAAGACGTACGCATCCAGGACTACGCCGGGCCCAACAACATCCACAAGCTCGTGGCCCTGGAGTTCGGTGACATGGACGGCGGTTTCGCGGAGGCCGACCACATCAGAGAGGACGTCTTCTTTTTTCAGGGCAACACGCATCTACCGATGGAGCAGCACAGCGCTATCGCCACATATGTCGACGGCAAGATCACGCTCTGGTCGTCGACGCAGGTCGTGCACTACGTGCACCGCGCGCTCGCCAAGGTGCTCGAGCTGCCGATGAACCGCATCCGCGTCGTCGGCGCCGCGCACGGTGGCGGATTCGGAGGTAAGACCGACCCCTTCGCTCACGAGATCGTCGTCAGCAAGCTCGCGATGATCACGGGACGGCCGGTCAAATGCACGCTCACGCGCGAGGAGGTCTTCTACGCCCACCGCGGCCGGCACCCGGTGTTGATGTGGGTCCGCACCGGCGTCACGCGCGATGGCCGCATCACCGCGATGCATTTCAAGAGCGCGCTGGACGGCGGCGCGTACGGCTCATACGGCGTCGCATCCACCTTCTACACCGGAGTGCTGCAGCCGATCACCTACGACATCCCCGCTTATCGATTCGAAGGCTGCCGGGTTTTCACCAACAAGCCGCCGTGCGGGCCCAAGCGCGGGCACGGCACGCCGCAGCCGAGATTTGCGCTCGAGCTGCACCTGGACAAGATCGCGCACGACCTCGGCCTCGACCCGGCCGAGATGAAGCGCAAGAACTTCGTGAAGCCGATGACGTGGACCGTGAACTGGCTGCGGGTCACGTCGTGTGGGCTAGAGGAGTGCGCGGACAAGGTGCTGCAGGCGTCGGGCTACCGCGATCGGAAGCGCGTGGCCGGCCACGGTATGGGCTTTGCGATCTCGAGCTATCTGTGCGGCGCGGGCACGGCGATCTACTGGAACGACATGCCGCACTCGGAGGTGCAGATCAAGGTCGACCGCGGCGGCGTCACCGCGTACTGCGGCGCCATGGACATCGGACAGGGCTCCGACTCGGTGCTGGCGGCCATCGTGGCCGAGGAGCTCGGGCTGCAACCCAGGGACATCCGCCTTGTCACAGCCGACTCCGACTCGACGCCGATCGACCTCGGTTCGTACTCGTCGCGCGTCACGTTCATGGCGGGCAACGCGGCGCTCGAGGCGGCGCGAAAGATGCGCGCCATGCTCGTCGAGGCCGTTGAAGCCGCCGGGCGCAGGTACGAGGACGTCGAGTTCGAAGAGGCCTGCGTCCTGGCCGAGGCGAAGTTCGGCACGCTTGTCAGCGCGGGAAGCTACACGCCGCCGAAGATCGCCGGCCCATACAAGGGCTCGGGTGTCGGACCGAGCCCCGCTTACAGCTACTCGGCCTGCGTGGTCGACCTCGACGCGGACGCGCGCACTGGGCTCGTGCACGTCAACAAGGTCTGGATCGCGCACGACGTTGGCCGCGCCATCAACCCGCTGCTGGTCGAGGGCCAGGTCGAGGGCAGCGTGTACATGGGCCTGGGCGAGGCGCTGATGGAGGAGCAGGAGTTCCGCAAAGGCCTGCACAAGTGGCCGTCGATGCTCGAGTACAAGTCCCCCACCTTCCTCGACGTGCCGGAGATCGAGACCTTCATCGTCGAGACCCATGATCCCGAAGGGCCGTACGGAGCGAAGGAGGCCGGGCAGGGCCCGCTGCTGCCCGTCATCCCGGCCGTCAACGCCGCCGTGTTCGACGCGCTCGGCGTGTGGATCGACGAGACTCCCGTCACGCCGGAGAAGATCGTCGAGGCGCTCCGCCGCAAAGATAAAGGTGAGCCCGGTCGCGTCGGCCCGACGCGCTTCCCAGACATCCCGTACCCGGCGTGCATCAAGGTCGAGCCGCCACCCAAGGATCTAATTGCTTCGCCTACCTCGATTTAGATACCTGCGCCCGAAGACGGCGCGCGAGGCCGCGCACATGGCGCGCGAACTTGGACCGAAGGCGATGTTCGTCGCTGGCGGCACCGACCTCTATCCCAAGCTCAAGCGAAGGCAGTTCGAAATCGAAGCGCTCATCGGGCTCGATTTTCTCGACCGGCGCATCGACGGCGAGAAGGTCGGCGCCGGCGCGACGCTTGCAGACGTCGCATCACATGCCGGCGTGCCGCGGGGTTACGGGCAGGCCGCGGGTCTCGTGTCGTCGCCGCCGCTGCGCAACGCCGGCACGGCGGGCGGCAACCTGTGCGTCGATACGCGGTGCAACTACTACGACATGACGTATG
>Ga0207646_10002985_pt1 | contig 19544 bp, 19 predicted proteins | sample KBSK5502metaG_FD_184343 | JGI IMG/M metagenome (GOLD analysis project Ga0207646, IMG submission 184343) | Corn, switchgrass and miscanthus rhizosphere microbial communities from Kellogg Biological Station, Michigan, USA - KBS K5-50-2 metaG... | ecosystem: Host-associated > Plants > Roots >...
GCGCGCCGGCGTGGAGCAGGACCAGGTGACGGCGGCAGCGGGCACTGTGGATGTGACGCTGTGGCACGCCGGGTATGGCCCGATTTCAGGGGTGGTCCCGCCAGGCGGTCCCGCTGACCTCATTCCACCCGGGCCTTCCGCCGCGCTATGCGAAGCGGCTATGGGCGGCGTTCCTGCGCTGCCATCGGCCGGCGCGGCGGCGCATGATGACGATGAGGCCGAGCGCACCGCAGACCTGCCTGTCGGAACGCTCCTCATCGCCGGTCTGCCGCAGGACGATGCAACACGGCTTCCGGGGCTGTCGATCTCTGATCGCGGCGGCGTGGCCGTCGTGAGCCTGTGCGGGGAGCTGGATATCTCAGGTGCATCCGTGCTGCAGGCGTATCTCAGCGACATCCGGCGGCAGGCGCGGGCGCGTTCCGTCGCTGACCTCGCTGGCCTGGCCTTTATCGACAGTGCCTGCCTTGGGGTGCTTGTCCGGCACTGCAAGGAGATCCGCCGCCAGGGCGGCAGCTTTGCCCTGGCCGGACCACAGCCTGGCGTGCGCAGGATCCTTGCTGTCACCGGCCTGCTGACCTGGTTCGAGGTGCATGACACCGTCGAGGAAGCCGTCGGCATCGGCACGCAGCGATCGCCGACCTTTTTTGCGGGACCCGCTCGGCCCCCAATCATGGCCGCGATCGTGGCTGCGCTTGGTGACAGGGGATCGGGTGTGAGAGCAGCGTCCCGGTCACGGACCTGATGCTCAACCGTTGTGCCGGCGGGCGATCTGCTTCACGCGAGGCTCCGGCCGGTAGCGGCCGAGAACACTAAAGGCCATTGGCATGCAGACGGTCGCGGTGGTGGCGCACGCTGGTAAGAGCTTCGATGGCGGTTTAGGTGAGCTCCGGGAGGTGCTGGCGCGGGCGGGCATTGCCGATCCGCTGTGGTACGAGGTGACGAAGAGCCGCAAGGCACCCAAGTACGCCCGCCGCGCGCTGACGCAGGGCGCTGAAGTCATTTTCGTGTGGGGCGGCGACGGAACGGTCCAGCGCTGCATCGACGCCGTCGCGGGGACCGGTGCTGTCCTTGCGATCCTCCCGGCCGGCACAGCGAATCTCCTGGCGACGAACCTGCAGGTCCCTGCCGACATGACGGAGGCGGTGCGGGTCGGGCTGCACGGGGATCGTCGCCGGCTGGACACCGGATCGGTGAACGGCGAGCACTTTGCGGTGATGGCTGGCGCGGGGTTCGATGCCCGCATGATCAAGGACGCCGACCGGGGCATGAAGGACCGCATCGGCCGCGTGGCGTACCTCTACGCCGGGGCCAGGAACCTCAGCGCGCGCCGGGTGAAGGCCACCATAGAGGTGGACGGCCGGCGATTTTTCGAAGGCCGGATCTCGTGCGTCCTTGCCGGGAACGTGAGCAAGCTCCTCGGCGGGGTCGAGGCCTTCAGCGGGGCGCAGCCGGACGACGGGCTCCTGGAGCTCGGCGCGGTCACTGCCAAGAACCCGGTGGAGTGGGCCCGGACGCTGGGGCGGGTCGCACTGGGCGAAGCCGAGATTTCGCCGTTCGTCGAGGTAACGCGGGGTAGGCGGTTCCGGCTCCGGTTCGGCCGGCGGTTTCCCTACGAGCTTGACGGCGGTGCGCGCCCCGCTGTCAAGAAGGTGCGGATCAAGGTCCATCCCTCCTCGATCAAGATCTGCGTCCCCGCGAATGCGGTGGACGAGCCCGGCGCCTAGACCAAGTGCCCGCGGCCGCGGGTGGCAGCGATCAGGAAGGTGCACAATCAACATGCGTGCAGATGCGGCCGACTCGCTGGATGACCCGCTCGAGCAGGATGCTCCCGATCAGGTGGCGGACGACCCAGCCATCCCGTCCTGGTTCCTCGCCGAGGGTGATCGAGCCAACCCCGCTACTGACCTCCGGGCCTTCACCACCGGGAACCTGGTCAAGCCGCAAGTGGACGGTCGCAGCTATTTCGCCCGGCTGTGTGGCGAGATCCAGGCGGCTCAGGCCGGAGACCAGGTGTATTTCCTGGACTTCCGGGGTGACCTGGACGAGCGCCTCGACGGCCCAGGGTCAGAGGCCGGTGAGGTACTCGGGCTGGCCGCACGCCGGGGAGTCCTGGTCTTCGGGCTGCTGTGGCGCTCGCAGCCCAAGCTGTTGCACCAGTCCGAGGCCGCCAACGCGGAGTTCGTCCGGCAGATCGACGAGGACGGGGGTCAGGTGCTGCTCGATGCCCGGACCCGCCGGGCGGGCAGCCATCACCAGAAGCTGGTCGTGGTGCGTCATCCCGGTTCTCCTGCCCGCGATGTCGCGTTCGTCGGCGGTATCGACCTTGGCCACAGCCGAAATGATGACTCGGCGCACCACGGTGATCCGCAGGCGATGAACTTCCCCGACGTCTATGGCCCGCGGCCGCCCTGGCATGACATTCAGGCCGAGGTGCGCGGCCCCGCCGTGCACGACCTCGAGCACACGTTCCGGGAGCGCTGGTATGGCAGCAGCGTCCTCGACCTGCCCAGTCCGGTCCGCCAGCTCTACGACCGTGCTTACCACATGGGCGCGATGACGAGCCGGCCCCTGCCAGAGCCGACGGCCCATGACGAGACCCGGCGGGGCACGCATGCGGTCCAGGTGCTGCGCACCTACCCTGCCCGCCTCCGCCGCTACCCGTTCGCGCCGCACGGAGAGCGGAGCATCGCGCACGCCTACCGGAAGGTGTTCGCGCGGGCCCAATGCTTGGTCTACCTGGAGGACCAGTATCTGTGGTCCCGGCCGGTGGCCCGCATCATCGCCTCGGCCTTGCGGGACAAGCCCGGCCTGCACGTCATCGCAGTCGTGCCCCGGTACCCCGACAGCGACGGGCCGATCACCCGGATACCCGGCATGCTCGGCCAGCATGGGGTAATCCATGCCTGCGCCGCCGCTGGTGGCGAGCGTTTCGCCGTCTATGACCTGGAAAACCATCAGGGAACACCGGTGTACGTGCACGCCAAAGTCGTGGTCGTCGACGACGTGTGGGCGATGGTCGGTTCGGACAACCTCAACCGGAGGTCCTGGAGCCACGACAGCGAGCTATCGATCGGCGTGCTCGACTCGAAGCTGGACGCCCGAGAGCCCCGCGACCCTGCCGGTCACGGAGACGGGGCCCGGACCTTCGCCCGGGACCTCCGCCTCCGGCTGTGGCGCGAGCACCTCGACCGCCGCGCGGACGACGTGGACGACCTCCTGCATCCGCAGGAGGCCTTCGCCGCGTTCCGGCACCAGGCCATGCAGCTCGCCGCATGGCACAAAGCTGGCAGCTCTGGATCGAGACCCCCCGGACGGGTGCTGCCGCATCATTGCGCCACTCCCACAGCTGTGCAGCGGCTATGGGCAACTCCGCTTTACCGGATGGTCTTCGACCCGGACGGGCGGGCCTGGCGGGACCGCTTCCGCGGCCGGCTCTGATGCGGGACGGATCAGGGCTTCGGGCCGTGCTGCTCGGCGGCTGGCGGACCGCCGCCGCAGAGTGAGGATCACCGCGATGCTGCCGGCGAACCAGGCAAGGCCCCAGAGCCAGCCACCGACGACATCAGTAGGCCAGTGCACTCCCAGCCAGACCCGCGACCAGCCCACCGCGGCGGCATAGACAACCGCCCCAGCCCAGAAGCCGCGACGAGGCCAGCCCGGGCGGACTCGGGCAGCCAGGGCCCAGGCACACGAGGCGGCGAATAGCGTGGCGACGGTAGCATGACCGGAGGGGAACGCCGATCCCCCCGCCGCCCCGGCCCAGTCCGCCGCGGGAGGCCTCGGCCGGCCCACCAGCGCGTTGATCCGAAGCCCGCCATATACCCCGGTGCCGACGACGCACAAGAGCAGGAGTCCTGATCCGAGACGCCGCTTGATATCACGGCCGCCCTTGGCTGCCAGTGCGCCGATTGCCGCCAGAGCGGGCAGGGCAACCCAGGTGACTCCTCCCCACGTGACAGCCCGGGCGATGGTGACGCTGCCCGGGCTGCGTCGCGACAGCACCCAGCTATGGAGGTGCTCGTCCACCCCTGGCACCGCCGATCCTCGTCCCGCGACCCAGATGGTGAGCATGGCAAACGTGAGGCCGGCGGCTGCCCAGATTACCGCGCCAGCGGCCGGGGACAACACCGGCGGCGCCGGCGCGATCAGGGGACGATCCGCGGCTACCGCGGATTCACCGGCTGAGTCCGCCGCAGACCCAGCCACGTTCGCCTCCTCCTGCCGTTGCACCGAGATTCACTAACGGACGGCCGGACTGGCGGCTCTGCGCTTCCCACGGCCCTGCCGCGGAAGACTGGTGCCCTGCCGCGGAAGAAGAGTGGTGAACACCAGGACCAGCCACAGCCCACCCATCAGCACACCCGCCAGAACATCGCTCGGGTAATGCATCCCCCGGTACAGCCGCGACAACCCGACGACGACGGGGAGACAGAACAGCACCACAGCCGTGACCCGGGTGGCCGGGCGCCGGCCGTAGAGCCATAGCACCAGGAGCGCGATGCAGCCGTAGAGTGCGACCGCGGCAGAGGTGTGCCCGGACGGAAAGCTCGAAGTCGGCGGCGCCACGTCCAGCCGTGCCACCGGGGGGCGAGGCCGGTGGACGGTCGCGGTCACCGCAAAGAACACCAGGAGTTCCCCGGCCATCGCCGCGACCACGATCCAGGACTCATACCACCGCCGCAGGCGCCAGCGCAGGAGCAGCGCCACGACGACAGTGACGGCGATGGCCGTCTGTGTCTGAGCCAGATCGGCGCCGACCACCGTAACGGTGTTCCAGACACCCGTCCGGTGAGCAGCGAACCAGTCGACCACGCCCAGATCCGCGGAGTGCACTGGCCCGTGGACGAGGACGTGCGTCACGAACACGCCGAACAAGACAAGCAGGCCCCACAGCGCGACAGCACCGCCGACCAGGCGCAGGGCAACAATCTTCCAGCCGCCGGCCGGGTGCTGGCGCTCCGGTCCAGCCCGGGCGCGGTCGCGGCGTGGCGGTGCTTGTAGCGCAGGCATCGTAAGTTCCTTTCACAGACCAGGCACGCGCTGGCGCCTGGGGCACGCTCCCCAGCGAACCTCGGGTCAGACCGGCCATGCCTCGCCACCCTGGAGAATTTGCGCGATAACCGGGCTATCCGGGCTTGACCTGCCGCCAGCGCGCCTCACAGCCGGAATAGATGCCGAAGACCACCAGCCCGAGCGCGACGGCGACGAGCAGCCCAGGGCCTAGCGGCGTGGTCGCGAGCTTGAGCAGCGACCCGTCGATGCCCTGCGCCTTCTGCGCGTTGAAGCTGACCGCAGCATCGACAAGGAACGCCCCTGCGACACAGAAGACCACCCCGCGCGCCACATAGCCGACTACGCCCAGGATCTTGACGACCTGCGCGGTGCGACGGCTCATCCGCGCCATGTGCAGGTACTTGGTGAACTTCCGGCGCAGGCCGTGAACGGCAAGGGCCACTCCAGCGGCGGCAAGGCCGACGCCGATCAGCGCGACAAGCCACCGGCCGCCGCCGTGGGCCATGAGCCGCGCGGTCACGTCCTTGGACTGCGTGTTGCCCGAGGTCTTGCCGCCGGTGCCGAGTATGAAGCTGACGACGCTGCCGCAGATGAAGGCGTACAAGACCGCGCGCGCCAGCGACCCCAGCCGCTTGCCCGCCGTGCGGCCGCCCCGCCCGGCCTGCCCGTAGACAACCTCGGCGAACCGCCAGATGGCAAGCCCGGCAAAGCCCACCGCCAGCAGCCACAGCACGACAATCCCGCCCGGATGCTCCGCGACGGCGTGCAGCGCGCCGGAAGTATCGGCCCGCTTGCCACCAGAGCCGAACGCGATCTGCACCGCCAGCACCCCGACCAGCACGTAAATTACGCCCCGCGCCACCAGCCCCCCGCGGGCCAGCCACTGCAGCCAGCGGCTTGAGGCCGCATCCCGCCCGGCCCTTCTCGCGGTACGACCCGCCCTGGTTACCGTCATGACAACCACCCCAGTCCAGGAACCGCTCCACCGCCGTGGCGAGAGCCATGATCGGCCGCCCCAGCTGACCCTTGTGACATAGAAACCTCCGAAATCACCCGCGAACGGTCCCCGGGTATCACGGCCCACCGCGCGGGCGGGAGCCGGAAGGGGTAGCAAGAAAGGTGGCTGATCACGAGAGCATGAGGATGGGAATGCCTGTTCTGAATCACCCGGAAGGGCAGACGCATAACCGACTCCATGGCCTTAGCCAGCTGACCAGGTGACGTACGCGGCATATCGGCCATACTGGTAGATCCCGACGGGAGGCGAAATTCTCCTGCGGGTTCTCACTGTCCTTAAGCTGTAGCGTCTTGCCAGCACCGGTCCTTTACAGGGGAAAGCAAAACTCCGGGCCCTAGCGCCTCCGCGAATATTGCGGCTGGGGCTACCTGGGTCCGGAGCAACACCTTTAGCATACGCAAATTTTTCCCGTGCGCAAAGACTATTCCGCAGCCAATAACCGCTTATTCGACCCGCGATAGGCCAGCGGGCTAATACTCCAGCCGTAGTTCGTGATCTTGTGCGTGTCGGTGCCGGATGCAAGGCGGCCACCGCTTGATCATGGCGATTTTGTGACGACTCGTGATGATCTTGCGGTGGCTGCTGGCCATAGCGTAAAAGCCAGAGCGGTGGCTGGGGATGTCCGGGTGGAGCCGCGTCGGCGGGCCTGAGCGTTCGTGCTGGGGCTGCCGGCGGATCTGCCGCGCAGAAACTGCTGGTCGATCGCTGAGCAGGCCGGGGACGCGACGCCTGATGGCATGCAGCACTTGCTGGCCCAGGCGATGTTAAATGCCTGGCCCGTCCAGCCAAGGCGCTCGGCGAGCTTGCCCCTGGCCAGCTCGATGAGGACCCGGCTGCGCTCCAGAATGGGCTGTGCCTGAGAGTCAGGAAAGGGTACAGTGAGAGGTGAAGCTCCGGACCCAGGCAGCTGCACCCGCTTAGTTGGCGCGGTCGCATCAGCAAGGGCCCGGATCTCTTTTTTTCGGGCGTTCGGAGCGTGCCATGATCGTCATTCTCGGGCTTATTATCCTGGTTGCCGCCGCGGTCGTCGGCGTGGCCGGCGTTCTCGGCAACGGCGGCAGCGCCCATGCGCTGACCCACGGATTCGCGGTGTTCGGCTACCACGTGACCGGCTCGACCGGCACGCTGTTCCTCTACGGCATCGTGGTCGGGGCTCTCGGCCTGTTCGGGCTGAGCCTGCTGCTGGCCGGCGCGCGCCGCACCTCCCGGCGGGGCAGCGCCGCCCGCCGCGGGCTCAGGCAGTCCCGCCGCGAGACCGCCGCTGCCAGCCAGGAGCGCGACGACCTGATCGACCAGCGCGACACCGCCCGCGCCTACACCGCCAGCAAGCTGGGCGGCGGCGCGCCTCCCGGCGGCCGTGATCTCGCCCCGGATAAGGGCCTCCTCGGCAGGCTGCGCGCGTTCGGGCGCCCATCCGCTCCCCGGCCGTCCGCCGCCGCAGACCCCGAACCGCTGACTCGCCTGCCCGCCGCTGATGCGCCCGTCCGAGCAGATGACTCAGGGGAGGTCAGCCAGCCTTGAAGTCCCGCCAAGACGATCGCGCATCAAGCCTGACGCGGTCGTAGCCCGGCCACGAGACCGTCGGCCTCCGCACCGGCAGCTGGCGTGTACCCGAATGCCACCGTGACCAGGTGACCGGCAGTGCCAAGCGCAGAGGACAAGGCCCAAAAGCCGCTGAGAAGGCCCTCGGCAAAGTCAAGGAACACATCGGCAAGCTGGCGGCTTGGCGGGCCGAGAGCGTCGGCAATGGCAGCTGCAGGAACAACTCGGATCGGCCAAGCTGCGCCGGATCATCCAGCGCCCGGCGGAAGCCCGATATCGGCCATGCGCAGCGGAGATTACCCGCACTGCGGGGCAGGCGACCACGGTGATTGAACTGGCCCAGCGCTACCCTGATCTCAGGTACTGCGTCGATGACCGGGTCCTGTTCCTGATCGGCTACACCAGGGACGCTGCCGCTCGACCAGTTCCTGATCACGGACCAGCCCGCTGTTGCAGTAGCTGACCTCTGGAGCGAAGGTCAGCGCCTTCGTGGAGGCACGAAGACACACCCCCGGCCCACATGCTCTGCATCGATACCCGCCCTGCCTGCACCACTGGACAGCGCAATCATGGCGAACTTATTCGCTAGCCGCGACGATGATCGTTCGCCAGATTGTCACCGAGTATGACGACATTCTCGGGTTGGTAGCGCGCCGAGCCGCGCCGCCTGATCTGCTCGCCAGTGCCAGCCGACCGGTCCGCTGGCGGTGCCGAACAGAACAGGAAATTGTTGCATGCGGAGCGAGCCGTTGCTGTCCGTGCGGCGGCCGACCCCGCTGGGCGTCGTCGCGGCGCGGACCGTCGAGTAACTTTGGCGGCGAGTTGGCCGGTGGCATCACCCGGACGGCACGATGGCCCGCATCGCCAACGCCGATAATGCCACGATCACGCCGATCGATCTTTGGCTCCGACGAGCCGTACCGGAACGGCCAGTTCTGGGACCCCATCTGACACTCAAGACCCGAACGCGCCGGAAGCTGGCGCAGTCGAGCCCGCACGTGTCCAGAACGAACCAGGTGCCGCATATTCGATAGATCGCAGCCTGCCATCGGTCACCTTGCCGCGGGTTGTAGAGCGGTCCGGAACCGGGGTCAGGGTCGTTGCGGCGCCTCCTAGCGCCGCGATCTTGCTGTTGGGCGGGTCACTTGCTGGCTTGCCCAGCCTCGGCGGGCCAGTAGGCGAAGTTGGCCCGGGCGGTCAGGGTGTCGGTGTGCTGCGTGCCGGACACGCGCGCGATCACGGGCGGCAGCGCCCCGAACAGATCCACGCGCCCGGTCCGCATCGCCAGGCCGGTGGGCGAGGTTGCCCGGGTGGTGGCCAGGATGTCAATATGCTCGTGGCCGTCCTGCCATTAGGAGCATTTGACCGGGTTGGCCTACACTCGGGGCCATGAATAGGAATCCAGGTATCGGTCTAACGTCGTTCGGGATCGTGCTGGTGGTCGTTGGAGCCATCCTGAGGTTCGCCGTCTCAGTGCATACTTCTGGATTCAACATCCACAAGGTCGGCGATATCCTCCTGCTGGCCGGGATCCTTCTCGTCATCTTGAGCGTCCTCGTCATCGTCATGGGGGCCAGGAGTCGGAGCACGACTCGAACCGAGGTCCGGGAAACTCCCTCAGGTCAACAGCGGACCGAGCAGCGCGACGACTGGGGCGCTCCTTAGCGACACGTGAGGTATGCGGGCTATCGCTGAAAGAGGACGCGCGCCATCCGCACGATCAAGTTGACACCGCTCACCGAACCCAGAGAGATTCCGGGATGACCACTGCGTCCGGTCCGTAGCAAATGACGTTAGAGAACGCCAGCCCGGCTGTGCGAATAGCGGATCGGCCCGGTCCAGACCGCGCCGGCCAGCCAGTGATCTACCGCGGACCGCTGATCAATCGAGACACGGACAAACCGCTCCTAGGAGGCGACGTCGTGCGAGGTCTGAGCCGGTAGCCGGCCACCATGACACCGTGCTCTGTGGAAGACGGGCAGTGCTCGGCGCAGGTGTTCCGGTCTGGGCCGCTCGGGGACCGCTTGCCTGAGTCGCCCATTCGGATCAGGTCTTATCTGCCAGTGCCTTTTTCGGAAGGTCGGCCGGAGCTGAAGGCCGGTCATTACCGGCACCACACACGTAGGGTGCAGGCATGAATGCCACAAGCTCGCCGTACACAGCGGTGCATGGGGCGCGGGAGTCTGCCCGTGGCCAGCTCCCGAAGGGCGGCGGGACGATCCTGGACGCGATCGGCAACACGCCGCTGGTCATGGTTGACGGGATATGGGTCAAGCTTGAGTTCCTCAACCCTTCCGGGTCGATCAAGGCGCGGATCGCCAAGTACATGATCGAGCGGGCGGAGCGGGAAGGGCTGCTGCGGCCGGGTGACACCATTGTGGAGGCAAGCAGCGGCAATACGGGAAACGCGATGAGCATGGTGGCGGCCGTCAAGGGATACCGGATGCTCGTCGTGATGCCGGACGGGATGAGCGGCGAGCGGCTGGCGATCTCGCGGGCCTTCGGCGCGCAGGTGATGACGCTCGGCGACTTTCACGTCAATGACGCGCTGGCCAAGGTCGCTGAACTCGGCCGCCAGCCGGGATACTTCGCGCCGCACCAATTCGATTCGGAGTGGAATGTTGAGGAGAACCGCACCTGGCTCGGCCCGGAGACGCTCGCCCAGCTGCCCGGCGGCGTGATCCCGGACGCCGTGGTCGGCGGGGTGGGCACCGGCGGCACCATCGTCGGCGTGGGTCAGTGCTTCCGAGAGCGCAGCCCGTCGTGCCGGGTCGTCGCCGTCGAGCCCAACGAGTCGTGCACCCTGATGTGCGGCGAAGTCGGCCGGCACCTCATCGAGGGCATTGCCGACGGCTTCGTCCCGGGCATCTTCGCTCGGCACCGGCACATCATCGACGAGATAATCGCGGTGGACAGCGGCGCGGCGATCGGCGAGATGCGCCGCATGGCCCGCGAGTTGGGGCTCTTCGTGGGCCCGAGTTCCGGTGCGCACCTCGTCGCCGCCCGCGAACTGCGAGTGCGGCACCCGGACCTGCGGCACGTCGTCACGTTCTTCTGCGACGAGGGGGAGAAGTACATCAACGACTACTTCCTCGGCGCCTGACCAAGCGGCAGCGTGCCCGCACCGGCACTCACTGGCCGGGCACCCGGCATCCCGGGACGCTCTCGTGCCGCCGATGGCCAGACAGAAGGTCACGCAGGCCTCCTGCGGGGCCTGCCGCTGACAGCGGCCCGGCCACTGCCCGGTCGAGCCGGCTCAGCCCAAGCGCTCGACGGTCACCTCGATGTTGTCAGGGTCGGCGCCGGGCAGATCGGCCTCGACATGGTAACTGCCGTCCTCGCCGCGGTAGACATCCATCGGCATGCCGAGCGGGGCACGCATTCCGGTCGCTGCCATAGAGAAGAGCCGCTCGAAAGGATCCCTGAAGGGCTCGAACCTGAGTACTGACATCGCTGCCTCTTCCTACTGTGGTGTCTGCCCGGGAACCATGTACGGCCTCGAGCGGCAGTCCTACGACCCCCGCGGACGTCCCGGTGCCAACGGGAAGGAAAGAGGCGTAGCGGTTTACGCCGCTGCGCCGCCGCCGCGGGCTGCAGGGCGGTACGGTGCTGCCCGAATGCAAGGTCACCGTGGAAACCGATCCCGCACCCAGGCCGCTGCCTCCCGTGCCGAACGGGGGCCGGTGATGTCGGCTGCAGTACGCCCCTAGGCGAGCAGCTGGTGGATCATCAGCGGCTCTCTGGCGGGTTCGATGGCCAACCCGGGTCGTCACGCTCTGTAACTTTCTTGGCCCAAGGTACGCGCCCCGGCGTCATCAGGACAGCGCTATCCGTTAGCGGGCTGTGATACAGCCAGCATTCCGGATGCAGTGGCCGCCGTTTCCGTGGCTGGGCCAAGTCGCTGCGCATGCGAAAATCGGGAAGTCAGCGTTCGCTAGCCCCGAGGGGCTAGGCTGCGTTCCGGTCCGAGTCTCCAGGGACGGCCAGCCCCACGCCTCCGCCCGTCTGCCCTACCACCTGCTTCGTGCGGTTGCTCCGGGATTCTTTGCAGTCTGGTCGCCTACCGGAACTCCCGACGGGCTGGCGCCCTGCTCTGTTCCCTGTCCGATGCCGTATCTCGTCAGCGCTCTCGTCGCCTCGGCGGGCACACGGCGCGCATGCCGGGCCATTGGCCTGTCAGTCACTATTCTCATCGAACCTCAGCCGCCGGCCTACCACGTCGGCGGCCACATCAGAAAGGGCACGGCGCTGAGTGAAGGCGTAGGCGCGCATGCGGATCAGCGCCTCAGCCTGAGTCACATGCAGCTGTGCGCTGATCATCCCGGTGGCCTGGTGTACCTCCGCGCGGTACTCGGATTGCTGACCGGAGAGCCACTGCGGCTCCGGCCCGGCGCCGGCTGGCCCAAGGAGTGCTTCGGTCGCGGCACCGGCGAAGGCCAGCATGTCGGTGAGCATCCGGTCATCCATCACCCCCGGCGCGTCCCGCTGGGCCAGCAGAACACCGATGCGGATGACGCCGATCTGCAGCGGCGCCGCGAATAGCGCCCGCACTCCCAGCTCCAGGGCAGCGGGAGTGAATACCGGCCATCGCTGCAGCGGCACTGCCTCCAGGTCAGGTTCCAGGACAAGCTCACCAGATGCCGCCGCATCCACGCCGGGGCCCTGACCCAGCGTGAACTGCAGGTCATCGAGGCGAGCGCTGACCCCGTCAGTCCGCCACACCACATCGCCGCCACCCGGCAGCAGCACGCTCACCGCGACTCCGCTTACCTGTAGTACCTCCGCGCACAACCCGGCCGCTACCGCCCCCAGGCCCCGCGAATCATCCCGGTACAAGGCGGCCACGACGTCGGCCATGCCAGGGCTGACCGCCACCTCAGCAACGCCGTTCGAGCATCGAGCGGGGCGCTGCCGACGGCACCACGATCGTCCGTTCCCCAAGGCGACCCAGCGCGCCAGGCACCACCCGGCGGGCTGCCATGCACGGGCCGCCGTGCAGACGGACATCCGCCTGCAGGTGGCCTATATCCCTGTCCGGCACAGCTGCCGCCCCGGCCGGCCGGCATCGGGGCCGCCATTGGAGCAGATCACGATCAACGTAGCAGCACGGGCGGCCGGGGCAGCAGCCACCAGATGGTGTTATACCAGCAGGTCGTCGACCGACGCTCAGTTCCCGGCCGCACGTACCCGGAAAGGCGACGTATCGTCCTCGCACGCGGTCACTCACGCACATCTACGCTGACGGGCGTTCCGCGCGGCGTTCAAGGGAATCGTCGACGTTGCCCGAAGGTCGCTCAACCGGCAACGTAGTTCGGTCATTTGCATTGCGCCACCAGTGGTGCTGCCAGATCGCGGCGGGATGCTGCTGCTGCGTCGTGCCCGGAGAGGCTGACTCGGGTCAGGCCGACGAGACCGCAGAATGCCATGCAGGCCAGGTGGACATAGATGTCGCCGGGCTCGCCGGCGAATCCTTCCAGCGCGCTCACCAATGCGGGATAGCTGGACTCGTCGATTTCGCCGTCGAATGCCGGGCCGTGCGGCCTGCGGGTTGGGATGATCCGCGGCGCTGCGTCGTCCGAGACGACATGCCCGCTCGCTGTCAGCGAACTGCTCACCCGCCCGGGCCATGTCACCTCGCTGGTCAGCATGTCCTGATGTCCTGCTTGCAGCAGACTGACAGCGAGGCTTGTTTGCCGGTGAGTGCTTGCATGGCGCCCTATCTCGGATCACTCGCGGCTGGGACGCACCACCGAGGTCCGGGGCAGCAAGGCCCGCCATCTCGCCTGCGTGCGCAGGGACGCGATGGCGTTCCACCACCAGCCTAGGCCACGCTAGCGGTGACGGCAACGCAGGCACGGCCTCGTGCGAGGATGACGAGCGCGTAGCAGCACCTCGCGAATTCCGCCAACCTTGCCGCGCGCGCTGCTTCGCCCAGCGGGCCAGCAGGCCACCAGGCGGGCGGACATGTGCGGCCACTACTGCGGCACAGGCAGTGCCCGGCTTGGCGGAATCTCCGCCTGAACGCCGGTGACGGGCCAGTGACGCGAGCCTTACCGAGCACTGTTGCCTCGTCGCGGGACGTCTCGGCAGGGCAATCGGGCTGGCCCATGACGTAGCCGAACCTCGTTTTCTTCTTCCAGCAAGGCAACGGCCAGGAGTTCCCCGTTCAACCGGTCCGTAGCGACTCGGAGCCACCGTCTGGGTGCGTTCCACGACCTCCGACAGCTCGGAGGAACGTCATTTTCGCGCGCCAGGTCGGGCCTGGTCGCTAGCTTGTCGCAGCAGCGGACCAGCACGTAGGACGTCAGGTAATCGCCGCCCAACAGAAAGCTCGCCGTCGCGGTAGCGCCGGTTCGTGTGGCCGGCCAACGCACGCACGGCCTGTCCCAAGCGCAATCGTGCTAACAGCGGTGCCATCGGCCCATAAACCTTGGCAGTCTCGTCATGCCCTGCTTCGTCGTCGGGCTGCTGGTGCGTCACGTGAACCGCGCGGGTTACTTGCTGGACCGCTGGCTCTCCCAACCAGACCGCAGCTGGAGCGCTTCCGCATCACCGCGGCGGTGGCAGCTTCATGTCTTGGACGCTGGCCCGCCTGAGCGGTGCGTGTAGCGCTGGATATCGTGCGCGCCCGGGCAGGAGCTCATCGGGGTTCGCCGCGCTTCACTGGAGCTTGCCGCAGTAGCTGCACGGCGTCCGCGGAGCCGCTAGTGACATCGCGGGCCAGGTCCGACAGCAACCGGTTGCGGGAGCGGGCTGCCCCGCGCAGCACCTCGAACGCTTCGTCGGCGCTGATCTTAAGCCGCTCGGCGAGCACGCCCTTGGCCTGCTCGATGATGATCCGGCTGGTCAGCGCCGCCTGCAGCTGCCCGGTGACGACTTCGCTGCGGCGGATGGTGCGTTGCTGCACGATTCCGATCGTGGCGGCATCGGCCAGGGCCTGCGCCAAGCGAAGCTCACCGCTGCTCAGCCCGCCGGCGCCTGCTTGGAACAGGTTGAGTGAGCCGACCACCTGGCTGCGCAGCCTCAGCGGCACGGCATTGGCTGAGCGGAACCCGCCGGCGATCGCCTGCGGGGCGAACTGCGGCCAGCGCTCGCGCGCGCCGCGCAGGTCCACGTTCACCACCGCCGTCCCCAGCCGGTAGCAGTCACGGCACGGGCCCTCGTCGTTCTGTATCTCGAAGAGCTCCAGCAGCCGGGCCCGCTCATCGGAGGCAGCCACGGTCATCAGCGAGTCGCCCTGGCCGGCCAGCATGATGCCGGCGGCAGCCACATCAAGCAGTTCGACGCAGCGGGCCGCCAGTACCTGGAGGAAATCGATGACATCGAAGTCATCGATCAGGGTGTCCGCCAGCTCTACGAAGGTCTCCGCGAGACGCTGCTCCCGATCCATTGCCCTTCCTCTCAATCGTGTGCCGTCAGTAGTTCTCGCGGACCTGTGCCCTGGCCCGGTGGTCTCTCAATCGGGCTCCTGACCGAATCTCATCCGCCGTGCTCGGCCAGCCGCGGCCACATCCGCCACGGCGCGCTGATGGCCGCAGGCATGGGCCCGCATCGTGATCGGGCGGCCCTAGCCGGGCCACCCCGAGCTGGACGCTGATCAGCTATGTGGCCTGGTGAACTTGGGCTCGGTGTGCGGCCGGCTGATCGGGCAGCCACGGCTGGGACCTGACCGCGCCGGGTCTGGGCAGTGCTCATGTCCCGGCACGGGCGACGCCCAGCAGGTCGGCGAGCATGCCGCCGTACATCGGACGCTGAGCATCCTGATGGGCCAGCAGGACGCCGATGCGGATCGCGCCGCTGTGCAGCGGAACCGCGAACAATGCGCGCACTCCCAGGTCCAGCGCGACAGGCGTGCACACCGGCCAGCGCCGCACCGGCATTACCCCCGGGTCGGGCTCGACGACAGCGCGGATCCTGGCGGTAGCCTGCGGTGTCGTCATCCCAACGCAGCAACCTGCGGATCCGCTCGTGATCAGCCAGAATCAGTTCACTGATGTCGGGCACTGCGCCTCTTGCCTGTGCGGGCGCCACTGGCTGGCCCCCGCGGGCAGCCAGTCGCAGGTATGGGACCGCGGGGACGGCGAGCGTCCGGCTGGGTGATCTCCCGCCCAGCCGGGTCATTCCCGTCTTCATAGCTGGCCTCCGCGTCTCGTGCTCGACGCAAAGCGAAGCGACGCAAGATCGCTGCTCGCCTGCCGGGGTCGACCCCGGCAGGTTTCGAGGCCACAGTCAGGTACATGAACTTGAGCCGGCAACGAGGGCGGTGCGTCCCTCGGGGGTGCAGGTCGGCTCCACCGGTTTCGAGAGCCTAGCCCGCGCGCTTGCCGTGCCGACGCCCACAGTTTACCCGGCTTCACGAACCCACACCATGCCATTGGGCGGGTTTGCGGCCTTGACGCCGACTGCGCGGCGCGGGCACAGTGTTGTGGCCTGGATCTGTATGGAGGTGCGGAGAATGGGATCAGCGCTGCCGGAACGGACGCGCCGGCGGTGGTGACGGTCACCCGGGCGCTCGCCGACCGCATCGCCGGCGTTGCGCAGCTCCTGAAGAACGAGGAGATGCCGGACGAAGCGCTGCGCCGGCTGACTGACCTGGGCGTTGAGCTGGTCCCGGGATGCACAGCGGCCGCCGTGACCATCGCCGCAGGCAGTGAGGCCATGACCTTCGCCGCGTCCGACCCCCGGATCGACGAGCTGCACCGCCTGCAATTCGACGCGGGTGCGGGCCCCGTCGTGGAGACCTTGCTGCATAACGAGCCCCGCCGTATAGACGACACCGCCGGTGAGCTCCGCTGGCCCGCGTTCTGCCGCGCGGCCGCCAAGGCGGGGTTCGCTAGCTGCCTGGTGCTGCCGCTGCGCACAGACCGGCGGCCCGCGGGCGCGGTCGCGCTCTACGGGCAGGAGCGGCACGCCTTCCAGGGGACCGCACACGACATCGCGCTGACGTTCGCAGCTCAGGGCGGCACCGCCATGCGCAACGCCGCCCAGTACCGGGAATGCCGTCGGATGCTCAGCAACCTGCACATTGCGCTTGAGTCACAGGCGACCATCGAGCAGGCCAAGGGCATGTTGAACGCGGAATACGGTGTCCCGCCCGAGGAGGCGTTCCATCTGCTCAGCCGGGTCTCACAGAACACCAACCGGAAAGTGCGGGAGATCTCTGCGGATCTCGTCGAAGGCCGGATAGACCGGGAAAAGTTTCGTCCCGTCGGCGGCGCGTGAACCGCCGAGGCGCCGGCGATGAAGCTGCACCCATTCAGCGGGAGGATCATAACAGCCTGTCCGAGCTCAAGAAGCTGGACAACCTTGCCCTGCGACTCTATGGTCAGCGCCCGCGGCCAGGATGTCGACCCACCACCCATGCGTCGCTGCCGGACGAGGCGGGCGCCCCGGTCAGGATGTCATTGGAGCCTGGGTTGGGGCTTGGCACCTGCTTCCATTTGGTGCCGCTCCACTGCAGGACAAGAGTAACGTCCCCGGTGCCGCTGGAGGAAAGACCAACCGCCCACGCGTTGGCCGGGGAGGTAGCACCGACGCCGTCGAGGTCGTTCCTGTTCCCGGATTTGGGTCACCCAGCTGAGCGTCGAGCGACTGCTCACGCTTCGAGGCGGCCATCGCCCATGGCCCGACCCGGCGCTTGTGGCGGCAACGATCGCGCGGGTCGTCGCGGCGCGTGGCCCGCGGCTGCATTACTGGGTCGGACGAGACGCGGTCTGGCTGCCGGTGATGAGGGCGCTCTTGCCGCGGTCTCTATTCGAGCGCGGGCTACGCCTCCAGTTCCGCCTGGACCGCTGAATGACTTCCCGCACCGATCCAGGAGACGCCTGAGCCGGGCGGATCGCGTCGGAGCGGGCTGCCGCGGTCGCTAAGCTGCGATTTTCGCAGGAATCACCTGGACTATTCGGGTCATGTCCCATGATTGAGTTGTCGAGCCCACTCCAGACCCCGGTGGCAGAAACGTACTGCGACCGGAAGTGGGTACTATGTACGGATTCCCGACTGGATCCTGCGTGGATCAGGATCCGCGAGCGGCGGTCATCGCGCCCGCTCGCCTCACTGTCGGTGCTTCGGTCGGCGCGCTGTGACTGCCATTGACCGGGATGCAGTGGCAGCGTTGCCAGCGGGCGCGCTTTACGATGCCCGGCGCGATGTCTACTACGCCAAGCCGGTCTTGCGCGGCTGGCTGCACCTGCTGTGGTTCGGGGCGTCGCTGATCGCGTGCCCGCTGCTGGTGGCCCGCGGGCACGGAGCCTGGCCGAGCACAGCCCTCGCTATCTACGCGCTCAGCGTGAGCGGGTTGTTCGGCGTCAGCGCGCTGTATCACCGCGGCACGTGGACTGGCGCCTGGAGTCGGCGCCTTCAGCGCCTGGACCACATGATGATCTTCTTTCTCATCGCCGGCACGGCGACTCCGGTCTTCCTCATTGCCGTGCGCGGCGCATTCGGAATGCCGGCCCTGATCGTGATGTGGCTGCTGACGCTGGCTGCCGCTGCTATCCGCCTGGCCTGGATGAAAGCGCCAGAGCTTCTCGTCGGCGCGACGTTTGTCGGTCTTGGCTCGCTGGCCGCCGTTGCCCTTCCGGAGGTTTGGGCCCATGCCGGCGTCGGACCAGGAACGCTGATACTCGTCGGCGGCCTGCTCTACATAGCCGGAGCGCTGTCTTACCACCGGCGCAAGCCCGACCCTTACCCGGCAGTTTTCGGCTACCACGAGGTCTTCCACGCCTGCGTCTGCGCGGCCGCGAGCTGCCACTTCGTCGCGATCGCGCTCTTCATCGGCCGGGTCGGCGGCTGAGACGGCGGACACAGCCGGGCCGGCTGCCAGGCGCCTTTCTTGCTCGGGCCTGAGCTCTGATCTGCTTGCTTCGCTATAGCAACACGTCTCCGATGGTTACGGAAGGAACGTTTTGGCGGTGCTCGTTCACGCGCCTGCCGCATAGCCGGGGCTGGCTGGGCGGCAGGCGGGTTATGTCAGCGGCGCGCGGTCCGGGTCCGGCGGCCGGTCTGGCCGGCGACGAGGTGGCAGGCGACCAGGAGGACAGCGGCGCCGGCGATAGCGGTGAGCCAGGTGGACGCGTTGAAATATCCCTGCCGGGGGTGGTGGAGGTGGGACCGCGCCGTGTCAGGTCAGCTCGCCCAGGTACTGCGGCAGCATCCGGCGCCAGGTGACCCAGTCGTGCGCCCACTGCGGGCCCCAGTTGTCCACGCGGTTCGGGATGCCCTTCGCGCCCAGGGCCGACGCCATCTGCCATGACTCGCCGATGTCCTCCCACGCGCCCTCGCCGGACGCGAGCACGACGTACCGCTGCCGGAGCCGGTCCAAATGCGGCCCGTCCAGGCCCGGCAGGAACTGCAGCGGCGCTGAGAAGTACAGGTCCTGGCTCCAGGCCTGATCGTAGAAGCGCTCGATCCGGTAGCTCCCGCTCATGCCGATGGCCGCGGAGAAGACGTCGGGATACCGGCATAGGACGGCCACCGCGTTGAACGCGCCAATCGAGGCGCCGCCGGCAATCACGTCCAGGGCCTGGTCGCCAAGGTCCGCAAGGATCGCCGGCACGACCTCGCGCCCGATGCATTCATGGAACTGGCTGAGGGGCCAGGTGCGGTGCTCCGTGGAGCCCGCCCTGGTGACCATCGCCTGCCCGGCGACGCTGTCGACCGAGTACAGCTTGATCCGGCCCGCGGCGAGCAACTGCCCGCACGCGCCGACCAAGCCGAAACGCTCAATCTCCTCGGCATCGCCGCCGGCGGACGGGAAAACCAGCACCGGCCTGCCGGAGATCCCCCACCGCAGGACCGTGATCTCGTCCTGGAGCCGGTCGGAGAACCACCGCTGGCGAGTCTTCGTGGAGTCATTCATAGAAGAACTTCTGCGGACCAGGAAAAATCCATGACAGCCCCTCCCGCAGCCGGTCGCGCCAGTTCTCCCAGCTGTGCCCGTCGCGTGCCTCGACATAACGGACGGCCATGC